>Ga0265316_10005627_pt1 | contig 12126 bp, 8 predicted proteins | sample 4522metaG_FD_202092 | JGI IMG/M metagenome (GOLD analysis project Ga0265316, IMG submission 202092) | Rhizosphere microbial communities from Carex aquatilis grown in University of Washington, Seatle, WA, United States - 4-5-22 metaG | ecosystem: Host-associated > Plants > Roots > Rhizosphere >... | reverse complement strand
CATCCTGCACTTCACCTGCACATCATCCTGCACTTCACTTGCACATCATCCTGCACTTCACTTGCACATCATCCTGCACTTCACTTGCACATCCCTGCACTTCACCTGCACATCATCCTGCACTTCACTTGCACATCATCCTGCACTTCACCTGCACATCATCCTGCACTTCACCTGCACATCATCCTGCACTTCACCTGCACATCATCCTGCACTTCACCTGCACATCACCTGCACTTCACCTGCACATCACCTGCACTTCACCTGCACATCCCTGCACATCCCTGGTGGGGCAGGCGGTGCCGCCTGCCCACCCTCATAGGTGCAGCCCCGCCGCCCAGGGCAGGCGAGCACCGCCTGCCCCACCACTCCCTCACCGAATCGTATCCGCCAGCGAAAAGATAGGCAGATACAACGCCACCAGCACAAAGGCCACGAACGTCCCCATCACCAGCATGATGGCCGGCTCGATCAGCGAGAGCATGGCCGCCATCCTGACGTTCACATCGTCCTCGAAAAACTCCGCCACGCTGTTCAACATCGCCGGCAGGGCGCCGGTCGATTCGCCCACTTCGATCATGTCGATGGCCAGGCCGGGAATGAACTTGGAGGCTTTGAGCGAGCCGGATAGCGGCTGCCCTTCGCGCACGCTCTTGCCGGCGGCCTCGACGGCCCTCTGCAGCAGCGGCGTGTTCAGCGACTCGGCCGCGGTTTCCATGGCCTGCACCAGCGGAATGCCGCCGGTCAGCAGGGTGCTGAGAATGCGCGAGAGCTGCGCCACCTGGTATTTCAGCCAGATCTCGCCGAACCCCGGCATGCCCAGCTTCAGCCGGTCGATCTTGGCGCGCGCCGAATCCCTCCGCGACCACCAGCGGAAGAGTCCGATGGCCACCAGCAGGCCGCCCGCGATGGCGATGATGGAACCCTGCGCCGCCGTCCCCACGGCGATCAGAATCCTCGTCATAGTCGGCAGGGTGGCGTGGAAGCTGTCGTACAGGCTGGCGAATTTCGGCACCACAAACGTCACCAGGAACACCATCAACAGCGCCACCAGCACCACCAGTACGCACGGGTACATCAGCGAGACCATCACCTTCTTGCGCACCGCCAGTGACAGCTTCTGGTAGTGAATGTAGCGGTCCAGGACCTCCGTCAGGCTGCCGCTTTTCTCGCCCGCCATCACCGAAGTCACGTAGATTTTCGGGAAGACTCCCTGCGCCCGGAACGCCTCCGAGAGCAGCGTGCCGTTGCGCACTTCATCGCGCACGGCCTTGACGTGCTCGCCCAGCTTGGGGTCGGTGAGCCGGTCCGCCAGCAGGTCCAGCCCTTTCAGAATGGGCAGTCCGGCGCGGATCAGGGTGACGAACTGCTGGTTGAAGATGAGGAACTTCTCCAGGTTGATCTTCTTGCGCCCGCTGAACCACCCGCCCGCCTGAGCGCGCGGCTTGATGGAATAAATCAGAAAGCCCTGCGAAGAGTAGCGGTCGCGCAGTTCCTTTTCGGAGCCGGCCGCGGCCACCTGCTGGTGAATCTGGCCGCGCCCGTCGGCATACTTGAGCAGATAATCCGCCATGGCTTACTTCGCGGCCTCCACCACTTCGGCGCCCTGGGGCGCCTGGAATTGGAACAGTTTGTCGCCCAGCGGGGGATTCACCTGCTCCTGGTCGAAGGTGTAGCCCATCACGGAGTTATCGAACTGGGTCACTTTGACTTCGCGAATCCGGCCCTCCGGCGTTACCAGGAACTCCACCGCCGAGTAGGGCAGGCTGTCGGTCTTGGGTTCCGCGGCGATGCGGGTGTCGCGGCCCTCCGGTTTCCCCTGCAGATTCCGGAACTCCTTATCGAAGTGTAGCTTACCGAGGAGAAAAGCGAGCGGGGAGTCTTCGCTTTCCCGCAAGGGGAGCTTTTCTACGCGGTTCTCGCCCGGATAAAACGTCCAGAAGTTTTTGCCATCGCACACCGCCAGTTTGCCTTTGGGATCGGTATATTCCCACCGCATGCGCCCCGGCTTTCGCAATTCGAGCACCCCCCGCTCTGTCCGCCGGGCGTGGCCCACCCTCGTATAGTCCTCACGGAAAAGGACTTGGAGTGTTCGAGCGCGGTCGTAACGCTGTTCCACGGTCTTCAGGAGGGTGTCCAGTTGGGCGTCCGCGGCAAACGCCGACACCGACAGCAGGCATACGAGCGGACAAATTCGGCTCACACCAGTTCTGACGCAGCCACCGGGCGAAACGTTGAGCGAGCTTGCGCAGCTAAGGTGGGGCGAACCCCCCGGTCCGCGCGGGACGCCCTCGTCCCGCTGCCGGAACCACCGCATCGGCCTCTTTGAAGACGCCGGCAGCCGGACCAGAAGTCCGCTCCACGAGAACAGCCTGAGAACAGCCCGGGCAGCGCGACCAGGGCGTCCGTGGCCCAGAGATGGGCACCCCGACGCCCTCGTCGGCCCTCCTGTGCCGTGCGAGAGGCCGATGCCACGGTGTCAGCAGCCGGACGGGGGCGTCCGGCGCGGGCCGGGGGGTCCGCCAGCTACTGGATGGCCACCGTCACGCCCGTCTGGCTGGAGCCGGCTCCCAGAGTCACCGCAACCGGCTGCGCGCCGGAGGAAACCGTCTGCGGGACAACCGCATTCACCTGCAACACGCCGGAAACCAGGCCGGCAACCTCGCCGTAGCCAATCACCGAGGCCGGCTGGCCGCCGATCAGCACCGAAGGCGCGCCGGCGGCCGGCACCGGGATGTATGGCGGCGTTGCCGACACCTGGGTCACCGCGCCGGTGGTGGCTGCCGGTGTCACCACACCTTCACCGGTCATGTAAATCGCGACAATCCAGCCGCGCTGGGCCGGGTTGGTGGCCGAGTTTACCCCTTGATAGTTGCCCTTCGCGTCGTACTGCACGGTCGCCGCCGGTCCGGTACCCGAACTGAGGGCCGTAAACACGCCTGGCGCCACGCGGGCCGTGGTGATCGGCCAGGCGTTCGATGTCAGCCCCGAGTACCTGACCTCTACCGACAGATTGGCGATGCCCGCCGCCTGGTACGGAACAATGGCGTTGATCTGTCCGGCGCTGACGAAGATCAACGGAGCCGGTACCCCAATCGGCAGGAAGACCACCTGAACGCCGCCCATGTTGGTCGGGACCTGGGTGCAGGGGCTGGGGCACGTGGTGGAGTCAAGCTGCACCAGATTCGCGGGCCCGATGGCGTTTGCCGGATTGGCGTAGAGGGAAATAATCTCGCCCGGCGCCAGCGGTCCGACTGCGCCGCTCGCGGCGTTGGTGATCCCCGTAATGGTGGGTAGCGGCGCGGGAATGGTGAGAGTCACGTTGACAATGGTAGTTCCGGTGGCCGGGCTGGTCCCGCCGATGGTGACGGTTCCGGCGTACGGGCTGCCCACGGGGTTGGGGCTGAGCGTGGCCAGCACCGCCGGGACGAGGGAGACGGTCAGGTTCGCGGCACCGCTGCTCGGCGTGGTCCCCGAAGCGGGCGAAACCGCGAGCCAGCCGCCCGCGCTGGCGGCCACGGCGGTGAAGCCGGCCACCGCCCCTCCCGCGGACACCAGAATGGTGCCGGCGGGACTCGTGCCGCCCAACTCATAGCTCAGAGCGATGGTGGCCGGCGTAGCCGTAACCACCGCCGCCGAGGCCGTCCCTCCGTAAAGCGCCAGCACCGTGGCGGCGTTCAGACACACGGCAGACACACGGCAAAGACCAGCCCAACCGTGACTCATCGGGGAACCTCCATGGGAAACGCTGGCCGCGCCAACGCGAGCCATGCGCCCCTGCCACCGGCAGCGTGAGGGCGGAGGCGCAGCGAACTGAATGCTTCAATAATACACCGGCGCGCGCCCCCCAGCCCGCCGGCCGGCGTGCAGTGAGGCGGATCCGTGGCGTGGCCGCAGCCGGACAAAAACAGAAAAGCCGGAGCCGGGGTCCCGCCCAGCGGGATACCAGGCTCCGGCAAATAGCCGACAAGTGGCCGGCAGAAAGCTACTGGATGGCCACCGTCACGCTAGCCTGGCTGGAGTTGGGGCCCAGAGTCACCGAGACCAACTGCGGGCCGGAGGCAACCGACTGCGGAACAATCGCGTTGACCTGGAGAAAGCCGGAAACGACGCCCGCGACCTCGCCATAGCCTGCGACCGAGGCCGGTTGGTTGCCGATCAGCACCGCCGGCGCGCCGGAGACCGGTACCGGGGTGTAGGGCGGCGCGGCCGATACCTGAGTCACTGAGCCGGTGGTGGCCGCCGGTGACACAACACCTTCACCGGTCATGTAGATGGCCACAATCCAGCCGCGCTGGGCGGGGTTGGTAGCCGAGTTTACCCCTTGATAGTTGCCCTTCGCGTCGTACTGGTTGACCGCCGCCGGGCCGGTACCCGTGCTGAGCGCCGTAAAGACACCGGGAGCCGTCCCGGCCATCGTCACCGGGAAAGCGTTGGAGGTCTGGCCCAGGTACTTCACTTCCACCGACAGGTTGGCGATGGCCGCGGCCTGGTACGGAACAACGGCGTTGATCTGTCCGGCACTGACGAAGATCAGCGGAGCCGGTACCCCGATCGGCAGGAAGAACACTTGTACCCCGCCCATGGTGGTCGGGACCTGCGTGCAAGGGCTGGGGCAAGTAGTGCCGTTAAGCTGCACCAGGGTCGCAGGCCCAATGGGGTTCGCCGCATTGGCGTAGATGGAAATCATCTCGCCCGGCGCCAGCGGCCCAACCGCGCCACTGGCGGCGTTGGTGATTCCCGTAATGGTGGGCAGCGGCGCGGTGATGTTGAGACTTACGTTGATAATGGTTGTCCCCAAGGCTGGACTGGTCCCACTGATGGTGATGGTTCCGGTGTACGGGCTGCCCGTGGCGTTGGGCAGAAGCGTGGCGAGCACGCTCGGGACCAGGGAGACGGTCAGGTTATTCGTCCCGGAGGTGGCCGTAGTCCCCGAACCGGGCGAAACCGCGAGCCACCCGGCGGTGCTGGCGGCCACGGCCGTGAAGTTGGCCGTCGCCCCTCCGGCGGATACATTGATGGTGCTGGTGGGACTCGTGCCGCCCACCTGATAGGTCAGACTGATGGTGGTGGGCGTGGCCGTAACCGTGGGCTCCGAGGTTATGGTAAGGCTCACGCTGATGGTCACCGCCGTACCGCCGTTCGGGGATATGGTCACCGTGCCCTGGTAGGGCGTGGTGCTGGCCGCCAGGCTGCCCGGGACCACGCTCACCGAAAGCGTGAACGGTGTCTGCTGGCTGGAGGCGGCATTCGTCGTCAACCAGGTGGCCGAGGTGGACACCGCGAATCCGATGCCCGACGATCCCGAAGCGCTCGCGATGGTTGCGGTCTGCGCACCTGGCACCGTCTGCCCCTGGGTATAAGCGAAACTCATGGTCGAAGGCGTTGCCGTGACGTTCCCGCTGTTGCCGGACACGCCCACTGCCATGCTCACGCTGACAGTCTGCGTGGTGTTGGCCGAAACGAGCGAGATAGTTCCGTTGCAGGTGGTCCCGCTCGCGATCCCCGACGGGTATACGGTCACCGTGATGGCGGTGTTCGTCGTGCTGGCCGACAAGTTGCCGCCCGGTGAAATTCCCAGCCAATTGACGCTCGTGCAATTCTGCGTGGAGGTGGACGCGCTGAAACTGGTGGCGCTTGTGGCCGTCACATTCAGCGTAAACGTCGTGGTGCCGACGACGTTGGTGAACGGTATCGACGAGGTGCTGAGCGTCAGCGGTCCGGCTTGCGCCGCGCCGCCATTCACCACCAGCACCACCGGGTAGTTCAGGGCGTTGCTGTAAGCGATAGACGACACCGGCACGATTCCCGCATAGATGCCCGTGCTCAGGCCCGACGGGTTGACGGTCAACGTCATGGTATTCCCGGAGGTGGTCGCCGTAACCCAGTTGACCGTCGGCGTGCCAATGGTGAGCGACGGACTGGTGGTCGACCCCGGATTATCGCTGCCCACCACCGTGACCGTCTGGGCCTGCGGTACGGACCCGCTGGAGGAAGAGAAGGTGCTCAAAGCCGCCTTGCCCAACAGCACCGGAACGTTCGACGCCGTGACCAGAAGCGAAACCGACACGGTCGCGAAAGCCACGCCGTTCGAAGAGAGGGTGATCGTCGCGGTGTAGGGCGCGTTCGACGCCGGCAGGCTTCCCACTCCGTTATAGAGATCCACCACCAGGGACGACGGGCCGCTGCCAAAGGTCCCCGTGCCGTTGACCGGCGAATCGAAGTTCAGCCAGTTGGCGCCGCCGGTGCCATAGACCACCGTGGCGCCCCACTGCGTGCCCTGCGGCCCGGTGACGGTGACGGTCTGCGCCTCTTGACCGCCGGTCCAGAACGAGCTGCCTGACTGCTGCTGGAAGGTCAGCAACGTGGGCGACGCGGACCCGGTGGAAGGTGTAGTGGTGCCCCCGCCGCTGCCGGCCTGCCCCACCGGCAGGACGATCAGAATGGTTGTGGTCCCCGACGGCGAGCCGCTGCTGACAACGGTTATTGTCGTGGAATAGGTCCCCGCCACCAGTCCCGAGGGGTTCCCATATACCGTGAAGAACTGCGCGTTTCCGTTGGTGGTGGGTGGGCTCATACTGAACCACGCGCCCGAGGTGCCCACCGGCGCGGCCGTTCCCATGGAGACGCCGTTGCTGGCGGCGACCGAGAATTGCTGCGATTCCAACCCCGAGGAACCCGCCGCCACCGCGGGGAAAACGAAGACTACTCCGGGGGTCACCGTAATTCCGCTGGCCGCGCCGGTAGTGTTGACATATAGCGTGACGTTGATGGTGGCCGTAGAGCCGCTGGAAGAAGTCAGCGCCACCGTCCCCTGATAGGCTCCGCTCTGCAGGCTGGTCAACACGTTGGACGTGCTGATCTGGACGCTGGCTTGGGAGCTGGCCGCCAGCAGGCCGTACGTGGTTCCGCTGGTAGTATAATTCGCATACAGCCAGTTCTGGCCGGAGGTGGTGGTGACGCTGTAGCTGTAGCTGTTGGCGCCGGCAGAGCTATCCTGGATCCCGATCAGCGCTTGTAGGGGTGACCCCCCGGGAGTGTAAGTGAAGGTCAGGTTGGCGACATTGCTGCTGGCTCCGTTGAGAGTCAACGTGCCGGTGCTCGGGCCCGTGCCGCCCCCGCCGGTGGTCACCACGAACGTCACCGGAATTTCGACGGTGCCCCCGTACTGCGTTTGCGACGGAGTAATGGTGACATACCCGCTATAGGTTCCCGTGGACGTCAATAGCGCTGCGTTGGCCGTCACAGTCACCGGGGTCGAACCGTTGGCCGGGAGGACCGTGCTGTTGGCGGTCACCGACAGCCACGTCACGCTACCCACCGTGCCGCCCGCAATGCCGGGCGCGAACGTAAATGTCTGGTTCGAGTTGTTCTGGATGGTCAGGGTCTGCTGTTGCTGATTGCCCAGCCCGGCCGTGAGCGAGAGGCTGCCCGGAGAGACGGTGATCGATCCGCTGGTGACCGATCCGCTGCCGCCCGGGCAGCCGACGCTCTGCGAGTAGTACACCGCGATCTTGACAACGGCCGTGCTGACGCCTTGGGGACCGGTCGGCGTGATGTCCACCTCAGCCGCGTCGTTGGCCACGAACAGCGAGCGTGCCAGTCCGATATTCAGCGTCGCTCCGCTGGCGCCGGTCGTGCCGGCGATCGCCGTGCCGCTCGAGGTGGAGTTGCCGCCGGTAATGCTGGCATAGACCCAATTGCCGCTGGTCGGATCGTTGGCGGCGTTGATATAGTTCACCGCCACGGTGAACGTGATCTTGGTCACGCCATCGCTGCTGGTCAGGCTTATGGATTGGGCGTCGTTGCACGGCTGATTGCCCAGCGTCACCGTCGTGTTGGAAGCGGTTAGATTCTGTGCGTAGCCGTGAATGGGCGCCGCCAACAGCAGCGCGGTTGCGAGAAAAAGAGCGATCTTCTTGGTGTTCGTTTGGGCAGCGTCCATGATGTTCCTCGACAGTCTAGATGATAACAGACCACAAGCTCTGTTTACCAAAAACCTGGGAATGCGGACGCGGCTATTGTCATCTTAACACCTTATTTGAGAATCCGGAAAAGGTTGCTGTAATCGTCCGTCCATAATCTCACTTTTCTCTTGGACTCGATCTGCGCCGAGTTCTTCAGCTCGTCGGGCTCGAACTTGCTGCCCGGCGCGAATACCAGCACCCAGGTGGACGAGAAGACGTCCACCGATTCGTCGTCGTCGGTGTCCAGAACCCGCGCGATCTTTCCCAGGGCTTTGGCCTCGCCTTCCACCACCGGCTGCAAATCCAGGTAGCGGTTGGAAATATGCACCGCCAGCACGCCATCCGGGCGCAGATGGTGAAAATACAGTTGCATGGCTTCTTTGGTGAGCAGATGCACCGGAATGGCGTCGCTCGAAAACGCGTCCACCGCCAGCACGTCGAAATTCTCCGGCTGCTCGCGCTCCAGGGTCAGGCGCGCGTCGCCCATGGCGATGTCGAGCTTGGCCGGGCAGTCCGGCACGAAGTAGAACTGTCCCTTGGTGATAGGCGGCACCAACGGATTGATCTCGTAATACCGGTAATAATCCCCAAGCCGCCCGTAAGCCGCGATGGTCCCCGTGCCCAGCCCCACCACGCCCACGCGGATGGCTCCCTTCTTCTGCTTCTCGCGGATGGCCACCCCGATCCCCGTATTGGGACCGTAGTAAGTGGTGGCCATGTGGCGTTTGGCGATGTTCAGGTATTCCTCTCCGTGGTTGATGGTGCCGTGCGTGAGCGTCCGGACGGAGTCCAGATCCTTCTCCGGTCCGCTGTCCCGCACGCGCAGCGCGCCATAAAAGTTGCGCACCATGACGCGTGAATCCCGGGCCTGCTCCCGGATGTCCTTCCCCAGGTACACCGCCATGGTAACGGTTCCGGCGGCTCCCAGTAACGGCAGCACCGCCCGCCATCCGCGGAACCAGTGGGCAATCTCCGGGTCCAGGCTCAGAGCGAATAACACCAGCACCGCGCAGACCACCAATCCCAGCGGCATCTCGTAGAACGATTTGAAAATGCGCGGGGCCACGAGGGCCACGAAGATTCCGCCCAGCGCGCCACCCGCCGAGATCATCAGGTAAAAATGCGTGAGATATTTCGGATCCGGCTTCTGGCGCGCCAGTTCCCCATGGCACACCATGCAGCAGGTGAACAGCCCCAGCCCGTACAGCACCAGCATCCACCAGATGGGCATGTTCCCGGTGGTATCTTTGGTCAGCCCGTACGCCATGCCGCCCAGCGCCACCGCCAGCAGTTGCAGATACGGATTGCGCCGGTACCAGCCCTCCCCTTCGAAGCAGAGGATGAAACTCAGCAGGTACAGGCTGAGCGGCAGGATCCACAGCAGCGGTATGGCCGCCACATTCTGCGACAGGTGGTTGGTGATAGCCAGCAGCAGCAGCGACGCAACCGCCGGCAGCAGCAGCCACAGCGCGAATTGCCGCGCCGCCGGTTTCCGCACCGGAGCATCTTCCACCGCCGCTTCCGCGGGCGCGTACTTGCTCGAACCGAACGCCGTGAAGGCGCACAGGACGAGGAACACGCCGTAGGCGCCGGACCACGTCCAGCTCTGCTGATGGCTGGTTAACGTCGGCTCGAACAATACCGGGTAGCTGAGCAGGGCGAACATCGACCCGGCATTCGAGAGCGCGTACAGCCGGTACGGCAACTTGCCCCGGTATTGCCGCGCGTACCACGCCTGCAGCAGCGGACCGGTAGTGGACAGCAGAAAATACGGCAGGCCCACGGTCAGCCCGAGCAGGCTCAGGATTCCCCACGTCGGGTCAGCCGTCGCCGCTGGTTTCAGCCAGGACCCCGGGTAGATAGGGAGCGCCACTACGCTCGCCGCCAGCAGGACCAGGTGCAGCACCAACTGCGTCCGCGGCTTGAGATACCGCACCACGGCGTGGGCATAGAGGTATCCGACGAGCAGCACCATTTGAAAAAACAGCAGGCAGACGGTCCAGACCGCCGCCGACCCGCCAAACCACGGAAGGATAATCTTGGCAATGATTGGCTGCACCTGAAACAGCAGGAAGGCGCTGACCACGATAGTTAGTGCATAAAGCAACATAGTCTTAGATCTCGACTCGAATCTGTTCCCAGCCTAGCTTAGTACACGGTTTCCAAAATACAGCCACGAGTTCTGTGGCGTTGAGTGGGACAGGCCGGGGCGCCCGGCCTGTCCCACTCAACCGCCGAACAATACGTCGCCGCAATTCCGAACAGGAGTACTCCGCTCCACAAGCCTCATCTGTACGCCGCCACTCCCGTCACCTTCTCGCCAATCACCAGGGCGTGAATATGGTCCGTGCCCTCGTAGGTCTTGACGGTTTCCAGGTTGCACAGGTGACGCATCACCGGATATTCGTCGGTAATTCCGTTGGCGCCCAGCAGGTCGCGGCTCAGCCGCGCGCACTCGAGCGCCATCGCCACGTTGTTCCGCTTGAGCATGGAAATCTGCGCCGGCTCAATCCGGCCGCCGTCTTTGAGCCGTCCCGCGTGCACGGCCAGCAACTGCGCCTTGGTGATCTCGGTGATCATCCGGGCCAGCTTTTCCTGCACCAGTTGGTGGGAAGCGATCGGCCGGCCGTCGAACTGTTTGCGCAGGATGGCGTATTGCCGCGCGGTTTCATAGCAGTCCATGGCCGCCCCGAGAACGCCCCATCCGATTCCATACCGCGCCTGCGAGAGACACGAGAGCGGCGCCTTCAGCCCCCTGGCGCCAGGCAACCGTGCGCTCTCCTCCACGCGGCAGTCCGCCAGCGACAGGCTCGACGTCACCGACGCCCGCATGGACCATTTGCCGTGAATATCGGACGTTGTGTAGCCGGGTGTTCCGCGCTCCACCAGAAACCCCAGCACGCCCTCCTCGGCCCGCGCCCACACCACCGCCACGTCCGCCAGCGAGCCGTTGGTGATCCACGTCTTCTCGCCGTCGAGCACCCAGCCGCCGCCCTCGCGCCGCGCGGTCGCCCGCATGCCCGCCGGGTTCGATCCGAAATCCGGTTCCGTCAGCCCGAAACATCCCACCGCCGTGCCGTTTTGGAGGCGCGGCAGCCAGCGCTGCTTCTGCTCCTCCGACCCGTAGGTGAAGATGGGGTACATCACCAGGGCGCCCTGCACGGAAACGAAGCTGCGCACGCCCGAATCCACGCGCTCCAGCTCCTGCATGACGAGCCCGTACTCCACGTTGCTCATGCCGGCGCAGCCGTATCCTTCCAGGTTGGCGCCGAAGAATCCCAGCTCGGCCATCGGCGCGATCAACTCGGCCGGAAAGCGCGCATCGCGGTAGCAGTCGCGAATCAGCGGTGCGATGCGCTCCTCGGCGAACCGGCGGGCCGTCTGGCGCACCATCAGCTCCTCTTCGCTGAAAAGGGAATCGACACAAAAATAATCTACACCCCGAAATGGCATGGCGATTTCGTTCCTACCTATTTGAACACGTTGCAGGCGCGGCGCAAGGGGCGCGGCGCAAGGGGCGCGTCGAAGCCGGTCCGAGGCGGAGTCTCTGCCGGCGGAACCCCCAGCGCGTCTACTTCCCATCGTCGATGATGAAGCCGATGTGGGGCTTCCGCCGGCGCGGGGCCTTCAGCCGGCGGAATTCGCGGGTGAACTTTTTGTCCAGGTCCTGGATGTCTTTGATCACGATGTCGAACAGGGCGGCGTGGTCCGTCTGAGTGGCGGCGAGCTGCTCGACTTTCTGGGCGAGGGCCTTGTGGTTGGCCAGCACCTCGCGCAGTTTGACGAACGCGCGGACAATCAGAATGTTCATCTGAATGGCGCGGTCGCTGTGGAGTACGGACGACAGCATGGCAACGCCGTGCTCGCTGAAAGCATAGGGCAGCGTGCGCCGCCCACCGCGCCGGTAAGCTGGAACATGAAGTCTTCCGGGAAACGGCTGGCGTTGCGCTTTACCGCCTCGTTCAGCCGGAAGGTAGGCACGTGGTACAACTCTGCCAGGGTGCTGTCGCGCATGACGCGTTGGCCGCGGAGGACATGGATCCCGCGCGCGACTTGCTCAACGGGTACACGGAGCTGCCCGGCCGTCGATATGGTCTTCTTCATTTCATGGCCTCGCGGGCCCCCTACTGCGCGCCGATCACCGTAGTGTAGCTGGTGA
>Ga0265316_10005624_pt1 | contig 12130 bp, 7 predicted proteins | sample 4522metaG_FD_202092 | JGI IMG/M metagenome (GOLD analysis project Ga0265316, IMG submission 202092) | Rhizosphere microbial communities from Carex aquatilis grown in University of Washington, Seatle, WA, United States - 4-5-22 metaG | ecosystem: Host-associated > Plants > Roots > Rhizosphere >... | reverse complement strand
CTGCCGCCGTCGCGATCTGGACCTTCGTGAACCTGGGCTGGGGCCTCTTCAACCTGCTGCCGATCACCGGGCTCGACGGCGGCAGTGCCGTGACGCACGCCATGAGGCTCGCGTTCGGCGTACGCGGCGGCGCCATCGCGATCGCGTTCAGCATGATCTTCAGCGCGGTCGTGGCCGTCTTCGCGTTCACCCACGGCCTGGCGTTCGTGGGCTTGATCGCCATCGTCTTCGGGCTGGCCAACCCGTTCCAATATCGAGCGCTGGCCGAGGCTCTCTTCCCGGAATGGGCCGAACGGCAGGCCCGTCGCGCGGCCGAGCAAGAGGAATTGGCGGCGCGAAAGGTCGAATACGAGGATCCGCCGGGTCCGGCGTGGCCGCAGGGCGACGACCAGGAACGCTGGCAGCGGCCCTGAGCAGCTTCGTCGACCGCCGCCGAATCAGCCGCCGGCCGCGATCAGAGGGTGAGCGACGAAGAAGTCGGCGATCAGGCGCGCGGCGTCGAAGTCGTCCGGGCCCGACGGAGCGGGGGACGAGGACCGGACAGGCCAGGTGTGATAGCCGCCGTCGACGACGCGCACGGCGACGGTGCTGCCGCCACGGCAGGCCCAGCTCGTGGTCGTCGACGCGCCGTCGACCGTGACGGCCTGGGTGCCGGCGCAGGCGTCGAGGGTGCGCCAGCGGGCGATGACGTCGGCGAGGGGCGAGAACTTGATGTCCACAGTCCCGCCGTCTATCGGGATCGTGCCGTCGGCGGTGCCGTGGATCGCCAGCACGGAAACGGGCCGCGCGAGGGTGCACGGGACGTCGGCGCTGCCGTCGGCCGTCGCCATGTTTCCCGAAACTGGGGCGATGGCCGCGATTCGATCGGACAGTTCGCAACCCAGCCGGTAGGTCATCATCGCGCCTCGCGAAAGGCCGGTGACGTAGACCCGGCTCGGGTCGACGGCGTCGCTCCCCTCCAGCCGGTCGATCATGTCGGAGATGAAGGCCACGTCGTCGGCGCCGGGGTGCAGGCCCCACGTCGGGCCGCTGCCGAAGGCGTCCCAGCCGTCGGCCACGCCGTCGGGGTAGACGGCGATCCAGCCGAGCCGGTCGGCCTGGGCGTCGAAGCCGCTGTTCGCCTCCATGATGAAGCCGTCGCCGAAGACGCCGTGCAGGACGAACACGAGGCCGGGTTGGGCCGCCGGCCGAGCCGGCCGGTAGATGCGGTAGGTGCGGTCGACGTCGCCGACCCGGATCGTTTCGACCTGCGTTCGGCCGGCCAGCTGCGAGCCGATCGTCGGCGCGTAGTCGCGCACGAACGGGCCCGAGACGCCGACGACGCCGACGACTGCGGCAAGGACGAGCACGACCGAAGCCTTCCGGCCGGGGCCGGGAACGGCCGGCAGGCGCATGCCCGACGCCCGGCCCGGCTCGGACCCCGCCGCGGGCTCAGGTGCGAAGCGCGACCGGATCCACGCCGGAAGGCCGAGCAGCCGGAGCCCGGCCACGGCGAACCAGGCGGCGGCCAGCGCCTCGACCGGCTCGACCGCCCAGAGCTGCGGCTGCAGCGCGCCAGATCGGAGGCTCCAGACCGTCCAGTCGACCGCCACCCAGACCATCGCCACGGCGATGACCGCCGCGAGCCACGCCGTGGCCCGGCCGCGTCCGCCGAGCGCCGCGCCCGCGAGGACAAGCGCGGCCGGCATCGCCGCCAGCAGAACCAGCGCCGCGAGGCCACGAGCCTGGCTGACGCCGTACAGGTGAGGGTCCGGCGCCAGGACCGCGACGCCGTATCTCGCGCCGGCCGCTACCGCCGCCACCGCGAAGGCGACGCCGGCCACACGCCGCCGTTCGGCGCGGAGCAGCATGCCGCCCGCGACCAGCAGTTGGAGGATCGCCAGGACGGCGCCGGCTACGAGCAGGACCGCGAACCAGCGCGAGTCGGCGGCGCCGAAGAGACGCTCCGGCCGCGAGACGAGCGAGTGGCTCAGCTGGCCCTGACTGATCTCCAGGCCGACACTCGCGGCCCAAACGACGGGCACGAGCAGGCCGGCGACGCCGGCGGCGCGGGCGAGGCGCGGGCGCTCGATCTCCGATCCGGCCGGTTCGGGCGTGGGTCCGGCCGCGCTCGTGTCAGGCATCGGTCTGGACCTCCTCGGTCGGAACCCGCAGCGCCGGGAAACGATTGGATGCCAGCAGGGTCACGGCGGCGACGAGAACCGCGGCCCAGCAGCCGTACGGGTTGTAGCGCGAGATGATCACGGCCAGGGAGATCGCCAGGTCGCGGCGAATCGTGAGCAGGGCGGGCACGAGGAAGAGGAAGCCGTAGCCGTGGATGCTCGGCGCGGCCACGATGAGCGCGATGCCGATCCACGCCCCGGCGTCGCGGCCGCGGATGAAGAAGCAGGCAAGGACCGCGGCCGCGGTCGCGAAGTACGCCAGCTTCTGGCCCACGAGGAAGGCCAACGGCGCCCCGACGGCCTGCCACGAAGGATCTGCGGCGCGGCCCAGCTGGTCGAGCCAGTCGCGGTAGATGCCGATGCCGGTGAACGGGAGCATGGCCACGATGACCACGGCCAGAGCCACTCCGCCGATGACCGCCGCGCGCAACCGGGGCCGCAGCAGCCACGCGAGAGGCAGCAGCTGGGTGTACTTCATGGCGCCGACCCCGGCCGCCAGCAGGCCGTCGGTCAGGTCGGCGCGGAGGGCGGCCCGTTTGTCGCCGGCCTCGCCGGCGCCACTCCCCGCCGAGACGCGCTCGTGCCCGACGTCCCGGGGCCGCGGCGACCAGCTCTGCCCGGGCAGGTAGAAGAGCGCGGCGAAGGCCGCGAATTGCCACAGCTGTACGTTGCCGGTCACCAGCCCCTCGGTGAAGGGCGGCCACATCAGGACGAACGGAATCGCGATCCACGGCATGGAGAGGCGGCGGCACGTCCACACCGCCGTCGCGAGCCCGAACGCGAGCCACACGGCCAGGACGGCGGTCCGCGGCAGCGACGCGATCGGGACCAGGATCGGGAGCAGCCACGGCGGATAGAGGAACGGCAGGCCCGGACCCGTGGTCTCCGAGAAGCTCGAAGCCAGGTATGGCTGTCCGCCGCCGGCGAAGCGCCCGGCGGCCCGCAGCGGAATCTCCAGGTCCACGCCGAAATACCACGTCAGGAAGCCCGGCAGGACGCTCAGCATCAGGATGACGAACAGCGCCGCGAGCCCGAAAGTGAGCTGCCGATTCGCCGGTCCCGTCTGATCGAAAACGTTCTTCAGGGGAGTCAGCGGCGACCTCGAGCCTCGGCGGCCCGGCACTTCTACGGACATTCGGCGACTCCCCGCGCTGTTCGTTGGTGTGGCCACGCCATTGTGCCCCGCCGCGGGGCGTGCCGTGGGCCACTGGGGACCAGTCCGGCGGCGGTCCCGGCCGATCGATTTGGGGCTCCCCAAGCGCCGCCGGCGCCCGTACGATGTCCGCAACGGCGCAACGGCCGCCCACCGGCCGTGGATCGCCCTACCGGCGAGAAGGAGGAGTCGGTCCGCCATGAGCTCCCTGCCTCCAGACGCATCGAACGTGCCGCAGTCAGGCGACTCGGGGACCGACGACGATGCGGCTGTGCCGCGTTGGGCTGTGCCGGCAGTGCCTCCGCCGTGGTCCGGCACGGGCCAGGCAGCTGCAGGCGCCCAGCCGCCGAACGCCGAATCGCCCGCGCGAGCGGCTGAAGAGACGCCCGGTCGGCCCGTTCAAGCCTCCACGCCAGCCGGGCCGCCGGCATCGGCGCAGCCCGGATTCGTCCAGCCCACGGCCACCCGGGCGCCGGCCGTCTTCGCCCCAACCGCGAGGCGCGCACCGCTGTTCGATCGACAGAAGTGGCTGCCCACGATATGTGTCGCGGCCGTCATCGCGGCCGTGGTCCTGGGCGGCATCGGCCTGGACAAGGTGATCGCCGCTCCGAGCGCCGGAATCGTGAACGTGGGCGACGCGGTGACGATCACCGCCGCCCCGGGTTGGATCCTGGTGGATACGAGCGACAGCGGCGGCGGCGTCGAGCTTCAGAAGGCCAACGTGGAGCTGACGATCGCCGCCACTCCCTACTCGGGAACCGCCGACGCGGCTCTCCAGGACGCCGAGAAGGCGCTCTCCGCGGACGCGGCGCAGATCTCGTTCGGCGACCCGGTCGACAAGCCCATCGGCGGCCACGTCGCCGCCGCGGCCGGTTTCGAGGCGATCGTGTCCGGCTCATCCGGATCGGGAACCGTCGACGGAGAGCTCGTCTGCGTACTCGACGGCGGCGACGCGGTCGAATTCGTCGTCGCCACGTCCCAGGGCGATCTGTCGAGCGTCACGGACGACCTCAAGGCCATGATCTCCAGCGTCGAGGTGGGACGATGAACGCCTCCGCCGCACCGAGCTCCCCGGGCCGGGCCGCTCCCGCCCCGCGCTGGGGCATCCAGGCCTCGTTGATCCAGCCGCGCCAGCCGGCATTCTGGCTCTTCCTCGTGCTGCTCGGCATCGGCGGCTATCTCTTCTACGACGAGCAATCGGCATTCAGCCAGCTGCCCACGGCGCTGGCCCTGTCCTGGGGCCTGGTCCTGCTCTATGCGGTGCCTGTCTTCGTGATCGTGTATCGGCTCGATCTCTTCGAGCGCGAACCGAAGCTGATGATCGCCGCGGCGCTCATCTGGGGCGGCGTCATCGCGGTCAGCCTGGCCGGCTACGCCAACGACGCCTGGCTCTCGGTCCTGGGCAAGGTCGCCCCGGCCAACTTCACGACCGACTGGGGCGCCGCGGTGGTCGCCCCGGTGACCGAGGAGATCCTCAAGCTGGCCGGCGTCGTCCTGCTGTTCCTGATCGTCCCGTCCGAGTTCGACGGCGTCATGGACGGGTTCGTCTACGGCGCCATGATCGGCCTCGGGTTCACCGTCGTCGAAGATGTCTCCTACTTCATCAACGCCGCCGCGGCTCTCGGAGGCACGGATCAGACCGGGCCCGTAATCGACACCTTCTTCGTCCGGATCATCGCCGGCGGCCTGTACAGCCACGTGCTCTTCGCCGGGTTGACCGGCATGGGCTTTGCGTATTTCGCGACTCGCCGGCAGCAGGCTCTCCCCAGACGCCTGCTCGTCTTCGGCGCGCTCGTCGTCGCGGGCGCCGGCGCCCATTTCGTGTGGGATTCGCCGTGGATGACGTCCATCCTCGCGGTCGCCCCCGGCGTCGACAAGCCGAGCACCTTCCAATGGATCGAGTACGGCCTGGTCAAGGGGCTGCCCTTCCTCCTGCTGCTGATCTTGATGGTCCTGTTCGCGACCCGCAGCGAGGAGAAGAACTTCCGGGCGATCGTCGCCGGCGAGCCGGAACCGGAGGTCATCACCGAAGCCGAGACGGCGTCTCTGGGCAGCCTGTGGTCGCGACGAAAGGCTCGATCGGCGGCGGGTCGTCTGCGTGGACCGCTGGCCTCGAGGCTGACCGGCAGGTTGCAAGCGGCTCAGGTCGAATACGCGATGATCCGGAGCGCCTGCGACACGCCCACCGATCCGGCGCTCGACGCCCAGCGACTCAAGATCCGCGCCATTCGAGCCCAGCTCAGCGCGATGCCTTTGCTGACCGCGCCCGTGGCTCCGGCGCCACGGGGCCAGTACCCGGGGCCGTACGCCGCACCTCCGGCGCAGGCGCCTTTCCCGGGCCCGTATGTGGGGCCGGCGCCGGCGATGCCCGTCGCGGCGGCTCCTGCGGTTCCGGCCGTGGCTCCGGCCGAGGCTGCCGCGGTCCAGCCGGTCGTCGCGCCGGAGGCTATCCCCGACCCGGTCGAGCCGGTCCCCGTGGCCGGCGTGGCCGCGGCACCCGCCGTTTCGTCGGCGCCGCCGGCCGCGGCACCTGCTCCGGCCGCGGCACCAGCTCCCGCCGCGGCACCTGCTCCGGCCGCGGCACCAGCTCCCGCCGCGACCACGGCCGCGGTCCAGCCGCATCCCCAACTGATGGCAGCCCCGGCCGCGCCGCCGCCTCAGCAATGGGCCCCTACCCACCTCGTGCCCCCCGGCGGCATGGCCGCGTGGGACGTCCCGGACCCGTCGCGTCCACCGAGGCTGAACCTCCCCGAAAGGCTCGAGCTCGTGGTGGAGGGTCAGGCCGGCGCGTGGGCCCACGTCCGAGCCGTCAACGGCTGGCGCGGCTGGGTCGACGGCCGCAGGCTTGTCCGTCGCGTCTGAGACGGGCCGCGACTCCGCCGCAGCCGGAGTGGGCCGGCCGTCGCCCCGCGGGTGGCCGACAAAGAAACGAGGCCGCCGGGTAGCCGACAAAGAGAGGGAGGCCGCCGTCTCCGGCGACCTCCCTTTTCGATTCGCGTGGTTGTCGCGAGCGCGACTACTCCGCGCTGGACTCGATGCGGATGCGGGCATCCACGATGACCGCGCCCTCGGGACGAACGATCACGGGGTTGCAGTCCATCTCCGCGATCTCGGGATGGCGCTCGACCATCTCCGCGACTCGCAGCAGCAGGTCCTCGAGGCCGGCCACGTCGCACTTGGGTGCGCCGCGGAAGCCGTCGAGAAGCGGGAACGTGCGGAGCGACGTGACCATCTCGTGGGCGTCGCGGTCGGTCAGCGGCGTGATGCGGACCTTGACGTCCTTGAGGACCTCGACCGCGACGCCGCCCGCACCGCAGGCGACGACCGGGCCGAAGAGCTTGTCGTGGACGACGCCGACGAGCATCTCGACGCCGCCCGGCGGAACCATCTGCTGGACGAAGAACTTCTCGACGGTCGTGCCCTGGGCGGCGATGCGAGCGGCCATCTCGACCGCCTGCTGCGTCACCTGTGCCGCGCCCTCGAGGTTCAGGACCACGGCCTTGGCCTCGGTCTTGTGGATCAGCTTGGGGGCAACGCCCTTGAGCGCCACCTTGCCGCCGATCTCGGCCGCGGCCGCGCCGGCAGCTTCCGGAGTGGCCGCCAGGCGCCACGCCGCCATGGGCACGCCGTAGCAGCCGAGCAGCCGGGCTACCTCGTCGGGCAGCAGCCAGCGCGACTTCTCGTCGCCGTCCTTCTGCAGCGACGCCAGGACGTCCGCGATCAGGGCCTTGCCTTCGGATTCGCGAATGTCGGCGAACTGCGGCACCACGCCTTCCGGGGTCTCGGCCCAGATGCCGTAGCGAACGGCGTGGGCGAGAGCTCGAGCGGCGTCTTCGGGGAACGGGTATGACGGCAGCGAGAGGCCGTCGGTCTTGAGCGAGGACGGTGTGCCTTCGCTCGAGAGGAAGACCGAAAGCATCGGCACTTTGCGCTCGATCTCGAGCGCGGCGGCGCGGACGCCGGCGGCGATCTCCTCCGAGTTGGTCACCAGCACGGGGACGTACAGGATGATGATGGCGTCGATGCCGTCCCACTCGGCCAGGAGCTTGAGGGCTTTGCGGTAGGACTCGCCCGGTGCGGCCGCGATCATGTCGACCGGATTGTTGAGGCCGGCGTCGGCCGGCAGGAACTCGGCCAGCTTGGCCTTGATGTCGTCCGGCACCTGCGGCACGACGAGGCCGTCGGCCTCGCAGGCGTCGGCGCAGAGGATGCCGGGGCCGCCGCCGTTGGTCAGGATGGCGACGCGGTTGCCCTTGGGCCGGGGCTGGTTGGCCAGGAGAGTGGCGACGTCGAAGAACTCGCCCAGAGTGTCCGTTCGGATGACGCCGGCCTGCTTGAACAGGGCGTCGACCGTCACGTCCGAGGCGCCGAGCAGCGCACCGGTGTGGGACGAAGTCGCGCGCGCCCCCGCCGACGAGCGGCCGCTCTTGACCGCGAGGATCGGCTTCTGGCGACCGACGCGGCGGGTGATGCGGGCGAACTTGCGGGGGTTGCCGAGCGACTCGAGGTACAGGGCGATGACGTCCGTGGCGGGGTCTTCGGCCCAGTACTGGATGAAGTCGTTGCCCGAAAGGTCGGCCTTGTTGCCGACCGAGATGAAGGTCGACAGGCCCAGGTTCAGGGTGTTCGCGTATTCGATGACGGCCAGACCGAGAGCGCCCGACTGGGACAGGAAGCCGACGTTGCCCTGCTGCGGCGCGTTTGGCGAGAAGGTGGCGTTCATTCGAACGTCGTCGTGGGTGTTTATCACACCCATGCAGTTGGGGCCGATGACCCGGATACCGCTCTCGCGAGCGATGGCCATCAGTTCGCGCTGCATCTCACGACCGGCAGGGCCCGTTTCGGCGAATCCGGCGGTGATGACCACCATGCCGTGGACGCCCTTCTGGGCGCATTCCCTGGCCGCGGCCATGGTCAGCTTGGCCGGAACGACGATCACGGCCAGATCGACCGGACCTTCTATGTCCAGGATCGACTTGTAGGCGCGGACCGACTGGACGACGTCGGCACTCGGATTGACCGGGTACACCGGGCCGTTGAAGCCGCCGTCCATGAGGTTGTGGAAGACTTCGCCGCCGATGGTCTTGCGCTTGCGGCCTGCGCCGATGACGGCGATGGAGCGCGGGGCCAGCATGCCCCGAACCGCGTTCATGGCCGCGATCTGTTCGCGGGCCTCGAAGCGGGCGCGCGCCTCGGGAGTCATCGACGTCGGGAACTGGATGCGGATCTTGCCCGGCTCGGACTTCATGGTGATGCCGAAGCCACTCTCGCGGAAGACGTCGAGCATCTTGTTGTTGTCGCCCGTCACGTCGGCCTCGAAGACGGCAACCCCGTCTTCGTCCGCGGCCTCGGCGAGGCGCTTGAGGAGCAGCGTTCCAAGGCCGCGGCCCTGGTAGTTGTCCGCAACGGTGAAGCCGACTTCGGCTCGGTCGTCGGCGTTGCGGTCGTAGCTCGCCTGGGCCACGACCGCCTGGTCGTGAACGGCCAGAACGCAACAGTCTTCGCAGCCTTCGACGCCGGACCAGCGCCTGGCCGTGGCTTCGACGTCGCTGGTCGTCGAGCCGAAGCGGAGCCGGCGGGACTCGGCGGAGAGGCCCCGAAGGAAGGCCAGGATGGCCGCCTCGTCGGTCGGCTTCGCCGCTCGGATGCGAACCGACGATCCATCGCGCAGGACTACGTCGATGTCGCGCGGGGAGTAGCTCGTGCTCATGCTGTCGCCTTCGTCTAGTGGATGGAGTGGGGCCGGAAGGTCCCGGCGTCGACGCTCCATGCATGGGAGTGACTCGCAAGGAACGTCCACGATCTGACTGGAGCTTCCGCGATGCGAAGCGTCGGCGAGTAGGGCCAATGTGCGCCCGCTGCGGGCCGTAAGTCCCAAGCCTGCCGGACCGCCATGGGCCGAAAGGCCACATCCACGGTTCGGATCCCGCGTCCGGGGGCGCGTCTCGAATGGCCGCCCGGCCGATCAGGGGACTGCGTCCTGCGGGCGGCGCCAGCTCTCGAACGGCCCGGCACCGGTGACGATCGCCGCCGACCGCCACGATCGATCGTCCGGTGCGCGGGCGCAACCGCCGCCGGGACCGGTCTCCGCCGGTGTCAATTGGGGCTGTGAGCTGAGAAGAGGGGCCATCTGGTCCGGTCTTGTGCGGTCAAGGGCGGTTCGCCGGATCCCAGCCGTTAGGCCCTTCGAAAGGTCCATAGGGTTCGTCTCCGGGAGCCGTCCCAAGAGCCATGACGCCCGTACCATTGCCCGGTCCCTCCGGCCGTCCCATTGTCCAGGCTAGACGGGCCCGTGTGCCCGCGGAGGCATGACAGTTGTCCGAAGAGCGCTATCGAGGGCCCCATTCCGGCGGGCTTCCGGCGTCGCCGGTTGCGCCGATCCGTAGCGTTCCGGCGGTCCGCGACAACCTGGCTGACCACGCGTCGGGCCACCGATCCGATCCGTCGGGTCCTGACCGCCACTTCCACGCCGGGCGAACCTGATGGTGATCTTCGGCAAGCGCCGCGGCGGCGGAGACGACTCCGAGCCCCGCGCGCGCAGGAGCGCAGCCGCTCCGGGAGTGGAAGTGGCCGCCGCGGGGCCGGCCGCCGTCGACGAATCGCAGCTGCCGCGCTGGCGGCGGCCGTCGTTGCAGCAGGTCCGGCGGGCCGATCCGCTGCGGGCGATCGCCGAGACGTCGACGATGTCCTTTGCCACGGCCGGGGTGAGGCCGCTGGGAAGCTACGAGCGTCGCCAGATCCGGTATCGATTGGTTCGGCTGCTGAACTGCCCGGACGAAGTTCGCGCCTCCGAGATTGGGGTCCTGGATCGCGGCGACGAGGTCCAGCTCCTCGAGCGGCACGGCGTCTACTGGCGAGTCATGTGCCCTGACGGGCGCGCCGGCTGGGTCCATCGCATGACCCTCGCCGCGCCGGTCCTCGAATCGGAGGCGGCGGTCGATGAGGCGCTCCAGGCGGGGGAGCAGGTCGTCGAGCAGGCCGACGAGCCGCCGTGCGAGCCCGTCGGGCCGCCGGTCGTCCCGGTCGCCTCGACCGCCTCGGCTGCCCCGAGCACCTCGGCTGCGGAGGAGAACGTCGACGGTTTTCTCGAGGCCTGCCTGCGAGCCCGCGGTGACAGCCTGCCATCGGCCGAAGACCTCGCGTCCGCCCCGGCCGGCCAGGTCGCCCCTGACAGAGCGGCTGCCAAAGCCCCCGCGCGGCCCGCCCGAGTGCCCGCGTCGGAGCCCGTCCACCACACCGAGTCCGTGTCCGCGGTCGGAGCGTCGGTCGCGGCGCTTGCCCGCGACTATCTGGAACGCGCCGGCTTCGCCGTCGTCGGCCCCGACGAGGCGGCCCAGCCCGTTGTCGAGAGCGCCGTCGAGGCTGCCTTCGAACCGCCGACCGAGCCAGTGGTCGAGGCCGCCGACGAGCCGTCGCCCCAGCCATCGGCAGAGGCGGAGGCCGCTACTGCCCTCGAGCGGCCCTCTGGCGACGCGGTTCCCGCCGCAGAACCAGAACGTGTTGATGGGCGATATTCGGGACGTAAGAGTGCGGGTAGCCGTAAGGTCGCAACCGCGTCCCGGCCTGGTACCAGATCACGTCGCCCTTCACGGTGAAGCCGGCGCGCGTCGCGCGCTCGGCGAGATCCGCGCCGGTGAAGATGTAGCGCCCGTCCTGGTAAGCATCTCGAACGATCACAGTTGCGTAGCGGTCGGGCCGGAGGACGCGAGCGAGTTGGCAGAAGACGCTCTCCATTCGATCGAGAAACGTCGCGTAGTCGGCGCTGTTGGCGAGGTCGCCGGGATGGTCCGTGACCATCGAGTAGTCCGTGCGACGGTTGGCATGGCTCTCGGCCAGCTTCCCGCCGGCCATGGTGATCGGCAGCTGGATGTTGTACGGCGGGTCCGTCGCGACGAAGTCGACACTGTCCTCCTCCATCTCGGGCAGAACGAGCATCGCGTCGCCGAGCCGCATCTCCAGGCCGGACGGATCGAAGGGTCGCTCGCCGCCCGGGTCGTTCGAGCCTATGTCCGCCAGGATCGGGCCGCGTCCCTCCCTCTCGGCCGCCAGGCCGGCCACCAGCGATTCGTAGACCGCAACCCAGCGAGCCTCGATCTCGATCCCGACGGCACGCCGCGGACCGCGGGCGATGGCTGCACCGAGGAGCGTGCCGCCGACGCCCGCGAACGGGTCCAGGACCAGCTCGCCGCTCGTCGTGAAGAACTCGATCAGGCGGGCCATGAGCCGCGGCGGCTTGTTGGCGCCGTGCTCCTTGCGGAGATCGTGGCCGAGCTCGGACGGATAGGCCGTTCCCCACACGGACTTGGTGAAGTACAGCCACTCCGCGCCGGAGAGCTCGTTGAGGGTATTGCCGGGGTGCCTGGGGCTCACCGGACGAGCCTAGCAGGCGCAGGCGCCCTCCTCGCGCCCGATACGGAATGGCTGCCCGTAACCTGTGGACCAACAGTTACCCTTGGCACGCCGAGGGGGGCGGCGAGGCTTCGCCGTGGCCCGCGGCGCAACCTGTATGTCGGATTGCCATGACCAACAGCATGGAACGCAACGGCTCACGCGGCTTCGACGGACGCTCCTCGCACCACAAGCTATGGAGCGACCGTTTCGTCGGCCGCGAGCGTCCGCTGGAGCGTATCGCCCTGGGCCTCCAGGGTGTCGCCGACGGCAGGCCCAACGCGCTCATACTCTCGGGCACGGCGGGCCTGGGGCTGACCCGGCTCCTGACCGAGACGGAGCGCCGCATCGGCGCCCTGGCCGATCCGTTCGTGGCCGTTCGCGGCGTCGCCATGCCGGCGACTTCGGGCGTGCCGTACGCGCCGGT
>Ga0265316_10005623_pt1 | contig 12130 bp, 10 predicted proteins | sample 4522metaG_FD_202092 | JGI IMG/M metagenome (GOLD analysis project Ga0265316, IMG submission 202092) | Rhizosphere microbial communities from Carex aquatilis grown in University of Washington, Seatle, WA, United States - 4-5-22 metaG | ecosystem: Host-associated > Plants > Roots > Rhizosphere >... | reverse complement strand
GACCGCTCCCGAGCCATGGACGCTGGCGCAGTTGACCGAACGCCTGTTGGCGTCCTATGTTTGCGGGGGCGGCATCAATCACGTCGACTGCAAGAACCTGCCGTCCAAGCAGGCGATCGCCGATATCACGGTCGATCTGCTGCGCCTGCTGTTTCCCGGGTTCTTCGATGAGAAGCTGATCCACTCCTCCGAGATCGAAGGCGTGACCGTCGCACTTCTCGAGAGCGTGCTTGGCCGTCTCGACAGCGAGATCCGGAAGAGCCTCGAATACGCCCCGCCCGCCGGAGTCGGAGACGCGGACGTGCCTGAGATGGCACACCTGCTGACGCGCAAGTTCCTGGGCAACCTGCCTCGAGTTCGAGAGCTGCTCCAGACCGACGTGGAGGCGGCCTACAACGGAGACCCCGCCGCGTTCAGCAAAGACGAAGTGATTGTCGCGTACCCGTTCATCGAGGCGATTGCGGTGCAGCGGCTCGCGCACGAGCTCTATCTCGACGACATCCCGCTCATCCCGCGCATCATGACCGAATGGGCGCACTCCCGGACCGGGATGGATCTGCATCCTGGGGCCCGCATCGGCACGCACTTCTTCGTGGATCACTGCACGGGCACCGTGGTGGGAGAGACGACCACCATTGGCAACCACGTCAAGATGTATCAAGGTGTCGGCCTGGTCGCGAAATCGCTCGCCGCGGGGCAGGCATTGCGCGGCCAGAAACGTCATCCGACCATCGAGGATCGAGTGACCGTTTATGCCGGCGCCACGATCATGGGCGGCGACACGGTTGTCGGGGAAGGCAGCACCATCGGCGCCAGCGTGTTCCTCACCACCAGCGTTCCTCCGAATTCCCTGGTTGTCCTGGAGGCGGCGAACATGAGAGTGATTCCAAAGAGGTCACACGAAGGCTACGTACTGGACTATCAGATTTGAGGCCCGCGAAGTCGGCCATAAAGTCGGCCCAACCGGGAAAGCGAGACCGGGCTGGGAATCGACCCAGCCGCACCGAATCGCGGTCGAGCACGCAACCGGCTTGCAGCCCGTGGGAGGCGCAACACAGCCGCTTTGTTGCGCCTCAGGCTCGGTAGACAGGCAGGCGGCGCGATGCGTAATCGGCCAGGCTCGGCCACTCGGAGAGCCGGCAGAGCGCGTCCAGAGCGATGTGCGCCGCAATTTCTTCGCCCTTGACTTCCCACTTGTTGGTCCGGCGGTTGGCGAAGACCGCATTGATGGCGCCGACCGGAAGCCCTCCGCCTTCCGTGGCGCACCACACAAACAGATCGGCGGCTTCCATGGAGTAGCAGGCGGCGCCGAGGCGTATCACTTCTTCGTGGCGCGCCCGCATGGGGGCGGGGACCTCTCCAAACAATGGGCTGGGCCGCCCTTGACCGGTGTAGAAGTCGTCGGTCGAGCACTCCACGCCGGTGTAGTAGTGGCCCCTAGCCAGCAAACTCGCGTCTTGTACCAGGGCGTGGACCACCAGCCAATGGGCGAAAGCGGGGTATTCCTTGGGCGCCCACACTCCCGAGGTGCCCCCGAAGCGGATCGCCGCCGTCGGAATAATGACGTCCCCCGGTTCGGATTCCTGGATGAGACTGCCGCAGGAACCAACGCGGATGAAGATCCGGGCTCCGCTCAAAACAGCTTCAGGCAGAACAATTCCCATGGAGGGGCCGCCCATCCCGGAAGTGGTAACGGAAACCTCCTTGCCGCGGTAAGTCCCCGTGTACGAAATGAGCCCGCGATGGTCGTTGGAGAAGCGCCTGGCGTCTTTCAGGAATTCCCCGGCGATCATTTCGGCTCTGCCGGGAGCGCCGACGATCAGACACAGCGAGGCCAAGTCGCCTTCGCCGGTGTGAGTATGGTACTGCAGATTTGCCTCAGCTCTGGGACGGTCTGCCTGAGACATGACTAACGGCGGCTCCTCGCCCGCCCGACGAATTCGTCGATCTTGTCCTGGAGGTTCAACTGCGTGGGCCCGAACGGGAACGGGAGCAGGTCGCTGATCCTGACCTTCATCACCCTCGACAGATCGGCGTTCGAGCACAGAACTGCAATATCCGTCCCCGACACCTGCGCGGCCTCGTAGATCATCTGACGGCACCTCCCGCAAGGAGTCACGATCTCGCCGGCACTCCCCGGGCTCGGCCCGCCGACGACGGCGATCGCGCGGATGTCGACATCGCCGTCGGCATACGCGCGCAGGATGGCGGCAGGCTCGGCGCAGATTGTGAGCCCGAAAGAGGCGTTCTCGACGTTCGCCCCGGAAAACGTGCCCCCGCTCGCCGTGCTCACCGCTGCGCCGACGTAGAAGCCCGAGTACAGATTGTAGGCCCTGGACATGACCGACTGGGCGGCCCCAAGCAGCGCCTGCTCGCCGCTGTCCAGAGTTCTCAAATCGACCAGATGCGTTGACGGCATTCCGTTCGTTAGCCTCTCAACAGAATAACGACTTTCGTCGGGTCTGGGGTAGGCGTTGAACACCCCACCGCAGAGGCTCGTCCCCCTGCTTGGCCCTGGTATCATGAACAACGATGCTGGAGTCGCGGGGGACGACCAGGAGTGGCCGCTCGCCCGTCACTTTTGGATTGATTCGGCCCAGCTTCCGCGCCGCAGATCAAGGTCTTGTCATGCATCTCCGCATCGGCTACGAACTGGTTTATAGCTTTCCACAGCCCACGCCGATCATTCTTCTCGTGAATGTCCACGATTCGCGTGCCTCCGACATCCTCGTCCCCGATCGCCTCATCGCCGAGCCGTTCCTTCCAATCACCGGCTATCGCGACGCGTTCGGAAACCGGTGCCACCGCGTCCTCGCCCCTGCGGGCCGCCTCCGCCTGACGGCCGACGGCGTAATCCGAGACAGCGGCCAGCCCGATGAGATCGTGTCCGCCGCCGGCCAGGACGCGGTGCAGGATCTGCCCGAAGAAATTCTCGTGTTCCTGCTGGGGAGCCGCTACTGTGAAACCGATTTGCTGTCTACGACGGCCTGGCAGTTGTTCAGCGGCACGGCTCCAGGATACCCGCGCGTCCAGGCCATTTGCGATTACGTTCATAACCACATCGCGTTCAACTACCAGAACGCCCGCGCCACCCGCAGCGCCGCGGAGGCTTTCCACGAACGCACCGGCGTCTGCCGCGACTACGCGCATCTCGCCATCGCCTTCTGTCGCTCGATGAATATTCCGGCCCGATACTGCACCGGGTACCTGAGCGATGTCGGTACCCCGCCTCCCTTCGCGGTGGGCGACTTCGCGGCATGGTTCGACGCCTGGATCGGTGGCCGCTGGCACACCTTCGACCCCCGCAACAATGTCCCGCGCACCGGCCGCGTCCTGATGGCGCGAGGCCGCGATGCGTCCGATGTCGCCATCACCACCACGTTCGGACCCAACACGCTGGAGCGCTTCAGGGTCTGGACCGACGAGATTCCGGACGGCGAGATTCCCGGAGCAGCCGGCTGATGTCTTTTCTCACGGTGAACCACTCCACCGTCTACCGTTACCGTGAGCCCGTCGGCCTCGGCGAACACCGCATGCTGTTCCGCCCGCGCGCGAGTCACGACCTGCGGTTGATCCGAACCGACCTGGTCATCGTGCCGCAGCCCGATCGCTTGCGCTGGCTGCACGATCCATTCGATAACTCCGTCGCGGTGGCCACTTTCGAGGGGACTACGTCCGAGCTCCGCTTCGAGAGCACTGTGACGCTGGAGCAATTCGAGACCTCCCTGCCGGAGTATTCGCTTGAAGAGTATGCGCGAACCTATCCTTTTCGCTACTCCGATGAGGACTTCCCGAATCTCGCGCGCGCTCTGGCTCGTCATTACCCAGGCGAGAGCGTCTCCGAATGGGCTTTGCAGTTCCTCGATGCATCGGATACGACGGGCACCATGAAAGTACTCCGGGCCATGACCCGCCGCATTCGCGAGGAGTGCCTCTACTCCCGCCGCATTGAGAAGGGCGTGCAGACTCCCGAGGAGACGTTGCGCAGCCGGCAGGGCAGTTGCCGGGATTTTGCGGTCCTGATGATGGAGGCTTCCAGGTCGCTGGGCATCGCGGCGCGGTTTGTCAGCGGCTATATCTTCGTGCCCAGCAACTCCGGCGCCGCAGGGGGAGGGGCCATGCATGCATGGATGCAGGCCTACCTGCCCGGCGCCGGCTGGATCGATTTCGACCCCACCAACAGCATCATCGGCAATCGGAATCTCATTCGCGTCGCGGTTGCCTGGGCCCCCGACCAGGTGCTGCCCTTGTGGGGCACCTACTCGGGCTCCTCGGGAGCCTTCCTCGGGATGGACGTCACCGTGTCCGTTACCGAAGAGGCAGGGTGACGATTGGTGCCGGCGTTTCGAGTCCTTCCCCAGCAGAAGGGGTTTGACGCCGCCGTCACCCGACAGGGGCGCCGTCAACCTGCTGAAGGAGGCACACGACTCCCATTGCGGCTGGATGTACAATCGGTGCTGACCAGGATGGCAATAATGATGCAACGAAACCGCACTTCTATGATGCTCCTCGCGCTTGCCGTTCTGGCCGCTACGGCCCCTCCATCAGCCCTCGGCGGCGTGAAAGTCGTGCCTGAGGCAGGCGGCGCCGAACTGCAATTCCAGTTCCCTGGCGCCGGAGGGAAACCCGATTCGCTCGTCCTCGACCGCTTTCTCCTCGACGGCAAACCCGCGGCCAACCAGGTGGCCGTCAAGCAACTCTCTCCCGGCGTGAGCGAGATCACCGCCTCATCGCAAACTCCCGGCGAGTGGGAGTTTGACCTCCAGGATCACGGCAGCTTCTATGGGTTCGGCGAGCGCTTCGACCGCCTCGACCACGCCCATTCCATCGTCCGCAACAGTTCCATGGATACCGACGCCTCGAAGGGCGGCAACACTTACCAGCCGGTGCCGTTCTTCATGAGCCTGCGCGGGTACGGTCTGTGGCTGGACACCTACGGCGAGGCCAGCTTCGACCTCAACGTGACTGAGCGCTACCGGGTCCGCATCAAGCTGTTCGCTGACCGCCTGCGCGTGGTGCTCTTCGAGGGACCGAAGTTCCCGGTGATCCTCGACCGCTTCACGGCGCTGGTGGGCCGGCAGCAACTCCCGCCGTACTGGGCCTTCGCGCCGTGGAAGGCCCGCGACTACCATCGCAATCAGGCCGAGGTGAATGAGGACGTCGACCGCTATCGCGAGCTGGGACTGCCGGCCTCCGTGATCCTCATCGATAGCCCCTGGGCCACCAATTACAACACTTACGAATTCAACCCCAAGCAGTTTGACGACGCCGCGAAGATGATCGCGCATTTGCACGACGAGGGATACAAGCTGGTCCTGTGGCACACCTCGTGGATCGACAGTGCCACTGACACACCGCGCGAGGAGGGATTCGCCGATAAGATTCCGCCCCTGGCTACGAACTTCGCCGAAGCCGGGAAGAACGGATACTTCCTCCACCGTCCGGACGGCTCCGCGTACCTCGGGGAATGGTGGAAAGGCAAGGGCTCGCTTATCGATTTCACCAATCCCGAAGCGAAGAAGTGGTGGCAGGGCCAGGTGGGGAAAGCCATCGCCGCCGGCGCTGACGGCTTCAAGGATGACGACGCCGAGGGCAACTTCGTCGGCGACGTGAAGTATTTCAGCAACGAAGACCAGCGCCTCATCCGCAACCGCTATGCCGTTGACTACAACCACGCCGTTGCCGAGGCCCTCACCGCCCGCAAGGGCCAGGACTGGGTGCTCTTCCAGCGCAGCGGGACCATCGGCGTGCACCAGCAGCCGTTCTTCTGGGCCGGCGACAATGATGCTTCTTTCTCCACCGAGAACGGCCTTCCGACCGTGGTCGCCGCCGGGCTCAACGTCGGCATGAGCGGCATTTCCTTGTGGATGAGCGACCTGGGCGGCTACAACAAGAGGGCGCGCACCGACGGCGACGACGTGCTCTTCGACCGCTGGACCGAGTACTCCGCGTTCTCGCCCGGCATGGAAGTGATGAGCCAGATGAACCTGGGGCCCTGGGACTACGGCTCCGACGCGCTGCGCATTTTCCGCATGTACTCCGTGCAGCTCATGAGCCTGTTTCCGTATCGCTACGCGGCCGCCCAGGAAAGCGCCCGCAACGGCCTGCCGATGATGCGCGCCCTGGTGTTGATGCACCAGGACGATCCCGAGGCGCGGGTCGCCGAGACGGAATACTATTTCGGGCCCGACATGTTGGTCGCGCCGGTGCTAAGTCCGGTCAGCGAGCGCGCCGTGTACCTCCCCGAAGGCGCGTGGATCGACTACTGGACCGGGAAACAACTGGCGGGCCGGCGCACCATTGTGGCGGCCACGCCGCTCGACCGCATTCCGCTGTATGTACGGGCAGGGGCGATTCTGCCCAGGATCCCAGAGGACATCATGACGCTGGTGCCGGCGGCCGAGGTGAAAGACCCGAAGGTGAAGCCGCTCGACGATCGCCGCGTGTACGAGATCTATCCCGGGGAGGCGCTGCGGGGAATCACTGACTTCGAGGGCCGCACCATCGCCCCCGGCGCCGGCCCGAGAAGCCTTTCGATCGACGGCAAGGCGGCACGGGTGACCGTCCGCTGGCGGTTTGGCGGGCCGGAAAGCGTGAGCTGCAATGGCCAGGGACTCGCTGTGCAGAAGGCCGCCGATGGATCGGCGTCCGTCGAGTTCGAACATCGAGACTCGAGTCGGTTGAGCTGGTGAGCACCGTCACGCGACCGGCGCAGAAGCTCGCCCACCCGCCGCCCCTACACCACGCCCAGGAATCTTGGCGCGTGTCCCGGGAACACGCCGGCGAGCGACGGGTTCCCCAGGTGACGTGACACCAACTCGCCCAGCACATCGCGGAAGTCCGTGGTGAGGGCGAGGTCGCGGCCCTCGTAAAGCTGCTCCTTCGCGAGTCCGGGCCATCTTCCGTAAACCTTGCCGCCCCGCACGCCGCCACCCATCACGAACATGCAGTTGGCGTGGCCATGGTCCGTGCCGCGGTCGCCGTTTTCGCGCGCCGTGCGGCCGAACTCCGACATGGTGACCACAACGACATCGGCCATCAGGTCGCCCATGTCCTGCCAGAAGGCGGCCAGCGCCTGGCCATATTCCCGCAGCAGCGCGGCAAGCTGGCCGGCCTCGTTGACGTGATGGTCCCAACCGCCCACATCCGCAAAAGCCAGCTCGACGCCCACGCGCGCCTTGATCAACTGCGCGATCTGTTTGAGGCTGTTCCCCAGCCGCCCCGGCGGATAGTCGGCCGCGGGCGTGTACGGCTGCTTCTGAATGGATTGCAGCATGGCCACGGCCTCGAAGGTCTCGCGGCCCGCGGCCCGAACCAGCGGGTCCGCGGCCTCGGTGTACATTTGCTGGAAGGCCTGCCCCGCTTTGGCGTCGAGCACCTGAAAGCCGCCGATCGTCTCCAGTGCGACCGCCGGATTGCGCCCGGCCATGGACCGCGGCAGCGTCGCACCCACCGCCACCGCCCGTACCGGCGAAGGCCGGCCCGGTTCCTGCGGAAGGGCGCGATTCATCCAGCCGTCGCCCGTCGCTTTGACCCCAGGCGTCCCGGACTCCATGTAGTCCTGCGCGTCGAAATGCGAGCGCGTGGGATCGGGCGAACCCGCGGCATCGACAATCGCCATGAGCTTCCGATCGAACAGCGGCTTGAGCGGAGCAAGGGAAGGATGCAGCCCGAAGAACCCGTCCAGATCGATCGCTGCGTCCGGGACGCCCGAAGCGGGCCGGGAGATCGCGATCGTCGGCCGCAGATCGTAGTACGCTTTCTCCCCATGCGGCACGACGATATTCAATCCGTCCGCCGCCCCGCGCTGAAAAATCGCGACCAGGATCTTCTTCCGCGGCGACGGGGCATCGGCGGCGTACAGCGCCCGCGTCAGCCAAAGCGGAGCCGCGCCCATGCCCACCATCGCCAAAGCGGAATCGCGCAGAAAAACCCGTCGCTGAGATCCGCGTTCTTTCGTGTTCATTCGTGACTCCTAGTGCTCCTGGAACGCCGGCGCCCCCAGCGCCAGCGCATCCGCCCCCGACACTTTCACGCCGGGAATTCTGTTACTCGCGAGCCGGACGGCGAAGTTCATGCGGGCGAGCAGCCCGGCGGAGCTCAGCCACGCCTCGCGCGCGTTCGAGTAGCCGGTGGGCTCGGACTTGCGATACAGCGGCTCTCCGAGTTGCGCTACCTGGTTCACCAGTGCGGTCGCGGTGTCCACGTCGCCATTGACGGCGCGCACCGCGCTAGCCACCACCTCGAGCGGCGACTTCGTCTTCGACCGCCACGCGCCGCGCGACCAGAACTCTCGCGAGCCGAGCATCGTTTTCATCACGGCGCGAAGGTCCCCATCCGTCCGCACGAACGTCCGGGCCATTCGATCCACCAACGACGCCGGGGGATCGTCGGCCACAAACCGCTGGGCCAGCTTGAGGGAGATGAAACGCGCCGTCGAGGGATGGCGTGCCAGGATGTCCAACACCTTCTCCCCGTCTTCGATCCCGCCGCCTGCACGGATCCTGACGCCCAGCACAACCTTCTCCCCGTCGTCGTGCAGCTTCTTGTTAAAGACGAACCCGCCGCCGCGTTGCGGCCGGTCGATGGTCCAACCGGTGAAGCAACGCGCCACCTCGGTGACGTCCTTCTGCGTATAGCCGCCGTCCACGCCGAGCGTGTGCAGTTCCAGCAGCTCGCGGCCGTAGTTCTCGTTCAGCCCGCGGCCGGCCCGGGCCCGTGCCGCACTCGGTCTCGCCGACTCCCAGTTGTCCAGGTAGAACAGCATCGCGGGGCTTTTCGCCGTGGCTTCGAGAAGGTCGCGGAATCTGCCCAGGACGCGCGGCCGGATGGCGTCGCGCTCATAGCTCGTCACCAGGTAGTGGTCGGCGCCTTTGTCGAGATAGACGTTGAAGTGGTTGAACCAGAAGTCGGCCAGCACCTCTTCCAGTTGGCGGTTGCTATAGATGGCGCGAAGGAGCTTGGCCTCGGCCAGATCGCGCGCCACCAGTTGCTGCGGCCCGGCCGCGAGCTCGATCTTGCGGCGCAGCTCCGGCGGCGCGACCTGCAGGAGGCCCTGCCGGACGCCGGCCGGGAGCGCCACCATGACCTCGTCCTGCTTCTCGATCGGGAGCGCCTCGAACGCGGCCAGACGAAGTTGGGGAGTTCCGCCTTCCAGGGTCGGCGCCTCGGCCGGCTCCGGAGCGCCCTTCTTCGTGTCCAGCCTCTCGGCCAGCATCCGGATCACGCGCTGCCGTTCCGGATCGGCCGGGAACGGGATATCGCCGGCAACCATCTGCCGGATGATCTGCGGAGGCGGGTAATCGCGCACCATCTCTTCCGCCGGCATCGTCAGCGTGTCGAGCGCCCGCAGCTTCTCCGCCAGCGCAGGGTTCTCCGCGATCCGTGCGGGATGGAGCTGCATATCGAGCCATTTCTTGAGGCCTACGGCTCGAACCAGCGCGGCATCCCCCGCGCGGGGCCCGAAGGTCAACCGGTTGACCGCCTGCTCGATCTTCTCATCTTTGGAAAGCGGCTGCGAGAACGGCCGCGCCCCGCCGTGGTCGTTTCGCGCGGCGCGGGCGGGTAGCGCTGCCAGCCCAACGGCGAATCCCAGCGCAAGGACTGCATTCGGGCGCATTCTCCGCCCCCCTTCGCTCCATTAAACCCCGGATTCGCCGGGAAGTTGCGGCCACTCGACAGGCATCCGCGCTAGCGCCCGTAGTAGTAGCCGTCGCCGGCGTAACACGGAGCCGGATGCCAGTAACCCCATCCGTCGTAGTAGCCGCATCCGGCGCCGGTGTCGTAGCCCCAGCCGAACGGGATTCCGATTCCGTAGCCATAGTACGGACGAGCCCAGAAGCGCCCGCCGTAGTAGTAGCCGCGGCCCGCGTAGAAGCGGCCGTTGCTGTATCCGCGCCCGCCGTAGTAGGAGTTGCCGCCGCCGGAGTAGCCGCGCCCCCGGCTGTAGGAGTTGCCCCCGCCGGAGTAGCCGCGTCCCCGGCTGTAGGAGTTGCCCCCGCCGGAGTAGCCGCGTCCCCGGCTGTAGAAGTTGCCTCCACCGGAGTAGGAATGTCCGCCGCCGGAATAGCCGTGTCCGGAGTAGCCGCGGCCTCCACCCGAGTAGCCGTGTCCACCACCACCCGAATAGGACCGTCCGGAGCCGCCGCCGCCCCCTCGCCCACCGTGCTGCGCTGAGGCGACCGTCGCCCCCGCCAGCATCAGAGCCGTGAACAGGGAGAAGATCCGCAATGTCCGAGTCATAACTGCCTCCAAAGTGAACCTGCGCAAGGAGTAGAGCATCCGAGGTTCCAATTCTAAATCCTTGAAACTCAAGCGACTTCTAGCGAGCGCTGCCGGAAGGGACTGGCTGAATACCACCGGCCACGGCTCACCTCGGCCATCCGGGCGGCCGCCTTCACCTTTGGTCAAGCTGTATGTAGCTCCCGACGATCCGGGCCGCTTCCTCCAGAAATGCGCGGTCGCTATCCGTGAAGGCCGCCGCCGTGTGGCTGTCGATATCCAGCTCGCCAACCACTTCCCCCTGGGAGAATACGGGCACCACGATCTCCGACCGCGTCTTGATCGAACAAGACAGATAGCGCGGGTCGCTGTTCACATCGTCGACGACAATCGTGGAGCGCGCAGCCACTGCTGCTCCGCAGATGCCTTGATGGACCGGAATCCGCAGGTGGAGAGTCGGTTCGCCCACGAACGGACCGAGAACCAGCGTGCCGGGGTCGTTTGGGTCGAGCATGTAGAAGCCCACCCAGTCATAGTGCGGTAGCCCTTGCGAAATGAACTTGACGACCTCTTCCTGCAAGGAGTTCAGCGAGGAAGCGGTCGATGCCGACTGCCGAATCGAGTCGAGAATGGCTGTCCGCGGCTCCGTGACGGGCTCCATGCTGAAAGCGTACAACAACGCGCCGGCTCTTACGGCGTACGATGGAATCGAGGGGTTGCCATGTCTTCGCGATTCGTTTTTCGCCAACTTGTGGCCGGGTTCCTGCTCGCAGCGGCGGGATGCGGCGCGTCGAATCCGCCCATTCCTCCGCTTTCCATCGGCGTACCGCTTGCCACGCAGGCCGGAAAAGAAACGGCCGTCTTCGCCGGGGGCTGCTTTTGGGGCGTGCAGTCCGTGTTTCAACGGGTCAAAGGCGTTCTATCGACAATGGCCGGATACGCGGGCGGTTCCGCGAAAACAGCCACCTACAGCCAGGTGGTCACCGAGACTACCGGGCACGCCGAATCGGTCGAGTTAGTCTACGATCCGTCGCGCGTCACGTATGCGCAGTTGCTGCGGGTCTATTTCTCCGTGGCGCACGATCCGACACAGTGGAACCGGCAGGGGACGGATGTGGGAAGGTCCTACCGGTCGGCTATCTTCTACACCAACGAGGAACAGAAGCGATTGGCGGAGGCGTACATCGCGCAACTGGATAGGCAAAAGGTCTTTCCCAGGCGAATTGTGACGGAAGTGACTCCGCTCCAGGCGTTCTACCGCGCGGAGGACTACCATCAGGACTACGCCTGGCAGAACCCCGCCGACCCGTACATCCAGGTCTGCGATCGCCCGAAAATCGAAGCATTGAAACAGCAGTTTCCCGAACTGTTTGTCGAGTACGAGCCCAAGAAGTAGCTGCGGCCCTCCAGCGGCGGGAAACCGACCAGCGGCATCGGTCCGGAGTTCCCCCCGGCCGAGTTGCGCTTTTCCTTGCCCTGGGTTAGCCTCCGGGATAGAGGGAAGGCGGGAGGAATGGCGGACAACAAGACCAAGCCCACGAAACTCAGCGTCGCGGCGTATCTCGACGCGCTCACGGACCAGACCAAACGCGCGGACGCCAAGGCGCTCGTCAGGTTGATGCAAAAGGCGACCGGCGAAAAGCCGAAGATGTGGGGGCCATCCATAGTCGGTTTTGGCAGCTACCACTACACCTACGAAAGCGGGCGCGAGGGCGATATGCCGCTGGTCGGTTTTTCGCCGCGCAAGCCCGCGATCGTTCTCTATGGCATGAGAGGGTCCGGCGACGCCGAGGGGTTGCTCGCCAGGCTCGGCAAGCACGCCACCGGCAAAGGCTGCGTCTACATCAAGAAGCTAGCCGATGTGGACCAAAAGGTGCTCGAAACACTGGTCGTCGAATCGGTAGCCGCC
>Ga0265316_10005620_pt1 | contig 12134 bp, 8 predicted proteins | sample 4522metaG_FD_202092 | JGI IMG/M metagenome (GOLD analysis project Ga0265316, IMG submission 202092) | Rhizosphere microbial communities from Carex aquatilis grown in University of Washington, Seatle, WA, United States - 4-5-22 metaG | ecosystem: Host-associated > Plants > Roots > Rhizosphere >... | reverse complement strand
ACCGCAAAGTTGAGGCGGTCGTTGGAACCGAGGATTCGGCCATAGCTTTTGGCGGTCGATCCAACAGCCATGGCCGCGGCTCCCACTGCAAGCGTGTCAAGAAATTCGCGTCGAGTAACCAATGTACCCCTCCATCAAACCAGGATAGGTCTTGGCGGTGCAATCGCAGTTGCGAGCGCGCCGCTTTGCTAAAGGGCGCCGGTGTCTTGCAGAGCCTGCTTCATGCCCGCCCAACTGATACGGGTGGACTCTTCCGGCGTAGCTGCTCCATGCCAGTGCGTTTCTAGGCTGACAACCTCGCGATAGCCGGCTTGCTTCAGCGCGCGGAACTGCGCGGTCCAGTCGATGATTCCCTTGCCAACCGGCGACCAATCGATCTTGCCCTCCGCGGTCTTGACGGCATTCTTGCAATGGCAGTGGTGAATGCGGTTCTTTGGTAAGGTCTCCCAGGCGGTTGGGAAGGCGTCGAGTTCGCCGCGCATCACGGCATTTCCGGGGTCCCAGTTCAGCGCCAGATGCCGCGTGGGGATCGCATTCATCGTTCGCGCCGCTTCGCGGCCGGTTGCGGTGTTGCAGGCATACTCGTTCTCCAGCACCAGCAGGATGCCCTGCTTGCCGGCGGTCTCGGCGGCCGAGCGCAGCTTCTCGTCGATGGCGGCGCGATACGGGGCAACATCGTCCAGGCGCCAAAAGTCGAAGCAGCGGACCTTTCCCGTCTTGAACTGCTTGGCTATAGAGATCGATCGCGCCAGGATCTCATCCTGCTCCTTGAACGTGACCTCGGCCGCTCCGTGCAGATCGTCCTTGGAGCCGTATTGCGACCTCGGCGCGCCCGGCCAGTCGGTCTTGAAGAGGGGGCTGGCAATGTCGGTCACCTGCAGGTTGTATTTCTTCAGTATCTTCTGTGCATCGTCAATCTGGGACGCGCTCAGCTCCGTGACGTTCTTGCCCCACATGGAGCGGAGTTCAATCCATCTCATGCCAAAATCGTGAGAAGCAACATAGCAGGCGTGATCCAAATCCTGCGATATCTCGTCATTGATCACGGCGATCTTGAATGGCGATTTTGACGCCTCAGCCATGCCGATCAGGGGGCGTGCGGCGCAGGCCGCGGCAGCTATCCCCGCGCCTGCAAGAAAACTACGTCTTGAACAGCCTTTCATAATGCTCCTTTGGCTGGGGGCCAGCCCTCGGTCGACGAAATTGGCTTATCTACGTTAGATGGCCGGTCACCCCAGGCAAGCGGTGACCGGCCGGTGAAAACTGCGGTTGCCAGAAAGGGCTCTAGAACGTAATCTTTGCCGATCCCTGCAAGCTGCGGCCGCCTCCGATGCCGTTCACGCTGCCCTGGCCGCTGCCCAGGGTGCTGGTGATCTGCCCGAAGTTTGAGGCCGTGTTGCTGCTGCTTGCGGGCTGGCCGAATTGCGGTGTGTTGCTCAACTGGAAGGCGTCGATGCGAACTTCCATCGCCACTTCACGATAGAGGGTGAATTTTTTGAAGATGGAGGCGTTGTCTTGCAGATAGCCAGGACCACGAAACTGGTTTCTGCCGGTATTGCCGAGGACCGGGGCAGTGCAAGGCGATTGGCCGGTGCAGCCGGTGGGTTGTGTGACATTGAACGGAGCAGGGTCAAACCACTGATTGCCGGCGCCAATGCCGTGGAGTACTTTGTACGATCCTGTCAGGATCGCTGTCTGCGCGGTTCCTGGGGTATTGAGCGAGGTGCCGCTCGCCTGGACGGTAAATGGCATCCCGGAGATGACAGAAACCAATCCTGTGATCTTCCAGCCGCCGAAAACCGCGTCGGGAACTCCGGAGTTGAGATACTTGTGTCCGTGGCCGAAGGGCAGCTCATAGTTAACCGTCTGCTCATAGTTGGTCTTGCGGTCGAAGTCGGTTGGAGCGTAGTTTCTGCGCTGGTTGATGAAGAACATGAGTCCGCTGCTTGCGCCACCGCCCCCATCGTCGCCGGTTATGTAGCCCAACCCTTTGCCCCATGTGAAGGCGGAGGTGAAGGCCAGCCCATGCGAGAAGCGCTTGGTGAGCTGGGTCTGCAGCGACTGGTAGTTGGAGGAGAAGCCGAGGAAGGAGACATAGGTTCCCGCGGAGCGCCCTGTGGCTCCGCCGGTAAACGCAACCGTATTTTCCGGTTCCGATGCCGCGCCGCCGCCATAGGTACTGGGCAGGTTGATGTTCTGGCTGGTGTCGATGCGCACGCCATGGTTTGCCACATAGGCAACCTGTAGAGAGAGATTGCCACGGAAAGCCTGCTGAACGGCTACGTTCCAGGACTCTGCGTAAGGATTCTTGTAATTCAAAGCAATGACGTTGTACACCTGGCTGATGAGCGCAGGCGTGTTGGCCTGGATGATTCCGCTGCTGGGAATCGTAACCGGAACCGGTGCAGGAAAGCCTGCCTGGAAGGTGGCTACTGTCACTCCATCGGCAAGCACAGCGGGCGTATTAGCGCCATTCCCCCCGGGCTGATAGCTGTTGTTGGCGCGAACGGGAAAGTTGTAGGCGTAGGTGTTATCCGGGAAGGGCGTAAAGCTGATGCCAAACCCTCCACGGATGACCGTATCGTTGCTGAGACGATACGAGATTCCGGTGCGCGGTGCGAAGTTCTTGTATTGTGGGGTCATGCCCAAATTGGACGGATTGGTACCCAGGCCCGCCAGGACCAACGTATTATTGGTTGAATTATAGTTGGAGAAGCCGCCTGCAATCCTCGGGGTTGCCGGGGGATAGAAGTCCCAGCGCACACCCATATCGATGGTCAGTTTGGGAGTAGCCTGCCACTTGTCGCTAGCAAAGGCGAAGAACCACCACTGCCGGTAGCAAGGGAAGAAGGTGTTCAGGTCGCGGCCCACCAGGCTTGGCTGATCCAGAAGGAAGCTGGCGATATCGTTGGCGACGTTGGTCGCGCCGCCTGCGTTCGTGGTTTGAGCCTCGCCGAAGGTGTATGCGCCGCGAGGGCTGTAGGTCTGGTCCTGCAGAAGGTCATCGCGCACGCGACGAAGGTCGATGCCGCCCTTGATGGTGTGATTACCGCGTATCTTGGTCCAGGTGTTGACGAAGTCGATGTTGGCCTCGCCTCTGATCCACGGCACGGATGCGGAGTAGCCCATCAGTGGGCTGGAAAAAATACCCAGGGTAACTGCGGCCTGTCCGCTGGTAAATGGCTGTCCGGCTATGTTTACGCCGGGGATGCCGATTGTGGTTGCATCGTTGGTGCCGTAGTCGTTGGATTGCGCGTTGTTCCGCAGGTGGGCAACGCCAAACCGCGCTTCGGTAAAGAAGGTGGGCGAGAAGACGTGATCGTAGTTCACGCCCGTGCTGTAGGACGTTTGATTGCCCGTGCCTTCAAAGCCGCCTCCTGCAGGTCCGCCGTAAAACGCGCCAAAGGCAGCCTGTTGGAAGGTAATGACGCGCTGATAGCTGTAGCGGCCGCTTAGGTGGTTCTTCTCGTTGTAGATGTAGTCGATCTTGGTGTCGAAGCTATCCGTGGTCTTCGTGAAAGGTAGATTTGTGGAGTAATTGTTCGTAGGGGCGCTCATGGGCTTGGTCGAGTTCAATGTCCCATACTTCGCCGCTGCGGCGTTAATCCCTTGCAGAATGGCGAGGGAAACCGGGTTTACCCTTGAGGCTGGAATCTGATTGTTTAAGAATCTCGTGCGCGGGCTCGACGAGGTGCCGGTGCCGGTGGCCGGGTCAAAGATCTGCCCGGTGCAATAGGGAGCGGTTCCGGCCGAGCAGTTGGATCCTACCATCGCCCCGCTCAGATCGATATTGCCGCTTGAATTCGCTGTGTAATAGCGTGCGTCAGGGATGGTAAACGTGCTCGTTATTAACTCGTGATCGGTGGTGTGAAGATAATCCCCGAAGAAGAACAGCTTGTCCTTCTTGATGGGCCCCCCGATCGCGCCGCCGTAGTAGTTGTACGACAGATGACCCAGGGGAATAGTCGAAAAGTAGGAGCGAGCATTCGTTGCGTTGTTCTGAATAAACTCAAAAACCGATCCGTGGTAGTTGTTGGTGCCCGACTTGAGAGTGACGTTGGTGACAGCGCCGGTGGCGCGGCCCAACTCGGCCTCAAAGTTATTGGTCGAGATGTCAACGGAAGCAATGGCCTCGGCCGGAGGGATGATGATCTGCAGAAGGCCGGTGCGCTCATCGTCGTCGATGCCTTCGATCTGGTAAAGGTTGCCCTGGCGCGGCAGGCCGTTGGCTTCGGTCTGCAGGGAACTGGCCGCGTTGAAGAATTGCGAGTGTTGGAAGACCGCGGGCGCGGCGCCGGGAACCAGGTTGATGAGCGACTGGAAGTTGCGGTTGGCGCCGAGCGCCATATCGACCAGACTTTCCGATTCGATCTTGGTGCTGATATCGGCGCGGTCCGTCTGCAGTACGGGGGGCGCTGTGGTTACGGTTACGGTTTCCGTCACATTGCCCGGAACAAGAGCGAGGTCGACGCGAGTGGTCGAGTTGCTGGGAAGGCCGATGTTTTGTTGCAGGGCCTTTTTGAATCCCTTTGCCTCGACGGACACCGTGTAGACGCCGGGCTGCAAGCCCGGAAAGGCGTAGTTGCCGCTTTCGTTTGTCGCCGATTGATGAATGGCGCCGGTTGCCGCGTCGGTTGCCGTGACTCTAGCATTGGCGACGGTTGCGCCAGTGGCGTCGGTCACAGTTCCAAGTAGCGTCCCATTAACTGCCTGCCCCTGTATTGTTTGCGAGAAGCAGAGTACAAGAAGGGCGAAGATGGACCCGAGTACGGGTCTCATGATTCCGCGTTGGATCATTTGGAGCCTCCAATTATGGATCGTCTTTCAGCCTCGAACAATATTTTGTTCAGAAAGCGAACGAACGTTACAGCGTGCCGTAGATATTTGTCAAGAATTAAAATTCGGAGTCCGGAGGAAATAGTTTCTGCTCTGAGACTTGCCTTGGGCGATGTGTTGCGGACTGGCTCCCATTTGCACCAGGGTGTACACTGCCCTTCGTATTCCAAGCCTACGATTCATGCCAATAGAAGAATGATGTCAATAGAAGATAATCCTTGTTCGCTGAGCTATGCTCGCGGTCCCAGCCGTCCTCTGCTGGAGCTGACCATCGGCGATCTGCTCCATCGCACCGCCGACCGCTATGGTGATCGGCTGGCCGTGGCCTCATGCCACCAGGTACGGCGGTTTACCTGGGCTGAGTTGAGCGCCGAGGCCGACCGCGTGGCGCGGGGGCTGTGGTCGCTGGGCATACGCCGTGGCGAGCGCGTAGGCCTGTGGTCCACCAACTGCATCGAGTGGCTCATGATGCACATGGGCTGCGCACGGGCCGGCGCGGCGCTGGTGAACGTGAACCCCGCCTATCGCTCTCACGAGTTGCAATTCACGCTCACAAGATCTCGAATGAAGGCGCTCTTCCTGTGGCACCGGGACAGGCACGCGGACTATGAGGAGATTCTGGGCCGGGCAAGGCATGGGCTCAAATTGGAACTGGAGCACACCATCTACTTCGACACGCCCGAGTGGACAGCCCTACTGGACGCCGAGGGCCGGCTTCCGGACCACGTTGCGGTAGACGATGTGGCCAATATCCAGTACACCAGCGGGACGACCGGACTGCCGAAGGGCGTATTGCTGACGCACCATAACGTCGTCAACAACGGGCAATTCCTGGCCCAGGGCTTTCACTACACCGAGCAGGACAAGATCGTCGTTCCCGTGCCGCTCTTCCATTGTTATGGCTGCGTCATCGGCACCATGAGCGCCGTGAACTCCGGCGCGGCGATTATCCTGCCCAACTGGACATTCGACGCCAAGGCCACGCTCAAGGCTGTCCACGACGAGCGGGCAACCTCGGTCTACGGGGTTCCGGCCATGTACGTGGCCGAGATGGCGCTCTCCGACTTCCCGAGCTACGACCTGAACAGCCTGCGCACTGGCATGATGAGCGGCGCGCCGTGCCCGGTGGAGTTGATGAAGCGCGTCCTCAACGAGATGCACTGCGGCGAACTGGTGATTGCCTACGGCCAGACCGAGACCTCGCCGGTAGTCACCATGAGCGACGCTGGTGACACAATTGAAATCAGGGTGAAGACCGTAGGCCGCGCCATGCCCCAGACCGAGATCCGGATCGTCTCCACTGCAACTGGCGAGACGCTGCCGGTGGGCGAGCAGGGTGAGCTCTGCGTGCGCGGCTATGCGCTGATGAAGGGCTACGACGGCGACCCGGAGGGCACGGCAACAGTCATCAAGGAAGACGGCTGGTTGCACACCGGCGACCTGGGCATCATGCACCAGGACGGCTGCATCCACCTGACCGGCCGCTCGCGCGATGTGATTATTCGCGGCGGAGAAAACATCTATCCCCGCGAGGTGGAGGAGTTCCTCTACACCCACCCCAAGGTGGATGAGGTGCAGGTCGTCGGCATTCCCAATGCGCGGCTGGGCGAGATTGTGGCCGCTTGGGTCCGTCTGCGCCCCGGCGTCGTGGCCACGGAGGCCGAGATTCGGGAGTGGTGCAAGGGCCAGATTGCCTATTACAAGATTCCCGAACACATACGTTTTGTCACCGAGTTCCCGGCGACCTTGTCGGGCAAGATTCAGAAGTATAAGATTCGCGAGTTCGAGATCGAGGCGCGGGGATTGCAGTCGGTAGCGAACGCAGCGACGGCCTGATTGAGCCGACGCCTCCGCCCCGGCGGGGATAGCCCGCCGGGGCTTCAGAAACACTTCAACCGCTACAGCCTGAATGCCGTCGTGATCGCAGACGCGCTATTTCACGCGGGTTGCCACGAACTCCTGCGCTGGGCGGTCATTGGCAGCGCCATACTGGCGGGTGAACTTGATTGTCTCCCCGTCGGCCTTGCCCGTGTAGGTGATCTTGAACTCATTGCCGTCGCGGTTCATCACCTGGGCAAAGGAGATGGTGTCGCCATCGATCTTGCCATCCGAAATATCGGTATCGCCGCGCGGGGTGGTCACCTTGCCGGTCAGCTTTGTGCCATCCACGTGAAAATCGAAGGCAATGGTTTGCGCGCCTCTCGGCGACTCAACCGTGGCGGTCCACTTGCCGTTGAAGTCGGCGGCCAGGGCGGTGAGGGAACCGAGCGCGAGAAACAGAACAGCCAGTCCAAGTTTGCGAATCATGCGAGAAACCTCCGTTTGATTAAAACAATTACGGCGCGGGATTGGTGACCCGCCCCTGTGTAGAGGGACGCAGGACCCTGCTGTTAAGTCTCATGGGGCAGGGCGCGGGAAGGAACGGTGACCGGCGTGCTACCCGGCCTGACGGGTGCGGTGAACGCGCTCAACCTGCTTGCCGTAGAGCCCACGAAAGGCGTTCCAGCGGACGATGGCGAGCTCTTCGAGCATCTTCATGCCGTCCCGTATGTAGCTGACCCGGCTGCGCGAGTCGTGGGCCCAACTGACCGGCACCTCGATGATCCAGAAGCCGCGCTTGAGGGCAATAAACAAAATCTCCGGGTCGAAGCCCCAGCGCGTGATGGTCTGAAGCTGGAAGACGGTCTGGGCGGCTTCGCGGGTGAAGGCTTTGAAGCCGCACTGGGTGTCGGCATAGTGCAGTCCCATCACGAAGCGGGTGACGGCGTTGAAGCAGCGGCCTAAAAACTGCCGGTAGAGCGGCTGGCGGTGGGTCTGGCGGCTGCTTTCGAGCCAGCGGGAGCCAATAGCGATGTCCGCCCCGTTGGCGATGGCGGCAAAGAGCCTTTCCGCCTCCTCGATGGGCGCAGACAGGTCGGAGTCTGAGAACAGGACTACCTCGCCCATTGCCTGAAGCATGCCGTTGCGCACGCTGTAGCCCTTGCCGCAGTTGCCCGGATTCTCGATCAGCCGGATCTCGGGCGCCTGGGCGGCAAAGGTGTGGACGATGGCGGCTGTATCGTCAGTGGAGCCGTCGTTGACCACGATGACCTCCGCGTCCCAACGGCGCGCGCGGATGCAGGCCACAACGGCCTGGAGCGCCGAAAGAATGCGGGCGCTCTCGTTGTAGGCCGGAATCACGATGCTGTACTTCGGATACTGCGTCACGCTGACACCCTCCACATAGCCAAGGCTTCTGTTACCTCCGGGCAAATCTTCCAGGGAGAGACCCAGCACATCATATACGCTGCCGCAATGGCCTGACCCGTCCGATCTTCGGCGGGCGGCCAATTCCGCTGGGTTTCCCATGTGCCAGGGCTCAATTCTCACAGGAAACCCTTTTTTTTCATGCATTACCGGGGGAAATCCGGTTATGCTGTGAGCGGAGGCCTATAAGGACATGACCAAGGCAGACCTGGTGGAAAAGGTAACCCGCCTGGGCGACCTCACTCGCCGCGACGGTGAAGTCATTGTTGAAACCATCTTCGGTTGCGTCATCGGCGCGCTGCAAAGCGGAGACAAGATTGAGATTCGCGGCTTCGGCTCCTTTCGCATCCGCCAGCGCAATTCGCGCATCGGACGCAACCCCAAGACAGGAGAACGCGTTGAGGTTCCGGCCAAACGCGTGCCCTACTTCAAACCCTCGAAGGAGCTGCGCGACCTGGTAAACCCCGGCGAGGCTGCCAGAGCCTCTTGAACCTGAGGCGCGAAACGAGTCTCCGCGCCTCCAACAGACTGAACCATACTCCCGCGAATGCAAGGCTATCCGGGACCATCCCCGCTCCAGGTATAGCCTGTGACGCTTAACCGGAGAATCCGCGGATGATCTCTCTGCGATCCAGGGTTGCCGAAGAGCGGTTGCCGGCCTCACCGCCCTCCTGGGTCGGCAGGCTTTGGAACACCATTAGCACAATCCCTCACAAGGCCACGACCAGGGCCGCATTGCCGTACTGGAGCGTCGCTCTGGCCCTGCTGGCGGGCGTCGCGTTGCGCTTGTTCTTTATTCTGGTCCATCCGGAGTTCGACGGAGACACTGCCGTCTACGGGACCATCGCAAAGAACCTGGTTGCCCATCATGCCTATGCGCTGGATAAGCCCTACCACCTGACGCTCATCCGGCTGCCCGGCTATCCATTCTTCCTGGCGCTGATCTTCAAGATATTCGGCATGGGGAACATGGACGTAGCCTATGACCCGGCCCGGCCCATCCAGATGGTCATCGACCTGGTTTCCTGCGTGCTGATTGCCGGATTCGTTCGCGATCATGCGTCGCGGCGCGCCGCTTACTGGGCGCTATGGCTGGCGGCTCTCTGCCCCTTTACCGCCAACTACACCGCCGACCCCATGACGGAGACGATCTCTATCTTCTGCGTCGCGCTAGGGCTGTTCGCCGGCGGACGCCTCATTCGCGGCATTCGCGCCCAGGGCCGGCTTCCGTGGGGCTATCTGGCGCTTACCGCCGCGGCCCTCAGTTGCGCCATCCTCTTTCGTCCAGACGGCGTGCTGCTGCCTGCCGCCGTCGTTCCCGGCATCTGGTGGTATACGCGGCGAGCCGAGCCTCGGGCCTCATGGCGGGCCGCTCTGATCTGCGCGCTACTGGTCACCATTCCATTCATTCCCTGGACCATTCGTAACTACCGCGTCTTTCACGTCTTTCAGCCCCTTGCGCCCCGTTTTGCCAACGATCCAGGCGAAGACACCCTCCCCGGCTACGTTCAATGGACCAAGACCTGGCTGGTGGATTACGTTTCATCTCCCGATGTTTACTGGAAAGGGGACTCCGATCCCATCGACATTCACCTGCTGCCCGGCAGGGCCTTCGACTCCGCGGAGGAGTACCGCCAGACCGATCGGTTGATCTCGGATTACAACGAGGTCTGCACCATTACGCCGACTCTCGATGCCCGTTTTGACGCCCTGGCGCGGCAGCGGATCCGCAGCCATCCCTTCCGGTATTACTTGAGCCTGCCGCTGGCTCGCGTAACCGATATGTGGCTGCGCCCGCGCACCGAACTGATGTCGGAAGAGCTGCCCACCCGCTGGTGGGAGTGGCGCCAGCATCCGGCTGGCTCGCTGATTGCCTTCAGCTACGGGCTGTTGAATGTGGCGTTACTGGGGCTGGCCGTGGCTGGATTCCTTCGCCGGCGCGTACCCTTCGCGGCCCTGCTGGGCGCCTATCTGGTCTTCCGCTGCCTGCTGCTGGCAACAATAGAAAACGCCGAGCCGCGCTATACATTAGAGGCCTTCCCCATCGTCCTCATCGCCGCCGCGTTGGCCATCGCAGGGCGGCCGAACGCGGGTTCAGAACAGAATCAGGGCTGATCTGTCAGCGCGGCCGGACGCCGATTACGCTCATCATGCGCCCTGCCCGGCCTTTGGAGGCGCGATGGGAGAAGAACAACTCCGGCTGGCAGCTTGTGCAACCGCCCACCACGTTGATTGACCGGGGCTTGAGGCCCGCTGCAAGCAACTGGCGGCGGTTGGCCTCCACCAAGTGTAGGTGCAGGCTGGGGCCGATCGTCGAGTGGCCCGGAGCGCGCTGGGTGAGGAAGAGCATGGGGTATTTGGTTCGCACAGGGTCGGAATCGTAAACATCGCGGAAGAGTTCGAGGGCATAGGCGAACTGGGACTCGAAGCCTGAGAGCACTTCTTCGCCCACGGCGTAACAGCATGGGCCGATGCCGGGGCCGATGGCGGCAATCAAGTCTTCAGGCCGGGAGCCGAACTCAAGCCTCATCCGGCCCACGCCGGTTTCGACGATCCGCTCCACCGTTCCCCGCCATCCGGCGTGGAAGGCCGCCACCGCTCGGCGCTTGCGGTCGGCCACCAGTACCGGGATGCAGTCGGCGGTCTGGACCCCCAGAAGCAAACCGGGCTTATCGGTCATCAAACCATCAGCCTTCCAGGGCTTTTCGCGGACGGCGTCCGCCGCGCCTGCAACGACCAGGACGGTGGAATGAATCTGGCGGATGGTCACTAGCGGCGTGGCCGGGTCACCGGTGACAGCTTCTGCCAGGAGCCGGCGGTTCAGGAAGACGGCATTCCGCTGGTCATCGGCCGTAAAGCCAAGATTCAGCTCTCCGGGCGCGCCTTCGGGGCAATAAGCCCGGCTGACGCCTCCCCGGCGGGTGCTGAAACCGTGCCAAAGCCAACCGATTTTTTCCCAGCCGGGAGCTGAGAGCCACTGAACGCCGTTCGCTGCCACGCAGGGAGAAGGCGCCGCTTGCCGCAACTCCTCCTGCATCACGCGCTCAAAGCACATCTGGATGGGGCCTCCAGCGGATTTGCCCCTGAGGCTGTGAACCAGACCCGCAGCCCGAAAAAGGGCGTCGGTCTCATCGATTTCCGGGTAGGAATGTGCCTTCGGGGTGGAAGAAGACGGCATGGCAAATCAATTCTATCTGGCTGCGAGCCGCAGCATTCGCTCAGGGTGAGCGAATGGGCCTGCCTTCCGGCAGGCCCGCTCGAGAGGCATTTTGGGGAGGGGAACCAGGGGGTTTAAGGGAAGAGGTCCGTAACCAGGACCTTCAAAGAGGAGTGGATACCTTTCTTTGGAAGGGTCAAAATTCGGGGAAGCCTCTGCTAGTTACCCTATCGGATGCGGGCAGGTGAACAAAGGTTGCAGATTTAAATTTGATTTATTTGGAATCGATTGTGGAAATCTAGTCCCGATCCCGACTTTAGTTCCTGTCGGGCGCTCAATGTATATAAGTAGGCACCTTTTTCAACTTGCGTCGCGCGATGGAAAATGACACTCTCTACATTATGAAGCGGTGGCACTACATTGTTCTACTCGTAATTGTGGTGTTGATCATTGTCTACGTCTATCTGAATTGGCAGGAGCTTGGGCTGGGCGGTCCGCATGGTTTTGGATCCAGCGGAGATATGAGCGGGGACCAGGCTCTATCCTCTTCTCGCCCTGCCGTCATCAACTGGCAGAAGGTCGACCGGACCCCCGATGGATTCAAAGTGGATATGCCGAGCGACGTCAGGGAGATACAGATTCCGGCCTACAACGAGAGCGGCGGGTCGGAGCAAGTGAGCATGATCTTCTCCTACCCCAATTCCGAGACCACTTTTTCGGTGGCCTGGGCGGACAATCCGCCCGTGGTTCGAGTGAACAACCGCATACCCGACCGTATTCTGGACATGGCGAGGGACGATGCGCTGGCTCGCACGCAAACCACCCTGGTGAGCGAATCGCGAATCACTCCTGAGGGCTTTCCGGCAAGGGATTTCGTTGCCCGCAACTCGGGCGG
>Ga0265316_10005618_pt1 | contig 12135 bp, 8 predicted proteins | sample 4522metaG_FD_202092 | JGI IMG/M metagenome (GOLD analysis project Ga0265316, IMG submission 202092) | Rhizosphere microbial communities from Carex aquatilis grown in University of Washington, Seatle, WA, United States - 4-5-22 metaG | ecosystem: Host-associated > Plants > Roots > Rhizosphere >... | reverse complement strand
CCAGCGCAGCACCTGCTCCTCCGTGAGCGCCCCGGCATCCGGGTTCTGCGTCAGAAAGGAATTCGCATCGGTCGTCGTGAGCTGCCTGCCCGCGATCATGCGGTCGAGCAGTTCGGGGAGCGCGCCGGTTTCGGCGGCGGAGGACGTGGTCTCGGCAGGCATGGCGGGCCTAGGGCAGCAGACCCATCATGACCGCCACGGCTTCCTGCCGGACGGTGAGCACCGCCCGCAGATCCTCGCGCGCCGTTTCGAGCTTTGCCTCGTTTTGTCTGCGCACGTCGCGCACGCGTTCCAGCCGGGCCTTGATCTCCGCATCGGGCGCATTGTTCGTAATCGCCGTCTGCAACGCATCGAGATCGGGGTTGGTCGCACCGGGAGAACCGGCGCGATTGCCGCTCCGCCCGCCACCCCCCATCATGGAAAAACCAAAACCGCCGCTCATCGTGGCCCGTCGCAGATCCATCACCGTTGTGAGTCGCGGGAGAATCACAGCCCACTCGTCGTCGTTGGTGACGCCAAATTGATCGCGAATCCTCGCCATCATGCGCGCCTGAAATTCAGCCGGGTCCAAAGTCTGGCTGCGGCGACCGCCTCGGGTCGCCTGCTGGGTCGAGTCGGCCGCCGGCGCACTGGCCGGACTGTCGGCAGCCGGCGGCGCAGGTTGCGCAACGGCCGAAACCGGAAGCGCCGCGCAAACGGCGAGGACGCAAACACCGTCAAGCAGCGCTTTCCACAAGAACCGGGCAATGCCAGGGAAGAGATTTCGATGGTCTGAGGTCATGGGTCGCAGTTGATTCCCGCAATCCGTGCACCAACCGTGCCATGAGCGCAAATGGCGCATGATCAGCGGGATCTCGCAAAACTGTGCGCATTCTTTGCGCACCCGCCGCCTTCCGGTGCGCATTCTTTGCGCACGGTGCGCAGGGGTGTTTCACTGCGCGGCCACCCCAACAAAAGCAGCGAGGGTCTGCGACCGGCGACCCTGCCAGACTGGCGCTGCTTGTCGGGGGATGAAGAAGATCGTCGTCCCACCGCCGTCCAGTTCCCGCCGACCCGCCATCCGGAAACACCGCGGCAGGCCCCTGCCCGCAGTCCGCGTGTAACCCAATCCGGCGCCCGGCGTCTCACTCGAATCAGTGAAGATTGAACAGGATGTTCAGCATTCAAGCCGCGGCGATCCGGGCGCGGCGATCGCCGCAGTCGCGCGGTCCCACTTCCGCCGTTTCGGCTACGCCAAGACATCAATGCTGGAGATCGCAGGGGACTGCGGCATGTCGGCCGCAAACCTCTACCGCTATTACGATGGCAAGCTTGCGCTCGGCGCCGCCGTCGCGGCCGCAGAGCAGGCGGCGTTGTTCGCAACCTGCGATCGCGCCGTCGCTGCGGCTCAAGGAGACCTTGCCGCAAAACTGGTAACCCTGTTTCACGCCCTCATCGACGGAACCCGCCGGCAGATCCGGGCGGCGCCGCTGCTCTTCGAGCTCGGAATGACGGTGTCGCGCGACCAACCGGGACTTCGGCAGCAGTTCATGGACGAAGTCGAGATCCGCATCGCCGCGCTCCTGGCGGCTGGCGAACGCATTGAGGCGTTGGCGCAAACCGATTCGAAGGCCGCCTGCCGCCTGATTCTGACGGCATCGGCCTCCTTCGTCCTGCCCTGGATGATTCGAACCCAGCCTTTCGGCGATCCCCGTCCGCTCGTCGAACCGCTCGTCAGGAACCTTGTGCTCGGACTCAGGAAAGCAATTCCACCCGGCGCCGTCGCATCAACTTCGCTCGGCGACCCACACTGAGTTCAATCTTCCATTTGCCGCCAAATCGCGACCTTATATAACCTTTTCCCATGACCGACCAATCCAAGAATTCTCCGGCAACTTCCGTAACAAAAAGAGTTCTGCCGGGTACTCCAATACCTGCGGCCCACAAGTGGAAGCCCTGGCAGACATGGCTCTTTTGGCTGCTGACCGGCGCAGTCGCGCTCGTGATCGGTTACGCGGTCTTTGTGCGGCCTCTGGTGCGGCAAGCTGACACGGCCCGCACCGGTGCCGGTTTCGGGGCAGTGCCGGTCACTGCGGAGCCAGCACGCAAGGCGGACCTGGATGTAAGGATCGTCGCCCTCGGCACGGTCACGCCGGTCAACACCGTCACGGTTCACAGCCGCGTCGACGGCGAATTGCAGAAGATCTTTTTCAAGGAGGGCGCAAACGTCGATGAGGGAGCCCCCCTCGCAGATCTCGATCCGCGCCCGTTCGAGGTGCAAAAGCAGCAGGCAGAGGCCCAGCTCGCAAAGGACAACGCCCTGCTTGACGATGCCCGGCTCGATCTCGTGCGTTACCAAACGCTGCTCGAACAGGACTCGGTTGCGAAGCAGCAGGTGGACTCCCAGGCCGCGCTGGTGCGGCAGTACGAGGCGGCGATCAAGCTGGATGATGCACAGGTCGCAAGCGCTGCGCTGCAGCTCACCTACTCCCACATCACTTCGCCCATCACCGGCCGGATCGGTCTGCGCGATGTGGATCAGGGCAACATCGTCCATGCCGGCGACGCCAATGGCATCGCGGTGATCACCCAGCTGCATCCCATCACCGTGCTCTTCGCCATTCCGCAGGACGCGCTGCCGAAGGTGCTGGAGCGCTTCAACTCGAAGGAACCGATGTCCGTCGAGGCGTATGACCGCGGCGGGCGGACACTGCTGGCCACCGGCAGGCTTGTGACAATCGACAACCAGATCGATCCGAGCACGGGTACGGTCAAGCTTCGCGCCGAGTTTCCCAACACCGACGAGACGCTGTTTCCGAACCAGTTTGTCAATGTGCAGCTCATCGCGGAACAGATCAAGGGCGCCACCGTCGTGCCAACCGCCGCCATCCAGCGCAGCACAACGGCGACGTATGTCTACATCGTGGCCGATCAGAAGACGGCCTCGGTTCGTCCGGTTGAAACCGGCCCGTCGGAGCGGGGCATGATCGTCGTTTCGAAGGGTCTCGTTCCGGGCGATGTCGTCGTTGTGGACGGGCTCGACAAGTTGCGCGACGGCTCCACGGTCGACCTCGTGAGCCCGGCCGCGGGCGCCGCCGCTCCCACGGCAGCCGCACCGGACAAGCCATCGGGCAAGCCTGCACATACGGGCTCCCGGCCGCAGAAGAACTGAGCAACCCGGCCACCTGCTCACGTGAATCCCTCAAGACCGTTCATTCTCCGTCCGGTCGCGACCTCGCTGCTCATGGTCGCCATCCTGCTGGCGGGCGCATTCGCCTACCGCATGCTGAGCATTTCAGCGCTGCCGCAGGTCGATTACCCGACGATCCAGGTTGTCACGCTGTATCCCGGCGCCAGTCCGGAGGTGATCACGTCATCGATCACCGCGCCGCTCGAACGCCAGTTCGGCCAGATGCCGGGCCTCAGCCGCATGGCGTCGACCAGCTCGGGCGGGGCGTCGATGATCACACTGACCTTCTCACTCGATCTGACGCTCGATGTTGCGGAACAGGAGGTCCAGGCCGCGATCAATGCAGCCGCGAATCTCCTGCCGACGGACCTTCCCGCCCCTCCGATCTACAACAAGGTCAATCCGGCCGATGCTCCGATCCTCACGCTCGGCATCACGTCCTCAACCCTGCCGCTTCCCAAGGTCGAGGATCTGGTCGACACACGCCTTGCGCAAAAACTGTCGCAGATTCCCGGCGTGGGACTCGTGAGCATCAGCGGCGGACAACGTCCCGCGGTGCGCGTCCAGGCGGATCCCCGCACCCTCGCCTCTGCCGGACTGACCCTGGATGACGTGCGGACCGCGATCGGAAATTCCAACGTAAACCAGGCCAAGGGCAGTTTCGACGGCCCGACGCGCGCCTCAACCATCGACGCCAATGACCAGCTCAAGTCGGTCGACGATTATGAGAAACTCATCATCGCCTACCGCAACGGCGCACCGATCCGATTGAGCGACGTGGCGAAAGTGGTCAGCAGCGCGGAAAATGTGCAGCTGGCCGCCTGGGCCAACGACCGCCCCGCCATCATCCTGAACATCCAGCGCCAGCCCGGGGCAAACGTCATCGAGGTCGTCGATCTCATCAAGAAGCTGCTGCCCCAGCTGCAGGCCAGCCTGCCGGCAGCCGTGGAGGTGATCCCGCTGACCGACCGCACCGTGACGATCCGTGCATCGGTCGACGACGTGCAGATCGAGCTGATGATCTCCGTCGCCCTTGTCGTGATGGTAGTGTTCCTGTTCCTGCGGAACATCCCTGCCACCATCATCCCGGGCGTCGCGGTCCCGCTGTCGCTCGTCGGCACGTTCGGCGTGATGTATCTCGCGGGATTCAGCATCAACAACCTCACGCTCATGGCGCTCACGATCGCCACGGGCTTCGTCGTCGACGACGCCATCGTGATGATCGAGAACATCGCCCGCTACCTCGAGCAGGGCGATCCGCCGCTCCAAGCCGCACTGAAGGGCGCCGAGCAGATCGGCTTCACGATCATCTCGCTGACCGTGTCCTTGATCGCCGTGCTGATTCCCCTGCTCTTCATGGGAGACGTGGTCGGCCGCCTGTTCCGCGAATTCGCGATCACGCTCGCCGTCTCGATCCTCATTTCGGCAGTGGTTTCGCTCACGCTCACGCCGATGATGTGCGCAAAGCTGCTGCACCACACGCCCGAGGACAAACAGGGGCGTTTCTACCGCGCCAGCGGTCATTTCATCGAGAATGTGATCGCCCGCTACGGCACGCTGCTGCGGTGGGTGCTCAAACACCAGGGGCTCACCCTCGCCGTCGCCATCGGCACGCTGTTGCTCACCGTTGTGCTCTACATCGTCATTCCGAAGGGATTCTTTCCGGTGCAGGACACCGGTGCGATCCAGGGCATCTCCGAGGCGTCGCAATCCGTGTCATTCACCGCCATGGCGGAACACCAGCAGGCACTGGGCCGCGTGATCCTGGCGGATCCCGCCGTCGCGAGCCTGTCTTCATACATCGGAGTCGATGGCACCAATTCCACGCTCAACAGCGGACGCTTTCTGATCAACCTCAAGCCCCTGCACGATCGCAAGGAGCGGGCCGTCGAGATCATCCGACGACTGCAACCCAGGCTCGCCGCCGTGTCCGGCATCACGCTCTACCTGCAACCCGTGCAGGATCTCTCGATCGAGAGTTCGGTCAGCCGCACGCAGTACCAATTCAGCGTCGAGTCGGCGAATCCCGAAGACCTCACCCTCTGGGTCGGGAGGCTCGTCGATCGACTGCGCCAGCTTCCCGCCCTGGCGGACGTCGCAAGCGATCTGCAGGAACAGGGATTGCAGGCCTACCTCGACATCGACCGCGACTCGGCCGCGCGCATGGGCGTCACCGTTGCGGCCATCGACAACGCGCTCTACAACGCGTTTGGCCAGCGCCTCGTCTCGACCATTTTCACCCAGTCGAACCAGTATCGCGTCGTGCTTGAGGCGCCACCCGGCCTGCAGCGAAGCCTGACGGCGCTCGACAACATCTACGTGACGTCGAGCACCGGCGCGCAGGTGCGGCTCATGGCGGTGGCAACGGTGAGCGAACGCCGCGCAGCGCTGTCGATCAACCATGCCTCCCAGTTCCCGGCAGCGACCATATCCTTCAACCTCGCGCCGGAGTACTCGCTCGGCAATGCGGTGACCGCCATCGAGACTGCCAAGCGCGAGCTCGGAGTGCCCGCAAGCGTCCTGACGAGTTTCCAGGGGGCGGCGTTGGCGTTCAGCGCATCCCTCACCAACACCTTGTTCCTGATCATCGCCGCGGTGGTCACGATGTACATCGTCCTGGGCGTCCTCTACGAAAGCTACATCCACCCGATCACGATCCTCTCGACGCTGCCGTCGGCGGGCGTTGGCGCGCTGCTGGCCCTGCAGCTCGCAGGCACCGACCTCGGCATGATTGCGATCATCGGCATCATCCTGCTCATCGGCATCGTGAAGAAGAACGCAATCATGATGATCGATTTTGCCCTGGATGCGGAACGGCACGATGGCAAGACGCCCGAGGAGGCCATCTACCAGGCATGCCTGCTCCGGTTCCGCCCGATCCTGATGACAACCCTGGCCGCTTTGCTGGGCGCGCTGCCGCTCATGCTCGGAACCGGCGTGGGCTCGGAGTTGCGCCATCCGCTCGGCATCACGATGGTGGGGGGCCTCATCTTCAGCCAGGTGCTCACGCTGTTCACCACGCCCGTGATCTACCTGGTCTTTGACCGGCTGGCAAAACGCTTCCACCGCACCAAACCGGTCCAGGCCCTGGCGAAAGCATGAGCCCTTCTGCAATATTCATCCAGCGACCCGTTGCCACCACGCTGCTGACCCTCGGAATCGCGCTGGCGGGAATGCTCGCGTTCCGCCTCCTTCCGGTTTCGCCGCTCCCCCAGGTGGACTTTCCGACCATTTCGGTTTTCGCCAACCTGCCCGGAGCGAGCCCGGAGACGATGGCTTCGACGGTTGCAATGCCGCTGGAACGCTCGCTCGGGCGGATCGCCGGCGTGACGGAGATGACCTCATCGAGTTCGCTGGGATCGACGCGCATCACATTGCAGTTCGATCTGAGCCGCAACATCGACGGCGCTGCCCGCGACGTGCAGGCGGCAATCAACGCCGCCCGCAGCCTTCTGCCCACCGGGCTGCCCAGCAATCCGTCCTACCGCAAGGCCAACCCGGCCGACGCACCGGTGATGATCCTTTCCCTGACCTCGGACACTCTCGACCAGGGCCAGATGTACGACTCAGCCTCGACGGTCCTGGCGCAGGCAATCGCGCAGATTGACGGCGTCGGGCAGGTGGACGTCGGAGGCAGCTCGCTGCCAGCCGTCCGCGTCGAGCTCAATCCGACGGCTCTCAATCGTTACGGCATCGCCACATCCGCAGTTCGCGCAGCGATTGCCACGACCAATGCCAACCGACCGAAAGGCGCACTCGACGGCGATACCCGCCACTGGCAGATCGCCGCCAACGACCAGGCCAAGAAGGCGGCGGACTACCGGCCGATCGTGATCGCCTACCGCAATGGTGCCGCTGTGCGTCTGACAGACGTCGCCACAGTAACTGATTCCGTGCAGGATCTGCGCAACGCCGGGCTGGCCGATGGACGGCCCGCGGTGCTCGTCCAGGTGCGGCGCCAGCCGGGCGCAAACGTGATCGAAACCGTGGATCGCGTGAAGGCGATCCTTCCGATGCTCCAGGCTTCGATCCCAAGCTCGATCGACCTCCAGATTGCATCCGACAGCACGACCACCATCCGCGCCTCCCTGCGCGAGGTGGAGCGCACGCTGCTCATCTCGGTTTCGCTCGTGATCATGGTCGTCTTCATGTTTCTGCGCCGTTGGCGCGCCGCGCTCATTCCAGCGGTCGCCGTGCCCGTCTCGCTCATCGGCACCTTTGGCATCATGTACCTCGCCGGGTACAGCCTGGACAACCTTTCGCTCATGGCACTCACCGTCGCCACGGGTTTCGTCGTGGACGATGCCGTCGTGGTCCTTGAGAACGTGTCGCGTCACATCGAGGATGGCATCTCTCCGTTTGAAGCCGCACTTCTGGGAGCGCGGGAGGTTGGTTTCACCGTCGTTTCGATGAGCCTTTCGCTCGTCGCCGTCTTTGTGCCGATCCTGCTCATGGGCGGCGTCATCGGCCGCCTTTTCCGCGAGTTCGCAATCACGCTGTCCGCGGCAATCCTTGTCTCGCTCGTGGTCTCGCTGACGACCACTCCGATGATGTGCGCCCGCGTGTTGCGGCCGGCGAGCGAGGAGAACCCCGGGCGCTTCTCCCGTTTCATCGAACGGCTGTTCGCCCGCTTGCTGCAGGGATACGACCGGACGCTGCAGTGGGCGCTGCGGCACCGGCATGTGATGCTCGCCATCCTGCTCGGCACGGTGGGGCTCAATGTCTACCTCTGGATCATTGTCCACAAGGGGTTCATGCCGCAACAGGACACCGGCCGCCTTCAAGGAAACCTCGTGGCCGACCAGAGCATTTCATTCCAGGCAATGGAAAAGAAGCTGGAGGACTTCGTCGCGATCGTGCGGGCCGATCAAGCCGTCGACCATGTGGTCGCCTTCACTGGCGGCGGCCAGCGCAACGGCGCATTCTTCTTCGTCATTCTGAAACCCATCGCGGAGCGAAAGATCTCCGCCGACCTGGTCATCGCCCGTCTTCGCCGAGCGCTGTCTCACGTGCCGGGTGCCACGCTCTTCCTTCAGGCGTCCCAGGACGTGAGGGTCGGAGGTCGCGGGGCGAATGCGCAGTACCAGTACACGCTCAGTGCGGATGACCTCAACGAGCTGCGGTCCTGGGAGCCGCGGATCCGCCAGGCGCTGAGCCTTGTTCCCGAAATCGCGGACGTGAGCACCGACCAGCAGGATCTCGGCCTGCAGACCACGCTCGTCGTCGACCGCGATGCTGCCACGCACCTCGGAGTGAATCTCTTCCAGCTCGACTCAACGCTCAATGACCTCTTCGGCCAGCGGCAGGTTTCGACGATCTACAATCCCCTCAATCAGTACCACGTTGTGATGGAGGTGGCCCCGGTCTACTGGCAGAATCCGTCCGAGCTGAACAACACCTACGTCGTTTCCAACAGCGGCGCCGAAGTGCCGCTCTCCGCCTTCGCCCGCTGGGTACCGACCAACACGTCCCTCGCGGTCAACCATCAGGGACAGTTCGTCGCGACAACGGTGTCGTTCAATCTTGTGCCGGGCGTCTCGCTCTCCACCGCCTCCCGCGCAGTCGAAAACGCCCTCAGGCGCATTGGCGTCCCCAATTCAATCCACGGGAGTTTTCAAGGCACCGCACAGGCCTTCCAGGCCGCCCTCGCCAACATGCCCCTCCTGATCCTCGCAGCCCTGGTGGCTGTCTATCTCGTGCTCGGCATCCTGTATGAAAGCCTCGTCCACCCGCTCACGATCATCTCCACCCTGCCCTCGGCCGGAGGCGGTGCGTTTCTCGCCCTCATCGCCACGCGCACGGACTTCACGATCATGGCCTTCATCGGCGTCATCCTGCTCATTGGCATCGTGAAGAAGAACGCCATCCTCATGATCGACTTCGCAATCGAGGAACGGCGCCGGACCGGCGCCCGTGCCGAGGACGCGATCTACCGGGCCTGCCTGCTGCGCTTCCGCCCGATCATGATGACCACCATGGCAGCCCTGCTGGGCGCGCTGCCACTCGCCCTGAGGCATGGGGACGGAGCAGAACTGCGCCAGCCGCTCGGCATCTCGATCGTCGGCGGTCTCATCGTGAGCCAGGTTCTCACCTTGTACACGACTCCCGTCGTCTACCTCTACATGGAACGTCTCGGCGCCTGGGGAACGCGGCTGGCACGGCGTCTCCAGCCCCGTCATGCCGTCCAGTCCATGCCCGCCGCGCCTGCTGGTTCACCCATTTCATGAAATCTCTAGCCCGGATGTTTCTTAGCGCGGCTTGCCGTCGAGGATGCAAAATCGTCGCAAACATGAACGATCTGAACCGATATTTGCACAGTCTCGCCCGTTGCCACGGTCATTCTCCCTCCCAGCCGCACAGTGGCGGCAAGAATCGCATGACATGCGGGCGCAACGCCGGGCTTGCCCTCCTCCTCCTCGCCGGCTGTGCCGTCGGACCGAATTACAAGCGCCCGGCGGTGGATGCCCCGGTCTTCAAGGAAGCCGGCAACTGGAAGCCCGCAGAGCCGGCGGAACAGCTTCCGCGCGGCAAATGGTGGCAGACCTACAATGACCCCGTGCTCAACGGACTGGAGGACCGCCTCGAAATCTCCAGCAACACGCTGCACGTCGCGGAGGCGCAGTATCAGCAGGCCCAGGCAGCCTCCACCATCGCAAGCGCCGCCCTATTTCCGTCGATCAGCGCCGACGGTTCGGCAATCCGGGCGAAGAACTCGTCCTCGGTGAGCAACGCATTCGGCGCCGGGCTTGCGGCAACCTGGGAATTCGATCTCTGGGGCCAGGTGCGACGCAGCGCGGAGGCCGGCCGTGCGGCCGCGCAGGCCAGCGCGGCGGATCTCGAATCGGTCCGACTCAGCCTTCACGCAACGCTGGCGCAGACCTACTTTTCTCTGCGTGTCGCGGACACCGAACAGCGGCTGTATGAGAGGATCATCGCGGACTACACGCGCTCCTTGAAAATGACGCAGAACCGCTATGCCCAGGGCGTCGACACGCGCGCCGATGTCGCCGAGGCGGAATCCCAGCTGAAGACCGCTCAAGCCCAGACCATCGACATCGGTCTGCAGCGCTCGCAGCTCGAGCACGCCATCGCGGTCCTGCTCGGACAAGCCCCGGCGGCCTTCTCCCTGCCGCCAGCCGATCTGACGATCCAGCCGCCCGTCCCGCCGGCGCTGATTCCCTCGCAACAACTCGAACACCGGCCCGACATCGCGGGCGCCGAGCGCCGGCTCGCCGCGGCATCCGCCGGGATCGGCGTGGCCAAGGCCGGCTATTTTCCTCTCATCTCGCTCTCGGGCGCCGCCGGGTATCAAGGATCCCGATACCAGAGTCTCTTCAACGCGCCGAACGAGATCTGGTCACTTGGCGCCGGCGCCCTGATGCCGCTCTTCGAGGCCGGCAAGGTCCGCGCCGAGGTCAGGCAGGCCCGCGCCGTCTACGAAGAGAGCCTCGGGACGTATCGCCAGACGGTTCTCACCGCATTCCAGGAAGTCGAAGACAACCTTGCAGCTGCCGCGATCCTGACACAGGAGGCAGCAGTGCAGGCAGAGGCGCTCGCTGCAGCACGGCAGTCGGCAGCGATCACGCTCAACCAATACCAGGCCGGCACAGTCAGCTATTTGAACGTCGTGACAGCCCAGGCGACCCAGCTCGCCGCGGAGCAGACCGCCGTGCAACTCCTCGGCCGCCGGCTCAACGCCAGCGTCACGCTTCTCAAGGCCGCAGGCGGAGACTGGCGGACAGCCGGCAAGCCGTAGAGCGTCTTCTGGTTGGTTGGACGCCTGTCGGCCCTGGCCAAAAAACGGCCTCGTCAGGATCTTCGCCTGCGTGCGTCTTCGAGATGTGCCCTGTGTAGTCTTTTCGGATTCCATTTCTTGTGGATCCCGCAGATCTGCCACATACTGAGGTTCCCGGTTTAACAGCGCACAATCATGAACTGCCGAATCCCCGCCGTCTTCCTTTTCAGCGCCGCAGCGGCGCTTGCCGCTGACCCCTCCACCCCGCCACCCGCTCCGGCAGATCCTGCAAGCGCGAATCAAACCTCCGCCAAATCTCCCGCTTTCTGGGTCGTGGTTCACGTTCCGAGAGAAACACGGCCTGCCTGGGTTGGAGACGATCTGGCCGAAAGCTTTGCGAATCGCATCTCGCATGCGCTCCATGATCAAGGTCTCAAAGATTTGATCGGAACCTTGCATCCCCAGCAGGCTCCGCCGCCGAACGCATCCGTGCTTGATGTCACCTTGATTGAATGGAAGGCCAGCGAAGGATCCGGCGATTGCACGTTTCGGGCTTTGCTGCACACGCCCAAAGGCACCTGGAAGCTCGGACTGTTCTCCGCCGACATAATGCATGTAACCGCAAGCGGCGAGCATCCTGTCAGCTCGAGTGGACTCGGTTCCTCGGCCCGTCTCGCGTTGGCCGATCTCTACAGCCGCATGGAGGCAGCCAAGCTCCTCCCATCAGACTAGCAGCCTGTCGGGCTTCGCCCTCCATGCTGCTAAACAAACGGCGGACGCCGTTTGGTCCTGAAGCCGAAACATACGAAGAAAGTTCTTAATCGAGCGAAACTTTCTTCGCGGGAAAGCGTCGAAGGTGTATGCCTGCCCGTTTTGTAGACTTGGACCGCCAGACGCCGATGTTGTTGATCTATTGTTACGCGACGGGCCGTTTTGGCTCCAGGACGATCGAAGCGGCAAACTGTGGAACCGGTCTTCGGCATCATCAAAGAGGTGATGGGCTTCCGGCGCTTCAGCTTAAGGGGCCATGCAAAAGTCTCACTGGAGTGGACCCTGGTCTGCGTGAGCTATAACCTCAAACGGCTCTTCGCCCTCAAAAACCTCACGGTCGCGGCGTAAAACCGCCGACCGAACCTCTCCCCGGTCGAAAAACCGGGCCGGCGGCGGCGAAATGCGACTCCGACTCGTTTTCCCTCCCGCCTCCATTCCCACTTGGCTGTTTTTCAGGTCT
>Ga0265316_10005613_pt1 | contig 12146 bp, 6 predicted proteins | sample 4522metaG_FD_202092 | JGI IMG/M metagenome (GOLD analysis project Ga0265316, IMG submission 202092) | Rhizosphere microbial communities from Carex aquatilis grown in University of Washington, Seatle, WA, United States - 4-5-22 metaG | ecosystem: Host-associated > Plants > Roots > Rhizosphere >... | reverse complement strand
ATCGAATTTAAACTTGAGGCTTGACCTCGTAAAGTTGAAACTTTATCATCGGAGGGCTTATGCGCAAACTGACAAGATGTGGGGCGGGAACGGTACTTGCTGTTCTCCTGGCGGCATTGGCGGCCACAGCCGCCCAACCAAAAATAAACCTTGACTCGCTGCAGCGCCGCTTTAATGATCAGCGTTTCGGGATGTTCCTGCACTTCAACATGAACACCTATGTTTCCGGCTGGGGAAATGCGCGGACCAACCCCCTCAATTTCAACCCCACGAACCTTGACTGCGCGCAGTGGGCCACTGCCGCAAAGTCGGCGAAAATGAAATGGGCCGTTTTAACCTGCAAGCACCACGATGGGTTTGTGATCTGGCCGAGCAAACAAACGCCGCTGGTTTCGCCTGCATACACCATTGCCCAGAGTTCCCAGCCGACCCTGGACGTTGTCAAATCGTACACCGATGCGTTCAGGGCGGCCGGCATCATGCCGGGATTGTATATGTCCGGGTGGGATGTCGCGCAGAACATTTCGCGCGATATCACGCAATGGTCGGCTGCCCAGCGAACCTATATCCTCGGACAGATCAGGGAACTTCTTACCAATTACGGTGAAATCCCGATATTCTGGTTCGACGGGTATTCGTGGGCAATGGGCCATAAGGCGGTGCCATGGCAGGAGATCCGTGACACGATCAAAGCCCTTCAACCTAATTGCCTTATTGTCGAAACCAACGGCATGTATGAGCCGTGGGAAACGGACATACTTTTCTTTGAAGCGCCGCTGGGTGTTTCCTGCCCTGCGGGCAATACGTTTGCCTCAGCTCAGGCCGATATCATCGCCAATGATTGGTTCTGGACCTCCAACTGCACCAATATCGCCAATTTAAAGTCAGCCTCGTCCATCGTGAGCAACCTTAATGCTCTCAACGCGAAATACTGCAGCTTTTTGTTCGACTGTCCGCCCAACCGGGAGGGCAAACTGGATGATGCAGTCGTTACACGGCTTGGTGAAATAGGCGCGGCATGGACACCTCCTGCGCGTCTTCGCCTGCAAACACAGCCGCCCGTGATAGAGAAGCCGATCACACCGGCATCAGCAACCGCAACCAGCGGAACGGCGGCAAACGCAATCGACGATCACAATGACTGGTCGGGCGGTTCGATATTTCAGCAGCTTTGGCAGTCCACGGGTTCCCTTCCGCAATCGGTAACGCTGGACCTTGGGAAAGTCAACGATAGTATCACGTATCTGTTTTACTTGCCCAGAAGGGAATCCGGCAACACCACCGGAAATATTACGGGATACCAAATCAATTATAGTTTGGACAATTCGACATGGACCCAGATTACAACAGGAACAATGGTCGGCGGAGGAACCAGTGCCTTTGGCACCTGGCCGGCAACGTCGGCGGTTAAAAAAGTCCAGTTCGCGCCCATAAGCGCCCGCTATGTCCGGCTTACCGCAACCGCGGTAAGCGGCGGCACTTCGGCGGTCATCAACGAAGTTGCTGTCGGCGGCGGTGCGCCGGATCTTGTTTCGGTAAAGAAGCGGGAACCCACGCGGCAAACGCTGTTTGCGCCGGGATGGAGCATCCGCACATCACTACGGTATGTCAAGCTTGATCCGTCCCTCGACGGGAAGAGGAAAACGGTTTCCGTATACACCCTGGGCGGCGAACTGGTTGGAACAAAGACCCTCCGTAAAAACAGCATCGATCTGCAGAAAGACTGCGGCGTTCCCCTAGGGGTCTATATTGTCAAAGCCACCCTCGCGGGCGACAAATAAAATAAAGGGAAGCCCGCGAAAGATTGATAAAACCATACAAGGCGGTTGTAGCGAATAGGCACTATCGTGCATTACTACACGTTGAGGAGAAGACATGACCAAAAATTGTAGGATGTTTCTGGCGGCAGCCGGGGGCCTGCTGCTCTGCGGCGGGATTTGTTTGGGCGAAGAGAACGAAGCGGTGGGGCTTACGCTGAGCCCTTCGGGCTTTGCCGCGCTGGAATTCGGTGAAATTGTCAAGGGCGGGCTCAATAAAAAAACCAACGCGCCCATGGATAGGGTCTGGATGAACCAAATGATCGCCGGCCTGTCGTTGGATGCCGCCTTTAATGAAAGGAACTCTCTTGACATCGGCATGGAGATGCAGATGTACAACGACTTCCCGGTGTCGCTCAAATTGCAGCCCCAGTACCGGTACCAATATTTTTATCCGTATTTGAGCAGGGCCGAAATAACCCACCTCTTCGGCGATACCCAGAAACCGCTGTTGACGCTGAGCGCAGGTTATTTTCCGTTTAAATACAACAGGGACGTCCGTAACCTGGGAGAGTATCTTTTCAGGACCGGCACGTATCCTCAATTCTTGCTCAATTCCTTCGATTTCCCGCTGGCGCGCCTGATGGGCGCGCATCTCGGGTTTTCGGGGGAAAGCATCGAAGGATCAGTAGTAAAGAATTTAAAGATCGACGCGATACTCTATACGAATTTGCAATGGTACGCCCTGGGAGACTGGAACGCGGCGATCATCGCGTCGGAAAAAATCGCCGGGTGCGTCGAGCTGGGCATAGGGGCGTCATTCAACAGTATTTTCTCCGTCGACAGTACGCTGACTACCCCCCACGATCCGGCCTCCCTGTATCATATTAAATACAACGAGGCAACCGGCCAGGAAGATTCCTCCTTCTATACGTTTAAAGGCACAAAGCTTATGGCGCGCGTATCGTTCGATCCGAAGGCCTTTTTTACGGACCATTTTCGCGGCCTTTTAGGAAGCGAGGACCTGCGTGTTTACGGAGAAATGGCAATTCTCGGAGTAGAAAATTATCCCCAAAATCTCCGGGGCGGTATCAGCTACGATACCCTGACGCAGAGGATGCCGGTCATGGCCGGCATTAATCTTCCCTGCTTCAAGCTGCTCGATGTTTTCAGTGTCGAAGCGGAATATTTCAATAATCCATTTCCAAACGATATAGGCGCAATTACCCAGCAAGGGCTGCCGATCCCGGGCCAAATAGGAGAAAACGGCAGTAGCAATTTCCGGGGTAGCGACCTTTATCGGCATGATAATGTAAAATGGAGCATCCATGCTTCCAAGGCGATCGCCAAAAATTATACGCTCATGGCCCAAGTCGCCAGCGACCACCTGAGGCCGCTGGCCGTCAACGACCAGAACGTTGATTTCGAGGAGGCTTTGCATACTACAAGTCAATGGTATTACATGCTTAAATTGACGGCGGGGTTTTAATGCGGCGCGCGGGGAAAACGGCTTTTAATTTATGTAAAGGAACAACGACCATGAAAATGACCCAATTGACGGTTACCTTCATCCTCACCTTCGCGGCGATACTCGGCGGCATCGCAGGCTGCGATAAATCGCCTTTCTGGTTCGGCGAAGCGGGACCTTCGGGCATCGACACGGTCGCGCGTCTTCCCCGCCTTCCCATGAATACGACGAATTCCGCCCTGGTTCCGCGTTTGGCGTTTCCGGACAGCGCCGCGAAAAACGTGACGCTCCATACCTACGACAGCACTATTTTGACAAAACCGGTCCTGCATTGGCAAAAGGTAAGCCGGGCGACGGAGTATCGGGTCGTGGTGGCGGCGAATTCGAGGCTCGCGCCGACCATCGTCGACGACGCGACGCTTGGCGCCGGCGATACGTTAAAGGCGCTGTCGGGAGTTTCCTTGTCGTATAACACGGATTACTACTGGGCAGTCAGGGCGATAGGCGGATCCGATACGGGATGGTCGGCAATATGGCGTTTCACCACAAAGCCCGATCCAGTCGCCCAAATGCAGGTCGGTTACGTGGCGCAGAAGTTCGGGATGTTCATCCATTTCAGCATGTCGACCTTCGCCCGCAACCAGTATCCGGACCCTCAGGGAGAGTGGGAGCTGGGCGGCGAAAATGAAAACCTGTTTCAGCCCGATTCCCTCGATTTGGGAAAGTGGGCCGATGTGGCCAAATCCGCCCATTGTAAATATGCGGTGGTGACCACAAAGCACCACGGCGGGTTCTGCCTATGGCCCTCAAAGGGTCCATGGTCGGCAAACCACCCGCACAGCATCGTGCAAAGCACATGGTATGCGGCGCACGGCAACCGCGATATTCTGCGGGAATTCGTCGATTCGATGCGGTCTCGAAACGTGGAGCCGGGCTTCTATTATTCGATCTGGGACAGGACCAATCCGGTCACCATAGCAATGGTAAAGGGAGAATTGACCGAACTGCTGTCGAATTACGGGGACATCAAAGTGATCTGGTTCGACGGATGGGGATGGAAGATCGGGTACCGGTTGATCCCGTACGACACGGTCGCCGATCTCGTTCACAAACTCAATGATAGTCTCGGCCACCACACTATTATTTCCGAAAACAACCATAAATTTCAATTGTACAATACCGAACTCGCGCAGTATGAAATACCTTTGGACGGTCCGCCGATTTCCGGAAACACGATTCCCGCCGAGGGCAATGAACCGCTCAGAGGCGATAACAGTTGGTTCTGGCACCCGATGAACAGTACGATCAAGAGCACGTCGTTTATCATCGGCAGAATTCAGGCCGCTAATGCCGTTAACGCAACGTATCTTTTAGATGTGACGCCGGATACCCTCGGATTGATCCCTGCCGACCAGGTGCAGCGGATGAAGGAGATCGGCGATGCCGCTACCGCGGCGGGTATTTTACCTTGAGGAAAATGCATACAAGCGTGAGCAGTCGGAGGAAAATTACGATGATTGTTTCCAGGCATATACATTGTCAATAACCTTAAATAAAGGAGTTCGCATGTTTAAAAAAAGTTTAGGTGTCGTCGTCGTTTTACTTGCCGGGGGTCTTGGAATGATGTTTTCCTGCAATAACAACAATCCGGCCGCCCCCCAATCCGCGGATATCAACGGGACTTGGACCGGGCTAACCGCAATACGAAGTGTAGGCGCCGGCCAACCCGATACGTTCACGTGTGTTTTAAAAATAGGAAACTCCGCGACGACGTATTCCATGCTCAGAGGCCGGGTAGTTTATGGATCGAGCGGATCAACATCGGATTCCGCCAAAGAGTCCGGCGCCGTAACGAAAATAGGGACGGATTCACTGGTGTTAACGCCTTCCGGAACAACATGCAATTATTGGGATCCCGGTGTGGCCAAGTGGATATTGTGCGATGGCACCTTAAACGCGCAGTTCCGCACGTGTCCCGATCCCATGCATATTAAAATTGACATTTCAGGTACTTCCTGGAATGCATCTATTTCACGGTTCGATGACCTAACAAGCGTTACGTACTCTTTAAAAAAGCAATAAGTCTTTTTCCGTCGAAGTGACTATTCATTGTGTATTCCCCTGAATTTTCATGCTGAATTCAGGGGAATTTTTTTCCTGAAAACATCTTCATTCGGCATACGCATTGTATTTTTTCATTATGAAGTCATTCCCCTCCATGCATGCGCGTACGTTTTCGATACCTGCGGCGGTATGGCCGATTATAATCGCGCTGATAGTGTCATGTTCCTGCAACGATCGTCGGCCCCGTGATGCATCGACGGTTATTTACTATAAAGACCGCGCAATTGAAAGGTCAACAGGTCCCGACAGCTCAATAAGCCTGCTTCGCCGGTGCATTGAAAAAACCGCTTCTCAAGGATCCTACCCATCCGTTACCGTCGATTACCCTTTTAACGGCACCGTATTTCCGCCCGAAATCGTCGCGCCGGAAATCCTTTGGCACGATCAAGCACCCCAAGCGCGTATCTGGATGGCGGCGCTTGGGTTTGACGGAAGCGACAAACGCATTGTTGTTCTTGCCGACGGCCGGCGGGCGGCCTCCGATCCGATCGACTCCGAATGCGTCCGCGACAATAACCGCTGGGAAGAAAGCGCGTACCGGGCATCGGCCCGCGGCTACACGCCCGACAGCGTTTTGTGGCAAACCATCAAGGAACATTCGCGCGGACGCAACGCACTCATCGATCTGTATGGAATTGCGGGCGGCTTAATCGTCTCGCACGGCAGGCTGGACTTTACAACATCGAATGATCCGGTCAATGCGCCGATTTTCTACCGCGATGTCCCTCTTATGCCGTCGCGCAATCCCAGCGGCGTGATCCAACCCCTGTCGCAGGACGCGATCGCGCTCATCGCGTGGCGTCTGCGCGACATTGCAAAACAGTCGGCGCCCGTCGTCATGAAACATATGCCCACCTGCATCAACTGCCACTCGTTTTCCGCCGACGGAAAAACGCTGGGCATGGACATGGACGGACCCAACGGCGACAAGGGCGCGTATGCTCTGGTGCCGACGGCGAAGCGCATACTGATCCGGCAACCGGAGGTTTTTACCTGGAACAAATTCAATCCGCGCAAAAATTCCTTCGGGCTTTTTGCGCGGGTATCGCCCGACGGCAGGTACGTCGCGTCCGCCGTCGAGGAAGAGGTGCATGTCGTCAATTACATGGACTTTCACTTTTTGCAAACGTTTTATCCCACCCGCGGGCGTATCGTGATTTACGACAAACAGTTAAAACGGATCAACACATTGCCGGGAGCCGACGACAGCGCCTTCGTTCAATGCAACCCCGTATGGAGTCCGGACGGCAAATGGGTGGCGTTCCTGCGTGCGCGGGCGTGCCCGGCATTCGGCAGCGGCCCCCGCGCCTCCTACGCCAACGATGCCAAGGAAACGCGGATCCGGTACGATTTGTATAGGGTGCCCTTTAACGGCGGAAGCGGGGGCGTCGCGCAACCGGTGTCGGGGGCAAGCCGGACGGGAAAAAGCGTTTCGTTTCCCAAATACTCTCCCGACGGGAAGTGGATCGTATTTGTCCAGGCCAACAACGGTTTGCTCATGCGGCCGGACAGCAGGCTCTCTATAATTCCCGCACAAGGGGGCGCGGCCCGCGAGTTGCAATGCAATCTGCCGCTCATGAATTCATGGCACAGTTTTTCCCCAAACGGCAAATGGATGGTTTTTTCATCGAAGGCCTTCACGCCATTTACCCAAATGTTCCTGACGCATTTCGACGACAGCGGCAACGCCAGCCCCGCCGTGCTCATACCGCATTCGACGGCCCCTAACCGCGCCGTCAACTTACCCGAATTTCTGAATCTGCCTTCCGAGGGCATTGTGTCTATCATAACGCCCGCGGTGGATTATAAGATTCCTTTCGAGCGGAGCAAGAAACTTCTCGATAGCGGCGACATCGATTCCGCTTACGCCGCAATCCTTCGGGCCATCGCGTTAAAGCCGGACTTCGCCGAAAATTATTCCACGCTTGCCTTCGTCCTCGCCAAAAAGGGCAAGGTTGACGAGGCGCTCGACGCCTCGCTCAAGGCCGTTAAGAACGATCCGTCAAACGACTGGCTGCATGCCGCGTCCGGAATGCTTTTTTACGGGGCGAAAAAAATACCGGAAGCGCTCAAGGAACTGGAGACCGCGCTCATGCTTAACGCCAATAACGGGGTGAACCGGTATTATTACGGACTGGCTCTTGCGGCCGCCCGGCGATATCGCGAAGCCGTGGAGCAATACGATAAAGCGCTGCTGATAGACGGCTCCTATGCCGATGCCTTCAACGAACGAGGCGCGGCATTGTACGCTCTGCGCCGGGTCGACGATGCGATCGCCGATTTTTCACGCGCCATCGCCATCGCTGCCAAGGCGGCATATTACCGCAATCGCGCCATTGCGCTTGCCGACAAGAAAAAATTCGCGGAGGCTTTTGTCGATCTTGACAAAGGAATTTCGGCGGATTCCGCCGACGGGATGACCTATTACACACGGGGCGCCATACGTATGTCGATGCGCGCCACCGACAGGGCATCGGCCGATTTCAGCGCCGCGCTCTCGTGCAAACACCCGTATGCACTTGCCGCGGAACCGCTATGCGACATTTATTTTTCGCAAGACAAGTACGCACAGGCCGCTAAGCTGCTCAACGGGCTTATCGAGAAGGACTCTGAGAATGCGCTTATTGTCAACAAACGGGCGATCGCCTTTATGTATTCGGGCGATGCCGCCAAGGCGATTATTGATTTCGATTTCGTCCTCTCCAAGGCGCCGGCCGAGCCCAGCGCCTATTTCAATAAGGCGTTGTGCCTCGAGAAACTGGGCGATATGGGCTCGGCCGTGCAAAACTACTTTCTCGCCATGCGGTACGGTTCGCCGTCAACCGAGCAGTACGCGTTTGCCAAAAGACGGGTCAATGAATTAAAAAGATAACACGTAAATGGCTGAATCATCAAAAAAAAACTCCATGAAGGAATACCGGCCCGGGATGCAAGCGCCGTCAGTGCTGCTGGCGTGCCTTTTCCTTTCCGGAGCGCTCTCGCTGGTATATGAAGTGCTGTGGATACGCAACCTCGGCTTGGTGTTCGGAACTACGGTTGTGGCCATGACCTCGGTCCTCGCGGTCTTTTTCGGCGGTCTCGCCATAGGAAACCATTTTTTTGGACGGCTGGCGGCGGGCCAAAGGCATCCGATACGCGTATACGCGGTTCTTGAACTGGGTATCGGCGTTTTCGCCGCGCTTTTCCCCGGCATAGGTCGGTGCTTGGAGCAGGCATATTCGCTCCTTTATCCCGGCATGGGCGACGGCATTGTCGGGCATACGCTCCTTCGCGTCGCGCTTTTTGCCGCCGTGCTCTTGATTCCCACAACAATGATGGGCGGCAGCCTGCCGCTATTGAGCCGTTTTTGCATCCGGACTTATGGGAATATCGGCAGGGTGTCGGGGCTTTTGTACTCAGTCAATACGTTCGGCGCCGTGGCGGGGGTTTGTTTCTGCGGTTTTTTCAGTATCCGTCTTTTCGGCGCCGGCGCCACGAACTATGGCGCGGCCCTCCTCAATGTTCTCATTTCGGCAATCCTCTATTGGTACGCATATAAACATCCGCTGCCTGCGGCAACGACACGGGAGACTGCGGCACGGTCCACGACCTTGCCCCCCGATACCTCCTTTTCACTGATATCCCGCCTGATGCCGGCCGGCCTTTTTCTCTCCGGATTTACCGCGCTTGGTTACGAAATTGTCTGGACGCGCTATCTGTCGCTGCCGCTGTCCAACACCCGCTACACCTATACAATCGTGCTTGCGGTGTTTCTTCTGGGGACTGCGATCGGAGGAATGGCTTTCAGCCGTTTTTCGCACCGGATAAAAAACAACCTTCGGTTTTTCGGCATGTGCCAGTTGGGTATAGCGCTTTCGGCCTTTATGCTCGCCCCGCTGGTATTTGCCGCCGCGGTTGCAATCCCCTATCGTCTTTTCACGTTCGAGTTTACTCTCTGCGCCGCACTGATGCTTCTGCCGACGATATTCATGGGCGCCGCTTTCCCCGCAGCAATACAGATATTGTCCAAGGACGTCCTTTGTATCGGGGCTTCAACGGGAAAATGCTATGCCGTCAATACTCTTGGGTGTATTGCAGGATCCCTGGTCACCGGTTTCCTGCTTCTTCCCCTGTCGGGAATCGCCGTATCTCTGAAAGCGCTCCTCGCCATTAGCGTTGCAACAGGGCTTGCCGTTCTCATTGCGGACGCCAAAAACCTCGTCCGGAACCTTGTAACCGCGGGACTGCTGACGTGCCTCGCTTTTCTGGGCCATTCATTCATTAAGGTTACAATACCCGACGATTTTCTTGCGCGGCTGAAAAGTCCCCAGGAGCGGATCGTACGCGTATGTGAAGGATTGGAAAATACGGTATGGGAAACTGAAAACATGTCCAATCTGCAGAGATCGATCTGGACCAACAGAACGGTACTGGGCAGGACCCTGGCCGCCGGACCTTATGAGGTTTGTCCCCAGGCCATCGCCGGCCACATCCCCATGCTGCTGCATACCGGAAATCCCCAAAGCATCTGCGGGATCTGCCTCGGCACCGGACAGACCTTCGGTTCCTTTCTGTCGTACGATTTCAAGGCTCTTGACATAGTCGAAATTTCCAAGGATGTCGTTTCGGCCGCAACGACCGATTTCGCTCAGTTTAATCGTGAACTTCTGAAAAACCCCCGTGTTCGGGTCCACGTTGAGGACGGCCGCAACTACATCAGGTTTTCGCGCGGGACCTATGACCTGATCACGCTGGAACCCCCGCCCCCCGAGGAAGCGGGCATCGTCAACCTCTACTCCCTTGAATTTTACCGGCTTTGCCGCAAGCGACTCGATGAAAACGGCATGCTCTCCCAATGGCTCCCCATTTACAACACGGAGCCCGAAGTGACCAAACGGATCATCGCGACGTTCATTAAAGAGTTCCCCCGGACAATATTGTGGTACAATGCGGCGGATTTGATGCTTCTGGGGTTCACGAGCGGCCTGCCCGAAAGCCCCGGCAAAATCATTCAGCGGCTTGCGCGCTCCGATGTGCAAATGGACCTGTCGATATCCTATACAAGCAGCAACATTCCGGGAATCGATTCGCCGGGTAAAGAAAATTTGTCCGTTCCGAACAACTTTTTTGCGTGTTTTTTGATGGGGCCGCGTGAGCTGTCCCGTTTTTCGCAAAAAGCAAAACCCATCACCGACGACCATCCTGACCTCGAATATCTGTATACCTCCTGTGAGGAAAGCGCGGACAAGGCCGAATTGATGGTCATGTATAATACCGATTCGCTTAAAACATGCCTTGCCGATATGCGCGCCTATCCATGTCTCATCCCGCAAGAAAATCTGGAACCCATTGTAAAAACAAGGTCCCGTTACCTGGAGCACCTGTACGCAACGAGTTATTTGAAGATGGCGATACGCCACGGAAAAACTTCGCCGGAAGAATCCATTGGCTTTTGCAAAAAGGCGCTCGATCATAATCCCGAATACGGCCTTGCATACTATCAGATGGGCAACAACTATGTGCAGCAAGGCAAACTGCCGGATGCCTGTTTTGCCTATGAAAAAGCGGCACATTATCTTCCCATCGTACTTGATATCTGGCAAAAGCTTGCGGATGCCTATAGAAACACCGGTCGCACCGGTGATGCCGAAAAAACCATTCAACATGCTGAAGATATTTTAAAACGGATGCAGTCCCGGACTCAATAACCGATGTTTTATGAAAAACATTGTATTTTCATAAAGCAGGTTTACAAGTGATTATTACTGAACGCAAGGAAAACCATGTCACCTAAAAAGTTTGCCCTATTGGCCATCGTCCTCATTGCCTCGATTGCTTTGATAGTTCTGCAGAACTATCGCGCCGACACAAAAGCGCCGGAGAAAACGCCTCTGTTTTTTAAGGACTTTCGTGGGAAGAACTGCTCGGAAATGCTGTTCATCGAGCGATCGGACACCGCAAAACTCAAACGAAAAGGCCAAGCCTGGTTTCTGGTCACGCCCTGTATACCGGTGGTTGCGGCAGCCTCGGCGAACAGTCGTCCAGGCCTTCTTCCCGAATATCCCGTCGATAGCGCCCTGATTGCGAAAGCTCAGGAAACCATCGGAAAAATGGCGCGGGAGGAACTGATCTCCGTTAATCCCAAAAACCAGGCGGATTTGGAAGTTGATGCGAAAAACGCTTTACTTTTTGAGTGCCGGGATTCGGCGGGCGCGTCGCTCGGCGCAATCCGCATCGGCAGAGGTGGGCCCACATCGGATTCCTACTTTGTCCGAATGAAAGAATCCGATAGCGTTTATGTTGTAAGCGGAGGCATCCGTTTTTCACTTTTCGCAAGTCCCAGGCGATGGGCTGACAAAAGCATTGCGCGATTCGACAAAAAACGCGTCGGAACATTGACCATCGCAAGCGCCGAAGGCGAAACCATTGCATTGGAAAAAAAGGAGGCCGCGCCCTCTGCCGGAACCGGCGCACGCAACAAATGGCTTCTTGTTAAGCCGGTACAGGCAAAAGCCAACCAGGACAGAGTGGAATTGCTCATAGCGAGCATAGCGAATCTTAAAGCCGCCGATTTTGAAGGTGATGGAAAGCTGTCGGAAAAAGACATGGGGTTTGACCGGCCCGCGACCATTTTAACCGTGGGGCTTTCAAACGGCGCATCCAAAACCGTCATCGTCGGCGGCAAGGACAAGGCCGCGATGAAATGGGTTAGGACTTCCGAAAAACCCGGAGTGACGTTTACCGTTTACGGATATACACTGGCGGGAACCAATCCCGGATTGGCGTATTTTAAAGATACCCTGGCAAGGGATTCGCTG
>Ga0265316_10005612_pt1 | contig 12153 bp, 11 predicted proteins | sample 4522metaG_FD_202092 | JGI IMG/M metagenome (GOLD analysis project Ga0265316, IMG submission 202092) | Rhizosphere microbial communities from Carex aquatilis grown in University of Washington, Seatle, WA, United States - 4-5-22 metaG | ecosystem: Host-associated > Plants > Roots > Rhizosphere >... | reverse complement strand
CTGGGTTGAAGTCCAATGGTCAGCTGGAACTCCAATCACAATCCCAAGATTGACGAGGGACGTTGAGACATTCCTCACCCCAACATCTCCGGTGATGACCGAAGCGGGCACCAACGAGCTCGTAACCGTGGTCGTGGCGAGAACTTCGTAATTGTCTGCCGTGAGAAGTGGCACTGCCGCCAGGGTCGCTGCCGGAGGTGTGGTAGCCGCACCGCCAGACCCGCTCGCTGAGCATCCGACAATGGCCGCGATACCGATAATCGCTACAAGGAAAAGAAACGTACGTGTATTCATCATTTTCTTCATAAAACTAGTCCATCCTCTCGTGTGAATTGCTTGACTTAAGGAGCGCAATTTGTCGCTCCTTTTGATATACATCTTTGAAGCCCTCAAGGAACCTCATTTGCCTCCTTTCTGCAAACGATCTCATACCGCCGGCTTCTTCGACCCAGCCGGCGACAGGTCTGCGGGTCGCGAGGTCTCCAACACCCTGACAGAAACGCGATCCGCTTTTTCTGTCAGCCCTTAATGCGGCTACGGTGCTGGGGGGAAGACCATTCTCAGTGCCGTCACCCGCTTGCCACTTTTCTGCTCAACTCAACAAGTGCTCGTTGTAATATAGATACGCATAAAACCAGTTCGGTACTGTTCGGTAGCACACCCTGTCGTGAACTAATACGCCCAGTGTTCAGCGACGAATGGGTGCGAACAAAAACGAAAAATCTCCCGCGGAAAATCCAGCTCGCTTCAGCACCGGAAATTTTTTCGAACAGCTGGTTGCATTTCGTTGATCGTAAAACATGCATTCGCAGGAGGATCGCCGACTTCTTTGAACCAACTGGTGAGAGGCTGCGGAGCCCCAGAGACCTGACACATTTTCATTTCGTCGGCGCGGCTTCGGCGTTTACGGGAGGGACCCACGTCAACGCCGTTGCCCGCCTGTCACTTTCTGGCTGAACTTTCTAAAAAACTACTGTCATGAGTAATACGCATAAACGCCGTGGCGTTCTGTTCGCTGGCACACATTCGTTGAGAAATGGCGGAATGGGCGATTGTGCGGCACAGGCGGCTCGACAGAGGGAAATCGACGGCGGCCTGCCGAATGGCGAAGAGAGCGCCGCGCAGTCGGCTAGTCTGTGACTTTATCCATTCTGGGGATCACAACCGTGACGGCCCCCGGAATGATCCTGATATGCAAAGGCATTTTTCCCAGAATCTCGCCGTCACATTGAACTGTCTGCTCGGGATGCGCGGTAACGCTGATGTCCTTGCCTTGCCAATGCTTCACTAATTTCAGATTGTCCGGACGTTCCCGTTTGAAAAAAGTGACAACCAGGAGCTTCAACAGGCTGACATTCGCTTTCCGCACCACGATGACATCCAGGAAGCCGTCGCCGACGTCAATATGCTTGTCGAACGAAATGCTGCTGAATCTCAGATTTCCGGTATTGGCGACGGCGCAGATCAGGCCTTTTACCACATGCCTGCGGCCGTCGATTTTCAGATGGTAGACGGCGTGCTTGGTGATTCTCAGGGCCGCTGCCGCCGAAAAGAGATACGCGAAGATGCCGATCCGGTTTTTCGTCTTCCGGTCGGTGCCCTTGACGACGTCTGCTTCAAAGCCAAGGCTTATTCCGGAAAGAAAATAGCGCTTTTCAAACTGCCCCACATCGATGGTTCTGGTCTCCAGAGAGTCGCCGCCCAGGAGCGAACAGGCTTTCTCCAGATCACCGGGTATGCCAAGCTCTGTGGCCATGACGTTGGCGGATCCGCCCGGCAGAATAACCAGGGGTATGTCCGACCCGATCAAGCCGCTTACTGCCTCCATCAATGTACCGTCACCGCCATAGACGGCCAGGGCATCGACACCTTCCTTTACGGCAGCCTTTGCGAACCTGGTTGCATCTCCGGCCTTGTGGGTAATCGAGGCCTCCCACAGAATGCCGGCCTCTCTCATGGACGCATTGATGACCGCCAGAATGGATTCTCCCTTTCCGGAAGCGGGATTGATGATTATGCGGATGTTTTTTATTTTCTTTTCCATACCCGCGGTCGACTGCTACTTCACTATTCCACGTTCGAATACGTGTGGTTCTATGGTAACCCTATTTTGCCGCTTCGTCAGCTCTTTCGCATCCGTGCCTGGATAAAGAGACATTGCCCTTTGAGAACGCCCACGCGTATACTATTCGGAGATCAACTTCGGCTGGGTATCATGCAGTGAAAAGCGAAAAACCGCAATTGCCATTGTACGCGAAGGCAACCATTCTCCTGGTTGGATTCCTCGCCCTCGTCACCATGTTGTACTTCGGGCGCGGCATTTTCGTTCCTCTCGTTTTCGCGTTCATCAGTGCCATCGTGCTGCACCCCGTGGTCAGCTTCTGCGTGCGCAGAAGAATCAATCGCGCGATCGCTATTGTCATTACACTCCTGCTCGCCTTCCTGGTCGTTGCCGCATGCGGCGCTCTTTTGTATTCACAGGCGAGACGATTCAGCGAATCCTGGCCGCTGCTTGTCGATAAATGGACAGGGGTGCTCAACCAGATCATCACGTGGGCTTCGGGCTCATTCGCCATAAACCCGCAAAAGATCCGTGACTGGATTGCGAGAACCCAGGGCGAGCTCATCAATACCAGCGGCGCCGCGCTCGGGCAGACCCTCATGACCATCGGCAGCAGCATCCTGTCGCTGGTGCTATTCCCCGTTTACGTCTTCATGATTCTGTTCTACCAGCCCCTGTTGCTCGAGTTTACTCACAGGATCTTCGGCATTCACAACCAGAAGCGGACGCGCGAAATAGTCTCACAGACCAAATCTGTCATTCAACGCTATCTTGTAGGATTGACCATCGAGGCCCTTATCGTGGCTATCCTCAATACCGTTGCTCTGTTCATACTGGGAATAGATTACGCCGTTCTGCTGGGCGTTGTCGGCGCAATTCTCAATCTCATTCCACTCGTCGGGGGAGTGGTGGCCGCCGCACTGCCCATGATGGTTGCGGTGGCCACCAAGCCGACGCCTTTGTATGCCCTGTACGTCATGATAGCCTTTTATGTCATCCAATTCATAGACAATAACTATATCATTCCCAAGATTGTTGCCTCAAAAGTCAAAATCAATGCGCTCTTTTCAATAATCGTGGTCATTGCCGGGAATGCTTTGTGGGGCATACCCGGCATGTTTCTTTCCATACCGGTCCTGGCAATCGTGAAGCTCATTTTCGATCATGTCGAACCCTTGAAGCCATGGGGATTCCTGCTGGGCGACACCATGCCCCGATTGATAAAGATCAAGCCGATCCTGGAAAGAATCAGAAAAAGAAAGAGCACATAGTCAACCAGGCATGATAGGATACGGTGTCGCCGAAGTCCGATTCGGTGGCACAGCTCAAAGGATGCAACGATGAAAGTAAAAGGCTGGATTGCAGCCGCTCTCTCCCTCTTTGCCTTCTTCTTCATGGCCGGCTGTCAGACGGTGCCTTTGCACAAGGCACCCGCTATGAAAGAGTACGCGAACAAGCACGGAATCAAGTTCACCTTTCCCGGCACGTGGCAGGTCGAAGACTCGACGCTCAGCTATGATGATCTGGATGCTGCCGCCGTTGAGGGCGGAGCGTACATGCAGATATACAGCTATGACAGCGGAGCGGCAGCCAATCCCGCGGCCCCGGTTCCCGCCAGCGAAGCCAAGATAATGATAAGCATGACGAGAAACCGGGAGAATCTTGGCTACACACAGCTGTTCGGCGATCTCGGCGACAATGTGATCGAGAAGGCTTCTTTTGTGATCAATAACAAACAGGCATACAAGGTGCACTACAGGATCACCAACCTGGAGGGCGGGGGCAGGCTCGATATACTGAGCATTCTGCTTATCGACCAGGGCTTTATCATCCGGTTCACCTGCTATCCCTGGAACTCCCGGTACGTCGCGCAGTTTGAAAAGCTCGCCGAAAGCTTCCGCACCTTCGGGAAGTGAAACAGTCGCGCTGAGGACCGCAGCCATCCGCGTGAAGCCTTCGACGGCCGCTTCTTGACAGTCGGCCCAAAATCCATTCTCATGTATATTTATTCATTTCCCGCATTTTCAAGGAGAAGGTCATGTCCAGGAAAAAACTCGTCCTCTGTCTGGGTCTTTCCGCAATTCTCACAGCCTCCGGTTTTGCAGCGGACACGGGTGCCATCCGCATTGGCGCGATTTTTGCGATCACCGGCCCTGCCGCCAACCTCGGCTTGCCTGAATCCCGGACCCTGCAGATGCTCGTGGATGACGCAAACGCCGCCGGCGGGATCGCCGGGAAAAAGATCGAGCTCTCCATGAAGGACTCCCAGGGCAACGCGGAAAAAGCCCTTTCCTTTGCCAAGCAGCTCGTGGAGGAACAGGAGGTCCTGGCGATCATCGGACCCTCGACCACCGGTGAGAGCATGAAGCTCAAGGGCTATTGCGACGAAAACCAGACGATCCTGATCTCCTGCGCCGCCGCGGAGTCAATAGTCAACCCGGTGGCCAGGTGGGTCTTCAAGACCCCCCAGATGGACAGCTTTGCCGCACAGATGATCTTTACAACGATGAAAAAGCAGGGCATTTCCCGGATCGGCGTGGTGGTGAGCAACACCGGTTTCGGCCAGGGCGGCAAGGCGCAGCTTGAAAAGCTCGCGCCGGCCAACGGCATTGACCTGGCAATTACCGAGGTCTACGAGTCCACTGCCACGGACCTCACCGGGGTTCTTACCAAGATCAAGGCGCAGAATGTTCAGGCCGTGGTCAACTGGTCGGTAGAGCCAGCCCAGTCCCTGGTGCCGAAGAACATGAAGCAGATGGGTTTCGAGGTCCCCCTGTTTCAGAGCCACGGGTTCGGGAACATCAACTACGTGAAGATGGCGGGAAAGGCCGCGGAGGGCATCGTGTTTCCGGCCGGCAGGCTCCTCGTGGCGGACGCGCTCCCCGCGGGTCACCCGCAGAAGCAGGTCCTGTCCGCGTACAAGAAGGAATACGAGACGATGTTCAAGGAAGATGTCAGCACCTTCGGCGGGCACGCCTACGATTCCTTTCTCCTGCTCACCGAGGCGGTCAAGCGCGCGGGGAGCGTGGACCGCGGCAAAGTTCGTGACGCCATCGAGGGCCTGAAGGGCGTGGCCGGCACGGCGGGAATCTTCAACTTCTCTCCCACGGACCACAACGGGCTCACGATTGATGCCTTCGAGATGCTCACTGTGAAGAACGGTGAGTTCGCCGTGTACAGGAAGTAGGCGCGCCGGGGCATGCAGGCCACGCAGCTCCTCCAGTATCTGCTGGCGGGGATCGCAACGGGGAGCGTGTACGCGGTTGTTGCCATCGGCTTCACCGTCGTGTACAACGCAACGGGAATCATCAACTTTGCCCAGGGCGAGTTCCTGATGCTCGGGGGAATGATCGCGATCTCCCTTGCCCCCATGATGCCGCTCCCCGCGGCAATTGCCGTGGCAGTGCTCGCCACCGGCGCTGCCGGGGTCCTTCTGCAGATCGTGTTCCTTTCCTGGCTGAAGAATCCCGCCGTGCTGCGAATGATCATCATCACGATCGGGCTTTCCATCCTGGTGCGGGAGGCAGGCCTGCACATCTGGGACGAAAAGGTGCACGCCCTGCCCTTCTTTTCCGGTGATGAGACGTCCTCCCTTCCCGTGCTGGGAGCCCGCATCTCACCCCAGGTGCTCTGGGTCCTGTTCATCTCCGCAGTCATGGTCATCGGCCTTACCCTTTTTTTCCGGTCTACGCTTCTGGGCAAGGCGATGCGCGCCTGCGCCTCCAATCCGACCGCCGCGCGTCTCTGCGGCATTCGCGCATCCACGGTTGTCACGCTTTCATTCTTCCTCGCTGCCGCAATGGGCGCCCTCGCAGGCTGCGCAGTTTCCCCCCTCACCCAGACCCAGTACGACATGGGTTCATCTCTTGCGGTCAAGGGATTCACGTGCGCCGTGCTGGGCGGCCTGGGGAGCGTGCCCGCTGCGGTGGCTGCCGGGCTCGTGGTAGGGGTGCTGGAGACTGCCAGTGTCAGCGTCCTGCCGCTGGCCTACAAGGATGTGGTTGCCCTGGGGATCCTGCTCCTGATCCTGGTCCTCAGGCCGCAGGGCCTGTTTGCGCGCACGTCGGCGGCGCCTGCCCGGCCCGGCGGCTGAGGGGCGCCGCGTGCGTACGCATTTCAGGCGCTACTTCCCTGTCTTCTGCCTGCTGGTCCTCATGGTCCTGGTCCAGAGGGGACTCTCCGCGCTGAAGCTCGAGTTCTACATGACCCAGCTCACCATGTCCGCCTACTACACCCTGGTAGCGCTTGGCTTGTGTCTGCTCATGGGCTATGCCGGGCAGGTTTCCATGGGGCAGGGAGGCTTTTTCGCAATCGGGGGATATTCCGCGGCAGTGCTGGCAACAACGGGATTTGCATCATGGGCTTCACTGCCTGCGGCCATCCTCATCACGGGCCTCGTGGCGCTCGTGATCGGGATCCCGGTCCTGCGCCTGCGCGGGCACTACCTTGCCATGGCCACGCTTGCATTCGGCATCATCGTGCTCCGCGTCCTCCTGGGCACGAACGTGTTCGGCGGGGCTGACGGTCTTTCCGACATTCCGGCCTTCCGTCTTTTCGCCGGCCTGGCCATTACCGGGAAGAAGGCGCTGCGCGTGCAGAACTACTATATTGCCTGGGGTCTGGTGTGTGCCGGGCTTCTGACCGCAATCAACCTCGTACACTCGCGCGTGGGCCGGGCCCTCCGTGCCATCCACGGCAACGAGGACGCCGCCGCGGCCATGGGCGTGGATGTCGCGCGCTTCAAGCTGGCCACGTTCATCCTCAGCGCCCTCTACGCCGGGGTGGGCGGGGCCTGCCTCGCGTTCTTCAATGGCGGCATCGGCCCGGGTGAAGCAGGCGTGATGAAGTCCGTACGCTACGTGGCCCTCGTGGCTGCCGGCGGCATGGGAAGCCTCTGGGGAACACTCGCAGTTTCCACGGCGCTCACGTTCCTCTCCCTTCGCGGAGCGTTCGGGGTCTACGATGATGCGGTGTTCGGAGCCATCCTTGTGGGGATCATGCTGTGTGCGCCGCAGGGCATCTTCAGCCTGCTGGCGCGGCGTGACGGACGGGGGAGCCCACGGTGAGCCGCGCCCTTCTTGAAGTGACCGGTCTTCACCGCTGGTTCGGCGGCCTGCACGTCATCGACGAAGTGAGCTTCTCCTGCCGCGAGGGGATCGTAAAGGCAATCATCGGACCCAACGGCGCGGGAAAGACGACCCTCTTCAATCTGATTGCCGGGAGCCTCGCGCCGGCATCGGGGTCGATCTTGTTTGACGGACGCACGACGGGCGGGTTGCCCCCTCACCTGATCGCCCGCCGCGGGATTTCCCGCACCTTCCAGGCCACCCGCCTGTTCCCCCGCATGAGCGTCCTGGAAAACGTCATGGTGGGCCGGCACGTCCGCACTCAGGGAGGATTCATGGCCGGCATGGCCGGCCCCGCGGTCACCGGCAGAAGTGAGAGACGCACGCGGGAAGCCTGCCTGGCCGTGCTGCAGGAGCTGGGGGCGGCCGAGCTCGCGGGGCGTGAGGCGGCGAGCCTTCCTTTTGGACGTCAGCGCGTGGTAGAGATTGCACGCGCCCTTGCATCGGAGCCGCGCCTGCTCCTGCTTGACGAACCGGCGTGCGGCCTGAACCCCGCGGAGACCGAGGACATGGGAGCCCTGATCGGCAGGATCAGGGACCGCGGGATCACCGTGCTGATCGTCGAGCACGACATGTCCCTTGTCATGGGCGTGTCCGACGAGGTCCTCGTGCTCAGCGCGGGCCGCATGATTGCAGAGGGATCGCCGCGGGAGGTACAGGCAGATCCGCTCGTCGTGGCGGTATACCTGGGAGAGGGCGATGCTTAGGATACGGAACCTCCGCGCCGGCTACGACGGCCTGGAAGTCCTTCACGGCGTGTCATTGCACGTGGACGCCGGGGAGATCGTGACCATCATCGGCGCCAATGGTGCCGGCAAGAGCACTCTGCTCAACGCAATCGCGGGCATCGTCAGACCCTCCTCGGGAACCGCGGCATTCGCCTCGGCCGACATCACATTCCAGCCCGCTGAAGCCGTTGCGTCACGCGGCTGCGTCCTGGTGCCGGAAGGCAGGCAGATTTTTGCCGAGCTTTCCGTGCAGGAAAACCTGCTCCTTGGCGCATACCTCAGGGCGCGGCGGGACGGACGCCGCAGGGTGGGCAATGACATCGAGGAGATCTACGCCCTCTTCCCCGTCCTGGGGGGCAGGCGCACGCAGAGCGCGGGCACCCTGTCCGGAGGCGAGCAGCAGATGCTCGCCCTTGGACGTGCGCTCATGGCAAAGCCGGGCCTCCTCATGCTGGACGAGCCGTCGATCGGTCTTGCGCCCCTCGTGGTGCGGGAAATCTTCGGGGTGATCGCGGGGCTCCGCCGGCAGGGAAAGACGGTGCTCCTGGTGGAGCAGAACGCGCGCGCGGCGCTGGCAATCGCGGACCGCGGATACGTGATGGAAACGGGCCGCATCATGGTGGAGGGCACCGCGGAGGAGCTGGCCGGCAATCACGACGTGCGCCGGGCATACCTGGGCAGGGAGTACCGCCGCATCGACGAGTGAAAGGACGCGTGGTGATATGATCTGGAATGAAAAGTACGAAAAGCTGGACGGGGAAGCGATGGCCCAGCTGCAGCTGGAGCGGCTGCAGGCAACGCTGAATCGCGCCGTGCGCAACGTGGAGTTCTATCGGCAGGGGCTCTCCGGCAAGGGCGGGCGCGCAGATGACGTGCGTTCTCTTTCCGATCTCGCCGGACTCCCGTTCACCACGAAGGACGACTTGAGGATGAGCTACCCGTACGGCATGTTCGCGTTCCCCCTGCGCGACATTGTGCGCATCCAGTCCACATCCGGCACCATGGGCAGCCCGGTGGTTGTCGGCTACACGCGGAATGACATACGGACGTGGGCGGAGTGCGTTGCGCGCGTGCTTTCCGCGGGTGGCATGACCGAGCACGACGTGATACAGGTAGCCTTCACGTACGGCCTGTTCACCGGAGGACTGGGCTTCCACTACGGTGCGGAGAAGCTCGGCGCCTCCGTGATCCCCGCCTCCACCGGAGCGCTTGAGAAACAGGTTCTCATCATGAGGGACTTCAAGCCTACCGCCCTGGTATGCACACCCGGGTATGCCCTCGCCATCGCCGCCACCCTGGCGGAGAAGGGCATCGATCCCGGAAAGCTCTCCCTGAAGGCAGGCTTTTTCGGCGCCGAGCCATGGAGCGAGGGTTTGCGCGGGCAGATCGAGAGCGCCCTCCGCATCACCACCTTCGACAACTATGGGCTTACTGAAATTCTCGGCCCCGGCGTTTCTTTCGAGTGCGAGGCCCGCGCGGGGCTGCACGTCAATGAGGACCATTTCATCGTGGAGACAGTGGACACCCGCACCCTCTCTCCCGTGCCCCCCGGGGTGGAGGGTGAGCTGGTGTTCACCACCATTACGAAGGAAGGCTTTCCCCTGATCCGCTACAGGACCGGGGACCTCGCGGTTCTTTCCGTCGAGCCATGCGCGTGCGGAAGGACATCGAAGCGGATGTCACGAGTGCGCGGAAGAATCGACGACCTGATCATCATGGGGGCCTCGAAGGTCTTTCCTTCTCAGATCGAGCAGATCCTGTTGAGCGTGAGCGGCCTTCAGCCCCACTACGAGATCGTCGTGGACCGGGAGGCCGGCATCGACACCCTGGAGGTGCGGGTGGAAATCTCCGAATCCATGCCTGCCCTGGATGAGATGAGGTCACTGGAAAAACTGAAGGCGCGTGTTTCAGCGGAGATAGATTCGCTCATCGGAATCAAGGCGCGGGTCACGCTGGTGGAACCCCGGACAATTGCCCGGCAGATCGAGGGCAAGGCCCGGCGCGTGGTGGACAAGCGCCGGATGTAGGGAGTACCTTCAGGAACGTGCCCGAGCTTCCTGACCTTCACTACATCGTCGTACACCTCGCGGAACGGATAGGAAACCGGCGCATCGACGAGGTCGTCGTGAGAGAGCCCATCGTCATCCGCATGCTCCTGCCGGGAGCGGGGGGCTTCATGGCGGCGCTGCAGGGCAGGCGGATCGAAAGCCTGGCGCGGCGCGGCCCGTTTCTGACCTTTGGACTGAGTGATCACGCCGAGCTCATCGTGCATTGCATGCTTGCCGGGAGGCTCCAGATAGCCGCGGCAGGAGAAAAGCCGGTGCCCCACCTCTGTCTTTCACTGCGGCTGGACAACGGGGAATGGCTGCGCTACGGTGACGACAAGCGCATGGGCAAGGTCTACCTCACTGCGGCGGGCAGTCATGAGTCCATCCCGGGCTATGACGAGCAGGGCGTGGACGTTCTGTCCGAGTCCTTCACGTTCGAAATCTTTGAAAAACTGATCCGCGGCCGCCGCCACCAGGCGCGGGTGTTCCTGATGGATCAGTCGGCCCTGAGCGCCATCGGCAATGCCTATGCGGATGAGATCCTGTTCGCGGCAGGCATTCACCCGAAAACCGCCTGCAGCAGCATCTCCGCGGAGCAGCGCCGTGGTCTCTATGACGCCACGCGGTCGGTGATGACGTGGGGAATCGCTGAAGTGGAGAAAGCGGGAATGCCGATCGAGGTGAAGGTCCGGGACCATATGCGGGTCCGCGGAAGGAAAGACCAGCCCTGTCCGAGATGCGGCGCAAAAATACGGCGGGCAGGGGTGCTTGGCTACGATTCGTTTTACTGCCCTTCCTGCCAGCCGGCAACGCGCACACAGCCGATACCATGGGAGAAGAGACAAAATCCGCCGAATACGGGAGTGCGCGAGGACGCGCTGGGCCCGGAGGCCGTACCCGTTCAGGGAATACCCCCTGCGTCGGCGCGAAAGGAAACCTGATGCCGCCCACAAAGATGAGCAAGAACCGTTCCCTCTTTGTATGCCTCCTTGCCTACGTGGTGGCGGCTGTTGCCGCAGCGGGAGTGTGCAGACTTTCCGGCCAGGGCTCGCCGGTGCTCGCCGCGGCGCTTGCAGACCTCGCGGCAACCGTCGTGGTCTTCGCCTTCAGTCTCGGGCTGGACAACTCCAGCGTCTACGATCCGTATTGGAGCGTCGCGCCCTTTCCCATCGGGCTCTATTGGATGGTCCGGTTCTCCGCCGGCCTGACGCCGCGGCAGGTCGTCCTCCTTGCGCTCGTCCTTGTCTGGGCGGTCCGCCTGACGGCAAACTGGCTCCGCCGCTGGCGCGGCCTGGCGGACGAAGACTGGCGCTATGCTGACTATCGCCGCCTGGGGGCCGCGTACTGGCCGATCAGCTTCCTCGGGTTCCATCTTTTCCCCACGATCCTGGTATTCCTCGGCTGCGTGTCCCTGGTCCCCACGCTCACGCAAGGCAGCCGGTCCAGCGGTGTGCTCGATCTCCTGGCCCTTGTGGTCACCGCGGCGGCAATAGGCATCGAAAGCACCGCGGACAAGCAGCTCCGCAGGTTCCTTGCCTCTCCAAGGACGCCCGGTCAAATTCTGGACACGGGCCTCTGGGCGCTCTCCCGGCATCCCAACTATTTCGGGGAAGTCCTTTTCTGGTGGGGCGTGTACCTTTTCGGGCTGGCTGCCAATCCCCTCTGGTGGTGGACGATCATCGGCCCCATCACCATCACGGGGCTCTTTCTGGGAGTGAGTGTGCCGATGATGGACAGGCGGATGCTCGCGCGGCACCCCGGGTACGCCGCTCATATAGGCGTACGGTCCGGCCTGATTCCGCTGCCGGGCCGGCGCGCGTAATCCGCGAGGAGGTCAAACACCATGCAACGCATCATCAACGATCCAAATCAAGTCGTGGAGGACATGCTCAAGGGCTTCGTCCTGGCTCATCCTCACCTTGTCGCGGGGACGAAGAACCCCCGTGTCCTCAAGTATGCGCATGCGCCAATCGCTGGGAAGGTAGGGGTAGTCACCGGCGGAGGCTCCGGCCACAAGCCGGCCTTCATCGGCTATATCGGAAGAAACATGGTGGACTCCGTTGCGGTGGGTGAAGTATTCAGCTCGCCGTCCGCCCAGGCTTTCTACGATGCGTTCAAGACCGCCAATGCGGGCAAAGGCGTGGCCTGCCTCTACGGCAATTATGCCGGCGACAACATGAACGTAAAGA
>Ga0265316_10005611_pt1 | contig 12156 bp, 10 predicted proteins | sample 4522metaG_FD_202092 | JGI IMG/M metagenome (GOLD analysis project Ga0265316, IMG submission 202092) | Rhizosphere microbial communities from Carex aquatilis grown in University of Washington, Seatle, WA, United States - 4-5-22 metaG | ecosystem: Host-associated > Plants > Roots > Rhizosphere >... | reverse complement strand
GCTCTGGGACAAACCGCTGCCGCCATTCAAATAAATGTTTCCGATGCCGGACTGGACTGCTTGGTTGGCGAAATTGTATCCCGCTTCCAGCGTCACCGACCAGTCGTTTGCATCCGTTATTTTGGAGCCGGCTCCAAAGATGATGTTGCGCCCGGCTTCCAGCGTCAGTTGACCGCTGGTCACACCTCCGTAGTTTGCGCCGATGGTTCCGCTGAGATTCCATGACGTACCGCCAGCCAGCGTGATGTCATACGCGGCCTGAAGAATGATCTGGGAAACCGCGAGGTTGGCAAACGCACTGTTCACGTTCAAATCCAGCGTGCTGCCGGGATTATCCCCCGCCAGCACCGCGCCGCTGCCGGCACTCCCGGAGCCGGACAGGTCCAAAATGATGTAATCCGGATCCAGCAACAATTTCCCCGCCGTCCAACCGGCCTGCGCCCGGGCGTTGAGACTGGATTTGAGTGATTGGACGTCCCGTGCGCTGATTTCAACGCTGCCGCCGTTGCCGCCATTCGCGCCGCCGGTCGTGACAATTTTGCTGCCGCCCGTGTCGCTAAAAGTATTGTCGGATTTCAACGTCACACTGCCGCCGGAACTACCGGAAGCAGCATCATCGCCGCGGGCAAGAATCCGGGAATCCGCGCCGAGCTTGAGCGAATCGGAGGCAACAAGTTCAATGACGCCGTTTTGATTTTGGACCGAGTCGGCTTGAATGATTCCGTCCTGGTTCACCACCTGCGCCTGCAACGCAATCGTTCCGGCGTCCGCCGTGATTTGTCCGAAATTATTTATTGAACCGGATGGAATTTGAACCGTTGCGCTCAAGCCCCGACCATCGGGACGGTCGCTCACCAGCACGCTTTCACTCGCGTAAAGTCCGACATCGCCGCCGGGCGCGGCGAGTTCGCCGTGATTTTCAATTTGTTCGGCGATGAGAAAAAGCGATTTGCCGTTGCCAACCTGGATTTGACCATAATTCACAATGCTTTTCAGCGGCGGCATGCCGGTGAATTGCCATGCCGAACCCGCGCCGAAATCCGGCGTGAGCGGCGCGGTGGTGGCGATGAAACTGCCGCCGACCTTGATCATGGAGTTCGGCCCGAAGTAAAAACCGCTGGCATTGGCCAGAATGACCGTGCCGTTCGCGTTAAGGTTGCCGAAAATCTGTGATGGATTTGCGCCGCCGATGAGGTTGATGGCAACGGAACTGGCCGAAGGTTGAACAAACGTGGTGGTCTCGCCCGGCTGAATGTCGAAACTGCTCCAATTCAAGAACGCGGCCTGGCTGATGATGACGTTGAGTTGCGAACCGTTTTGTTGAGGGATGGCCGAACCGGACACAACCGTCATGCCGGTTGGATTGGCGAACAAAAAATTATTTCCGGCGAGAAACAGCGCGGCGCCGAGCGAACATTTTTTGGATCTGAATTTCATGGGCGCATTAGAACTGGAATCCGACGCTGAAACAGGCCTGCGCGCTTCCGGCGGGAGTCGCGGGTGTTCCGAGCAGCGCGTATCCCAAAGTCAGGCGCGCGTCAAAATGCTCACCGGCGGTGAGGTAAAAACCAACGCCCGTGCCCCATTGCCGGACCGTTGGGGTGGCAGCAAGATAATACACCTGGCCATAATCCATGAACCACGAGCAGCGCAGTTCGGCGGGAACATCGTCGTTTTCCCTCGGGAAATAACCGACGTTCAAGGGCGGTGCGCGCAGATCAAACAACACGCGCCAGCCGGTGTCGCCATATGCTTCGCCTTCCTGATACCCGCGCACGCCACTGGAACCACCGAGCGCGAACTGTTCGTTGGCAATGAGTGGCGCGCTCGACCATTGACCATTGGCGTTGAGAATTGCCGACCAATCTTCCGGCAGATTTTGCTGACGAATCAAACCGGCCGTGAGCGTGGTGTAATTTCCACCGGCTTGGGATGAGCCGGCCACGGTTTTAAAATCACCGCGCGCCGAGGCAAGCGGGGTTAAGAAAATGCCCTGGTTGTAGTTGAAACTGAAACTGCCGGATTCATCGGCTCGGGTCGCAAGCCAGCCAAGTGAAAGCGGCAAATAATAGAGCGTCTTGCGCGTATTGGTGGGAAGTGGAACGGTCGTGGATGTTATCAAAGGACCGCGCCGGGTCGGATCCACCGGGTCGGGCGCATAGAGATCGGCGTAAGTCAGGTTCGTGCTGAAACCCCGCGCCTCGTAAGATTTGTAGTCGAGGCCGAGTTGTAGCGACGATTTGATTTCCCAAAATTCCCGGAGCGGAATGGCGAGTTTCGTGCCGAGGTTGTTGTTGAATGTGAGATCGCGTTCCGCCGATTGCGAACTGACGTCCTCGGAAACATTGGTGAAAATGGTGAAGCGCGGGCCATAGCGAACCTGCGTGTCGGAAACGGAACGCGAGGCGTAAAAAATCAGATCGGGATTTCCCGTCGCCGGCGGCAAATTGAACTTGTGCGTGACTTCGTCGTAGCCAAAATCTACCGGCAAAATTTCATAATTTTCCCGCAGGCCGCGCCCAAACCCGAGCGGCAGCCGATAATATCCGCTGTAACTGGCCACCATCGGCTGGTCGTAAAATTGCGGCAGATAATTATCGGCCTTCATTGACTGCGGTGAAAAATTATAATCGAAGCCGATTTGATTTTCATATTGCCAGAGGTTGCCATATTGGACGGCCGTATCTATCCGCAACAACGGCGTGTTGGGCGTGGATTTGTCGTTGATTTCAATATGCCCATGCAATGGCAGGCGGTCCTTGACCCTGAGCGTCAAATCGCTGGTACCCGGTTCGGGTCCGGGACTGATGACCGGATAAATCTGGCGATCCCGGCTTAAATTCGCGCGGTCAAGCTCGGGCTGAAACCATTTTGCGTTCAGCAAAATGTTTGTGTCCAGACTCGGCAGCGCGCGTAAAATGTTGTCGGTGCTGAAATGGTGATTGCCCTCCATATTGATTCCAACCAGCCTGCCCTCGACGATTTTCACGCGCACGATGCCGTTGGTCAGTTTTTGCCGCGGCAGGCTGACACCGATCGTCGCGAATCCCAAGTCGTGGTAGAGCAGCTGTAATTTGCCCAATCCCTCGCGCAGGCGGGGAATATCCATCGCCGGGCAGATGTAATTGGTGAGCAGGTTGAACTTTTCCGGCGGCAAAACCGTGTTGCCCTCAATCCAATAGCCGCGCACTGCAAACGTGGGCTTCGGCGCGGTGAAAAGATTGGTCAGGGCGGCAGCCAGGCTTGTTTCCCCCATCGTTTCGGTTTCAGATTCGACAATTCGTATGCGCACAACGCCGTTGGTGAATTTTTGCCCAGGCAGGGTGACGTTGACGTTGGAAAAACCGAGGCCTTGATACAGCAAATGCAGCTTGTCCAAACCTTCACGCAGACGAGCGGGATCCAATTCTCCGAGATAATTGGTGAGCAGGTTGAACTTCCCCACCGGCAAAACCGTGTTGCCCTCGATGAAATAACTGCGCACCTCGAGCGTGGGCAACAGTTTCGGAGGCGGGCTCGTGACGGCCGGCCGGGGCGCGGCAAAAAGATTTTCAATGACGGCGGGCGAATTGGTTTCCGCCGCCGCGCCATCGAAAATTTTTAAGAGCGAGAGCATCATGATCACTCCAAGTTGAAATCTCATTTGCCGTGGTTGTCCTCTCCGCAAATTAAACCGTTGCGACAGGCCCGGCATTTTGCGCCGGACCTGCCGCGGGTGGTTGCTCTCGTTTTTGTGCGCTTATTTATTTATTGTGCGTTCACGCGGTAAAATTCCGCCGCACCGCCGGAGTTGGTGTGGTTGAGGGTGTTGACTTTTCCGTTGCCAACCAGGGTTGTGACATCAACCGGCCAGGTTGCCACCGGCCCGCCCAGTGTATTGGTGTAAGCCACCGAATAGGTGTTGCCCACCGTCGTGGTGAATTGAATCGCGCTGGCATTACCAGAGCGGCTGACGCCGGTGATGGTTGACGCACGCGGCCCGGCAACAAACGTCAACACGCCGTTCGTGGTGATCGTGAAGGTGCCAATCAATGTGTCCGGAGGTGAATTGGGATAGATGGTGGTGGATTGGATCGCCCAGAAATCAAGGAAGCCGGGAACAGCTTGCTCGACAGTGAACGGCGCATTGCCGCCGAGTTTGGGTATGGTCTTGCCATTAAGAGTTCCGCCCGACACGATGTAATCGTAGGATGACGCCGCGTACAGGCCGCCGGGATCAATGGAATAGGAATTGGCTCCCGCCACAGGTATGTTGATCGGATACAACGGCTTGGTGCCAACGGCGCTGATGATGCTGTACAGCGTGTCAGCATCCTGCGAACTGACGTTGTAGGCGGTCGTGTTGGGTTCAGCGCTGCTAAGCCAGTTGGTCGAACCGGCGGCGGCCAGCAGGACAACTTTTACACCGGTCAAGTCCGTCCCAAACTCGGTGGTTACGAGGCTGGTATCCCACCCAGTGACAGTGGTCGTATAACCATTCGTCTTACCCAGAAGATTGGCGACGCTTCCCAGATCAAACTCAATGTTTTTGTGTCCGCTCTCGCGAAACACCAGCAACAGGTCGCCGTTGTTATAGGTCCACGCTCGCGCCAGCGGCGTGGCCAGCAACGCCGGCAGGGCGAGGGTTAATAGAATTATTTTTTTCATACAAGGTATGCCAGTTAAAGGTTGTCGACCCGATCAGTAGTTGGGCAACGGTTTGATTTGACCGCCGTCAAAATCCCGATATACCCGAAGCGACGTGTCCGGGATGAAGTTGTTGGTGAAAACCGTGCTGACCGCGAAAGCAGCGTTGGTGACAGATTGGTAAAACGCATCAATCACCGCCTGTTGAGGAATTGAAGGCGCGCCGGTATTGGGGGAGGTAATGAAATAATAGTTTTCATAGCCCCAGAGCGGATAACTGCCATTGATCACGTTCGCGGCGGAATAAGGAACCCCTTCGTAGGGAATGGCGGCCAGACCGGACTTGAGGTTCTGCACAGCCACCGTGCCGATGGAGTTGGTGAGAACCAACACGGTGTTTGCCACTGCGCCACCAGCGGCCAACCCGGGATCGGCACTCGTGTCCAGAACAGGCTGCCCCAAACTGTTCGTGTAAAACGTCTTTATATTTCCCGAGTTATAAATGTTAAAATCAAATTCCGTACGAACGGCGGCCTGGCTGTTACGCCCGACAAAATAAACAACATTGGAACTGGTGCCTCCATAGTATCTCGTTTGATTCGTGGAGGTCTCCAAAGTCAACGCCTGCCGCTGGGTCAGGTTGGTAATCGGCGCGGTATCTATGGAATTCGCATTCTTAATGTAGACCAAGGGAACCACATAGGTCGGGTAGGCGGTGAGGTTGTGCGCCACAGAATCAATGCCGACCGCTTCGGGCGAGGTTGCCGAATCAACAAATGTGGGAATCGTAGGGGTGCCCAAAACGTTTGTATCGGCTGGACCTGCCGTCTGGTTAACCAACGCCTGGAGGCCGGCAATGGCACCGTTGGCGACATTGATATCAAACGTGATGGTGCCATACGGCGACAACGCCGGATTCAAACTTGTGCCCTGAAATCGGCGCACGGTTGAGGAACCGGTGCCGGTTGCCGTGAAGGTGCCGCCGGCAAAAAGGTTCGTGGCGCGGTCATAAAGAACGCTCTGGCTGGCGCTGCCACCTTCAAGAAAGACGGTAACTTGCGCGGGCAGGTTGGGACTGAGCACCAAACTCGCGAACGCGAGTCCGGCGACAATGAATTTATTAAGGTTTGATGTTTTCATAGGTTCACAATTTTTCTTTGGTTGCGGTTTGGTTTTTGTAAATGAAGAAAAAACGCGCCTTGGTTTGCGGGAGACAGCGCCGCCTGCCCCAGCAGGCGGCGGATTCCGGCGCTGTCGGTTGACGGCTGGAATCGGGCGGAATTCTGCCCACTGTCTCGTTTCGCAATCACACGGTTTTATTTTGTTCTTCCTCGAAGAACCTCCGGTGAACCGGTCAGCCCTCGTAAATTTTTCGAGTTGCGCCTCGCTCTCGCGGCGTCGGCAAATTCAGTCAATTCTTCTGGTAAATCTGATCAAAGATTCCGCCATCGGCGAAATGAACCCGCTGCGCCCTTTGCCAGTCGCCGGCAATGTCATCCACGGTGAACAGGTTCAGCGGTTTGAAACGGTCGGCATATTCAGCCAGGACGGTTTTGTTTCTCGGGCGAAAATAATGTTTGGCGGCCAGCTCCTGGCCCGTGTCGCTGTAAAGAAATTCAAGATAAGCGCGGGCAACCACTTCCGTATGATGCCGCTCCACATTGTGATCCACCCAGGCGACCGGGTTTTCCGCAAGGATGCTCATGGGTGGAAGAACCACTTCAAGCTGGCTGTCTGGAAATTGTTTTTGAACCAAAGCCGCCTCATTTTCAAACGTCAGCAACACGTCGCCGATGCCGCGGTCGGCGAACGTTGTCGTCGCCCCGCGTCCGCCGGTGTCGAGTACGGGCACGTTGGCAAAAATTTTTGCCACGAAATCACGCGCTTGTTTTTCGTCACCGGCGGATTTTTTCAACTCGTATCCCCATGCCGCCAAATAACTGTAACGACCGTTGCCGGAGATTTTTGGATTGGGAATAATCACCGAAACGTCCGGCCGGATCAGGTCATCCCAACTCTTGATTTTCTTTGGATTGTCCTTGCGAACAACGAACACAATTGTCGAGGTGTAAGGCACACTCTGGTTCGGCAGACGCGCGGCCCAATTGGCCGGAATCAAATTGCCGGTGCGCAAAATGTCAATGTCCGGCGGCTGGTTCATTGTGACCACGTCGGCTTCGAGGCCGTCCAGCACACTGCGCGCCTGTTTGCTGGAACCGCCGTGAGACTGGTTGACCGTCACAATGTCGCCGGTCTTTTCCTTCCAATAAGCCGCGAATGCCAGGTTGTAATCCCGATAGAACTCGCGCGTAACGTCGTAGGAGACGTTGAGAAGTTTTATTTCAGAAGCAATACCTGTGCTGGCAGACCACAGCAAATTTGCTGCGAGCAGCGCGCCCGCCAATTTTCGCATTGAGTTCCGCATGGATGATTTGTTTTCTCGTTTTCATGGGAACCTCCGGTGGTCCGGTCAGTCATCCGTAAATGTTGTGTTAAACTTTATTTGCCAGGCTTCAGTTGTCTGCTGGTGCATTGATTTACTGCTGGTGCAGTTTGTTTAACCGCACCCGTTCCGTTTTCTCAATCTGCGCCAATTGCGAATCTTGTACGACGATTTGCACCACGCCGTAACGCACCGAAGCCACCTGCTGCCGGATGATCTCCAGCCAGGCCTCCAAACCGTTGTCGCTTTCTGGCGTTTCACTCATTTTAAATCCTTTTTTGTAATAGCGACCATTTAGGTCGTTTTTAGGGTCAAATAAAAAGACAAATAATTAGTTAGTTCTCGTACTTCAGACCACAATCTAAAAAAATCGATTTTCAATTACTCTATAAACGACCAATACTGTCGTTATTATCCACACATTAACCGGCGTGTCAACTTTTTTTTGAGAAAAAATATTGCTTTAAATGCCTTCGCCGTCGGTGAAGTTGGCACTCAATTCCCGCTTGGAAACGGGCGCGCCCTTGGCCACCTCGGCCAAGGTCGCGCGATCCATCACGCCGGCAATGTAGTTTCGGGCGTCGAGAAAGACCCGGCGAAACCGGCAAACCGGCTCCTGAGAACAGCGTTTATAGCCCATCACCGAAACGCAGTCAATGGGCGCCAGAACACCATCGAAATGACGGACCACTTCACCCATGGTTATCTTTTCCGGGCTTCTGGCGAGCATATAGCCGCCGCGGACTCCCGCCATGCTGTCCACCCAACCCTGCGCCTTAAGGTCGAGCATGATTTGCTCCAGAAACCGTTTGGGAACATCGTTGCGCCGGGCGAGTTCCCGGATCGGAATCGGCGCGCCGCGATAATGGTCCACCAATGTGAACAAGGCGCGGAGCGCGTAATCCGTTCTCTTTGAAACACGCATGACAAACAACGATACAACCAGTCGGATTTAAGTCAACTGCCGGTGGCGGCGAGTGGATGCCCTTTACTTGATGATCCGGCGGCCGTCGTCCAGGAAAATACCCTTGAAATTCATCTCCAGCGCCTGCGGACTGGTGGCCTTGGACAGCGCCTCCTTTTCGGTGACGCGGCCTGATTTGACGAGATTAAACAGGGACTGGTTGAAACTGATCATGCCGTCGTCCAGGCTGGTTTCAATGGCCGCCGGCAGCTTGTCGAGGCGGTTTTCTTCGATCAGTTTTCTGACCATCGGCGTATTGAGCAAAATTTCCACGGCGGGTGTGAGTTTGCCATCCACCGTGCCAACCATGCGCTGGCAAACCACGGCACATAACGTGCCGGAAACCTGCCGGCGGACTTGTTCGCGTTCCTCGGCCTTGAAAAAATCCAGGATGCGGTTGACGGTTTGGGCCGCATTGGTGGTGTGCACGGTGGACAGGACGAGGTGTCCCGTCTCCGCCGCGCTCATCGCCGCCGAGAAACTGATGTCATCGCGCATCTCGCCGACCATGATGATGTCCGGGTCCTGGCGCAGGACGTGTACGAGCGCATGGTGGAAGGACAACGTATCGAGGCCGATCTCGCGTTGTTCAATCACGGATTGATTGTCCTCGAAGACGTATTCAATCGGATCCTCGAGCGTGATGATGTGTTTTTTGAAATTGTTGTTGATGTGTTCGATCATCGCCGCCAGCGTGGTGGATTTGCCGCAGCCGGTGGTTCCCGCGACGAGCACAATGCCGCGCGGCGACTCGGCAATCTTTTTGATCTGCTCCAGCAAACCCAGTTCCTCGAAAGTAGGCACGCGCGTCTTGACAAAGCGCATGGCCACACACCACTGGCCGCGCTGCTGGAAAAGGTTTGTGCGAAACCGTCCGATGCCGGGAATGAAGTAGGAAAAATCAATCTCGCGCTGCTCGTCGAGTTTCTTTTTCAAATGCCCGGGCGTGAGGGCCTCAACAATTTTGGCCATCCACTCCGTGGTCGGAAACGGTGCATCCACGGCGATAAGTTCGCGATTGATGCGATAAATGACCGGCGTGCCGATTTTCAAATGCACATCGGAGGCGCCACCCTCGACCGCGGTTTTAAGAATGCGATGAAATATTTCCATCTGGATAAACCAACATTAACCGGTCTGATTCCAAAAGGCCAGCCGGGAAAAATGAATTTTCGCCCGTGTCTTGATTTGAAATTCAAATCGCCGGATGGAGCGCGAGTTATCTCAACTCGCAGCGCCTCCGGCGAATTCAGCCGCTGAGAATTGAGGACAATCCGCGCTCCGCGTTGATTAAGGCATCGCTTTTTTCGTGTATTTAGCGGGTTTTGCGGTTAAAAATCCGCGCATGTCTGAACATCGCATCGGCATCATCGGCGGCACCGGCCTTTATGACCTCGAAGGTTTCACCCGCCAAAAATGGGTGAAGGTCAAAACGCCCTTTGGCCCGCCGTCGGACGATTTGCTCACCGGCAAGCTGGCCGGACGCGAAGTCGTGTTTCTGCCCCGACATGGTCGGGGCCACCGCATCCTGCCCAGCGAACTGAATCATCGCGCCAACATCTGGGCGATGAAAAAGCTCGGCGTCGCCTGGCTCATCAGCGTCAGCGCCGTCGGTTCGTTGCAGGAAAAATACAAACCGTGCGACATCGTGCTCGTTGACCAGTTCCTCGACCGCACCAAGCGCGGTTCGGAACACACGTTTTTCGGTCGCGGCATCGTGGCGCACATCGCATTTGCGCATCCGATCTGCGAGGAATTGCGCCGGATTCTTTTGAAAACCGCGCGCGCTTGCGGCGCGACGGCCCACGACGGCGGCACTTACGTGAACATGGAAGGTCCGGCGTTCAGCACGCGCGCCGAATCGCTCACCAATCACCAGCTTGGCTACGACGTCATCGGCATGACCAATCTCGGCGAGGCCAAATGCGCCCGCGAAGCGGAAATCGCCTACGCCACGCTGGCAATGTCCACCGACTACGATTGCTGGAAGGAAGACGAACACGTCACGCTCGCCATGATCATCCAGAACCTCAATCGCAACGCCGACATGGCCAAAAAAATCGTCACCCGTGCCATCTCACAAATTCCCGACGAACCCGACTGGCCATGTCACGCCGCGTTGAAATATGCGATCCTGACCGATAAGAAATTCTGGCCAAAGAAAACGAAAAAGGAACTGCAACCTTTGCTGGCAAAATATCTTTAAATCCATCAAAGTTAATTCTCATGCCAAACAAAACCATCATCAAACCCGCGAAATCACCGGCCGCCGTCGGCCCCTACAACCACGCCGTGCGCACCGGCGATTTAATGTTCTGCGCCGGGCAGATTCCCATTGACCCGGCCACCGGCAATCTGATTTCCGGCGACATCAAGGCGCAAACCGAGCGCGTGCTGCAAAACGTCAAGGCCATCCTCGATGACCAGAAGCTCACCTTCGCCAACGTCGTCAAAAGCACGGTCTTTATGACCAATCTCGCCGACTTCGCCGGCATGAACGAGGTGTACGCGAAGTATTTCACCGGTGATTTTCCGGCGCGCTCAACCATCCAGGTCGCCGCGCTGCCCAAGGGCGCCAATGTGGAAATTGAAGTGGTAGCCCATTTTTAAAAGGTAGGGACGCCGCGCTGCGGCGTCCGGTCGGCGCAGCGCGCCGACCCTACCAACCATAATCATGCCTCTGCAATTTCAACTATTGATCGCGCTCGCCATTGGTGGAGGGCTGGGATTTCTCTGCGGCTGGTTGATTGGGCGCGCCCGCAGCAGCGGAGGTTCCGACGCGCGGCTGGAAAACGAACTGCGCCAGCAAGTCACCCAGCGCGAATCGGACCTGGCCCAATTACGCGGCCAGCTTGCCGAGACCGGCAATGCCCGCGCGGCCGCCGAAGCCAGCCGGGCGGCGGCGGAGAAAATGTTGGTGGAGCAACGCGCGTTGCAGGACAAGGCGCTTGCCGATTTGCGCGAGGCGTTCAAGGCCTTGAGCGCCGAGGCGTTGAAACAAAGCGCGCCGGAATTTTTGCGGCTGGCGGAACAAACTTTTGGAAAATTCCAGGAAACCGCCAAGGGCGACCTGGCCCAACGGCAGGAATCCATCAAAACCCTGGTCGAACCGCTGAAACAGCAGCTCGAAACCTACCAGAAACGGTTGCAGCAAAGTGAAACCTCCCAGGCGGACACGCTCGGCAAGGTGAAGGAACAGCTCGAGAAACTGGCGCAATCCAGTCTATCGCTCGCCGCCGAAACCCAGCAGTTCCGCATGGTGCTGACCTCCAACCAGGCGCGCGGGCGTTGGGGTGAGGAAACGTTGCGGCGCGTCGTCGAGGCGGCGGGCATGAGCGCGCATTGCGATTTCACCGAACAAACCCAGGCCGGCGAGAACCGGCCGGACCTGATTGTGCGTCTGCCCGGCGATCGTTTCATCATCGTGGACGCCAAGGTGCCGGACTTTGATTTTCTCAACGCGCTGGAGTCGGCGGACGAGGCCAAACGCAAGGAAGCGCTGGAGGCGCACGCGGCGAAGTTGAAGGCAACCATCAAGGCGCTGGCCGACCGCGATTATCCGAGCCAGTTTCCCAACGCGCTGGATTACGTGGTCCTGTTCGTACCGGCGGAATCGCTGTTCAGCGCGGCGCTGGAGGGCGACCACGATTTGATCGTCTGGGCGGCAGGCAAACGGATTTTGCTGGCGACCCCGGCATCGCTCATTGCCTTGCTGCGCTCGGTGAGCGTGAGCTGGCAGCAACACGCGCAGACGGAGAACGCGCAGAAGATCGCCGAGGCCGCGCAGGAACTTTACACCCGGGTATGCAAGTTCACGGAACACTTCGAGCGCATCCGCGACGGGCTAGGGAAGGCCAACGACGCTTTTAATGATGCGGTGGGCAGTTACGAGCGCATGGTGCGTCCGGCGGGCGAAAAAATCCAGAAACTTGGCGGCGCGGCCGCCGGCAAGGAACTGGCTGATGTGCAGCCGCTGGACAGTACGTTGCGTTTACCACCGGAAAAGTGAGACGACGCGGAATCGTTTTAAGACGTTGCAGAAAAGCAGTTGACGAATTCCCAAGGGAGGCGTATAAATACCAACGATTTGATGGATTAGAGTAAGCAGTTGTCGGCACAAAGC
>Ga0265316_10005608_pt1 | contig 12159 bp, 11 predicted proteins | sample 4522metaG_FD_202092 | JGI IMG/M metagenome (GOLD analysis project Ga0265316, IMG submission 202092) | Rhizosphere microbial communities from Carex aquatilis grown in University of Washington, Seatle, WA, United States - 4-5-22 metaG | ecosystem: Host-associated > Plants > Roots > Rhizosphere >... | reverse complement strand
GGGTTCGGCGCCGCCCTGCGTTCCCGCTGGGACGGGATTCGCGCGGGCGACGTCGGCAGCCTGCCGATCATCCTCGCCCTGCTCGCGATCGCGGTCTTCTTCCAGTCGAAGAACAGCCACTTCGACGACCCGGGGAACATCGTCAACCTGATGATCCAGATGGCCGGTTTCACGATGATCGGCCTCGGCGTCGTCTTCGTCCTGCTCCTGGGCGAGATCGACCTCTCGGCCGGTTACGTCAGCGGCGTGTGCGGCGTGGTCGCCGCCAAGCTGACCGAGCCGCCCGGGACGGCGTCCAGCTGGCCGATCCACGTTCCCGGCCTGGTCGCGATCGCTGTCGCCCTTGCGTGCGGCCTCGCGATCGGCCTCCTGCAGGGGACGATCATCGTCAAGTTCGGCGTGCCGTCGTTCGTCGTCACCCTCGCCGGCTATCTCGCGTGGGCGGGCGTCGTGCTGATCCTGATCGGGCTCGGCGGCACCATCCCGATCCAGGACAAGTACATCAACGGCATCGCGAACGACTTCTTCTCGCATCGAGCGGGCGCCGCGCTGATCGCAGCCGGCGTGCTCGCCTACGGCGCCTCGCAGTACCTCAAGTACGTCAGCCGGCGGCGCGCAGGCCTCGACAGCGGCGCCTTGCCGTTCGTGCTGGCCAAGATCGCGGCCGTGGCGCTCGTCTGCTGGTTCGTCGAGCACTACGCCTACCGGCCCGGCGCGATCCCGCGCGGGCTGCCGTACGTGACGCTGCTGCTCGGCATCGTGATCGCGGTGCTCTCGTACGTCGCGACGAGCACGCGCTTCGGCCGCCACATCTATGCGGTGGGCGGCAACGCGGAGGCGGCGCTCCGCGCGGGGATCAACGTCGACCGGATCCGGATCGCCGGGTTCATGATCGGCTCGACGATGGCCGCCCTCGGCGGCGTGATCCTGGCCTCGCGGCTCCAGTCGGTCGATACCGAGGCGGGCGGCAGCACGCTGCTCCTCGACTCGATCGCGACCGCGGTGATCGGCGGCACGAGCCTCTTCGGCGGGCGTGGGCATCCGAAGAACGCGCTCTTCGGCGGCCTCGTGATCGCGAGCCTCGCCAACGGGATGGGCCTGATCGGCTACTCCGCCGGCGTCCAGGAGCTCGTCACCGGCCTGATCCTGCTCGCCGCCGTCCTGGTCGACTCGCTCTCACGGAAACGGCTCGCCGCTTCCGGCAGATGACGCGCCGCTAGGCGGCTCAGCGCAAGCAGGGCGTGAGGTCGCGCGGGATGCCGAGCGAGCACTTTGGCCGCTCGGAGCCGGTGTAGACGATCTTCCAGCGCGTGGTCTTCTTCAGGATCCAGAACCCGTTCGCGGCGTAGCGCACGCACAGCCCGTGGACTGCGTTGAGATAGACCGGGTTGGCGATTGCGTACTTGCCGTTGTTCGAGACGCTGATGTCGAGCCAGACGCAACCCACGGGCTCGCTGCGGAAGTAGGCCGGCAGCGCTGCGGTGATCGCCTCGCGCTCTGCGAACCGCGGTGACCGCTTCGCCTGTGCCGCTCCGGCCGAGAGCAAGACTGCGAGTGCGAGCACAAAGACGATCCAACCGCGCGCAACCATCGGTGACAATCCTATGGTCATGCCGCTCCAGAACCGGGTCACGCCCTTAAGCGAGCTGATCGCCGATCCCGCGCGCGGGACCGTGTACGGCAACCGCGGCTGCCTGCACGACGCGCACGGGGTGATTCGGCGGCGCTTTCAGGTCAAGCGCTGGATCGCCTGCCGGCTCGAGTTCAAAGGCTGGCAGCGCGGACCGATGCTGCAGCCGGGGAAGTTCACGGAGCTGTTCTTCCTCGATGAGGCGACCGCATTCGCGGCCGGCCACCGCCCGTGCGCGCTCTGCCGTCGCGACGACTACAACCGTTTCCTGCAGCTCGTCGGCGAGACGCGGGCCGACGCGATCGACGAGCGCCTGCACGCCGAGCGGCTCGCCCCGTACCTCGAAGCGCCGCTCGACGAACTCCCCGACGCGACGTTCGTCTTGCGCGACGGTGAGCCCTGGCTCGTCCTCGGTGACGAGCTGCTGCGCTGGACGCCCGCCGGCTACACCGATCGCGTGGCGCGACCCCGGAACGCGCGAACGACGGTGGTCACACCACCGTCGCTCGTCGGCGTTCTCCGCGCCGGGTTCACAGGGGTCGTGCCCCTGTTGCACGAGACCGCTAGAAACCGTTGACCCGGTGAGGCTTGTCCCAGGCGACGCGGATCAGCTCCGCTTCCGCCTCGATCAGCCCGAGGTCGGCCGGCCGCTCCGCTGCCGTTCGCTTGCCGGTCACGCGCCGCGGTGCGGTCGTGTCCCACGAGAGACGGTTCATGCGTGTACCCCCTGTGTGTTGTCCGAGGGCGCCGGGGCCCTCGTGATCCTGATGTCGCCACTGACGGTCTTTGCACGGATCTCGACGAGCGGGCCGTCGCCTTCCGGCACGTCGCCCGACAACTCGAGCTCCGAGTTCGTGTCGCCGTTCACGGTCGAGCAGTCGAGGAAGACCTTCGACCCGCGGCGGACGCCGATCGAGACGTCGCCCGAGACCGAGTGCGCCGAGACGGTGCCCCGCAGCACGGCGCCGTGGTCCTGGTCGCCGCTGACGGTGTTGACATTGACGTTGTCGTAGGCCTCGCCGATCGTCACGTCGCCCGAGGCGGAGTTGACGTTGATCGAGCCGCGGACGACTTCGATGTCGACGTCGCCGGACGCGCACTGCACGTTCACGCCTGCTCCGACTTCGCGGACGGAGACGTCGCCGCTCGCGCTCTTGACGTTGACGCCGCCTGTGACGCGGTCGGCCTCGACGTCGCCGGACGCGGTCTGCACGTTGAGGCCGCCGAGGACGCCGTGCGCCAAGAGGTCGGCGGACTTCGTCTTCGCGCTGACGCCCGAGCCCTCCGGGCAGCGAACGCGGCAGGTGATCCCCTGGCGGCCGAACAGGCTTCCGAGGTTGAACCCCGCCTTCTTCTGGACCTCGATCACGATGAGCGGCCGGCCGTGGCTCTCGCGCAGCTCGATCGTCGCCTCGTCGACCAGCCGCTGCGACTCTTCGTCGGTCGCGGTCAGCTCGACCTCGACCCGTCCGTCGAGCGTGGGGTCGATCGTGATGTCGCCGGAGGCGAGCCGGATCTCCAGCTCGGCCGGGCCTGCGACCTCGAATGACTGCTCCATCTCTGGTCCTCCTAGCTTTGGCCGTAGCCGGACAGGCGCTTGCCGCTGACCTTCACGGGGCGCGATTCGGCGGCCCGTGCGATCGCACGCACGAGCCATGCGTTGGTCGAGACGCCTTCGCGGTCGGCCGCCTGCTCGACGGCCGTCTTCAGGGACTCGGGGAGGCGCAGGCTGATCCGCGCCGAGAGCTCCTCGCCGGCCATGCCGGCGCTCTCGCCGGTGGCGTCGACGAACACGAGCTCGGGCTCCTGGCCGGCGAGGCGAACCTCGATGTGGCCGGAGGGCAGCTTCGAAGAAAGCTCCACTGCCGCCTGCGAGAACAGGTCGAGCAGCTTCAGCCGCAGATTCGAACCGAGAGCCTCGCCGAGGCGCTGCGCCACCTGCGCAGACCGCTCGTCGCCGAGCTCGCCGAGATTCTGGAGGTCCTGCTGGAGCCCTTCGAGCACAATGGTCAGATTCATGATGATGTCACTATGACATCAAAAGCGACAGCTGTCAAGCAGCAATTCGCAGTCTAAGTAAACCAAGCCAGGTTTCAAGCCGGCGAGTACCCTGACGAGCACGTCCGGCGAAGGGGGCTCGTGAGCGAAACCGTGGAGCAGTCGGCAGCCATCCTCGGGATTCCCCCCGGCATCGTCGAGACGGTCCTCGCGCACCTGCGCGACGGGGTGATCGTCTCGAACGCCGCCGGCGAGCGCGTCTTCGCGAACGAGCAGGCGGCCCGGCTGACCGGGTACGCGTCGGTCGAGGAGCTGCTCGCAGCGCCGGGCAACGAGCCGCGCGCCAGGTTCGAGCTCTTCGACGAGGACGGCGCTCCGCTCGACGCCGCCCTGCTCCCGGGGCAGCGGGCCGCTGCGGGCGAGGAGCCGCTGCCGGCGATCGTCAGGTTTCGCCGGCTGCCCGACGGTGCCGCGCGGACCTCCCAGGTGTCGGCGGTCGCGGTCCGCGACGACCAGGGCGCACTGCAGCACGTGATCTCGTTCTTCCGCGAGGTGACAGCCGAGCGCGAGCTCGTCGAGCAGCAGAAGTCGCTCTACGAAGAAGCGCAGCGGACAACCGCGCTGCTCGACGCGCTCTACGGCAGCGCCCCGGTCGGCCTCGGGTTCTGGGACCGCGAGCTGCGCTACGTCCGCGTCAACGACGCGCTCGCGGCGATCAACGAGCTTGCTCCCGAGGCGCACGTCGGGAAGACGTTCGCGGAGGTCGTGCCGCAGGTCGCGCACGTGATCGAGCCGGTGGCGCGGCGCGTGCTCGAGAAGCGCGAGGCCGTGGTCGGGCTGGAGCACACGTCGGGCACGCCCGGCCGTCCCGACGAGGAACGTCACTGGCTCGCGAGCTACTACCCGGTGCTGGGCCCGGACGGCGAGGCGATCGGCGTCGGCTGCGTCGTCGAGGAGATCACCGACCGGCGGCGCGCCGAGCAGCGGACCGAGCTGCAGAACACGGTCACCGGGATCCTCGGCGAGGTCGAGACGGTCGAGGAAGCCGTGCCGCGCGTGCTCGCCGCAATCGTCGGCGTCCTCGGCTGGGACGTCGCATGCTTCTGGTCGACCGAGCCCGAGGAGCCGCGCGTGATCGCGGTGCGTCCCGGCCTGCACCTCGACGGTTTCGTCGCCATGACGGAGCGCTCGACGCTCTCGCCCGCGCTGCTGCCGGGCCGTGTCGCCGACTCCGGCCGGCCGGAGTGGCTCGCGGAGCTCGACCCGGAGCGCTTCGCCCGCGCGACTGTGGCGGCGGCCGAGGGCCTGCGCTCCGGCGTCGCCTTCGCGGTGCTGATCGAGGACGAGGTGGTCGGAGCGATCGAAGCCTTCAGCACGTCGAGTCGTCCGCGCGAGCCGGAGCTCGAGCGCACGCTCAGTGCGATCGGGGCGCAGCTCGGGCAGTTCGTGCGGCGCAAGCGCGCAGAAGAAGAGCGCGGTCAGCTGCTCCAGCGGGAGCGGCAGGCGCGCACGGACGCGGAAGGAGCCGCAGCGACGCTGCGCAAGCTCGAGCGCGTCTCGGAGGCGGCGCTCGAGCATCTCTCGCTCCGCGACCTGCTGAACGCGCTGCTCGAGCGGATCATCGAGGTGCTGCAGGCGGACACCGCTGCGATCCTGCTCGTCAGCGACGACGAGAAGCTCCACGTCCGCGCGACCGTCGGGCTCGAGCAGGAGATCGTGCGCGCGATTCCCATCCCGCTCGGAGCGGGGATGGCGGGCCGTGTCGCCGCGGAACGCCTGCCGATGCTCATCCCCGACCTCTCGGAGGTCGAGCTGTTCAGCCCGGTCCTGCGCGAGCGTGGGATCAACTCGATCGTCGCAATCCCCCTGATCGTCGAGGATCGCGTGATCGGCGTCGTGCACGCGGGGTCGGAGGCGTTCGCGCAGTTCGTCGAAGAGGACGCGCGCCTCCTCGAGCTGATCGCAGACCGCATCGCGCTCGCGATCAACCAGTCGTCGCTCTACGAAGCGGAGCGCGCCGCGCAGGGGCGGCTGCAGTTTCTCGCCGAGGCGAGCGCAATCCTCGGGTCGTCGCTCGACGTCGACCGGACGCTCGCGGAGCTGAGCGCGCTCGTGGCCGGGCGGTTCGCCGACCGGTGCGCGTTCCAGCTCACGTCCGAGCCCGGCGAGCCGGAGGACGCTGCTGTGGTCGCCCACGTGATCCGCTCGGGCAGCCCCGAACTGCTGCACGACGTCGAGGACGGTATCCACTCGCGCCTGGTCGTCCCGTTGCAGGCGCGCGGGCGCACGTTCGGGACGATGACCCTCGTCTGGGCGGAGACCGATGCGCGGTTCGGCGAGCGCGATCTCGAGTTCGCGCTCGACATCGCCGGCCGTGCCGCCGTCGCCGTCGACAACGCGCAGCTCTACCGCGCGGCCGAGGAGCGCGCACAGGCCGCACGCGTGCTCGCATCGGTCGGCGACGGCATCTTTCTCATCGACCGTCACGGGAACGTGCGCACGTGGAACCACGCCGCTGCTGCCGCGACGGGCCTGCAGGCGGACGACGTGATCGACCGGCCCGCGGCCGAGGCGATCCCGGGCTGGACTGCGATCGCGTCACGGATCCCGATCGTTGCGGCCGGCAGCGGCCCGCCGCGCGCGGAGTCGCTGCCGCTCGATCTCGGCGACAGCGAGCTCTGGCTCTCGCTGCACGGCGTCGTCGTGCCGGACGGTGTCGTCTATGCGTTCCGCGACCTCACTGAGGAGCGCGCGCTCGAGACGATGCGGACCGAGTTCGTCTCCACGGTGTCGCACGAGCTGCGCACACCGCTCGCCGCGATCTACGGCGCCGCAATGACCCTGCGGCGCAGCGACGTCGTGCTGGACGAGAAGCAACGGGCGATCTTGCTCGACGTCGTCTCGGGCGAGGCCGACCGGCTCGCGCGCACGGTCAACGACATTCTCTGGGCGAGCAGGCTCGACGCGGACTCGCTCCACGTGACGCTTCAGGACTGCGATCCGGCAGCGCTCGCGGGAGACGTCGTCCAGGCACAGCTCGCGCACCTCGACGGTGGCCACGAGCTTGTCCTGACCGCCGAGGAGGGGCTGCCGCACGTCTCCGGCGATCCCGACAAGGTCGGCCGCATCCTGATCAACCTCGTCGACAACGGCGTCAAGTACTCACCGGACGGCGGCCGCGTCGAGGTCAGCGTGCGCGCGGCCGGCGCGCAGGTGCGCTTCACCGTCACCGACCACGGGATCGGGATCCCGCCGTCGGAGCAGCGGCGCATCTTCGAGAAGTTCTATCGCCTCGATCCGAACATGACCCGCGGCGTCGGCGGCACCGGCCTCGGGCTCTACATCTGCCGCGAGCTCGTGCGCCGGATGGACGGCCGCATCTGGGTCGAGTCGGCGGGCCTCGGCCGCGGCGCGAGCTTCAACGTCGAGCTGCCCGCCGCCACGTCCTACTAGCGCGAACGGCGGCCCCGGGGCCGCCGTTCGCGCGAATCGTCACGAGCCGCTCCTAGGCCCCCGGCGGCGGCGCGTCCTCGACGTAGGTCGTCGTGCGGCGGCGCGTGCCCGCCACTCCGCCCCAGCTCGACCAGAACAGGAGAGACAGGACGAGACCGGCCGCGCCGACGATCATGAGGATGACGCCGACGGTGTTGATGTCCAGACCGGAGACGGTCGCGTTGACCGCCCAGGTGAGGATGGCGCCTACGGCGATCAGGATCAGGCTGACTCCGATGCCCATGGCAGGACCTCCTTCGTGGTGTTTTCGACGTCAGTTGGGTTCACGGCGGTGGAACGTACGACCGGGCAAATCGGTTACGCCTCATTGCGGTGCTCGTTTGACTAGGCTTTCGCGCGGGTGCGCAGGGGATCGATCATTCAGCTCACCGCGATCGGGCTGGTCGCAGGTGCGATTTGCACCGCGGTTGCGCTGGCGATCCCGTGGCTACCGGTGTCCGCCGGCGAGGAGGCGCACCGGATCCACTTCGTCTACTGGTTCGTGACGGTCATCTGCATCTGCGTCTTTTCGGTCGTCGTCGCGGTGCTCGTCTATTCGGTCTGGAAGTTCCGCGCCGGCCCTGACGACGACTCGGACGGGCCGCCGACCCACGGGAACACGCAGCTCGAGATCGTCTGGACGGCGATCCCGGCCGTGCTCGTCACGGCGATCTCGATCGTCAGCGCGATCGTGCTCGCACAGAACGGCCATGCCGGGACGAACCCGCTGATCGTCAAGGTCGACGCGCGCCAGTTCGCCTGGAACTTCACGTATCCGAACGGCAAGAGCGTCGGCTACCTGACGCTGCCGGCGGGCCGCCACGTCAAGCTCGACATCACCTCCGAGGACGTCATCCACTCGTTCTGGGTGCCGCAGCTCTCGCAGAAGCAGGATGCCGTGCCCGGGCAGCACAACTCGCTCGTGATCACGCCGACCCGCAAGGGGACGTACCCCGTGATCTGCACCGAGCTCTGCGGCCTCGGTCACGCCCTGATGCGCAGCCACGTCGACGTCGTCTCGCCTGCGCGCTACGCGGCGTGGGTCAAGCAGAGCGCCTCGGCCAGCACCGGCGCGCCCGGGCTCGCCGTCTTCAGCGGCGCCGGCTGCGCCGGCTGTCACACCTTCAAGCCCGCGAACGCGACGGGCAAGGTCGGGCCCGACCTCGACAACCTGGCCCAGCTCGCCAAGCAGGCGAACCGCGGCTCGCTCGAGGCGTTCATCAAGGAGTCGATCGTCACGCCGAAGGCCTACATCGCGCCCGGCTTCCCCGACGCGATGCCGCCCGGCTTCGGCACGTCCATCCCACCCGACAAGCTGCAGCAGCTCGTCCAGTATCTCGCGAAGGGGCCGAGTCAGTGACCGACGCCGCACACGCTCACGACCTGCACGCGGCGCCGTCGCCCCCGACCGGCTGGCACCGCCTGACCGCGCCCGGCTGGCTGCGCGTCCTGTGGGTGACGCCGATCTTCTTCGGGATCGGCCTCGGGCTGCCCGTGCTCCTGCGCTGGGCGGCCGGCTGGGACCCGATCTGGAAGGGCTCGGTGCTCGTCACCGTCGAGCTCGTGACGACGCCGATCGGCTTCCTCGTCGGCATCGGGGGATTCGACTACTGGGCCTACTACGCCTCGGGCCGCCCGACGCGCGAGGAGGACCACTCCGGACACGGCGCGCGCTCGTGGCGCGACTACTTCCGCATCAACACCGACCACAAGGTGATCGGCGTCCAGTACCTGGTCACGACGATCTTCTTCTTCTGCGTCGGTGGCCTGCTCGCGATGCTCTTCCGCGCCGAGCTCGCCCAGCCGGGCGACCAGTTCTTCAACCCGCAGACGTACAACGTGCTCGTCTCGAACCACGCGGCGCTGATGATCTTCCTGTTCGTCATCCCCGCGTTCGCCGGGCTCGGGAACTACGTCATCCCGCTGATGATCGGCGCCAGCGACATGGCGTTCCCACGCCTGAACGCTCTCTCGTTCTGGCTGCTGCCGCTCGCCGGGATGATCCTGATCGTCGGCATGGTCACGCCGGGTGGCGGCCCGTCGGCCGGCTGGACGTGTTACGCGCCGCTCTGCTCACACCAGCCGCTCGGCCAGGTGTTCTTCAACATGGGCGTCCAGTGGGCGGGTGCGAGCTCGATCATGACCGCGCTCAACTTCCTGGTCACGATCATCACGATGCGCGCGCCGGGCATGACGTTCTGGCGGCTGCCGCTGCTCGTGTGGGCGAACTTCACGACGAGCCTGCTCGTTGTGATCGCCACGCCGTTCATCGCCGGCTCGCAGTTCTTCGTGATGTTCGACCGCGTGCTGCACATGAACTTCTTCGAGCCCGCGGGCGGCGGCTACGTGCTCGGCTACCAGCACATCTTCTGGTTCTACTCGCACCCGGCGGTCTACATCATGATGCTGCCCGGCTTCGGGATCATCAGCGAGGTGATCGCGGTGATGAGCCGCAAGCCTGTGTTCGGCTACCGGCTGATGGCGCTGTCGCTGATGGCGATCCTCGTGCTCGGCTTTTCGGTGTGGGCGCACCACATGTTCGTCGCCGGCATGGCCGGCTGGCTGCGCGTCCCGATGATGGTGACGTCGATGGTGATCGCGGTCCCGACCGGCATCAAAATCTTTTCATGGTTGGCGACCATGTGGAACGGCCGACTGCGTTTTTCAACCCCGATGTTGTTCGCCTTGGGCTTCCTGTCGATGTTCGTGATCGGCGGGCTCTCCGGCATCTATCTCGCGTCGGTGCCGATCGACATCCACGCGTCGGACACGTACTTCATCGTGGCGCACATCCACTACGTGCTCTTCGGTGGCTCCGTCTTCACGATCTTCGCGGGCATCTACTACTGGTTCCCGAAGATGACCGGGCGGATGTACAACGAGAAGCTCGGCCAGCTGCACTTCTGGCTGACGTTCATCGGCTTCAACCTGACGTTCTTCCCGATGCACTACATCGGGCTGCAGGGGATGCCGCGGCGCGTCGCCGATTATGCGCACCGCTTCGCCGACATCAACCTCTTCATCTCGATCGCGTCCTTCGGCCTCGGCGCGTCGACGCTCGTCTTCCTCTACAACATGGCTTACTCGTGGGCGCACGGGCCTGCTGCCGAAGGCAACCCGTGGCGGGCGCTGACGCTCGAATGGCAGGTCAGCTCGCCGCCGCCGATCTTCAACTTCGACGAGGTCCCGCAGGTGGTCGGCCATCCATACGAGTACGGCGTCCCGGGCGCGCAACACGCGATCTTCGGCGCCCCGCACCCGACGCCGGTGCAGCCGGTGGGAACCGACTGACGTGAGCCACATTCTGGTGATCGCGAACGAGACCGTCGCGTCGGACACGCTGCTCCAAGCCGTGCGCGCGGAAGCCGCCGGCGACGACCGCGTCACGGTGATCGCGCCGGTGAACGAGCCGAGCCAGGGCTACGTCGTCTACGAGGACACGCGCCGTGCGGCTGCCGGCCGCCGCCTGGACAAGACGCTGAAGGCGCTGCGGGAGGCGGGCGTCGCGTCGCAGGGCTTCGTCGTCGAGACCGGGCCGGTGCAGGCGGTCAAGGACGCGCTCGCGCAGCTCGAGCCCAGGATCGACGAGATCGTCGTCGCGACCCACGGCGCCGAGCGCTCGGGCTGGATGCGCCGCGACGTCGTCGGCGAGATCGAGCGCATCGCCGGCGTGCTCGTCAAGCACGTCGTCGTCGAGCCGGTCGAGGGCGGCGAGGCGAACGTGCTCGTGATCGCGAACCAGACCGTTCTCTCGGACGAGCTGCTCGACCGGATTCGCGAGCGCGCCGCGAGGAGCGCCGCGAGCTTTCTGATCGTCGCGCCGCAGAGCGACGAGGAGGAGCACGTCGACGCCGACCGTCGGCTGCGTCGCGCCCTCACCGAGTTGCGTGGCGAAGGCATCGAGGCGCACGGGCAGGTCGTGCATCCCGACCCGTACACCGCCGCGCGGCAGGTCGTGAACGACGAGCGCGTCGACGAGATCATCGTCTCGACCTTCCCCGGCGAGCGCAGCGGCTGGCTGCGCCGCGACCTCGTCCAGCGGCTGCGCAAGGACACCGGCCTGCCGATCGACCACGTGGTCTCTCCTCAGGTGCCGGCCCAGGTATGAGCGCAGCAGCCGAAGCCCACGAGCATCACGGCCCGCCGCCCGTCCACTACAGCTCGCGGGTCTCCCCGTCGGTGCTCGGCATGTTCCTGTTCATCGCGTCGGAGATCATGCTCTTCGGCGCGTTCTTCACGGTCTACTTCTTCGACCGCGTGGTCAATCACGGGGTCGGCGGGCACTGGCCTCCCGACGGGTTCCACCGCCCGGCGTTCGTCGCGGGCGTCAACACGCTGATCCTCGTGACGTCGAGCTTCACGATGCATTGGGCCGACACGTCGATCAAGAAGGGCAACCGGGCCGGGCTCTGCGCGGGCATGACTCTGACGTTCCTGCTCGGGCTGACGTTCCTGCTCACGCAGATCATCGAGTACCACCGCATCGGCTTCAACACGAGCGACACCTCGTTCGCGGCCACGTTCTTCGGGCTCACCGGCCTGCACGGGGTGCACGTGTTCGTCGGCCTGACGATCCTCCTGATCATGACCATCCGTGCCTTCCGCGGGCACTTCTCGCCCGAGCACCATCACGGGATCGAGATCGGCGGGATCTACTGGCACTTCGTCGACGTGATGTGGATCGTCGTCTACGTGACCGTCTACCTCCTCTAAAGCCTTGCGGAACCCTTTCCGGAGCGAAGCAGATGCGTTCCGGTTCGTCTGGCTGACGATCGGCTACTTCGCGCTCATCGTCGTCGGGTCGGTGATCAGCTCGTGGCTCGGGCTGGCGGTGTTCGTCGCGCTGACGGCAGCCGCGATCTGGCTGCTCCTGCGCCGCGGCGAGCCGGAGAAGCCCATCGCGCAGGCGCCCGCCGAGAGCCCTGCGGGCGAGTACCGCATCCTCGTCGTCGCCAACGAGACGGTCGGCGGGCCGGAGCTGCTCTCGGAGATCCGCAGCCGTTCCGCGGGACGCAAGGCGCTCGTTCGCGTGGTCTGCC
>Ga0265316_10005606_pt1 | contig 12163 bp, 12 predicted proteins | sample 4522metaG_FD_202092 | JGI IMG/M metagenome (GOLD analysis project Ga0265316, IMG submission 202092) | Rhizosphere microbial communities from Carex aquatilis grown in University of Washington, Seatle, WA, United States - 4-5-22 metaG | ecosystem: Host-associated > Plants > Roots > Rhizosphere >... | reverse complement strand
CGTGAACAATTACAGCGGAAGAAAAGTTTTTATTATTGCGCAGTCCCGAATCAGTAAACGCTCCAGGTTCCAGGGCATTTTGCCGTGACCCTCGGGGTGAGCGGCGGAAGTCCATTTTGTTGCATGAAATTGAGGTCAAACGCCCATTTGCGGACGGGCGCATTATAATAGGTGCCGGGCGTTATCCATATATTCGTCGCGTATTTGCTCGGGAACATGACAACAATGGAGCCGTTGTAGGTCAAATTGACACCGCTCCAGCTTTCCAGCAAACGAATGAAATTTTCCAGGCCGCCGCTGTAATTGCCGTTGGCGGTGGGGACGATGCCTTCAAACGTTGCAGCGTTGATGGTGGTGAGACCGGCACCGCGCCCGTCTGGTTTGGTATCACCGGTATGAGTAAGACTGTAGCTGTCACTCCATAACGAGGAAAGAGCGGTGAGGGAATCGCCCATAAGGGCGGCCGGCAGGGCGTTGACCACGTTGGTGCCGTTATTGAGCGACGAGCCGCTGGCGTTGAAATTGCCCAGCACATAGAGCGGTTCAGGCGTGACGACCGTGAGCCCATTGGCTGGCAGAGTGGCGCCATTGGCCACCCGCACGGAGGGAAGACTGGAGCTGGAGGCGTTGGCGTTATTATAGACGTAAACAGAATCAATATAACCCGAAGTGTCGTTGTATAGTTGGGTGTTGAGTGAGCTGCCATTCGTGCTGGTAATCCAAGTGGACAGCGCGCCCACGTTGATCTGGACGGCCTGGACCGTTTTCTTTTCGCGGTAATCGTAGAAGGTGGTATTGGACGCAAATGAGTAACTGTAGTTTGTGAACTTCTGCACGCCGAGGTTGGTGACCGTCACTACGTCATAAGGAATCGCCGTTAGGGGGGTTACGTTATTCGAATCCTGGAGAAAGGCTTTAATGACGCCACTGGATGAATTGGAGATAACCATGGTGGCTTGGTTGGCAAAATATAACTGGCCGGCAGGGGAATAAGGGGATGTGCCGGCTGGTGGAAGGCCCAGCAAGGCCCGGATGGCAGTCGGATCATTCGTTTGGCCGATGGGCATGGCCAAGGTGTCGGCATTGGTAGCGGGGGTCTGGCTAAAAGTGGACCCCGTGCCATCAGTTTTAGTTGTAAGCCAAGGATCGGCGTTGTTCGTGCTGACCACCCCGACAGCGGTAACTGACGAGTTATAAATGTTCGGCCCTCGCGCCCAAATGCTGCCATTGGAGAACACCGGGCCGCTGAGGGTCATGGTGGCGCCAGGATCAACTTCCATGTCCAAATCGTAAAAAGCCGTATATTGGAAGAGGGGAATGGATGCCAATTGAAATGTTTCCGTGACCGTCGCTGAAACGTTATAGGGTTGATTGGTGGTGGTGGCGGTGGAAATGACCGTGCAGTTTGCCACGTAGGCGTGGAGCCCCGCATAATTGGAGCTGAACAAATTGGTCCAATTGACGGTCCAGTTGATGGGGACGACGCCTATATAGATTGGGGAACTGCTGCTAATTGGGTTGCTAAACGAGAATCCGACCGGCCAGGCTGTGGTTATGGGAAGGCGGCTGACGCTGTTGGTCATATAATAGTTGGTGGGACTGGAGACAAAATTCTGATTAAAAAAATCAAACGTCATTTTGGCGATGGCGCTTTCAGTCGCGGCTTCGGCGGCGGCCTCGCTCATGCCGAACAAATTGTTTCGTTCCGTTTGTCGGGCGTTGCCATTGCTCCAATCCATCACGCTGCCCAGCAGCAACAGCGCCGCGGCGATGAATATAAGCGTCATGAACAAGGCATAACCCCGGGCGCTTGGCTGGAAAATTTTGCGGGCGATTTTCATGGTTGTCTCCGTGGTTTATTTGAATGGGGATATTTCATCACTGCTGTGAGCGGGGAGTCATCTCCGTTTGGAAGGAGTAATAATCGTAACTGCTGGTTGGAACCCGGTAATTGGTCTTGGCGAATTGCAGGATCATTCTGATGGCATAATTTTCGGAGGAGGCAAAAGTCGTGGAACCATGACAATCCACCGTCTGGAACGCCGTGTTGTTGGTGATGCTGTAAGCAAGGGTTATCTGCTTGCCGGTGGCGCCAAAAATTTCAAAGAGCATGTCTGCATTGGTGTCCAGATAGAGAAGATTGGCACTACCGCTTGGAAGCCAGATCTTCAAAGCATTGCCACTTCCGCCGGTCGGGCTGAATGTCGCCATGTTGGTTCCATTTCCAACCGTAACAAAGCTTGCGCCACGGACCTGGCATTGGATTTGATCCAGGGCTTTGAGGCTGGCCGCGGTGAACTTCAACTTGCTGGTCGTGAGCGAGTTTATTTTGAACCCGAAGATTTGCACCGAGACCATCGCCATCACCAGCATCAGAAGAAGCGTCATGGTGACCAGCAACTCCACCAGGGTAACGGCGCGGATCTTCATTGGCTGAGGCAGCGCCCTCCGGAACTGGTAATTTGGCAGCAGTTTCATCAGCTTCCTCCCCGATAAGTGATTATAGTGTTGGTGAACCATTGTGCGGTGCGTGGAAAGTACCACGGGCTGTCGGAACGAATCTGGCGAACCGCCGGATTGGGTCTGTAGGAGATGGTGCTGATCGTTAGTTTATTTGTGACATTCATGGTCTGACCACTGGAGGGAACAACCACCGCGTTGGAAAATACGGTGGTAATGATAACCGTGTTCGTTCCATTTCCAAGTTCGTCGGGATTTGTTCCGGGTTGGGCGGAGGAATAAACATCCCAGTGAGCGGCCCGGGCCCGTTCGACTGCTTGAACGGTCAAGGCCTGAACGGTCAGTGACATGGAACTCCATTCCGTCCGGTAGTTGGTTTGCACGTAGCCGTAACTCAAGCCTGCCACTGCCAATGCCATAATGGCGAGGGCCATCACCACTTCCACCACGGTAAAGGCCGCGCCTCCCTTTGAGTCGGCTAACTGTTTACAGTGAATCACCATATATTCGAGTTTAAATTTTGGAATGAGGCCAATTGCCTGTTGTTAATCAAAATACAGCAAGCGTTATACCACTATCCGGCCATTTAAGAACATGCTATCCGCCCATGGATTGATTCCGACACCCGTCGAAACTGTCTGAAAATGTGACAAAATCTGCCACTGGCAAGGCTGGCCCAATGAGACGATAAACGGTCCGGTTTACCTCGTTTGAAGGCCGGGCGGGTTGTGCGGTGCTTTGACGAAATTTGTCTCCCGCAGGTAAATCGGCGTCAATTTATCGCCGCCCGCGAAGTCACTTCGTGCCGCAGCGAGCCGTCCCAGTGTCGCTGCCGACGGAAACAGGATTTTAGCTTGGGGCAGCCACCGGGTTGCTTCCGGGCCGACCCAGATTTCGTCCGCGATGGCGCGCGAGGGAATCCCGGTCAGGGCCGTGATATGCAACGGCTCGATTTCCTTCCAACCGCGCGGCGAAATTTCATAAGCGGCCAGATAAAATTCATTCCGCTGCGCGTCAATCACCACATTCACGCGGCCAAACATGTTCTCCGCCCGGGCCTGCGCCGCCAGACATTCAGCGCTGCTGACGCCCAGTAATTTCACACCGCGCGCCAGTTGCCAGCCCTGCGCAACCGAAAGGGCCACGCGGATGCCCGTGTAGGAACCCGGTCCCAGCCCGACGGCAATCACCTCAATTTGTTCGCGCTCAATTTTCGCTTCCGCCAGAACTTGTTCAACCAGGCCAAGCGCATGGGTTCCGCCCGCTCCGCTCTCCACGGCTTCCGCGGAAGTTTGCGAATTACCCGGGCGCACGACTGCCACGCTGCGGTGCGCCGAAGAAAATTCAAGCGACAGGATTGTCATAAGTGATTTTCCGTTCCATTTCGCCGGCAATTTCCAGGTTTACCCGCAGCCAATTTTCCCCGGCGCCCGACTCCCGGCTCCCAACCCCCGCCAGCCTTTCCGCCCATTCGACGACCGCCACACCGTCCGGTTGTAAAAATTCTTCCAATCCCGCCGCGACGATTTGTCCGGGGGTTTCCAGACGGTACAAATCCAGATGAAACAATCGCAACCGCCCGCCGCCATATTCATTCACCAGCGTGAACGTCGGCGAATGCACGCGCGCGGCGATGCCAAGTCCGCGGGCGACGCCTTTCACCAGCTCCGTTTTGCCCGCGCCCAGGTCGCCGGACAAGGCCATCACGAGTCCGCGCCGCGCCGCGCGCCCCCACGCTTCACCCAGCGACCGGGTCTCCGCCGGACTATGGGAAATGAATGTGACCATCATTGCAGGACAGGCGTCGCGCCGGTCTCCACTCTCATAATTTGAGACAGGCAGGATGCCGGTCCGTCGTTACTTTGAGAAATGTTCGTAGCCATGAGCGTCCAGCTTTTGCGCGCCGGTTTGGTCGCGGAGGGTGATGCCGTCACCGGCGACAATTTTCCCGATGCAACTTAATTTCAGCTTCGGAAATTGTTTTTTCCACGCATCCAGCAATTTCACCGCGCCTCCGGCCGCCGTCGTGAATAACAATTCAAAATCCTCGCCATCCGTAAGGGCGGCGGTTAACGGTGTTTTCGTGAAGGGATTTTTACGCGCGATTTCCTTCGCCGCGCGGCTGATGGGAATTGCCGGTTTTAACAATTCCGCGCCCAAGCCGCCGGTTTTCAGCAGGTGGCGCAAATCGCCGGCCAGCCCGTCACTCACATCAATCATCGCGTGAACGGAAAAATGGTCCGCCAGCCAGCGCGCCTCGGCCAGGCGCGGCTCAAAATCCAGATGTTTGCCGGCGGATGAACCACCGAGCTCGCCGGTCACAAAAATCGCGTCGCCGGCTTTTGCGGTCGAGCGCAGGATTTGTTTTCCCCGGCCGACGGTTCCCAGCAGGGCGACGGAAATAAAGATGCGCTCCGGGTTGAACGTGGTTTCGCCGCCCACGATGGCCACGCCGTGTTTTTTGGCGAAGGCATTCATGCCCGCGTAAATGTTTTCAACGGTCTCCGGCGGGAAATGTTCCGGCAACCCGATGGTCACCACGGCGGCGGCCGGTGTTCCGGCCATGGCCGCGATGTCACTGAGGCAGCGTGCGAGCGCCTTGCGCCCGATTTTTTCCGGCGGCGCGCCTTTCTCGAAATGAACGCCTTCCACGACGGCGTCGGTTTTGAACAGAAACAATTGGTCCGGCAGGCCGAAGTCCAGCACGGCGCAATCGTCGCCCGCGCCGGTCACAACCGTTTGATTGATGGGAAGCGCTTTCGTCAGCCTGGCGATGAGTTCAAATTCATTCACGATTGGCCCGGTTTGAGTTCGGTTTGAATAAAACAGAGCAGGACGAGATTCACCGCATTAAAGAACGCGTGCGCCGTGATGGGTACGAGCAAACTGTCGGTCTTTTCGTAAAGCCACGTCAGCACGAGTGCCAGCAGGAACAACGGTACAAACGCCGCGGCGTTCCAATGGATCAAGGCAAACAAAAAGCTGACGCCGAACCACGCCAGCCGCGGCCAGCCGTGTTGCTTGATGAGCGGATACAACATGCCGCGAAAAATAAATTCCTCGGCCACCGGCGCGATGGCCACGGTGAACACGCCCAGATAGACGCGCAGCCACCACGCCTTGGCGTTCGTCAACACCGTCACGGCGGTTTCGGTTTCCGGTTGCCAGCCGATTTTGGTGAGCGTGTAAATGAACACGTATTGCAACAGCAGGCAGACTACCGGCAAAAGGGCGATCACGACCGTCACGGCGGGAAACCAGGCGCGGTTCAATTCGGCCCGGTGCCAGCCAAAGGCGTCGCGCCAGTTTACCCGGTGCAGCCGCAAAAAAATGAAAATCAACGCCCACGTCGCGCCTTGAAACGCCAGCGTGCCAAGCAACACCGCACCGGACCCGCCCGGTTGATGAAACGCGGCAAACCCGGCCTTTTCCAGCAGGCCAATGATTGCCAGTCCCAGGCAAAGACTGACAAGTTGCGCCGCGCAAAACCAGATTACAACTTCCGGTCGCCATGGTTTGGCGGATAACATGCCGCCAGCCTAGCGGAGCCGCGGGTGGCTGACGACGCAAAATTGAAGACCGGGAACGTTGTATGCCGGACATCCGCATCGAACTTTGAACCTGCGGACGGCAGCCTCATGGGAGAGACGAGGTCCGGCTTTCAATGTTCGATGTTTATCTTTTGCCCGATGCGCTTATCATTCCGATTTAGATGAATCCGGTCAGCCACCAGCACACCAACCGTCTGGTCCGCGAGAAATCGCCCTACCTGCTCCAGCACGCGCACAACCCCGTGGATTGGTTTGCCTGGGGCAGCGAGGCGTTTGACCGGGCGCGCGCGGAGAACAAGCCGATTTTCCTCAGCATCGGCTACTCCACCTGCCATTGGTGCCATGTCATGGAACGCGAAACGTTTGAGAACGGGGACGTCGCAAAATTTCTCAACGCGCAGTTTGTCAGCATCAAGGTGGACCGCGAGGAACGGCCGGACGTGGACAAGATTTACATGACGTTCGTCCAGGCCACAACCGGCGCAGGCGGCTGGCCGCTCAACATTTTTCTTACGCCGGACCGGAAGCCGTTTTTTGGCGGCACCTATTTCCCGCCGGACAATCGTCACGGTCGCCCGGGCTTTTTGCAATTGCTTCGGCAAATCGCCGGGCTTTGGCAGGAACGCCGGGACGAACTTGCGCATTCCGCCGGTGAAATTCATGCGCGGCTCGCAGCGGCCACCGCCGGTTCCACGGAGCCGGCTCTTTTGCTGACGGCGGACGTGCTGCGTCATGCGGCGGCGGTTTTCAAGGCCGCCTACGACCCGCGCCATGGCGGCTTTGGCGGCGCGCCGAAATTTCCGCAGCCGAGCGTTCCATTGTTATTGCTGCGCTGTGCGAAACGCTTTGATGATGAAGAAGCCACGCGCATGGTTTTGCACACCTGCGAACGCATGGCTGCTGGTGGCATTCACGATCAGCTCGGCGGCGGGTTCGCGCGCTACGCGGTGGACGCCAAATGGCTCGTGCCGCACTTCGAGAAAATGCTCTATGACAATGCGCAACTTGCCCAACTTTACCTCGATGCCTTTCTTGTCAGCGGCGACGTCCGTCACGCGAATATCGCCCGTGACATTCTCGATTACGTTTTGCGCGACCTGACCCATCCCGCCGGCGGTTTCTACTCCGCCGAGGACGCCGACAGCGAAGGCCACGAGGGAAAATTTTACTGCTGGACGAAAACTGAACTTTCGCAGCTGCTGACGGTCGAGGAATTCAACGTGGTCGTCCATTATTTCGGCCTCACGGAAAATGGAAATTTCGTTGACCACAGCCACCCGCAGCCCTTGCCCGGACAAAATGTATTAAGCTTGGCAACCTCGTTGGGAATGGGTGGCACGCCATCGCTCCCTGACGAGGAAACCCTGCTGGCTTCCGCCAAAGGGAAAATGTTCGACGCGCGCCGCCAGCGTGTCCGCCCGCAGCTTGATGATAAAATCCTCGCGTCCTGGAACGGACTGATGCTGGGCGCGCTGGCGCGCGCTTATGCCGTGCTCGGCGAAGACAAATATCGCGCGGCGGCGGAGAAAAACCTGGCGTTTATCCGGGGAAAATTATGGGATGAAAAATCGGCAACGCTGTTTCACCGCTGGCGCGACGGCGAACACGACAACGTCCAATTGCTCGAAACCTACGCCTTCCTGCTCGACGGCGTGATTCAATTTTACGAAGCCACGCTCGACCCGAAGCCCCTCGACTTCGCCCTCACGCTCGCCGAAGCCATGATGGCAAAATTTTACGACCCGGTGGACGGCGGTTTCTGGCAAAGCGGAAGCGAGGCGAAGGATTTGATTCTGCGCGTGAAGGACGATTACGACGGCGCGGAACCGTCCGGCAATTCCGTCGCCACGCTGGCGTTGTTGAAACTCGCGGCCATCACCAGCCGTGAAGATTTGCGGAAACCGGCTGAAGCCACCTTGCGACGGTTTGCGCACCGGCTGCAACATTTTCCGCAAGCCATGCCGTTCATGCTGCACGCGGTGGATTTCTGGCTGGAAGAACCACGCCGTGTGGTCATTGCCGGGGATGTGAATGCCGCGAATTTCCAGGAATTGTTGCACGCGGTCCATGCGGTTTATCAGCCGGATAAAATTGTTTTGGGGAACACCGGCGCTGTCGGGGAATTCATGCGGACTTTGCCCGCCCAAAACGGCGCGGTGGTTTATCTTTGCACCGGCACCGCCTGCCAGCCACCAACCAGCGAGGTAAAGAAAGTGAAGGAATTATTGAAGTAGGCGTTGAAGGAAAGTTTCAACCGCCGGGTTCGTGCAGTGTCTCTTTGTGGCCGCGCGGCTGCTGGATTCTTCGCAGCGCCCGGCGCAGCGATTCGATTTCCCGTTCGTCGGCGGATTGCTGGCGTTCCGCCAGCTCGACGAGCTCGCGCACTTCTTCCATTTGCTCCAAAGCCTGCTCCAACGATTCGACAATTTGCCGCACTTCGTCAACCGCCTGGCGGATGGCGGAAGCATCCGTCCCGCTGCGAGCCGCGGCCGGAGTTTCCGGCTTGGGCACGGTCATTTCCTCGGCGGGCGCACCGGAGGGTTGATCCATTTGCGCAGTTTGCGCGGGTTGCAGGGAGGAGAGGTGAGGACCGCGACCGCGGCCCCGTCCGCCGCGCCGTCCGCGCCGCCGCCCGCCGCCTGAACTTCGCAGTGGCGCGGGAGGATTCGATGCCGTTGGTTGTTCTTCGGGTGAAACCATTTCCTCCGCGAGCATGGCGTGCCGGCAGGCAAATGCAATCGCGAATTGCGACTACTTTTTCACAAACAACGCCAGCGAAGCAGTATAGCCGTGCAGGAAATTTTTTTCACCGACCGGCCCGATTTCGCCGTTGCAGAAAAATCCGGCGAGCCCGAGGGGGCCGAGTCGTTGCTGCACCATTTCGGCGTCGTGATTTGGCACGCCAAAGAGACCCTGGCCGCGGCCATTGCAGCAGCAAAGGCAGCCGCCGTAAATCGGCGCCCCGGCGAATTGTTTTTTCGCGCGCGCCAGCAGTTCGTTCATATCCTCGGTTGCCGCCGCCGCGTCGCGCCGCTGGAATTGCATGGTCTGCCCCGCGCGCGGCATCGCGCCGACGGACAACACGCCGGAATTCGGATCGCCGCCGATGAGATTGCGCACGAGGAAATCGCCGCGGTGGAAATCTTCGAGGTATTCGTTGACGACGAGGCCGATGAACAGGTTGCCGCGGGCCTTTTGCTGTTCGGCGGGCGGAAGTTTTTGAAACGTCTCCGCCAGCACCGAATAGGCGGGGCGATTGGCGATTTGGCGGATTAAATTGTGTTCGACGCGGGTGAGCGTCCACGTCTCGCCGATGGGCGTGCAACCTTGGGAAATGACACTCGCCAGTTTCACGTCGCCGCCAAAGGAAATGGCCACGCCGCCGTCCTCAAACACGTCGCCGTTCAAATAGACCTGCGTGGTCTGGTCGGAGAAGACTCCGCTGGCCAGTCCGCCGAGCGCGGGCAGCGGCGCGTAGGCCTCGTTCCAGGAACGGAGCCAGTTTTCCGCAACGAGATGAAACGGATCAATGAACACCAGCCAGCCATTCGTGCGCTTGGGCTCAACGCCGGTTGCCGAATGCCAGTACGCCGCGCCGTTGGCCTCGTCCACCTGTTTCTGCGCAAAACGGAACCCCTTCAATTCCGCCCCCGGCAGGGAATAAAGGGCGAGCACAAAGCCGGACGCCCCTTCAATCTCGTTCGCACCGGCGATCAATCCGGTGCTCGAACAGCCCGCCAGCAGGGGAATCCGGGCATGGACGCGCAAAATTTCCAGCGTCTGCCGCGCGTGCGGGAAAAATTTCGGCGACATGAAAACGAGGCCGAGCGAAACCTGCGGCGCCAGAAGCTGCGCGCGCAAATTCTCCGCCCACTGCCGGAGTCCGGTTTCATCAAAACCGTCCGGCCAATGCGCAGCGATGGAAAATTCGGTGTTCACAATGCTACCTTAACCATGCCACAACTTTCTCGCCTGACCAAATTTCTTTGACCGGCTGGCGTTCGCGGGCGATGGCGGCGTGTTTGCCGTTCACCAAAATTTCAGCGGCCCGGGGCCGGGTATTATAGTTCGACGCCATCACAAATCCGTAAGCGCCTGCGCTCAAAAGCACAAGGTAATCGCCTTCACCGACTTTTGGCAGCGGACGGTCTTTGCAGAAATAATCGCCGGATTCGCAGACGCCGCCTACGACGTCCACCTTTATCGTGGTGCCGCCTTTGCGGGTGACCGGCACGATTTCGTGGTAGGCGTTGTAAAATGCCGGGCGGATCAAATCGTTCATCGCGGCGTCCACGATGACGAAATTCTTTTTGCCCATGCGTTTCACGTATTCAACGCGCGTGACGAGAATGCCCGCGTTGCCGGCAATAAACCGGCCCGGCTCGATCAAAATATTCAAGCCCAGCGGGCGCAGCAATGGCAGCAAGCGCGCGGCATAACTTTGCGGCGTCAGAATGTTTTTGGCCGGGCGCGATTGCCACCAGGTGGCGGCTCCGCTGGCGAGCGCGGGTTGATAAACGATGCCCAAACCGCCGCCGATGCTGAAAAATTCCAGCGCATGCTTTTCCTTCAAGCGATGAACCAGCGGCAGGACTTTGCGCACGGCCCGCTCGAACGGGCTGATCTGGGTGACCTGCGATCCGATGTGCATTTGCAGGCCACGCAGCCGCAAATTTTTCAGTTTGCCCGCGCGGGCATAAACGCCCTCGATTTGCTCCAGCGCGATGCCAAATTTGTTTTCATAGGTGCCGGTCGTGATTTTTGTGTGAGTGTAGGCGTCCACACCCGGGTTCACCCTCACGGCGATGGGAGCGATCTTTTTGAGCCGCGCGGCAATGCGGTTGATGCGTTGCAATTCCGGTTCGCTCTCGGCGTTGAAGGAATAAACGCCTTGCCGCAGGGCAAATTCAATTTCACCCTCCGTTTTGCCAACACCGGCGAAAACGCACCGGTGCGGGTCGCCGCCCGCCGCGATGACCCGCTGCAATTCACCGCCGCTGACGATGTCGAAGCCGCTGCCAAGATTGGCCAGTGTGCGCAGCACGGACAGGTTGGAATTGGATTTGATGGAAAAGCAGACGAGATGCGCCACCGGCGCCAGCGCCCGGTCCAGTTTCCGGAAATGCTCCGTCAGTGTGCGTTGCGAATAAACGTAAAGCGGCGTGCCGAACTTGCGCGCAAGCGTCTCGACGGCGACACCTTCGCAGAACAACTTTTTGCCGACATAACGAAAATCGTGCATGGCTCAAAGTCTAAAGTTGACGGCCCACGGTGGCAAAGAAAAAGCCCGCCAGCGAGAGCCGGCGGGCAAAAAGCGGGCATTCGTTATTGATGTTCAGCCAGAATTTTTGCGCGCTCGGTCTGATATTGTTCCGGCGTGATGACGCTGGCGTTGTATTTCTCAAGCAGAGCCTGGAGTTGTGACTGTTGCATGAGGGAAATCGGCAGCGGCGGCGCTGTGATCGGTTGCAGGCCCAACTCCCTTCCGGGAAAGTTCGCTTTGGCATTTTGCGACGGCTCCATGGGAGAGGATCGGACTGTGGTCGGCGCCGGAGTTGGGATGGCAGTTGGCGCGGCGGACGTTGCTGATGCGGGCGTCTCCCCCAACACTGCCCCCGCCGGGAGGCTGCCCGAAGGTGGCGGTACTGGTGCGAACAAACTATTCCCCGACCTTGAACTCGTTGACGCGGCGGTCATTGTTGGGGCCGGTGGCGTCGTCGAAGGCATGGTTATCGCCGCAGCGGGGGGGCTGGTTGGTTCCGGCACGGTGGCGCCGGAGGGAGTGACCACCACCGGCGGCGGCTGGGTTTGCTGCGCGTTCAACTCATTCATTTTTTGCATCAATGCCGCGTTAGCCGTGGCTTGATTCGCTTCGACCGCCTGCGGATTTTGCGTCGGTGGCGCAGCTGGTGGCGTGGTTGTGGCGGCGGCGGCCTGAGCCGGTGCTTCCGGCATTGCGGGAGGGGTCACCTGCGGATTTTGCATCGGTGGTGCAGCCGGTGGCGTGGTTGCAGCGGCAGCGGGCTGAGCCGGTGCTTCCGGCATTGCGGGAGGGGTCACCTGCGGATTTTGCATCGGTGGTGCAGCCGGCGGTGCGGTTGCGTCGGCAGCGGGCTGAGCCGGAGCTTCCGGCATTGCGGGAGCGGCCACCT
>Ga0265316_10005605_pt1 | contig 12163 bp, 9 predicted proteins | sample 4522metaG_FD_202092 | JGI IMG/M metagenome (GOLD analysis project Ga0265316, IMG submission 202092) | Rhizosphere microbial communities from Carex aquatilis grown in University of Washington, Seatle, WA, United States - 4-5-22 metaG | ecosystem: Host-associated > Plants > Roots > Rhizosphere >... | reverse complement strand
CCGGAGTAGCTCAGCGGTAGTAGCGGGTGCCTGTTAAGCACTAGGTCGCCGGTTCGAATCCGGCCTCCGGAGCCAAGGTTAGAACCAATAATTAAAGAGGCAGTATGCCTCTTTTTCATTACTGGGTGACCAAAGTGACTGACGTTAGAACTCTGCTATGATTTCATTATGACCAAGCAGTTTAATGAGTATGCAGAGATTTATGACGAACTATTCAGTGCGACTATGGATTATGAAAAGGAAGTTGATTTCTATGACAAGATACTACGCAAAAACAAATGTAAGAGCATTTTAGAAGTAGGCTGTGGGACTGGTCATAGGGGACAATTCTTCAAAAGCAGGGGCTATGATTATGTCGGTCTAGATATAAGTGAGGGAATGCTCAAGATAGCTCGTAGAAAATATCCAGAGATAGAATTTATTCAGGGAGATGTTAGAAAACTCCAGCTAAAAGAAAAGTTTGATGCGGTAATCTTTCTGGGCAAAGGTTCTGTCTACCTGACTACGGACGACGATGTTATGGCTGCCCTAAAGTCTATGAAGAAGCTTATTAGAAAGGGCGTGATAATACTTGATGGTTTTGATGCTGACTTCATAATTCCCAACTTCAAGAAGAACATCTCTTGGAGCAAGACAATAGGCAGCAGAACAATAACCAGAAAGAGCATCAACATACTCAACCCGAAATATCCCAATTCTTGGGATAGGAGACTAACGTATATCGTTGAAGATAATGGGGTCGAGAAGAAATATATTGACACTGCATTGCTCAGAGCATTTTCAGGCAAGGAGCTAAAGACATTCTTTGCGAATGAAGGCATTACTGATACGCAAATTATTAATAATGGCCACACTGTGATCGCAATAGGAACGTTCTAACTTCCATCACTACGGGGAGCCATAGAAAAAGCAGGAGTATTTACTCCTGCTTTTTCTATTGTTTTGTTGGCCGGACTTAAACTAGGCGACTCGACAGCTGGCTGGCGATAATCGCCGGTTCGGTCATCAAGCTCGCTCGCAGAAGCTTGCTTCGAGCATGGCTGAGCGGAAAAGTGCGTAGCACGCTATCCGGCCTCCGGAGCCAAATACTTAACAAGTTAAGTATTTTTAACAGATTGATTATAGGTTGAAACAACTACGTCAGTCAAACGCATAGCCTCTAACCCTGTTTTACGCTGCGGCTACAATAACTTCTTTACCCATAGATTCACCTGATAGGGCAATGTATCCCACGGGAATTCCTTTCAGCCGAAACGCTTGGGTGGCGTGCTCATTATGTAGCTCATCAACCAGCTCACCCCTCTTCTTAGTCACATCGATAACATTGCTTATTTCGAAGTTACGTTCAACCCGGTTTGCCACTACAATACCGCCGTCGCACCGGGCGGCGAAAGACCCCGTATAAGCTTCAGGTAGCATCAATTGTTCCAACTCGCCTGTAATTGAATTGGTGATTTCATCAGGTCGGCTGCCGGCCAGCACAAACCCGAGGGCAACCGAGCCTAACTTACGGTCTTTTTTGTATTGTTCAATCATAAGTTTATTGATTTCTGCAGCCACCTCATCGGGAATACCATTTCCCTCTAGGCTTCTACCCGGGGGAATGCCCCAATAAGGTACTAATCCTATTGATAGCAGCCAAGGGAGCGGAATTTTTTTGTATGACTCGCGGGTCATATTTTTGTTTATCAGCAGCTTGAAGTTATTTATATATTTACGCCCTTTTCGAGCCGCTACCGCCAAACTCAAGCCGGCTTCCATATCCGCTATATCTGACAAGCCGTCTATATGAGCACTGGTAATACCAAAAGAGATATCGTTTTCCAGGCACTCAATTGCCCAATCGGTGATTGACCTGCCACTACCGTCAGCAAATGCCTCGGTGGTATCAAAGCTATCAATTATTGAATCAGCGAGCTCGCACGAGCCAACAGAGATGTCGTAAAATTTCTTAAAAGCTCTTAAATAAGCAGCCTCAGGTAAAAACACAGATGCAGCTGTAATCTCGCGATAAGGCACATTCACCATTTGGTCCGGGAACAGAGACGGCCAGTAGGGCAGGGAACCGATATGTCTAACTTCGTGTTTGTGCTTTTTGGACCAGCGGTCGAGCCCCATCGGATTTTTTCGATTACGTTTACCGCTAGGCCCATGGTGGAGTTTCTTCTCCGTAGCAATCACATCGAGTGTGCGCGGCGGTTTATAAGGCCCCTCGATGCTATCTAGAAATTGTCGCTCGAGGGAATCGGCGAATTCTTTAATCTCCATCAGAACATAATTATACAAAAATTACAACACTATGTATAGTGCGAAAAGTACTACATGCAGGGCCGGCGGGGGATGGTATATTAAGAGGGTTAACAAATGGGTTGCTGGAATCCTGTGCAAATCAGGAACTGTGCCGCAACGGTAAGCCGCTAACAAGCGAGCAAGTCCGATACAGCAAAAGTAATTAATTCGCTCCCGAGCAGGAGAAATACTTAGGCACGCTTAAGTAATTTTGACCCCTGTATTCTCGCGAGCAGGGGTATTTTTATGGCCGCGACAGCCGAGGTTCTACAAAATAGGAACGATGAATACGACCGCTTGGGCGGTGTGGCTCTGCATGGCGCTGGCATTGAATTTTCCGAGCTGGGAGTTAACGATTACGCCACCCACCTGGACCAATATTTAAGACACGGCGAAGCCGCCCTGGAATTTATCGAAGAAGATCTTATAACCGATAGCGCTGAGCGGATGGTAAAAGCCAAATATATAAATGAAGTAAAGTTTCGGCTTGCCGGAGATGATTTTCTATCAGTCAAAGGCAACTTTTCGATGCGCAAAATTACCTCTAACGCCGAAAATAGGATGCTGGCCAATAGTGATGACCGGCAGCAGCAAAAACGCGTGGCAATTGAATCAAAAGAGCCGGATAAATTAATTGATTGGTTTAGTTCGGCAACTACCAACGAAGTATTTGTGGTCGATTCGCTACCGGTTGCCGACGATGAAGTGTATGCCGTTAAAAGACTATACAGAAAGTTGGAAGACGGCAGCCTTTCCATGCACGTAGTTATTTTGCACACCCCCAGCGTTGAGGTATTCAACGATTACCATCAGGCAATCGGGACAGATATCCCGCCGTCCATTAACGCTCTAGGTATTTTAGAGAATAACTACACCCTAAAAATTCCCGAAGGAATAAGTATGGACGAGTTTATCCATAAAGACGTTGATGCTTACGACGAAACTCTAGCGAAGCATAACGCGGGGCAAGAATTCGTATTCGGTATACCGGCGGAAAAAACCAAAGAAATACCTAATAGCAATGATGTAATCAGGCGCCAGAAACCACTGCTCAATATCTATAAAAGTGCGATTAGGGCACTCGGGCAAAGCGACTGGAAAGTAACCCCAGAGGTTAGTGCAATTAATACTAACCTGGAGCTTGGGCTTAACCTCGCGGAGGGTCAGAAGATGAGCTCAGACGGCTCGCGGGCTTTGCTTGATGGCGTTCACCAATACATTATGTCGACTCTAAACAACGCGCCTGACGAAACGTTGGATATGCTGGCGGCACTAGACGAGGTTGATGCATCAGCCGCTTACGGCGTGGCCAGCTACTATGGCGGCGAAGCCAAAGCCGCCGGCATGCGTTACGAGAGTTCGGCTTGTCCGACAGCTCTGAATATCAATAGTAATACCGAACAAGCTGGTATGGAGAAAGGTTTTCGCAAGGACCCCACTAAATGCGTACTTTGCCCGGGTTGTAAAAACATAGTTGATTTGCCTAAAGATTTATATAAGAAAAACATTCTGCACTGCACAGAGTGCAAGCTGACGGTTAAGAACGGAAAAGTTATTAGCCATCGTGAGTTGTTTGAAGGCGCCAAGGATAAGGTTGTCAGCGCCTTTGAAATTATCAGCGACTGGTTTAGGAAAGACAGCCAAGAAAGACAGATTAAGAAGATGGCCGAGCGGCAAGCTAAGCTTGAGCTGAGTGGCGATATCACCTATCTGGACAAGAAACGTTATGAAAAACAGGCGCGTCTTGTACTTGAAGAACAAGCCGCCTAAATACTTAACTTGTTAAGTATTTAGGCTTTGGAGCGGTTGAGATTAGTCATGCTTCTAACCAGCGCTCGGCCGAGTTTTTTTTCGTTGATTTGGCTGAGTTTTTCTAGCGCACCGTAGTGTTTCTCTAAATAAGTTAAATGCCGGATGCGCTGTTTGCGAAAAGCCGATTTAGCTAGGCCGGATTTGGCGATAAATTCGCTGATTTTCTCACTGCCGATATAGTGCGGCAGTATTACATAGCTGGCGCCGGCCTCATATAGTTTGGCGGCTTCGTAGGGGTCGTCGGCGTGTATCACAACTATGGCATCATGATTCTTAGCCTTTATGTAGCTGAGTAAGACCAGGTTGGTTTGGTAATCCGGGATAGTTGAAACTATTAACTTGGCGTGGTCGACACCGGCTTCTTCTAGTAGCTCTACATCCGTGGCATCGCCGTATAAGTAATTGAGCTTGCGCTGCTCGATTACGTCTATAACTTCGGGGTCGTAATCAACCACCACGTATTTTTTCTTGAGCTTCTTAAATAAGTTGATGAATTCATGGCCGCCGCGCTGGTAGCCGAACAAAACCAACTCGTAACTAGCCTCCGGCCGCTGCTCGCTGTGGGTTTTGCGCCGTTCAAACAACCCTAAATATTTCTCGAAGAAATTAAATAGCCGGTCGCTGAATATAATCATATAGGTGCTGGCGGCGATGCTGATAAGTGTCATCAGCACAATGGCCGACACTACGTCGCTGGCGAGCAGGCCTTTGCTTTGGGCGATTAGGATTAAAACTATAGAAAATTCGCTGACTTGAGCCAAAGCCAACGATGCTTTAAAGCTGGTGCGTTTGGTGTAACCCAAAAATCCCATCACACTCATGGCTACAATTGGTTTTAGCACGGCCGCGATAAACACGCCCGCGATAATTAACCCGACCTTAGAGCCGATGCTTGATAGGGTTAGGTTGGAACCCAGGGCGATGAAGAAGACTATCAAAAAGAAATCGCGCAGCGGCCGCAGGCGGGCGCTGATTTCTTGGGCCGAGGGCAGTGGTGCTAAGCAGATGCCGGCTAGCAGGGCGCCGATTTCGGTTGATAAGCCAATTTTTTGGAACAGGGCGGCGCTACCCAGCCCCCAGGCAATAGCGAATAAGAATAAAAACTCCTGGCTTTCGGCAATCAGGTGATGGAACTTTGGCAAAACCCGGGAGCTGATTAGATATATTATCCCGCCCAAAATCAAAGCCTTAGCCAGTAGCGAGAAAAGCGAGCTGAGTACCACAGACTGGTTGTTGCCGGCCGAGGTTAGCACCACCAGGGCGATAGCAATAATATCCTGCACCAGCGACACGCTGACGGCGATTTTACCGTACAGCCGGCCCTGTTCTTTTTTATCGCTGATTAATTTAAGAATGATAATCGTACTGGATATAGCCAAGCTGAAGCCCAAAAAAAGACTGGCCCGGTTGTTGAGCCCAAAACCTTTGCTGACAAAATAACCAAGAATAGTAATAACCGCCACCTGGCTGCCGCCAACTATCGAAGCAGTCCGCCCCACCTCTTTAATTACCCGCGGGTTTAGTCCCAAACCGATGATAAACAGTAGCAGGGCGATGCCCAGGTCTGAAAATAGCGCCAGTGTATCGGGTGATTTAGCAATATGAAAAACTGCCGGACCAACGATGATACCGGTTAAGATGTGCCCAATAATCAACGGCTGGCCGATTAGCCGCATTAAAAGCGCCACGGCCGCGCCGACAACTATGATTAAGCTCAGTCCCGCAAATACGTTATCCATAAGCTAAACCAGCGACCAGATTGCCGCGCCGCCAGCAACCACCATTATGGTGGTCACTCCCCAGCCCAGCCAAGTGGTAGATTTTTTATTTACCCACTCGCCCATAATAGGTTTGTTACTGCTGATAATGACTATCAGAGCCAGGACCAATGGCGCGACGATGCCGTTGGCTACGGCCGAGTAAATCAGGGCTTTGATAGGGTCTATGCCCAAGAAATTGATGCCCAGTCCTACGAGTACTGACAGGGCGATGGTGGCGTAGAAAGCGTGGGCCTGCTTGAATTTGCGGTAAAGGCCTTCGCGCCATTTAAAACTTTCGGCGGCGGCGTAGCTACTGGAGCCGGCCAGTACCGGAATTGCCAGCATGCCGGTACCAATGATGCCGATAGCGAACAGCCAATAAGTGGCGTTGCCGGCAAACGGCCGCAGGGCTTCGGCGGCCTGGGCGGCCGAAGTAATATTAGTAATCCCATGCGTAAATAACAAAGCGCCGCAGGCCGCGATAATAAAGAACATTACCAAGTTGCTCAGCAGCATGCCGCTCCAAACATCGACTCGCATAGATTTAATATGATGCTTACTAACGCCTTTTTTGCGTGAGGCAATCGAAGTTTCACCATCCATAATCTGGTTTTCGACTTCCTGCGAAGTCTGCCAAAAGAATAGATACGGTGAAATAGTCGTGCCCAAAATAGCGCAGATTAGCAGTAGTTGATTCTTAGACCATTTAACGGATGGCAAAACCGAGTGGTGCAGAACCGTACCCCAATTTAGGTGGGCCATAATCGCCGAAGCCACATAAGCCAGTAGCACCAGCGCCAGCCATTTAAGATAACGGGCATAGCGGGCGTAAGGCAGAAAAATTTGCAGCACGACGCTTAGCAAGGCAAAGCCAATAACTGCCACTCCGAAATTGAAGCCGTGGTCTAGTAGCTGAACAGCTTTGGCCATGGCGCCCAGATCGGCGCCGATGTTAAAGGCGTTAGCCGCAAACAGCATTAGCGTACATAAATACAAAACTCGCTTAGAGAAATGGGTGCGGATATTGCCGGCCAGGCCGCGGCCGGTAACCATGCCGATGCGGGCGCACATCTCTTGAACAATCGCCATAAGGGGAAAAGTAAAAATAGATAACCACAGTAGCTGGAAGCCGTATTGGGCGCCGGTTTGTGAATAAGTGGCGATGCCGGAGGGGTCATCATCGGAGGCACCGGTGGTTAAGCCGGGCCCCAGCACATTCCAATATTCACGGCCGCGTCTAACTGTTCGAACCTCGCTGGCCTCGACCATGTGGACGGTTTTTAGAAAGCCGGCATCTAGCGCTAAGGCTTCGGTCTTGGCGAATTCTTCTAAGTTGTGTTTTTTTGCCATAGGTACTTTTTGTACTGCTTAAGCACTATGGTATAACTTCGGCCAGGTTAAAACAAATATATAACTACTTGGCGGAGGGGTTCTTTTTGGCGATTTCGGAGTTGATAACCGCCGCGAATTTCGACACTGATGGCGCACCGGTTTGCGAGTCTACTAATTCCGAATTTGGTACGTATTGGCCGTCTAAGAAAAAGCTGGGCGTTGCCATTTCCTGGCCGGTTTTATTAAAGGCCGCTAAATCGGCATTGATGGCGTCATTGACCTTGGAGCTGGCGTAGTCGCTTTTGAATTGGGTTAGGTTGAGGCCAATCTGCTGGGCATAGGTGTCGAAGAACGTCTGGGGGTCAGTGGCGCTGACCCAGTCGTTCTGGTTATCATATAGTTTTTGGTTCATCTCAAAGTATTTGTTCTGCAAACCGGCGGCTTCGGCGGCCCGGGCGCTGGCGAAAGCGTTAGGGTGGATTTGGGTCAGCGGCAAATTGCGGAATTGATAGAGGATATCTTTAGAAAATTGCTGCTGCACTTGGACAACCGCGGGGTTATATTCGGCGCAAATTGGGCATTCGTAGTCACCGTATTCAACCAAAGTTACGCCTTTAGCATTTTGACCTTCGGTGTGGCTGGTCGGCTGAGAGTTAGAGTTGGTAGTAGTTGAACCATTGTTGTTAGATTTTTGGCTGATTACAAAAACACCTATGAAAATGATAATAATCGCCCCGATAATTCCCAAAAACCGCTTATCCATAAAACCTCCGTTAGTTCTATGCACTAGTCTACCACGCCATATCGTTTCTGGCGGGTTTTATGTTCTAATAAAGCCAGCGAACCGTTGGTTATCGCCAACAATGCCCCGGCGTCGTACATAATCCGGCCGGTTACAAATTCTCTTCCGGCTTGCCTGTCCGTAAATAATTTATCGCCTAGCTCAAAAGCGTGCCAAACATCCACACCAAAAGCTTCAAACGGCCGCTTTAAATCGTTTGGCGTGGCAAACAGTAGGTCCTGGCTTAACCTTGTGTTACTAACGCGGTTGGCCATTACAGCCAGTCCTTTATGCTCTCCGACTCGCTGGTTTATCGGGTTGATGTCCGGACTGAGCCGGCGCATAAGCTCTAGGGTGCCATGCTGAAATCCATTTGGTAGATAGGTATCCATCCGGGACTGTATCTCTTTGTAGCGGCCTATATTTATATCAAAAAGTTCCTCGTCAAAGAAATCCTTTCCCATCAAGCTGGCGGTTAGGTGCATTAGGGCTACGCGGCGGGACTTGTCGGTTATAACTACAGGCACAACGTCAATCATATCTATGGCCGCACAGCCGCAATCAAGGCCGCGAGCGCCTTCAGCAGTGTGGCCGCCGGGCCGATATTCCACGCCATTTTGCACGTAGGCAGAGTTCAAGTCCCTAAGAACTGTCAGGTGATTGCCGCGGCTACCCTTTGTCATACCCCAGACCAACGCATTGGTGCTTGTCCCGCCCATATTTTGCGGCCCGACTTCCTTCATCATAGCTTCTACTAAAGTCGTCGCCGGGCGCTCATCGCCGCAATCTTCTGGTGCCTCCGGCTGAGTTTCGTCGAAAAAATGATCAAAATTGAGCCGGCACATCTGTTCCAGGGCGGCTCTGTCTTGCTGGGTCTCTACACCTATTTGCCCAGTGTAAGCGTTTTTAAATTCTCCGCTGGGCCCATATAACGGCCCCAGGTTCTCTACTACTGTCGGTTCATAAGTAATATCGCGGTTGTGGCTCATATCCATTCTTTCTCCAAAATTCAGCATCAATAATAAATCTTCCTAAGGCGCTCGCAATCTCTATTGAAAATGCACCCGTTTATTTTATAAACAACAGTTTTTTAATCTACTATCTTAGCAAAAATATGTAAAGCCGAATTTTCATAGAAAGAATGTAAAATGATAAGTGATGAAGCTCGTGTATATTCTGCTGGTCCTGGTGCTCTTAAAATGCATATTGCTATATAGGGTCTATCACTCGGTGCCGGCGCTGGAGCTCAAACGGCGGGCCCGGGGCAAAGACCACAAAGCCGCGGCTTTATATAAGGTGGCATCGTATGGCGCTTCGTTAGATGTATTGTTATGGCTGGTCGGTACGGCCAGCGCGGCAACTTTATTTATCTGGTCGGCCCGAACCAATTGGTGGCTGGCGGCGTTGGTAACGATTGTTACAGCCTGGCTGGTGGTTTGGGGCCCGCGGTTTTCGGCCGACGGCCGGGCTGGCAGTTTGGCGGCCCTTGCGGCACCGGCCTACGCCCGAATTTTGTCGTTTGGCCGTCCGGTTCTTGGCCGCCTAGCCGATTGGCTACCAGCCACCAACCCGCTGCATTTTCACACCGGTCTTTATGAGCGGAAAGATCTACTCGATTTATTGAGCAAGCAAAACAGCCAGATTGATAACCGGATACCGCAGTCCGATTTAGCGATTGCCCACGGTGCCATGAGCTTTGGCGATAAACTGGTCAGCTCGGCTATGACGCCGCGCCGCAAGCTTAAGTTAGTCGGCGCCGGCGAGAACATTGGCCCACTGTTAATGGACGAGTTACATAAAAGCGGCTTTAGCCGGTTCCCGGTGGTTAAAGATTCCTCCAAAACCGCCGCTCCGCAAATCATCGGCACGCTTTATTTGAATGATTTAATCGGCCACGACGGCACGGGCAAAGTTAAAGACCTGGCCCGCAAAGGCGTGTTTTATATCAACGAAGCCTCAAACCTGCGCCAGGCGCTTAGCGCGTTTTTAAAAACCCACCATCATCTACTGGTTGTGGTTAACGACTTCGAGGAAGTGGTAGGGGTTGTATCTATCGAAGACGTTCTGGAACAGATTATCGACCAGCCTATAATTGATGAGTTCGACAGCTATGAAGACTTGCGAGCGGTAGCCGCCAAAGAGGCCAAACAAGACCAAGCCGAACACGAAGAGACCGAAATTCCGGTTGCACCCGAAGCCGAATAGCCATATACTCCTACTCAATTTGGCCAAACGTCAAAATATGAGTGAAGTATTATTAGAGCAAGAAGCTCCTAAACAAGCGTCGGTGAATGTACTGCGATATATAGCAGAGGAGTTGCCTGTCCCAGAAATAAATTCGTTTAGACAGTTTGAAGAATATTTGGCCGACACCCAAATTATCCAAATAATGTGCTTAGCCGTAGAGCTTCACGGTGCTACAAGCCCACAGCATAATTATGAAAAAACTCTATCAGGTGAAGACGTTGCTGCAGACCACATAACCCGGCCTTTTTTTACCACAGTGCACAATAAAATTCTGGAAAATGAACAGTCTGCGCCATACCTGCTACATGCTTACGCGTCTGGCGGCGAGTATCAACGCACCACCCAGTCAATGCTTATACCGCTGGAGCTTGACGGCTCACTAAATGGAGACGAGTTTGCCAGAAATATAGTGGACTGGTCTGCCAAAAACAAAGGCACAGTTAAGCTTAGCTACTACATTAATAATATGAAGAAAATTGCCGGTCTAATGGCCAGAGCTATTGAGATTCAAATTCCCCCGCCAGAAACTCAAGAAGACCATGGCATAAAACCTAATCTAGCTCCCTTAGTTAGTCTTACTGCGTTGGGCATTGCAACCGGCTTCTTGGCGGGCAGGGCATTTTCTGGCCGCCGCCGTTCATAGGTGTTAAAATAACTCCTATATGGAGCGAGTTTTATCATCTGATGTCGTTAAGCATGCCGGCCAGGAGGTTTTAATCCGGGGCTGGCTACACAAAAAACGCCTGCTGGGCGGTCTCAACTTTTTGCTGGTCCGCGACCGTGGTGGCGTAACCCAAGTCGTGGTGGAAGATGCCGCCGAAGTTGAAAAACTGCGCGGCCTACAGCTGGGCACGGTTCTGACAATTAGCGGCCAAGCACATGAGGAGTCGCGGGCGCCGGGCGGGGCAGAGGTTCGGCAGCCTAAAATTACGGTAGACGTACCAGTTACCGACGAATCGCCGATAGAAATCGATAAGCCGCTCAGCCACAAGCCGGAAAATCTGGATACACTGTTTGAAAACCGGGTTATCGGCTTACGCAACTTGCAAGAGCAGGCCATATTCAAGATTCAGTCCGAGACCGAAGAAGCCATTCGCAAATATTTGCGCGGCCAAGGCTTTACGCAGTTTAACTCGCCCAAGCTTTTGCCCGGCGCCACTGAGGGCGGGGCAGAAGTGTTCAAGTTGGATTATTTTGGCAAACAGGCCACGCTGGCCCAAAGCGCCCAGTTTTATAAGCAAATCATGGTAGGGGTGTTCGAGCGGGTGTTCGAAATCAACCCAACTTACCGGGCAGAGCCCAGCGCCACCACCCGGCACATGACCGAATTTATTACGGTAGACGTAGAAATGGGCTTTATCGCCTTCCCCGATTTACTTAACTTGTTAAGTAATTTAATAAATGCCGCTGTAGACGATGTTTGGAAAAACTCCGAAAATCAGCTAAAACTCTGGGACGCCAAAAAGCCGGTTTTGCCAGCCAGCTTCCCGGTTTTGACCATGGCCGAAATCCACCAGAAATATTCCGATGACACCGGCACCAAAACCATTGGCGAAAAAGACCTGCGTCCGGACGAAGAGCGCTGGGTTTGCGAGTACGCCGCCAAAGAACTTGGTAGCGAAGCCGTGTTTGTGACCGAATGGCCGGCATCCGAAGCCAAGTTCTATCACAAAGTGGACGAGAAAAACCCGGAGTTTGCAGAACGCTTCGACCTGCTCTTCCGCGGCGTAGAGATTGCCACCGGCAGTATGCGCGAGCATCGCTACGACGTGCTGGTCAAACAACTCAAGGAACAAACCGGCGGCTCGCCGGACGACGACGGCTTTAAATACTTCCTGCAAGCCTTTAAATACGGTATGCCGCCGCACGGCGGCTTCGGCATGGGCTTGGAGCGCCTAGTCGAGAAAATCATCGGCCTGGCCAACATCAAAGAAGCCACCCT
>Ga0265316_10005604_pt1 | contig 12163 bp, 10 predicted proteins | sample 4522metaG_FD_202092 | JGI IMG/M metagenome (GOLD analysis project Ga0265316, IMG submission 202092) | Rhizosphere microbial communities from Carex aquatilis grown in University of Washington, Seatle, WA, United States - 4-5-22 metaG | ecosystem: Host-associated > Plants > Roots > Rhizosphere >... | reverse complement strand
GGGTCGGTTACGAGCAGGAACTGGCCGCGCATGGCAGCGTGGGCGGCCGTTTGTCGAAGATTCTGACGCAGCGGACGAACGTGCTGATCAATCTGCCGGTGCTGAAGGATCATGACGGCGCGGGAGTAACTATCGCGCTGAAAAACATGTATGGCGTCATTCATAACCCGAACAAATACCACCCCAACGGCTGCAATCCGTACATTGCCGATCTGAATATGCTGCCGGAAATTCGGACCAGGATGCGGCTGACGATTTGCGATGCGACCACGGCGATGTACGAGGGCGGGCCGGCCTACAAGCCGGAGTTCAGCTGGCACAACAACGGCCTGATCGTATCGCAAGATCCGGTAGCCCTGGACTACACCGGCTGGCAGATCATTGAGCGCAAAAGAGCGGAGAATGGATTGAAGACTCTGGAGGCCGAGGACAGGGCGCCGCGCTATATTGCGACGGCGGCAGACGCGCAGCACCGGCTGGGCAATTGCGATCCGAAGAGAATTTCGACTGTCGAGGTGTAGAGAGAGAGGCTCAATATGTTGGGCGAGTTGGATGTGCGAGGGGATATGAGCCTGTTAGATCGCCGCCGGTTCATGAAGTGTGCACTGGCTTCAGGAGCAGCTCTGGGCGTGAGCGAGGTGGCGCGACCCGCCTCTGGGATTCCCGCCGGGGCCGGGCAGCAGAAGCAGGACGACGCGCAATTCATCGTCGAGGCAAAGTTCTACCAGAAACTGCAAAACCGGAAGATCAAGTGCAAGCTGTGCCCGCGCGAATGCACGGTGGGCGATAAGGAACGCGGCTACTGCGGGGTGCGGGAGAATCGCGGAGGAACCTACTACACGCTGGTACATTCGCGGGTCTGCGCGGCGCATGCCGATCCCGTCGAGAAGAAGCCCCTCTTCCACTATCTACCGGGGTCGCTGGCTTTCTCAATCGCTACGGCCGGGTGCAACGTCAATTGCAAATTCTGCCAGAACTGGGAGATCTCGCAATCGCGTCCGGAGCAGATTCCGGCCGACTACGCGCCTCCGCAACGGGTTGCCGCGCTGGCGAAGCAGTACGACTGCCCGACGATTGCCTATACCTACAGCGAGCCTGTGGTCTACAGCGAATTTCTGATGGACACTGCCGACGCAGGGCATGCGGCAGGCATTCGCAGCATCGTGGTCTCGAACGGCTACATACAGGAGGAGGCTCTGCGGGCGGCCTACGGCAAGATGGACGCGGTCAAGATCGACCTGAAGGCCTTCACGGAGTCCTATTACAGGGATGTCGTGACCGGGCAGTTGAAGCCGGTGCTGGAAACTCTGGTGACGCTGAAAAAGATGGGCAAGTGGACGGAGATCGTTTACCTGGTGCTGCCGGGGATGAACGACGGCGATGCGGAGTTGCGCGGGCTGGCGCAGTGGATCAAAGCCAATCTGGGCGAGGATGTGCCGCTGCACTTCACGCAGTTTCATCCGGAGTACCTGTTGAAGAATCTGCCTATTACTCCGGTGCCGACCCTGGAGCGAGCCAAAGCGATTGCCGACGCCGAGGGGCTGCACTATGTGTACATCGGAAACGTGCCGGGACATCCCGCGCAGAATACATATTGCCCACAATGCCGCAAACTGCTGGTGGAGCGAGTGGGGTTTACGGCAAGCAAGATGCTGATTCGCAAGAATAGCTGCCCATTCTGTAAACATCCGATCCCCGGCGTCTGGTCTACATAGAGGAGGCGAGCAAATGAAGATCGTGCAGAGTTACAGAGTGTATTGGCTGGTGGCCTGGATTGCGGCGCTGCTTGCGTTTGCGCCGCTGGAGGATATGCGCGCCGCAGGGCCGGAGAAAGGAAGGCAGGAAAAAGTGAGCGAAGAGAATATAAGACAAGCCGGGGTTGCGGGGAGTTTTTATCCGGCCGATCCGAAAGCGCTAACGGCCATGATGGACGAGATGCTGGCCCAGGCAATTCCGCCCTCGATTAAGGATCCGATACTGGCTGTGGTGGCGCCGCACGCCGGTTATCAGTACTCCGGCCCGGTGGCCGCGTACACATACGCGGAGCTGAAGGGGCGCAAGTTTTCGCGTGTCGTGGTGATTGCACCGTCGCATTACGAGTCCTTCGACTTTACCTCCGTTTATGAGGGCGATGCATACGCCACTCCGTTGGGAAAGGTTCCGGTGGACAAGGCCTTTGCGCGGCAACTGGCGAAGATGAGTTCGACGATGCAGCTATCAAGCCGGGGACACGACGCGACTTCGGCGGGCGCAGAGCACGCGATCGAGGTACAGTTGCCGTGGCTGCAGCGGGTGTTGGGAGATTTCCAGTTGGTGCCCATTGTGATGGGAGATCAGAGCTACGAGAGCAGCCGCGCGCTGGGAGTGGCGCTGGTCAAGCTGATTCATGGCGGCGATACGCTCGTTCTTGCCAGTTCTGATTTGTCGCACTATCACCCCTACGACGAGGCCGTGAAGATCGATCATAAGACGCTGAATGCGCTGGAGGCGTGGGACTACTACAGCATGTCACGGAACTTCCAGACGCGCGTTTGGGAGGCATGCGGCGGCGCGCCCATCGTGGCCGCGATGATTTATGCCGAGCGCATGGGAGCCAACCAGGCGCTGGTGCTGAAGTATGCAAATTCAGGCGACGTCACCGGCGATCGCTCGCGCGTGGTGGGATACAGCGCGGATGTATTTGTAAAAACTTCGGGCGGAAAGGCAGTGGAAACGCCATTCTCCCTGAGCGCCGAGGAGAAAAGTGAGCTGCTCGCCCTGGCACGCAAGTCGGTGGAGTATGTGGTTGGGAAGGGTGAACTGTATGTGCCGGCCGCAAGCGCAAGCGCAACGCTGAACCAGGAGCGCGGCGCGTTTGTGACCCTAACCAAATCGGGGCAACTGCGGGGATGCATCGGCTACACATCCGCGATGAAGCCTCTTTACATGACAGTGCGGGACACGGCCACGCATGCCGCTCTGCACGATCCCCGCTTCCAGCCGGTGGCGGCTTCGGAGTTGCCGAAGCTCGAATACGAAATCTCCGTGTTGTCACCCCTGCGGCGAGTTATTGACACGCAACAGATCAAGGTCGGCCAGCACGGTTTGCTGATGAAGAACGGCGACTACGAGGGCCTCCTGCTTCCGCAGGTGCCCGTGGAGCAGGGGTGGGACAGGCAAACATTTCTCGAGGAGACCTGCCGCAAAGCGGGCATGGGCTCAAATTGCTGGAAGGACGAGGATACGGACATCTTCCAATTTACGGCGGTGGTCTTTAACGAGCAGAAGCTGTAAGCGCTGAGGCGTGGGAACTCCTAGCCGGAAGCCGTGGTTGCCAGCAAGAAGAGCCGCGCCCTTTCCTGCGATGCCTCGCCGATGTATACTCCACCCGTTATGCAAGTATTTGCGATACTTCCCGCCGCGGGGCTGGGCACACGGATGGCCGGCCCGCAGCCCAAGCAGTTTCTGGCCCTCAACGGCCTTCCCATCCTGATCCATTCGCTGCGCGCATTTGCCGCGGTGAAGCGGGTAACGGCGATCTATGTAGCCGTGCGCCAACCCGAGATGGAGCGCGTTCAGGCGCAGATAGCCGAGTACGGCTTTGCCGATCATGTGCGGGTGGTGGAGGGCGGCGACACCCGCCAAGAGTCAGTTTCCCACGCCCTGGCCGCGCTGCCCGCCGAAGCGGACGACATCGTGCTGGTGCATGACGCAGTGCGCCCGCTCATTGACGCCCCCACAATCGACCGCACCATCGACGCGGTCGCCGAATTTGGAGCTGCCATCGTCGGCTTGCCCGCCGTGGACACCATTAAGCAGGTGGAGCGGACCGCGCATGGGGCGCTGATTACCTCGACCATTCCGCGCGAGTTCATTGTGCTGGCGCAGACGCCGCAGGGATTTCGCTTCGGGCTGCTCCAGAGCGCATTCGCAGAGGCCACAGCGGACGGTTTTGTGGGCACCGATGAGGCTTCGGTCGTGGAGCGCGCCGGACACCCGGTAGCCGTGGTGCACGGTTCTCAGGTTAATCTGAAGATTACCCAGCCGGGTGATCTAGAGTTGGCCGAATTTTATCTGCGCCAGCGCGCGCGGTGAGTTGGGTTGAAAGTAATTAGGATCGGCGCCGATAGGTTCTAAGAACAGGCACGGTAACCATGGAAACACGGATTGGATTTGGCTTTGACTCGCATGTATTCAAGCCTGGTGTGCCGCTGCGCATTGGCGGACTGACGCTTGACCACCCCGAGGGCCTGGCCGGCCACTCCGACGGCGATGTGCTGCTGCACGCGATCACCGATGCGCTGCTGGGCGCCGTAGCCGCGGGCGATATCGGCAGCTTTTTCCCGCCCGGCGACCCGCGCTGGAAAGATGCCGACTCGGCCATTTTCCTCAACCTGGCTATGGAAGAGCTGCAACACGCGGGTTTCCGCATCGTCAACATCGACACCACATTGATCTTGACTGCGCCCAAGATCGGCCCCATCTCGGGCGAGATGCGCGCCCGCGTCGCGGACCTGTTAGAAATTGACATCGACCAAGTGAGCATCAAGGCCAAGACTCCCGAGGGGTTGAACCTCGACCATGTGGCCCAGTGCCATGCCGTTGCCCTGGTGGAACGAGTTGTCGCGGCCGAAGGCCTGAAGAGCATGAGCGCTGTGATCGAGAGCCAACGCCAGCTTGAAGATGTGGTCGAAGACCTGCTTAGCTCAGTGCATGGCGTGCCGAAAAAGCGCGTCGCACCGGTCTACGATACAGAGGACATTACGTAAGGCAGGGAGTAGAGACTGGGGACTAGGGAATCGCGATGCCCCCCGGCGATTTTGATTGCGGATTTCGGAGATTGGACTTACCTTGTTTGCGAGTTCAAATTCACCCTGGGAGCCCTCTCTATGCAACCCCAAGCCGCTCAGTTCATTCACATTCTCTGGGCAATCCTGGCCTTTTATGCGGTGCTGATCCTGGTGGTTCTGACCGCGATCCTCATTCCCACCTGGTTCATCTGCAAGAAGGCCGGTTTCTCGCCCTGGCTGGCATTCATCACCCTCATCCCGGTCGGCCACCTGATTCTGCTCTACGTGCTGGCCTTCGCGGACTGGAAGGTGGTTCCCGCGCCGCAGGCATACTGGCCGCCGCAGCCACCCTATCCACCGCAGCCGCCGCAAGGGTGAGACGCCAGGCATCCGTGGAGCGGGAGACGATGCTAGCATCGTGAATAGATAGACACTTTTACGATGCCCGTTACCGCTTCCTCTCCGGCAACAGCTCCCCGGGTGCGTTTTGCGCCCTCGCCCACCGGCTTCCTGCATGTGGGCAGCGCGCGCACCTTTATCTTCAATTGGCTCTATGCCCGCCATAATCACGGAAATCTGGTGCTGCGCCTGGACGACACTGACGTGGAGCGCAACACCGAGGCCAGTGTGCAGTCGATCTTCGAGGGACTGCGCTGGCTGGGACTGGACTGGGACGAAGAGTACAAGCAGTCAGAACGGCTCGACCTGCACCGGCGGCAGGCCGAGGCGATCTTCGCCAGGGGACTGGCGTATCGCGACTTTACTCCAGCACACGCAGGCGACGACAATCAGTCCTCCGCGCAGGGGGCGTGGCTCTCGAACCCCGGCATGCGCGAGCTCTCGAAGGAAGAAAGCGACCGCCGCGCCGCAGCGGGCGAGCCGTTTGCGCTACGCTATCGCGTTCCGCGAGGCCTGGACCGGACGCTGCGATTTGTAGATGGCGTCTACGGCGAGCAGACGAAGCTCGCCGACGAGGTGGAAGACTTCGCCCTGTTGCGGTCGGATGGGATGCCGACCTATCACCTCGCCTCATGCGTGGATGACGCCGATTTGCGCATCAGCCACATTATTCGCGGCCAGGATCACCTGACCAATACCTTCAAGCACCTGCTGATCTTCGAGGGCCTGGGCGTGGAGCCGCCCCAATTCGCGCATCTTCCGCTGCTCGTCGCCCCCGACGGCGCCAAGCTGAGTAAACGGAAACATGGCCCCGTAGTCAGCGTCACCACCTATCGCGATGCCGGATTCCTCCCCCAGGCCTTCGTCAACTTCCTCTGCCTGCTCGGCTGGTCTCCCAAGGACGACCGCGAGTTTCTCACTCTCGACGAGCTCACCGCCGCTTTCACTTTCGATGGCGTCAACCGCGCCAACGCGGTCATCAACTTTACGGAAGAGGATCCTTTTGATCCTAAAGCCGTCTGGCTCAACGCCGAACATATCCGCGCCCTTCCGGTGGAGCAGCTTAGCTCCTGCATCAAGCCGTTCCTGGAGCAGGCCCGCTTCAATCCCTCGCCTGAAAAACTGTTCGCCGTCACTCCGCTCATCCGCGAACGTATCAAGCTGCTGCACGATGCAGTCACAGCGGCCGATTTTTTCTTTGTGAAAGAACTTGCCCCGTATGACCCTGCCGAGCTGATTCCAAAGCAGGGCGATGCGGCCCTGGCCCGGCGGGTTCTTCAACACGCACGAGAGGTGCTGGCCACAACTATCTTCGACCATGATTCGCTCGACCAGGCACTTCGTACTGCGGCTGCGCAACTTGGTTTAAAGGCCGGGCAGGCCTTCCAGCCCATCCGGGTGGCCGTCTGCGGACGCAAGAACGCTCCGCCGCTCTTTGAAACCATGGTTGTCCTCGGCCGCGAGATCTGCCTTGAGCGCATCCGCCAGGCCGAAGATAGCCTTCAATCGCTCAATTAAGCACAGCCCGTCAGGAAAAGCAGCTATGACCCACTCGAATCCGGAAAGCCCAGACGCTCGAAGTAACGACGTTCACACTCCCTCCAACTTCCTCCGCGATATGATCGCCGAGGATGTGCGTACCAAAAAGTTTGGCGACGCCGTCATCCAGACACGCTTTCCTCCCGAGCCCAACGGCTACCTCCACATCGGCCACGCCAAGGCCATCTGCATCGACTTCGGCCTTGCGGACGAGTTCGGCGGCAAGACCAACCTGCGCTTCGACGACACGAACCCTGAAAAAGAGGAGCAGGAGTACGTCGATTCCATCCAGGAGGATGTACGCTGGCTCGGCTTCGAGTGGGATCGGCTCTGCTACGCCTCCGACTACTTCGGCCAGCTCTACGAGTGGGCTTTGCAGCTCATCAAATCTGGAAAAGCTTATGTTGACGACCTCGCCGCCGATGAGATTCGCCAGCACCGCGGCACGCTGACCGAGCCCGGCAAGGACAGTCCTTTTCGAAATAGGTCTGTCGAAGAAAATCTCAACCTCTTCACCCGTATGAAAGCCGGCGAATTCCCCGACGGCAGCCGCGTGCTGCGCGCCAAAATCGACATGGCGTCACCCAACCTCAATATGCGCGATCCGGTGATGTACCGCATTTTGCACGCCACGCACCACCGCACCGGCGATGAATGGTGCATCTACCCCATGTACGACTACGCCCACGGCCAGTCGGATTCGATTGAGAGGGTCACCCACTCCATGTGTACTTTGGAGTTCACCGACCACCAGCCCCTCTACCGCTGGTATATCGAGCAACTGGGCATCTTTCCCTCGCAGCAGACCGAATTCGACCGGCTCAACATTACCTACACGATGCTCAGCAAGCGCAAGCTCCTCCAGCTTGTGCAGGAAAATCGCGTCAACGGCTGGGACGATCCGCGGATGCCTACCCTCTGCGGCATCCGACGCCGCGGATTTACTCCTGAAGCCATCCGCACCTTCGTCGCCGCCAGCGGCGTCTCGCGGACCAACGGCAGCACCGACATTGAGATGCTCGAGCACTTCCAGCGCGACGAGCTGAACCGCCGCGCCAGCCGGGCCATGGCCGTCCTGCATCCCCTCAAGCTGGTCATCGACAACTACCCCGCCGGTAAGGAGGAGTTGGTCGAGGTCGCCAACAACCCCGAAGACCCCACAGCCGGAACCCGCCAGGTGCCTTTCTCCGGCGAGATTTTTATCGATCAGGACGACTTCCGCGAGACGCCTCCACCGAAGTACTACCGCCTGTCACCGGGAAAGGAGGTCCGCCTGCGTAACGCCTACTTCGTTACTGCGCAGAGCGTGGTGAAAGACGCGGAGGGCAACGTTGTCGAGGTGCACTGTGTTTATGACCCATTAAGTCGCGGCGGCAACTCGCCCGACGGCCGCAAGGTCAAGTCCACCATGCACTGGGTCTCAGCCGCCCACGCTATCTCCGCCGAAATTCGTCTCTACGGCAACCTTTTCGCCAAGGCCGATCCCTACGATCTGGAAGAAGGCCAGGACGTCCTCGACAATCTCAACCCCAACTCGCTGGAGATCCTGACCGGGGCCAAACTGGAGCCCTCTCTCGCCAACGCCAAACTTGAAGACCGCTTCCAGTTCGAGCGCATTGGCTACTTCTGTCTCGATCCAGACTCCACTCTGGGTAAGCTGGTCTTCAACCGGACGCTGCCGCTCAAAGACGCGTGGGCGAAGATCGAGAAGAAGGCGGCGAGCTAGCCACCTGCGGTGGGGCAGACGCTCGCTGATCGCTCGCATGAGTGTTGTGCTTTTCCAGGTTCCCAAAGCGAGACCTGGGGTACCCGGCGGGTATTTCTCCTCCGTTGACACAAATCGGTCTGCAGAGAATACCTTATATTCATAGGCGATTTTGGAGATATGTTCGCAGGAGTGGCAATAGTGAAGCGCAGGCACATTCTCATTTATTTGCTTGTTCTTGTGTTTTCTTGTCTATTGAGTTCGTGTGGCTCAAGAAGTTCTTCGACACAAACTGGGCAAACATCGTGCGATCCGCAGAAGAACTTAAACTGCCATTCTCTAGCGGTCACGCAATCCGATGGCAGCATAGTGACACGCACGTATGTGCTTCATCTCCCCGCAAATTTTCAGCCTGGCTCGAGTGGGCTTGTTCTGAGCCTGGTCGGTACCGGGAGCACAGGAGAGCAGCAGGAGGCCTGGACGCAACTGGATGCATCCGCTGACAAGTATGGCTTTGCGGTTGCTTATCCGGATTCGCTACCGTCTCCGTACTTCAGCAACGATACTGCCTGGAATACTTACTTTGATCAGCCAGCGTGGCCCGGTAACACCGCCCCGGATGATATTGCCTTTCTGCGGCAACTTATTACTACGGTGCAAACCAATCTAAAGATCAATCCCAAGATGGTTTATGTAAGCGGGCACTCCTCGGGCGGCTTTATGGCTCAACGCGCCGGAGTTGAACTCTCAGACATTGTGGCGGCGATTGCGCCGCTTTCCTCGGCACTCTATGTGACGTTGCCTCTGCCTGGTTCAATAGGGCAAACTGTACCGGCGCAGAAGGCGCCTGTTTCTGTCCTGATTCTGGAATCTGATGGGGACGGGATCATTCCCTATTGCGGAGGAGCGGTGTCAACTTCGGCGGGAGCCGTGGTCCCTTCACAAGATGACACTTTCAATTACTGGGCGTCGGCAGCGGCTAACAGTTGCCTAACGCTGGATACGAGTGCGTCTCTATGCAACAGTAGCGGGATGCCGACATACTTGATCGAAAAAGATGCGAGCAACTGTGCTAACAATACCGAAGTGAAGATCTACCGCCTGGTCGGAGGCATTCATACAACAGACTATGGCACACCCAATCTTTCAACCTACAACTCAGATCTCAATGCCACTACGGGCACTATGACGAATGATGTTCTATGGAAGTTTTTTGCCACACATCCAAAATTGTGATCGGTGATGTTAGGCAAAAGTACGGCCGGGGCCAGCGACCCACCGTGCTTTCCTAGGTCTAGAACCGAGACCGGGGAGACCTCAAATCTACTTTGCAGATAATTTCGATCCGGTGGCGCACAATATCTCTATGCCAGGCCTCGACCGGATCGGTTTTGATCCCAATTTCAGCTGTACCCCCATCCCTCCCCATGTTTTGCTGCATCTCCATGAAAACACTCGCGTTAAGCCTAAAAAACACTAAAGTGACCCATCAAAAGAAAGGACTTACACGCAGCTAGATCCGAAAGCAAAGTGCCGCTCTTCCCTGATCCCTGACTACTGTTCACTGTCTTCCAATCACGTCAATCGGCACGGTTATCGTTCTGGGCGGCATGCAGGCGTTGTTGTCGCAGGCCTGAAAGCGCAGCCTGGCCTCGACCAGGTGATTGCCCGGCTCAGTCACCATGCGCGCTTGGATGGTGAACTCGCCGGTATAGACGCTGAGCTTTGTTTTGGGGTCGATAGGCATCGTAAAATCCGTGCCCGCCGGGTAGATGGCCGACTCTAGTCGCACACCAGAGCCGTCAGGAATCGAGAATGTGGTGGGGATGAGATAGTCTTCTCTCGGCGTGTGGGAGTTAATATGCAGGCCCTGCGCGATGCGGAAGTGGAGCGTGACCGGGCTCGATTTGCCCGCGGTCAGGGTCACCTGCTCAGGAAAAAGATACGCGACGGCGGCGCCCTTTGTAATGGAGCGATTGGGCGTGTCGATTTGGGCATGAGCCAGCAGAGTTACGAGGCCGAAGGCCATCGTTACTGCAATGCCGATCTTGGTATTCATTTTGGTCATCGCATCCTAACGTTCAACTTATCGGGACTGTGCATTCCCAGGTCTCAACATCGAATCCTCACCCCAGCGACGAAGACCTGTCGCTGGGGACCCCGAGACCTGGGGCAACCGGCACCCGGCTAACTCGCTAATTCAACGCCTTGCGAATGTTGGTTTCGATATCAGCCTTCGAGGTCAACCCCATTTGTGCGGCCACCACAGTGCCTTTGCGATCTACAAAAAAGGATGTAGGCATCTCATCCAGGCCGCCGTACGATTTGCTGAGTGAGTCGCCGTTGATCAGAACTGGGTAGGATACCTTCATCTCCTGGACGAACTTTGCGATGGCAGACTTTTGCTTTTCCAAGCCGGCCTTGTCGTCCTTCTGCAGATCGTCGCCTTCGGTTGAGATGCCTAACACCTCGAAGCCCTGCGCCGCGTATTGATTGCGCAGTTCGATCAGCCATGGAGTCTCGATCTTGCAGGGGGCGCACCATGTGGCCCAGAAGTTGATGAGCACCGCTTTGCCCTTGTAGCTGTTCAGCGAGACTTTTTTGCCGCTAAGATCCTCCAGCGCAAAGGCCGGGGCGGGTTTGCCAGTGAGTGGTGAAAGAAACTGGGGCGTGCCGCCCACCGAACCGAGGATGAACTCTCCGTGCGGCACTGAGGCCGCCAGTCGGTCGGCGGCCTGCCTGCGGTACTCCCAGTTGGCCCAGCCGGCCCAGGCAAAGATGGCCAAGATGAGGAGAACGACGCCCAGGACCAGAGTATTGCGCTTCAAGGGGATTGACCTCTATGCCTTATTGTACGAGCCACCTGCGGTAGGGCCAACCGACTTCGGCCACTACGCGGAAGGCGTAAGCTGATACCATCAACAATCGATGAGCGAAGCAGAAAAAGCACACGGCAAATGTGAACCGGACTCCCTGGAGCCGGCAGCCCTTGTCCGTACAGAGGCCGCGGCTCTGGAAGCGCTTGCCGCGCGCCTGGAAGGGCCGATGGCTGAAGCCTTTCGCCGGGCCGTGGAGTTGATCCTTCATTGTGGCGAGAGCAACAGTCGTGTTGTCGTCACCGGCATGGGCAAGAGCGGCATTATTGCGCAGAAGATCGCCGCCACGCTCAGCTCCACCGGCTCGCCGGCCCTGTTTCTGCACCCCGCAGAGGCTGTGCATGGCGACTTAGGCGTACTGATGCCGGGCGACGTGGTGGTTGCGCTTTCGGCCAGCGGAGAAACCGAAGAGATTCTGCGCCTGCTCACCCTCCTGAAGCACAAGGGCGACGCCCTGATCAGCTTCTGTTGCAATCTGAACTCGACCCTGGCCGCGGCGAGCGATGTGGCTTTGGACTGCGGCGTGGAACGCGAGGCTTGCGGACTGAATCTGGCGCCCACCTCCTCTACTACAGTCATGCTGGCCCTGGGCGACGCGCTGGCCATTGCCGTCAGTTTGCGAAAGGGCTTCCGGGCAGAGGACTTCGCTGAGTTGCACCCCGGCGGCAAGCTGGGCAAGCGCCTGGCCAGGGTTCGCGAGTTGATGCACTCCGGCGACGAGGTGCCCGCAGTGGCTCCCGCGACGCCCATGACCGACGTGATTTACGAGATGTCGTCAAAGAAGCTGGGCGTGACTACCGTACAGGAGAAGGGCCGGCTTTGTGGCGTTATCAGCGACGGCGACCTGCGGCGATTGTTGGAACGCGAGGGCGGCG
>Ga0265316_10005603_pt1 | contig 12165 bp, 9 predicted proteins | sample 4522metaG_FD_202092 | JGI IMG/M metagenome (GOLD analysis project Ga0265316, IMG submission 202092) | Rhizosphere microbial communities from Carex aquatilis grown in University of Washington, Seatle, WA, United States - 4-5-22 metaG | ecosystem: Host-associated > Plants > Roots > Rhizosphere >... | reverse complement strand
GCCAGCTCGAGCGACTTGCGGACGATGTTGCCGTCCACGAGGAAGTTCTGCCCAAGGAAGCGCTTGGGCGTGTGCCCCAGGCGCGCGAGGAGGTCGCGCGTTTCGGTCGGCGTAAGGGCCATCGGTCGGGCGCGTCAGGCCCCGCGCAGCGAGGCGAGGAGGGTGGACGCATCCGGCGAGCGCATGAGCGCCTCGCCGACAAGGACGGCACTTGCCCCGGCCCGGCGCACGCGCGCCGCATCGGCGGCGGTCGAGATCCCGCTCTCGCTCACGGCCACGGTCCCCGGGGGGAAGCGCGCGATCAGGCGCTCGGACAGGCCCAGGTCGGTCGTGAATACCGAAAGGTCGCGGTTGTTGACGCCGATGAGCTGCGCGCCGTGGGAGGCGGCGCGGCCGATCTCGGCCTCCTCGTGCACCTCGAAGAGCGCGGCGAGCCCGGCGGAGCGCGCCGCGTCGTGCAGGGTGGAGATCTCGTGGTCATCGAGCGCCCTGACTATGATGAGAATCGCGCTGGCGCCCGACTGGCGGGCCTCAAGCACCTGCAGGGGATGCACCATGAAGTCCTTGCGCAGGCAGGGTATCCGGGGAGGCGATCCCCTGAGGTGGTCCGCCACGGCCCGCAGGTCCTCGAGCGAGCCCCCGAAGAACTTGGAGTCGGTCAGCACCGAGAGCGCGTCGGCCCCGGCCGCCTGGTAGATCCGGGCCTGGTCGACCGCCGAGGCGTGCGCCGAGATCTCGCCCGCCGAGGGCGAGCGCCGCTTGATCTCCGCGATGACGGCCAGCCTGCCGTCCTTGCGCCTGAGCGCGGCCGAAAACGAGGGGGGCCTGGGCATCGACGCATCGAGGTCGGAGAGCTCCTGCGCGGACACGGCCCTTAGCCGTGGGGCGATTTCCCGGCGTTTCCACTCCATGATCTCCGTCAGCTTGTCGTGCACGCCCACCACGAAGCATACCCGGCGCGCGAAAACCAGACCAGAATCCTTGTGTCGGGCACCCAAAGCGGCACATCCTTCGGCCCATGAGCGCGATCGAGGAACTGCGTCGGACCATCGCCCGCCTGCGCGGGCCTGGCGGCTGCCCGTGGGACCAGGAGCAGACGCACCAGAGCCTGGCGCGCTGCCTCATCGACGAGTGCGCCGAGCTGCTCGACACGATCGACAGGATGGACCTGCCGCACATGCGCGAGGAGCTGGGCGACGTCCTGATCCAGGTGATCTTCCACGCGCAGCTGGCCGAGGAGGCGGGGCGTTTCGACCTGGAGGACGTCGCCAGGGAGGTGAACGAGAAGCTCGTGCGGCGCCACCCCCATGTCTTTGGCACCGGCAAGCTCGAGACCTCGGAGCAGGTCCTAAGGCAGTGGGAGCAGATCAAGGCCGTGGAGAAGAAGGCGAAGGGGGCGTCGGCGCCCACGCTCTTCAAGGACCTGCCGCCCCGGCTGCCCTCGACTATGTACGCCGAGTCCGTGTGGAAGCAGATCGCCAAGAAGGGCCTCGTGGCCGAGTCGGGGGTCGACGCGGAGCGGGTCGGGCGCATTGCCTCGGGCCTCGACGACGCGGCGCTCGGCAGGATGCTCTTTGAGATCGTCGCCGCCGCCCAGTCGAGGGACATGGATCCCGAGGGGGCCCTGCGGCGCCACGCGGACGGGCTCATGCGCCATGTCGAAGGACGCATCCAAGGCACCGCCGCCACTGCCTGAGGACGTCGTCGCGTCCTGGTGGACGCCCTTCGGCGACTACCTCGCGCTCGAGAGGAGGTACTCGGCGTACACGGTGCGCAACTACCGCACCGCGTTCGAGGACTTCTACCGGTGGCTCGCGGCCTCGTCGCTCTGGGAGAGGGGGATCGGCGCCCTCGGGCCCAGGGAAGTCCGCGACTTCGTGATCGAGGCCCAGCGCCGCTACGGCCGGCGGACCCTCCACAACCACGTCTCGGGCCTGAGGACCCTGTGCCGCTACTGGATGAAGAACGGCCGGCTCACCCGAAACCCGTTCACGGGGGCCCCGCTGCCCAAGCTCGAGAAGCGCCTGCCCCAGTTCCTGACGGAGGACCAGGCCCGGGGCCTTCTCACGAGCCCGGCTCGCCTCCTCGAGAACGGGTCCTGCGACGCCTTCACGGCCTGCCGCGACCTCCTTGCGATGGAGCTGCTCTACGGCGCGGGGATGCGGGTGAGCGAGCTGGTGGGCCTTAGCCACGGCGACGTCGACCTGGGAGAGGGGATCGCGCGTGTCCTGGGGAAGGGCAGGAAGCACCGGGTGTGCCCCCTGGGGAAGACGGCCTGCGCGGTCCTCGCACGCTTCCGGGACGCCTTCTCCCCCGGCAAGGGGCCGCAGGACCCGGTGCTGTGCAACAGGAACGGCTCCAGGATGACCGCCCGGTCGGTGCAGCTCCTGCTCAAGAGGCACCTGGCCCTCGCGGGGCTCCCCCTGGACCTGACCCCCCACAAGTTGAGGCACTCGTTCGCGACGCACCTGCTCAACGCCGGCGCGGACCTGCGCATCGTGCAGGAGCTCCTGGGGCACGCGCAGCTGGTGACGACCCAGGTCTACACGCACGTGAGCATCGCCCGCCTCAAGGACGTCTACAACAAGGCCCACCCGAGGGCCTGACGGGGAGCCTAGAGCGCGAGGCGGCGCGTGGCCCCGTTGCCCGCCGCGTCGTAGAGGGTCACCTCGACCGACGTCGCCCCGGACAGGCGCGAGAGCGGGACCTCCAGGACGAAGGTCTCCTGCTTGCCGTCGAGGATCCCGTCCGCGGGCTGCTCCACGGTCTCATGCACGCCGTTGTTGAAGGTGAACTCGGCGCCGTCCAGGAGCGAGAGGGCGTCCCGGCCCCGGACCGTGACGACGAGCCTGTCGGGGTCGCGCCGGACGAGCGCCTCCTCGATCTCGGGCGGGGTGTGGTCCACCACGAGGTCGTCCGTCTCGAAGACGACCGAGAGCCGTTCTGCCTCGGGCCTGGGGGCCGTCTCCTTGGCCACGAGGCGCGTGAACCAGGTGCCCTCCTGCAGGTGGAGCGTGTCGAACTGGACGTAGGACTCGGTCGTGTCGCGCGCGATGTCGGTCCACGCGGTCTCGCCGTCGTGGCGGATCGAGAACGTGTAGGCGAGGTTGTCCCCGTCCAGGTCGGTCACCGTCCAGATGATGGCGCGCGCCCCGGGCGTGGCCACGACCTGGCTGGCCATCAGGTTCGACTTCTTGCGCTCGACGTCGCGCTCGGTCGACTGCATGAGCTGGCCGACCGTCGTGACGACCGGGGGCGGCATCTCGGGCGAGACGACGATCGAGTAGTTGGGCGACAGGATCCTGAAGTCCTGCAGCTGCGGCCTGTGGTCCTGCCCGAGGCAATAGACGGAGGCCCGGTCGAGCTCGAGCGTCGGCGCCGTTGCGGCGGGCAGCGAGAGCCTTAGCTCGGCGTAGCGCCCGACCGGGACCTGGGCACGCCACCCGTCCGCCTCCTTCATGGGGGTCCAGGGGCTCCACCCGTCGGTCTCGCTGGATCCGTTCGACGTCCGGATGGAGAGGGAGACCTGGGCCGGGTCCAGGTCGCGCACCCGCTCAAACCTGAGGGCGCCCAGGCGCGCGGGGGAGCCCAGGTCCACGCGCTTCGTCTCGGCCGTCCGGGGCGAGGAGGCGCTGAAGTCGAGGATCGCGAAGCCGGGGGCGTTGTTGCGGATCGCGAAGAAGCGGCCCGGCTCGCCCGGGACGGGCTCGAGGGCGTTCACCTGGGACGAGGCGCTCCCCGCAAAGGTCAGCGACAGCCGGTCCTTCAGGTCGTAGCCCGTCATCTCCCCCAATTCCCCCCCCGAGATCACGAGCAGGTCGCCCATCTGGCAGATGCGGTAGAAGGCCACGCCCGCGCGGGAGGCCAGGGTCTCGGGGAACCCGTCCCGCGAGAACCACTTCAGGGAGCTCCGGCCCTGGAACCGCTCGACCTGGGGCGGCGAGCTGGACAACTCCGGGGTGCCCTCCTTTGCCTTCTGCTGGGACGGGGTGGGGGTTGGCGTCGGCGCGGGACCGGGCTCCGGCTTCGGGGCGGGGCCCGCGGAGACGGCGGGCAGGACCACGTCGACCTGCCCCTGGGACTCGCCGCCGGGATTCGAGCGGAGGGGATGGATCTCGCCCCCCGAGTACACGATCGCCGCATAGTAGCCGCCGTCCGGCCCGGGAAGCAGGTCGGTCACCTCGGCGTCGTGGTTCTCCTCGGCGATGTAGGGCGCACCGCCCTGCGCCCCGAACAGGAAGATGCTGCCCCTCGGGGCCGACCCCGCCACGATCCGGCCGTCGGAGAGCCTCGCGATCCGGCGCAGGTTGCGGTCGGTGATCTCACCGAAAAGGGTCGCGCCCCGGGCCTCGAGGGCCTTCGCGTCGCCGGCCTTCTCCGCCGACACCCCCGCGGCCGCGAACTTCGCCATGTCGATCCTGTAGATTCGCGCCGGGTTGCCGGTCGCGACGAGCGCGGAGCGGCCCGCGTCGAGGATGAGGATGTCGAAGATGGAGTCGACGGGGAGCGCCGTCCTGGCCGCGACCTTGCCGTCCCTGACGAGGACGAGGCCCCCGCCGGGCGAGGTGCCCGCGAGGACGGAGCCGTCGGGGAGCGACCGCAGGGCGTAGACCTGGACGTCCCCGATGCGGGCGACGTCCCTGGAGGAAAAGGTTCCCGCGGCGGAGTCCGCCGTGACCTCGAGGATCCTTCCCCCGGGCCCGCCGCCGACGATCCATTTGCCGCCCGGAGCCGGGTCGAGGCACCAGAGGAGTTCGCTCGGGCTGCGGCCCTTCAGGTCCGTCAGGACGGGTCCCGCCACGAGCCTCCCGTCGGAGCGGGTCGCCAGGCCGTGCAGGTCCCTGCTGTGGACGTCGCGGTAGAAGTCGATCTCGACCTTCCTCGAAAGCGGGTCCGCCGCGGCGGCGCACGCCGACGCAAGGATGACGGCAACGGTGAGGGCGCGGCGGTGGAGGATCATGGTGGAGGGGGGTGGGGTGCGGCGCCGGCCTACTCGACGACGCGCACGGTCCTGTGAAAATCGGTGAAGGAGACCTTCCCCTGGAGGACATGGGTCTCCCAGAGGGGAACCATCGCCTCGTGGCGCTGGTAGCGGGCGGAGTCCGCCGCGGCGGCGATCCGCTCGATGGAGGCGGGCGCGTCGGGTGTCGAGGTCGCCTGGTCGAAGAAGAGCGCCGAGCGCTCGACGACCGCGATGCAAAGCCCGTCCTCGGGCCGGCTCTCCCGCATGGCCCCAAGGTACGCGTCGAAGCTGCGCAATTGCCCGGGGCGGAACATGCGGCCGTGCCCGGTGAGTTCATCGAGCACCCGGCCCGGGGCGACCAGGACCTCGAGCGTCTTTCCGGTCCACGAGGGGTCCACGGCGACGTCGAACACGCGCGACTCCTCCGCCCCCTGGAAATTGCGCCAGCCGAGCGTGACCTGGAGCGTCTCGCCGGCGCGCACGAGGGTCCGGGACACCTCGAAGCGCTCGACGGTCACGGTGGGGTTGGACTCAAGCTGCTCCACCCGGAACTGGACCGACCGGGGAAGGGCCTTCTCAAAGGGGTTCTCGACCTCGGAGGAGAGGCCGCCCAGGAAATCGACCAGTCCCGCGAGGAAGCCCTGCTGGCCCGCGTAGACCGACTCGCGCGTGATCTGCTGCGTCGGCGAATACTCCACGGTGCTCACGATCCTGAACCCCTCGCCTGACTCGCTTGCGTTCGACCCGAGGACCGCCTCGACGACGCCGGTCAGCATGATCATGGGCGCGAGGTTCTTGTCGCGGACGACCCTGAAGCGGATCGCGCGCTGCGGGCCTCCCCCGTGGCCGGTGAGGACCTCGACGTCGGTCATCTCGGGCCCCGCGCCGAGCGTGCCTGAGACGGCCGAGAGGCGGTCCTGGCTGATGCACCCGATCACCGGGCCGATGTTGGCCACCTTGAACGACTCCATGGTCGAGGGGAGGATCGCCACGACCTCGGCCGAGCACATCGGCAGCTGGACGTCGCCCGTGCCGAGCATCGGGTGGCCGAAAGCGAGCACCCGGTTGCCGTCGACGCGCGAGACCGTGCCCGTCCCCGCAAGCGTGATGTCGCCGGTCGTCAGGGCCACCGAGACCGCGTCACCGGGGCGAAGCGCCGCCGGGGGTTGCGCCGGGGCGGACTGCCCCTGGCTGCTGCCCCCGACCGCAACGATCCCAAGCCCCAGGGCCTCGAAGCGCGGCGCCATGATCGATGCCGTCCTTGGCGACACGCCGCCCAGGGCGAAGACCGGCCGCATGGCCCGGAACCCCGCCTCGCCGGAGGCGCCGGGCGCGGGGGCGGGGTCAAGGGACGCGGCGGGCCGGCCGGGGTCGGGGGCCGGCTCGACACGCTCGGCGACCTCGGCCATGTCCGCCGCCGGCGTGAAGCCCGCATAGCGGACCGTCTCAAAGCGCTGCATCTGGTAGCTGAGGGCGCCCGCGAACTTCCCGTCGATATAGAGGGGGCTCCCGCTCATCCCCGCCACGGCGCCCATGTCCTGGACGCGCGGGTCGGTCAGCCTGCACAGGATGATGGACTTGCCGGGCCCCAGGGCGTTCAGGACGACGCCCGTCACCTCGACCGAGAACGGCTCGGGCCGGGTTCCCTGGAACACCGTCCAGACCTCCCCGCGCTGGCCGGCCTTGACCTCCGAGAGCGCCATGGCCTCCGGCGAGGCGGGCTGGGCCCGCAGGCCCGCGCCGGCGCACGCTAGGAGGCAGAGGCTCAGGAACGTTCGGCCCATCGTTGTGGGGGAGACGCTACCCTTCGAGGTGCTCGTGGCGAGGCTTCAAAGGCCCCGGATCACCGAATCCATGACCTCGCACGCGCGGTCGATCGCACCGCCCTCGTGGGCCGTGCTGATGAACGCCGTCTCATAGGCGCTCGGGGGAAGGTAGACGCCCTTGTCGAGGCAGCCGTGGAAGAACCGGGCGAAGAGCCGGGGGTCGCCCCGCAGCGCCCCGTCCAGGTCGCGCACGGGTTCGCCGGTGAAGAAGATGCTGAACATGGATCCCGTCTGGGGCACCTGCGCCGCGAGCCCCTTGGCCCTGCACGCGCCCTGCAGCGCGTCGCGCACCCGTTTCCCGAGAGCGTCCAGGCGCGGGTAGGGAAGGGTCTCCTCGAGCAGTTCCAGGGCCGCGATGCCGGCCGCCATGGCGAGCGGGTTGCCGCTCAGGGTTCCGGCCTGGTAGACGGGCCCAAGGGGCGCGATGAGGTCCATGACCTCGGCGCGCCCGCCGAAGGCGCCGACCGGCAGGCCCCCGCCGATGATCTTCCCGAGGGCCGTCAGGTCGGGGACAATCTTCTCAATCTCCTGGACGCCGCCCCTGGCCAGGCGGAACCCCGTCATCACCTCGTCGAAGATGAGGAGGGCGCCGTGGGCCGTGCACGCCGCGCGCAGGTGGGAGAGGAAGCCCGGGTTGGGCAGGATGAGCCCCACGTTCGCGGGGTAGGGCTCGACGATGACCGCCGCGATGGCACCGGGGTTCGCGGCGAAGGCCGCATCGAGCGCGGCGGGATCATTGTACGGGATGACGACCGTCTCCCGGGCGAACGCGGCCGGGATGCCCGCGCTGTCCGGGTGGCCGTGGGTCAGGGCCCCCGAGCCCGCCTTCACGAGGAGGGAGTCCGAGTGCCCGTGGTAGCAGCCCGCGAACTTGATGATCTTGTCGCGCTTCGTGTAGCCGCGCGCGAGCCGTACGGCGGACATCGTGGCCTCGGTCCCGCTGTTGCACATCCTCACCTTGCCGATCGAGGGCACGAGCGCGTGGATCAACTCCGCCATCCGCACCTCGTAGGGATTGGGGGTGCCGAAGCTCGTGCCGTCCTCGAGCGCCGCCGCGACCGCCTTCTTCACGCGGGGGTGGTTGTGGCCGTGGATCGCCGGGCCCCAGGTGCACACGAAGTCGATCAGTTCGCGGCCGTCGGCCGTCGTGAGCGTCGCGCCTTGGGCCGACTTCACGAAGAACGGGGAGCCGCCCACGGAGCGGAAGGCGCGAACGGGCGAGTTGACGCCGCCGGGGATCAGCTTCAGGGCGCGGGCGAAGAGGTCGTTTGAGGAGTCCATCAGTTCACGTATTTCTGCACGATTGGTATCCGGCGGCCGACGCCGAAGGCGAGCGGCGTTATCTTGAGCCCCGGCGCGGCCTGCTTGCGCTTGTACTCGTTCAGGTCGACCTTGCGCACGATGTCCGTGACGACGGCCTCGGAGAAGCCCTGGGCCACCAGGTCGCGCCTGGACAGGCCCTCCTCGACGTAGCCCTTGAGGACGGCGTCGAGCATGTCGTACGGCGGCAGGCTGTCCTGGTCGGTCTGGTTCGGGCGCAGTTCCGCGCTCGGCAGCTTGTCGATGCTCGACTGGGGGATCGGAGGCGTGCGCCCGGCCCTCCTCGCGTCGGCGTTGATCCAGTTCGCCAGCGCGTAGACCTGCGTCTTGAAGACGTCCGAGATGACGGCGAGCCCGCCGCACATGTCGCCGTAGAGCGTGCAGTAGCCGACCGCCATCTCGCTCTTGTTGCCCGTCGTAAGGAGCAGGGCACCGAACTTGTTTGAGAGCGCCATCATGATGACGCCCCGGACGCGGGCCTGGATGTTCTCCTCGGTGACGTCCCTCGGCCTTCCGGTGAAGACCGGGCCGAGCGCGGCCTCGCACGAGGCGACGACCTCCGCGATGCCGATCGTCTCGAAGCGGACGCCGAGGTTCTCGGCGAGCTTGCGCGCGTCGTCGCGCGAGTGCTGGGACGAGATCTCGGAGGGAAGCGAGACCCCGATCACGTTCTCCCCGCCGAAGGCCGCGACGGCGATCGCCCCGACGACGGCCGAGTCGATGCCGCCCGACAGGGCGATCAGGGCCGTCTTGAAGCCGACCTTGTGCGCGTAGTCCCGTAGCCCGAGGGTCAGGGCCGAGTGGATGTCCGCCATCTCGGGCTGCTCGAAGGTGGGCGAGAGCGCCGCGGCCGCTCCGGGGCCCGTCTCGGCGACCGCCAGGTCCTCGGCGAACGCGGCCATCCCCGTCAGGACGCGCCCCGCCGAGTCGCTCACGACGGAGCGCCCGTCGAAGATCAGCTCGTCGTTTCCCCCGACGGCGTTCACGTAGGCCACCGGGCAGCCGAGGGCGCGCGCGGCGTCGGTCACGAGGGTCTGGCGCACTCCTGACTTGCCGTAGTGCCACGGGCTCGCGGAAAGGTTCACCATCAGGTCGCACTTCTGGCTGGCGAGCTGCTTGAGCGGCTCAAGCCCGTTGTACAGGCGCCGCGTGCTGATCATCGGGTGGGTCCAGATGTCCTCGCAGATCGTGACGCCGATCCTGGACCCTGAGTGCACGATGACGGAGGTGTGGGCCGCGGGCTCGAAATAGCGGTCCTCGTCGAAGACGTCGTAGGTCGGCAGCAGGCACTTGCGGGCGAGGGCGGAGACCTTCCCGTCCCGGCAGAAGGCCGCCGTGTTGTAGAACGGCCGGCCCGACCCGCTTGCGTTGCGCTCCACGGTGCCGACCAAGGCGGGGACGGGCCCCACGGCGGCCGCGATCGCCTTCATGGACTCCTCCACGTCCGGCACGAAATGCCGCTTGAACAGGAGGTCGCGCGGGGGATACCCGCAGGTCGCAAGCTCCGGGAAGACGACCAATTCGGCGCCCCGGGCAACGAGCGTCCGGTAGGCCTCGATGATGCGCGCCCGGTTGCCGGCGAGGTCGCCGACGGTGGTATTTATTTGAGCAAGCCCGAGACGCATGCGTTTCTATTGTAAGGGATCACCATGGACGCAAACGCCTTTCCTTTCAACATATTCGACGGCTGGCCACCCATTTACTGATGCCGACACCCAACCGCCTCATACTTGCATCGGCCTCCCCGAGGCGCCGCGAGCTGCTTGCGCAGCTCGGCTTCCCGTTCGAGGTGGTTGTCGCCGAGGTGGTCGAGCACGAGGAGCCGACGACCGATCCGCGCGTCATGGTCGCCCACAACGCGGCGCTCAAGGCGGACTGGGTCGCCCAGCGGCATCCGGATGCGGTTGTCCTGGGCGCGGATACGACGGTCTTCTTGGACGGCCACGCGATCAATAAGCCGAGGGACCTGGCCGAGTCCCGGGCCATGCTCCGGCGGCTCTCCGGGCGCGAGCACACGGTCTTCACGGGCGTCGCCGTCCGCCGGGTCTCGACCGGCCTGAGAATCGACCAGGGGGTCTCAAGCCAGGTCGAGTTCAAGCCCTTCGGGGACGCCGTGATAGAGGATTACATCAGGCTCGTGAACACCCTCGACAAGGCCGGGGCCTACTCCATTCAGGATCAGACCGGCATGATCATTGCCGGCTACCGCGGTTCCTTTACGAATATCATGGGTTTACCGATGGAGGCCACGAAACAAATTTTGACCCGGAGCGTCCTAGAGGGTTGAATCCAGCCTCTTTGCCGCCACCGCCCGATGACGCACACACTCACCGCCACGACCCCCTCCGCTGCCTTCGCGCGGTTTGTGGCCAGAATCAGGGAGGACCCGGAATCGCGCTCCACGGGCGTCGGGATCCTGGCCGTCCTCGTCGTCCACCTCCTGCTGTTCGTCGTCGCCCCCTTCCTCCTTCGCAGCGACGTCATCCACCCGACTGTCAGGAAGCAGGCCATCCCGCGCCAGTTCAACATCGAGATCGCCCCCGACGAGTTCGTGACGCCCGCCGTGAAGGCGCCGCCTCCGAACAAGTACGTTGAGGCCAACCCGGACGCGCCGGACAAGATTCCCGACAAGACCACCAATTTCAGCTCGAAGAACCAGCTTCTCGCCCAGGAGAAGCCCCAGCTCGACCAGCACAACGACAAGCCGAAGCTGGACGGCAAGAAGGACTTCCAGTCCAACCAGACGGTGAGCGGCCAGCTGACGAAGCCCGTCGAGTCCCTGCCGGTCGCCCCGAGCGTGACGACCCCCGCCAAGGCCCAGGCGGCGCCCCGGCAGGCGCAGGATCCCCTCGCGGGCTTCGACAAGATGAAGGAGGGAGAGGACGGGTTCGGAAGCAACCTGGGCAAGGTCCCCGACGTGACGAAGCCGATGCCCGACAAGGTCGAAGGCGCGAAGGACGCGCCGCTGGTCGAGGGGGCTCAGACCCTCCAGCCGGCCATCGACCCGAGGAAGCCCCGTGCGCGTCCCGTCCTCGAGCAGCAGCACACCCGCCCCGCCGTCTTTGAGGACAACCAGTTTGGGACGAGCAACATCGGCCCGGTGGCCTACAGCGCGAAGTGGAGCAGCTACGGGGCATATCTTCACAAGATGATGGAAGCCATCCAGATCCAATGGGACAGAATCCTGATCGACAGCCGGACCGAGCCCCCTTCGGGCAGCTATGTCACGGTCAAGTTCACGATGGACTCCAAGGGTCGCGTCACCGAGATCCTCGACGTCGAGAGCACCTCGAGCGAGCAGGGCAAGCAGAGCTGCATCTCGGCGATCACGCTGACGGCCCCCTACGGGGACTGGACCGAGGACATGATCGCGGTCCTCGGGAATTCGCAGGAGCTCACCTTCAGGTTCTACTACGAGTGAACCCGCCCGGCGAAGGCTTCTGGTCGAACGTCCCGTTCGGCGCGGGGGTGAAGCGGGTGGCGCTCGATCCGAACGGCCTGGTGGCGCTCGACAAGCCCGAGGGCCTGCTCTCGCACCCCAACGGCCCCCGCGATGTGGCGAGGTCCCTCCTCAGGGCGCCCTACGACAAGGATGCCGAATGCTTCGAGTGGCCCTCCCCCGGGGGAGGCGTCCAGCGGCTCTGGCTCATCAACCGTCTGGACTCGGCGACCTCGGGGCTGATCCTCGCCGCGGCGGACGGCGGGCTTGCGCGCGAGGTCCGCTCCCAGTTCCAGAAAAGGCAGATCCGGAAAACCTACCAGGCCCTCGTCTTCGGGGTGCCTAGGAAGCCCTCCGAGACGTGGAAGGATGTCCTCGCCGTAAGGAAGACGGGAGGGCACATCCGCACGGTGGCGGCAGGCGGCAACCTTCCCGCCGAGAGCCGGGTGACGCTCGTGCGCCCCGGTACCGGGGCGCGCCGGGTGTCGCTCATCCAGCTCGAGCCCCACACGGGCCGCAGCCATCAATTGCGGGTCCAGTGCGCCAAGCGGGGGCTTCCGATCGTCGGCGACCGCACTTATGGTAACTTCGGGGCCAACCGGGAATTCTCTAGGGCA
>Ga0265316_10005602_pt1 | contig 12165 bp, 7 predicted proteins | sample 4522metaG_FD_202092 | JGI IMG/M metagenome (GOLD analysis project Ga0265316, IMG submission 202092) | Rhizosphere microbial communities from Carex aquatilis grown in University of Washington, Seatle, WA, United States - 4-5-22 metaG | ecosystem: Host-associated > Plants > Roots > Rhizosphere >... | reverse complement strand
TCAGATCTCTCACACAATGCTGTCGATGCAGGGCAAAGATTCTGATGCTCGTCACCGAACGCGCGGATAGATTCTTCTCGCCGAACCAGTGGTGTCAAGCGCGAACATCCGACGATTTTCTGGAAGGAAGATCGATGACCCATTTCCCCGGTCGGCGCCCACGGTGTCGAGGAGGGTCTTCTTTCATCGCGAGTCCCTTCCTTCCGCAAACCCCGTGCGGTAGCCTAACCTAACCATGAAGCCATTCCTCGACGAAAACTTCTTGCTAAACAACAAGACGGCCGAGCGCCTGTACCACGAGTACGCCAAAGATCAGCCGATCATCGACTACCACTGCCACCTGCCTCCCGACCAGGTGGCGGCAAACCATCGGTTTGCGACGCTCACGCAAATCTGGCTAAATGGGGACCACTACAAGTGGCGAGCGATGCGGTCGAATGGCGTGGCCGAGCGCTATTGCACCGGCGACGCAACCGACTGGGAGAAATTCGAGATGTGGGCCAGCACGGTGCCCTACACCCTTCGCAATCCGCTCTACCATTGGACTCATTTGGAGCTGAAGGATCCCTTTGGCGTCAGAAACAAGTTGCTCAATCCGGCGACCGCGCGAGAGATCTACGACCATTGCAACCGCAAACTCGCGCAAGACGAGTTCACGACGCAGGGTTTGCTCAAGCATTTCAATGTTCTGGTGGTCTGCTCTACCGACGATCCGGTGGATACGCTGGAGGCGCACCGGAAACACGCGGCCAACGCCAGCGCGACCACCAAGCTCCTGCCGACGTGGCGTCCCGACAAGGCCATGGCGGTGGGCGACCTCGATAGCTGGAACCTTTGGGTCGACAAATTGCAGGCGGTTTCCGGCGTGGACATCGGATCATTCGAAAACCTGTTGGCGGCCCTCGCCAGACGGCAGGACTTCTTTCACCAGGTTGGCTGCCGCGTCAGCGATCATGGCCTCGACCAAATCTGGGCCGCTTCGTACACGACCAAGCAGATTGAAGCCATCTTCGCCAAGGCCCGGGCCAAGCAGCTACTCTCTCCGGTCGAGGAGGCCCAGTTTCGTTCGGCTGTGCTGTATGAGCTCGCCATCATGGATCACGCGCGCGGTTGGACGCAACAGTTCCACCTGGGGGCCATGCGCAACAACAGCACACGCATGATGCGCAGCCTGGGCCCTGACACCGGCTTCGATTCCATAGGCGACTATCCGCAAGCCACTGCCCTCAGTCGTCTGCTGGACCGACTGGATTCCACCAATCAGCTTTGCAAGACCATCCTCTACAACCTCAATCCCGCAGACAACGAAGTCATCGCCACTATGATTGGCAATTTCCAGGACGGTTCATGCCCTGGCAAGATTCAGTTTGGTTCAGCCTGGTGGTTCATGGATCAAAAGGACGGCATGGAGCGCCAGTTGAACGCGCTCTCCTCACTGGGGCTACTGTCACGCTTCGTGGGCATGCTGACCGACTCGCGGAGCTTCCTGTCGTACTCGCGCCACGAATACTTCCGCCGCTTGCTGTGCAACCTACTCGGTCAAGACGTGGAAAACGGGCTCGTTCCCCACGACATGGATCTGCTGGGCAACATGGTACGAGACATCTGCTTCCGCAACGCCCGTACCTATTTTGGATTCTTCGCCTAGGCCCCAAACATCGGCGCGTCACGCATCAGACGCTTGAGCAGGTACACCGGATATCCACGAAGGGATCCATGTCCCCGTGTGTAGCGTCGTTGCAGTTCCAAAGACAAATGGCGTCCTCACATGTTGAGTTGGGTACTGTGTCGAGGCCGGCGGGCGACCACAAATTCAGAGGGGAGTTTGGTTTCGCGCAAACGAAGGCAGTGGACGACGAGAACGCCGGATCGGTTGCGACGCAAATCATCATCTTGGTGTACTGCCTTCCCAAGTCCGCATTGACAGCCGACGTGTTGTCGAATGTGGTCATGCAGCTCTGCTCGCACACAGCTTCTGTGGTGGAGCAGCCTTGTAAAGCATAAGCAAGGGCACAATTATGCGCACAAGCCTGGGCCAATGTCGTTATGGCCGTTCCACTCGACCCGCCAGTGCCCGAAGCACCACCACTTGACGTTGCGCCTCCGGTCGCTCCTGAACCGCCTGCAGCGGAAGCCCCGCCCTTGGCACTAGAACCACCAGTCGCCACAATGCCGCCGGATGCAGTTGCCCCACCCGTTGTCGAAGCACCGCCAGCGCCCGTAGTGCCGCTCGTAGTGTTGCTGCCGCAGGAACAGACATAGCTGGTAACGCCCAATAATAGTACCAATGGTCGAACGTTGTTCTTGAACATGTAATCCCTCACTGAAAAGAATGCTAGCCGATCACGGCGTTTGTCGCAAGCGGCTTCCCTGTAGGTTTTCCTTGAAATCACGAACTTCTGATTGAAGAACTCCCAAACTGCGGAATTAGCACGATTGCAGCATCCCGGGCCTACTGCAAGACTCGAACGAGCACCGCGCTCGCGGCCGGGACATATACTGATACGTTGTTTCCCGAGACCGTCTGAATGTAAGGCGCGTTGCGAGGCCAATTGCCCGTCACCGATACTTGGGCGCCTGCAAGAGTCACATTTCCTGCCGCTGCGGTCAGGCTGCCGGCAGGCGTCGCCTGCAGATAGATCGCGCTCGCGCTACTCGCCGCAGATCCTAGATTTATTGTGGCGCTGACGTCGCTCGACGCGTTCCTGTTGTTGAGAACCACGCTGGTGAATCCGTCTGCCTTGACAGACCACGCAGTGAAGTTTTGAGCGCTCGTGGTAACGGTCGTGGAAACCATCGAGCCTACGCCGGCTTGTGTGAAGAGAAGCATGCCGTAGTATTCCGGTTGGACCTGCACCACCACTCCGCCATTTTCCTTGATCGGCTCATAGTAAAAGGGAACTGGTCCATCCATTCCAGTCTCGCCGTTGTGGAAATTGATTCCGCTACCGCCTCGCTTGGCCACCTCGAACATGTAGTCGATCGCCCAAAGAGCCGAGATGAACGTGTCGCTCACGCCCTGCTGACCGTGACCAGAGCAGGTGTTGTTTTCGTCCATGCGCCAGCCCGGAAGGTTGTTCTTCGTCGCGGCAGCCTCGATCGTATCAAAGATATCGGTGAGTAGGGTCGTTGTGATCTGAAGGTTCGGCACGGAGCATCCAGACGTGCTGGCGGCGGCGACGTACGAGTGCTGCGCCAGAAGGGCCAACTTGCCCGGATATTGCACCGCTATTGTGTCAGCAAATGGGGCTGTATAGGTTACATCGGCTTTGCTGGTGCAGGCCGGGCCAACCAACAGAGCGCCTGGCGTGGCGGTAATGGCGGCGGCGAACTTCTCGTAGTCCGTCGTTTGGTCGGCCCAGCTTCCAAATTTATCGGGCTCGTTGCCGATCTCGATTCCGACGATGCTTGACGGACACGCGCCCATCACATAGGCCGCCTCGGCGGAGGAGGCAGTTACGTCGCCCAACTGGAAATTGACGCCATAGATGGCTTTGCTGCCCGCAGCCGCCAGAAAGCCGCAGAATTGGTCGACTCCGCCGGTCGTGATCTTTGTGTTGAACGGCTGCCCATTGGGCTGCGAAGGTGCGGTTCCCGTGCCAACCCACTTGCAACGTTCGACGTCGTTGGCACCAATCCGCAGCATCGGGGAACCAAGGAGCTTGTAGAGCCCAATCATGTTCAAGTTGTTGCTCGTGAACGAGCCATTCATGATGTGCGTCTTTTCGTAGCTGAACCCGGCGAAGTCGGCACCAATCGTCCCTAACGTGGTGCTGGGGTCCACAGTCACTGTGGCAGCGGTCCCCGTGCCCGTAGGACCGCCGGTCGTCGGCGTTCCCCATCCGAGTATCGTGGGCAAGGTTCCGCCCCCGGCGCTAGCGATTCCGCCCGCGCCGGTCGAGGACCCGCCTGCGCCGGTCGAAGACCCACCTGTGCTGGTGATTCCGCCGGTACTGGTCGCAATTCCGCCCGTACCGCTCCCGCCAGCGCCTCCCCCCGAGCTAGTACTCGATCCACAACCGGAGGTGAAGGCTGCGGTGAGCAGCGCGACACCCGCGAGGGTCGATGATAGGCTTCTGCTGTTCATGAAAATCTCCTTACTTCTTGCGGCTGCATTGCAGATCTAGACGTGCACAGACCACCGACGGCCCCGACCATGAGGCCATCGGCGGCTTTGGTGCACACTTCGGATTGGCGACTGTACGACTTGCCCAATGGCTATCGCGAGAGGAGCCCGTTGGTGACGTTGACCGCAACGGATGTGACTTTGGCCGTGGCCGAGGTCAATCCTGGGCTGGACGCCGTCAGCGTGATATCTCCGGCAGTCGTTTGCGAACGAATGAAGACGCGATTGATTCCACCCTCGGTGTACAGATAGAGGTTGTTGGTCGAATTGGTCATGCTTTCATTGACCCCGCCGCGCCAGGTTCCGGGACCGGTCACGGCAAAAGTAACCTTGGGCTCGCCACTTGGCGTGTTGTCCGTTGCTTTGGTGGTGGGGCCGTAGGTGGGAACCCGCAGTCCGTTTGCATCCACGACCTCGACGTCGAACATAGCCACGTCCTGACCGTTGGCCAGGAAACCGCCGGGAGCAGTTATCGGCGTGAGCTTGATGGCGGCGGCGGCGCCAGCAGTCGTTAGCGTGTGTGTGCAAACCTGCTTGCCGCTGGCGTCGTAGCCTACGGCCTTGATGCTGCCCGTAGCCCACGTGATGTTCGGGAAACTGAAGGTGTACCCGTCTTTCGGGGTCGACGACTTCGTTTCCGTTCCGCCATTGATGCTCAATCCCACCGACGAGACATTATTCGCAACGACGTACATTGTCTTCTTGGTGCCCGCGGGATAGGTCCAGTGCCCGATAATGTGGATGTCAGGCTGCGTGCTGCCCGCGACGCGGAACGCATAGTAAGCCTCCTTGGGCAGACGCACCGCATCGACCTTGCCGCCGACGCGACAGACGGCAGAGCTATCCAAACGTCCGTCGGCGTTCTCATCCGAGAAATAGATTGAGGCGTACCCCGCGTAGAAGGAGTTTGCGGAATCCGTGTTGCGGATGGTCTCAACTTTCAGCCAGTCGTTGAGCCGGGCCACTTGCCCCGAGTCCGAGGAACCGTCGCCCACCGCGAAGGTCTCCGCGGTCTCGCTGTACGTATCCAGCGTCCCTGTGACGAAGCCACCAACGTGCGGGGGCGAGTAATTGTCCCAGATGCCACGGAAAGCCTCATCGCGGAAGTCTTCTTCTTCGATGCAGGGCCCCTTGTCCCGGAACCCGGTGGAGCAGCCACGGAAGATCGAACTGCTGGGGGGACTTCCATTGTAGGCGACCATGGTGCCGTACCAATCGGCAGAGGCTTCAGCTCCCGTGTCTGGCGTGTCGCGGTCACCAACGCCACGGCCACCATTGGGATCCCAGGTATCTCTGAGCGTAGCCAGCGACGCCATCTGCGCATCGGAAACAGTACCGTTGCCTGCCTCATACATGAAAGCACTCGGATTATTCCTCACATAGACCATGGCGGATTGCATAACGCCCATTCTCGCCGTCCACTGGGCATCCGTCGGATTGGTCACCTCTTTGTCGCCGGCAGGCACAATGCTGATGATGCCGTACCTGTCACCGGACCTGAGGTCTGCAATCTGTGGCGTGACGTGCATCCAGCGAATGTAGTTGGCGTTCGCGCCGCGGACCAGATTCGCGTGGTAGTCGTGCATCCAGTCCGGCACTGCCTGGCCAAGGCCTGCCCATGAATTGGTCGAGCGCTGGGCAAAGCCAAGAAGATAGACAAACCGGCCGTTGACGTAAACTCCGCCCGTACCTGCACCTCCCTTGAATTGAACCTGGCGGAATCCCGTGGTCGTGCTTCTGCCATCGACCACAGTCCCGCCCACGGTGAGCGTCGTCACGACATTGTAGAGATTCGGATACAAATCGCTCCACAGCTTCGCGCCCGTCACAGGTCCACTCGCCTTGAGCGTTGTGAACCCAGTCGTTGGTAGTGACGTCGCGGTCCCAGAGAATGTGGTCAACGTCGTGCCCGTGGCTGCATCGACCACTTTGACGTTAAGTGTTGCGCTCGCCGCACTGCCCGATTCATTGCTCACCTGGGATTCGACATTTACCGTCAGGTTGCCGGTGTCGCCCTGCGGTGTGTTGTTGGTGATACTGGCGTAATTGCTGCCGTAGATGTAAACGCCGGTCGTTTGCAGGTTTTGCTGGAGTGGATAGGTTTGGTAAATCTTGCCTGGTGCGTGCAACCAGACGTGCCCCACCAATCCTCCGAAGTCCGGGTTGGTGGCATTCGCGTTCCAGTACTCACCGCCACCGCTGTTGTCCACCTGAACCGCGAGAACGTTGTCGGTGGTCCCGTCAGCAGTGACTTTCCCGGTGATATCGATGCCGCACGCCGAGATACCGTCACTGAAGGTCCCGACTTGTGTTCCATTGATATAGAAGGTGGCAGATTCGCGAATCCGTTCGAACTCGACGATAAACTTGTTGCCAGCGAATGTAGAAGGAACCTTGAAATGCTTGCGGTACCACACAGTTCCGGCGAACATGCCGTGGTCACCGCCGCTGTGGTTGATGAGAACTCTGTAGGAATCGACATCATTATACGTGTGCGGTGTGCTGACCGGACTCCACCCCGTCTCGCTGGCCGTGGTGGCCTGTGCCCCGCTTTGGTCCTGCTTGATAAACATCCAGCCCACATCCATGCTGTACTCGGCTTCGCTCGCGGGACCAGCAGGAGTGCCCCCAGTTGAAGGCGGTAGGCTGAGCCCACCGGCACCGTTGCCACCCTGGTTCGGAACGGTCTGGCCGCCGCTGGTGACCACGCCGCCCGATGGACCCGTCGCCCCCCCGCTCGGCACGCCACCACTGACCTGCCCCGCGGTGCTGCCGCCGGCCTTCACGGTTCCACCACCGGAAGCCGCACCGCCGTTGCCCGTCCCGCTTCCGCCGCCCGCGGAATTGCCGCCATTGCTCGTCCCGGATCCGCCGCCGGCAGAATTGCCACCATTGCCCGTCCCGGTTTGGCCGCCGGCAGAGTTACCGCCATTGCCCGTCCCAGTTTGACCGCCGGCAGAGTTACCGCCATTGCCCGTCACGGTTCCGCCGCCGGAAGAGTTGCCGCCGTTGCCCGTCACGGTTCCGCCACCGGAAGAGTTGCCGCCAGTGCCGGCCGCAGTTTGGCCGCCGGTACTCCCGCCTGGAGACTTACTGGATGAGCAAGCAGAAGCCACAAGCGTCGCTGAGAAAAGAATGGTCAAAAGGGGGCCGTGTCTGAGCATGAAGAACTCCTTCTAGACATCATGGGGGAGCGAGGAAGTGAAAAGGGTCATTCTTTGCCCTCCAGAGAATACCGGTGGCCGAAGTTGTGCAAACGGGCAGGCGAATCCCGCTTAAGTGCCTGAAATCACGCGGTCGAAGTTCGTGGGCCTGGATTACCAACGATGAGCCCATGGCCGCGCCACTTTCGGTGCCGAGACATTTCGAGCGGCCATCTTTGCGTCAGAGGCATCACGCGCCCGGCTCACTCGTCCCATTTGACGCCGGACACGCGGACTGAGTATAAGAATGAAGTAGACGATGAACGATGGAATGACTTGCGCTGCGGGAATTTGCCCCGAAAGGACAGTCCGATCATGTTTCGAACTTCGTTGGCCATCCTGATCGCCGGTTCCGGCCTACTCGTCGGGCTGGCAGCTGATGCACAATCGGACGACAAGACGCCCGCTGAATCGACCGAGCAACCCTCGCAAGAGGCGCCGCCGTCGGTTGAGGCCGCCGGGCAGCCGTCCCAAGCTTTGACTCCGCCCGTACTTCTGCCGACCCGGGAAGAGTTCCCTCTTAATCCCGTCAATCCTTGGTTCGTGCGGCCTCCCTTCGTTCTGAAGGCGGGCGCCGAGGCCAATTGGAAGCTGACCTTCTACGGCTTCGCCGAGGCCGACGGAATGTGGGACTCCACCCGCAGCTTCAACGACGGATTGAACAACAACGTTATTGCCCACCCCCTGACACAGGCTGGACGCAACCCGCGCCTGCAAACCACCATCCGAAATAGTCGGCTGGGATTCAAGGCAGAAACCCCGACAATTGACGGCATTCGCTCGACGGGTTTGCTTGAGTTTGACTTGTTTGGCAATCAGCCAAGCATCAATAGCGGCGGGGGATCGCCCGGGCAGCCATCGGGCGCCGGCGCCACGACGGAGGGCGCGTATTTCAACAATGCCGCGTTCCGCGTCCGGCACGCTTACGTCAAAGTGGAAGACGACTACGTCAACGTTCTAGTAGGCCAAACGTACTATCTGCTGGGGTGGCAGAATTACTTCTTCGGCGCCTCGTGCGCCTTCCTCGGACTTCCCAATGAATTGTTCAATCGAACGGTGCAGCTTCGCCTGAGCCACACCTTCACATCGAATCCAGTCAACTTTGATATCGCGGCAGGGGCGTTCCGCCCTGTTCAGCGCGATTCTGGTGTGCCGGATGTGCAGGGCGGGGCGCGACTCGCCTTCAACCGCTGGAAGGGGATCACGACCCCGGGCAGCGGCGGAACGGATGCGTTGCCGGCCGCCATCGGTGTGTCTGGTTTGGTACGCCAGTTCAAAGTCGACCCGTATGCACCGCTGCCGGCCACGCCCATACCTCTCATCGGGTGGGCACTGGCGGCCAACGTGCTTCTTCCCATTATCCCCGCGCGAGACGGCACGGACCGCGGAAACGCGCTGACACTAACGGGAGAGTTTGTGACAGGTACCGGCGATGCCGACCAGTACACAGGAATGACTGCGGGCGCGACCATGCCCAATGCGTACCCGCTGCCCCCCGGAACTTCTGTCGACTATACGGGAACCGCGGTGCCAGCGGATGCGACGAATGCAGCACCTCTGGTCGGCCGCCCGTACACACCCAACATCGACCCGGGACTGGTGGCGTTCGATTCGAACGGTGTCCTTCACACCATCAATTGGCAGACCTTTGTCGTCGGTTTGCAGTACTACCTGCCCCCGCGCGGGCGCATCTTCGTCAGCGGAAACTACAGTCAGGGCAAGTCCAACAACATCGCGAGTCTCTATCATCCCATTTCGCCCAGGCAACCATGGGTCAATGCCTTGGGCGTTTTCCAGACTTCGCGGTACGTGGACGGGAACATCTTTTTCGACGTAACCCCCGCGGTTCGCATGGGCCTTTCCTATCAACGTGTCGACCAGGAGTTGGCAGACGAGACGAAGGTCCACAATAATCGCTTCGAGATGACCTTCCTCTATTTCCTCTAGGCCCGTACCCCGGGAGGCTGAACTATGCGAGTGCAAAGGAACGTGCGATCCTCATTCATTGTTGGCGTTGCGGCCTTCATGGCAGCCACCAGCCTGTCATGCTACGAACGCCCACAAGATTTTCAACCAGTCACCACCGGGGCCAAACCGTGGACACCTCCCAATGACCCGAATAACCCCTGGAATCCTTCTAACCCACCCTGCGTCACCGGCTACTACGTCGCCATCGATAGCTGCCCAGGTTGCACCGGAATCTCCTACGCTCTTTGCACTGGGGTCACCTTCACCCAATGCGTGTGCGGAGGTCCGTTTTGGCCCGGTGTGCAGTGCCCGAAGTCGCTTGTTTGCTGTGCAAACGATTTTCCGCCATTCAACTGGCTGGAGTTCAAATGGTATTCTGGCCCTGGCTGGGCCGGCCTTAGCCCGGGTGCGGACACGCGCACCTGTCCTTGAGAGGGCGGAGGAGGCTGGTCGCGTCGGTGCCCCCGGCGCGGCTAGCTAATTGTACAGCGCCCCTTCCTGGATCCAATCGTGGATGAGTTGTAGCTGATCCGCGGGAAGCGCAGTTCCGGAGAACGTCAAATCCGAGGTTCCGTTGGTAGAGAACGTGGTGCTGTCTGCCGGCATTTGAGTTCCGCACGGCGGCGACGGCGAGAGTTTTTCGTACATGACGCTAGTATCCGGATCCCCCGGAACCACCCGCATTCCCACTGTTCCGCAGTTGGGCCCCATGCATGGTTGGCCAACGAGGCTCCAGTACGCGCGCACCTTTGAACTCAAGTCGAGGGCGCTGAACCGTATATCGACACCGTTGTAGTGACAGAAGTTATTGCTGCATTTGGGTTGGATGACTTCCGCGTAGACCCTCGTGAACGAGTTGGCAGACGACGGGGTATTCGAACCGCATCCGAAGCTCAAAAGCGCAGAGGCGGAGAGTGCGAAGACCGTTCCCAATACAGTGTGTCTCATCGATTTCTCCACGAGCCCATGTTTGATACCAGAGACAGCCAAGTTACAACTCTCTCCTGCTCATGACCACTGATTTCGGTGAGTCTAGCGCTTGTCAGAGTGCCAGTGGTACGGCGCACCGGTTTGGTAGAGGGCGACTTGGATCTGCAGTCGAGCGACCAGCGCGGCCTTACCTTGGGCGGTGGCTAGGCGCAACGCGCGCTCGGCAGTAGCGACGGCCTCGGGAAACCGGCCGACTTCCGCATAAGAGGCCGCCAAGGTCGCGACGAATCCCGGATTTCTGCCAGCGGAGATCTGTTCTGCCCGAGCGGCCAGCGCGACCGCCTGCACGCCGTCGCGCACGGACGCATCCGGGCTTGTCGCAAGAACCCAGGCAAGGCTGTCCAAGGCGGCCGCTAAGTCCGGGCGAATTTCCAGCGCCCTTCTGTAATGCGCGATGGCTTCGCGGGTTTCGCCCTCCTCCCGAAGAACCTCACCAAGGTTGAAGTGGGCAGCGGCATAGTCGGGGTGCAGGGCCAGGGCCTTTTCGTACTCGGCAGCGGCCTGCCGAAGTCGGCCCTTTTGCCAGAGAACATTGGCTAGGTTGTTGCGTGCCTCGGCCTGGTCGGGATCGATGGCCAGCGACCTTTCGAGATGTTCCATCGCCCCATCCCAGTCGCCCTTTTGGCCAAGTGCCCGCGCAAGGATGTTGTGGGCCTCGAGATAGTGGGGCTCTAGCTCCACGGCTCTTCGCAAATGGACAATCGCCTCGTCCAACTGGCCCTTCTCGCGCAGGGCAGCCCCAAGGTTGTACTGAGCCTTCGCAAACCCAGGCTGGAGTTCCACCGCCCTCCTGAAATGTACAATTGCCTTGTCTGTCTGGCCTTGTTCGACGAGAAAGCCACCGAGATTGTTGTGGGCCCCCCACGAATCCGCATCCGTGGCCAGCACCGCTCGCCAGAAGGTTCCCGAATCGCAGTAGAGTTCGCTCTGGCGGTAGGTCAACGCACCTAGCCCAACCAGCATGGCACCCACGGCCGCTGCAAGCGCCTGTCGAGGGAACGGCACGAGCCGCCCGTGGCCCTTGGCGATAGCCGCCGCAAGAAGTGCGATGGGGCCGATAATCGCGAAATACTGCCAATGATCGGCCACCAGGGAGAATTTCATGAAACCAATGTTCAGAAATCCCAGCACGGGGAAGAGCATCACGACGAAGTAGACAAAGCCCAGCAGCGGGGCCTTGCCCCGGGTTCGCCGGGTGCGCCAGCACAAGACAATAACGCTCACGACGAGCAATCCTGGCAAGTAGGACCACCACGCGCTCCCATCGATCTGCCAACGCGGATAGATCGACCTCAATCCGAAAGGTAGAAGCGCTTTGTACGCGTAGAACCAAATCGCCCAGCCGGCGCCCGCCAGCCTGGCCCAGAAGCTGTCCTCTCGAACGATGTCGGCTCCGATCGCTCGATGGGATTGAAACCAAAACGAAATCGATCCAATGAAAGCGGCCATGGCAAAGAATGGCAGCACGCGAAGCACGTCCGCGCGCTTCACCCTGCCCCGTTGCCACCAGACGAGCCCAAGCAGAACGAAAGGCATCGGCGCCACGACGGTCTTGCTCAGCATGGCCAGCAAGAAGGTGGCAAGCGCGAGACCGTACCAGCGCCATGAAGAAGGCACGAACGATGGTCTAGACGCGCTCGCCGGCACTGTGGACGACTCCGATCGCACGAAGCACGACAGACTCGCAAGATAGAAGACCATCGCCAGCACGTTCTTGCGTTCGGCGATCCAGGCCACGGATTCCACGTTGACCGGATGAACGGCGAAGATCGCCGCCGCCAACCAGGATCCGGGGAACTTCAGCCGCGCGAGCAGGCGCCACAAAAGGAGGGCGCCAAGGGCGTGCAACAACACGTTGACCCCGTGGTAGCCCATCGG
>Ga0265316_10005599_pt1 | contig 12166 bp, 6 predicted proteins | sample 4522metaG_FD_202092 | JGI IMG/M metagenome (GOLD analysis project Ga0265316, IMG submission 202092) | Rhizosphere microbial communities from Carex aquatilis grown in University of Washington, Seatle, WA, United States - 4-5-22 metaG | ecosystem: Host-associated > Plants > Roots > Rhizosphere >... | reverse complement strand
TCGATGGCGCCTTCGCGCATCGCCGACTCCTTCGAGCTGATGCTGTGCCTGGACCGCGTGGAATCTCCTCCGTCGGGCTCGCCTCCCTACGGCTCCCCGCCTTATGGCCTCCCCGGTTCGGGCGGTCTGTGCGAATTCCGTCCCCTACAGCTCGAAGACGAAGCCGTGCGGGCATTGGCCGCGCTGTTGTCGCAGTTCCAGGTCTCAACCAGCGGCCCATTTCTGACCCTGCACCAGGTGGAAGAACTCGTGCGCGGCCTGGCGGTGGGCTCGCCCCCGTTCGTAAGCTCGCCGCCGGCCGGTCCGCCCTATGCCGTAAAGGCTCAGGACGCGCCCCGTTTGCTGCGCGCCGCGTTTCGGACCTGGATCACGCAGGTCCGGCCGTTCATCTCCGCCCAGTATCGCGCCGGCCCGTGCTGCCCGCCTCCGGAAAAGTGCGTGCTGTTGGCAGAGCTAGCCGTGGCACTGAACCCCGGTTGGGTCGCCACCGGCGTGACGGTTGACGCTTCGCTCCGCCCGTTCCTGGTCCCCACCCGGCTCTTGCAGGAGGCCTTCTTCGAGGAAGCGGGGGCGGTCATCGGCGGCCCCTCGTATCAGACCGTCGCGGCTGGCGTCTTCAATATCACCGGCGCCGTAATCAGCCCGTCCTTCAATCTGACCGCGACGGCCGGCGCCAACGGAGAATTCCTTTTGCAGTTCCCCTCCTATCAGAACCCGCTCACCACTCCGACGATCAACTACATCGTAAAAGGAACGGTGCAGGATACCGCTACGGCGGCGCCGCTGCGGGCCACCTTCGAGATGGTTCGCTTTGAAGCTGGGGGCATCCGCGTCCGCATCCTCGACACCACTTCGAAGCCGCTTGGCGCCGGATTCGGCTTCATGGCGGAGGTCTCGCAAATTGGAGGCGGGTCATGAGCGGCGTGAACCTGCTTTCGCCGGTCCTGGACGGCGGGATTCAAAACGTCAATTTCGTGAACGGGCGCGTGCTCACTGCCGAGGACATGATGGCCGAGCGCCGCGCCAGTCTCCAGCGCCAGCGCCTGCTCGGAACGTGCGCCGGCGAGGGCGTGAGTAACGGATTGGAGGTGACCGTTTCTTCCAGTTCGGTGCCTTTCGGTCAGCAAGTGGTGCACGTTACCGCGGGGCTGGCTTTGAATCGCAATGGCGATGTATTGCAACTGGGTTCCGATACCGAAGTGACGCTCGCCGCTCCTGCCGCGGCGGCGCCGGCCAACTCCGGTCTCTTCACGCCCTGCGCACCCCCGCAGACGCAATTGACCAATCCGGGGATCTATGTGCTGACCGTCTTGCCGGCGTCCGGATTTCAGGGGCAGGTCCCGGTGGTGCAGCTCAATTCCACCGGAGTGGCGGCCTCTTGCAGCAGCCAGTACGCCACCTCCGGGGTTCAGTTCCGGTTGCTCCAGTTGATGCTCGACTCAGCCGGCTCGGCATTGCAGGCCAGCCTCCTGGCGCTGGCAAACCAGATCCAGACGCAACTGGCCGGCAACGCCAGCGCCGCCAGCGTGGCGCCGGCCCTCTCCCAGTTCCGCAACGGGCTGGCGTACGCCTGCTTTGGCGCCGGGCAGGTCGAGCAGTACGCGGCCAATCCGCTGGACTTCCTGGGCGGTGCGTCGTCCTTCGCGAGTTACGGCCTGCTCGACCAGGCGCGCGGCGCCGGACTGCTTACCGGCTGCGAGGTGCCGCTTGCCCTGGTGTATTGGACCACCGCGGGCATCCAGTTTGTCGACATGTGGGCCGCGCGCCGCCGGCTCACGCATGAGGCTGTGACCGGGAAGCTCCCCCTGGTCGAAGGAGACCGGCGGGTGAGTGAGGCGGAAGCCATGTTCCTCCAATTCGAGGACCATGCGCAGTCGCTTCTCTCGGGCCCCGCCGGCCTCGCTACCATCGCGGCGGACGCCTACTTCCTCTTCCTGCCGCCGGTGGGAATGGTGGAAGTCACAGGCAACGGAATCGCGGCCGTTACCACGAATGCTCCCCTGGCCGGGTTCGACCTGCCAACCTTCTTCGGCGCGCATGCTTCGAAAGACATTGCCACCACCAACGGCAATCTTCTGCGGGAGCTCTTTCACGATGCGTTGTATCACGAGCCTGTTTCGCTGACCAACACCGGCGAGATCCAACTGTATCTGGTCTGGGAGAATTTGCAGGCGGTAAATGCAGGCGGCAGCACCCGGCTGGCGGCCGCCTTTGCCGGCGGCGCGCTCCGTTACCGGGGCGTCGCACGCTTCGGTACGGCGAAATGGGGCCTGAGCCGTTTCGCGCCGCGAGTCGTCTGAAAGGAGCACTTATGGCTGACGTACAGACCCTTGTCAATGAGATTCCGGATGCGCAGGACGGAAACGTAATCACCAGCGATTACCACAACACCATCAAGACGGCTCTGGAAGCGATTGCCGGTCAGCTTGGAGCGGGCCCCAGCGGCCAGACGGCGACGCTGACACTGGCCCCTAACTTCCAGCCCGTCCAACCCGTCAGCGCTCATGTTCCCTGGACCGTAACCATGGGCGCGGCGGCCGATGCCGGGGGGAACCTGACGGACGGGTGGCTGCCTGTCCACCTTCCGGATGGCGCCGTCATTCAGCAACTGGTGGTCATCGGTGTGAAAACCGCTACTACGACGGCGGTCCAATTCGGAGCATTTGTCAACCTGCTCATCATGGCCGTGGGCGCAACGGACGCGACGACCCTGGTGTCAGTCAATCTGACCAATCAACTAGGAAGCCCCTTCACGGCTACAGGCACGCCCAGCGTTCCGGGGACCGCGCCCAACTCCCTCAAAGATCTCCAGACCGTGAAGAACTCGCAAAACAAGTATGTGATCCACGGCCTCGTATCCCCCAGCCCGGCGGCGGGCACGCTAACCATCGAGGCCATTCAAGTGGTGTACACAACCTGACCTGCAACCAAGGAGAAACAACGTGGCACTAGACACCGGTATTAACGATCCAAGCAACTGTTACTTCATGAACGACAGTTCCATCCCACCGCATAGCGGAACGGGACAGTGGTGGCTCAGCCCCGATGTCATCATGTCCGGGGCGGATCCCTCCACGGCGACACCCGGAGTGGGTGGCGCGGTAACATCGCTGGTCACCGTTCGTAACAATAACTGCACCCTCGACCCGGGCGACACGGTCAGGTTCGACCTGTTCGTGTGCACGCCCTCGCTCAACATCGCGCCCTTCCCGCCGGACGCGTTTGTGGCAACCACCGACGCGGTGGTGGCGGCCTTCGGCAGCCCGACTTCGGTCCCCTGGACCGTCACCGGCAGTTCGAGCGACCCGACCGGCCCCGGCCACAAATGTCTGATCGCCCGCTGCTATCCGTTCCTGGGACCGGGCGGCAAAGGATCCACCCCGGATCCGGCCAACCTCTCGCCGTATCTGCCACAGGACCCCCACTACGCCCAGCACAACCTCACTGTTATCGCGCTGTCCTCGGGCGGGATGCATAAGATTCCGATCAAGACCGGCAATCAGCGGCTCCAGTCGCAGTTGGTGCTCGTGCATGCGGTTGCCGACATCCAGCCCAGCCGCACCACCCTGGCGGCCATCACACCCAGCCTGAGGGCGACCTCCGGCTTTAAGCAGATTGCCACTCAGCCGTTGCGGAACGTTTCTATCAATCTGGAGTCTCTCGCCGTGAAACCAGGCGGCGGCCTGTTCCATCAGATCCAGGCTTCGATCCATCCCATGCTGGCAAGTTCGCTGGCGACCGTCGAGAACCGGTTCATCACCGCGCACCCAACGGGCGTCCTCCAGAAGGTCCAGATCGGTCCGAAGGCCTTCACCACTTTCGATTTGACCGTGGATCTTTCAGGAGCCAAAGCCGGCGACGCTCACATTTACCACCTCACCCAAACCACGGCACAAGGCCAGCCTGACGGCGGCCTGACCGTGGTTGTCGTGGCGCAGTAGCACCAGGGCCGAGCGATGGGCCTGTTCGACCAGGTCAGCCTTGAACACGTCCGGCTGCTGGGAGCCGGCGTGGATGCGCCCGTGGCGCGCCTGCGCCTCTCGTCTCTTCTCGCCTCGGCCTCGCTGCAGCCGCCGGCGATGCCGCCTTCGGCGGTGCTGGTGGTGCGCACGATGGCCGATCCGCTGCGGGGGCGCATTGTCGCGGAGTTGAAGCCCGCCGCGATCGCCCGCCCCGAATGGGAACACGCCGCGCAGGACCGTTTGGGAGCGTTTTACGCTCGCGCGGCGCGCCCAGCCTGGGGCGTGGTTCCGGATGCGGCCGAGGCGGTCCTGTTTGCCGACTACGGCGAGCTGCTGGCGTGCCTGGCGATCGACCTCAACTCCGCCGCTGGCCTCGCCTGGTGGTGGCAGTCCCTTCGAATGCGCTTCGCACTTGGGCTTCCTGGCTCGTGGACCCGTCTCTGGGAAGAGCATCCGGAGTATGTTCCATCGGCAGTGGAGCATTTGGCCGTGCGCCACCGGGCGGCCTCTGTTATGGAACGTATCGCGCCGGCTCAGGCCTGGCGCCTGCTTCTGGCAGTGGCGCGCGCGTTTGCTTTGCCCGGCTCGGCCATCCCAAGAAGTCCCGTGGCCGCTGTCGAGGCTCCGATGGAGTCGCCGTTGGCGGCGCACTCCGAGGCGTCCGCGCCCGTGTCCCGAGGCGATCCCGAGCCCGCGCGGGAGCGCGCGAGCGCACCCAGCGGCGCCGCCCCTGCGGTCCCCCTCCGGCCACCCTGGGAGCCGTACGTTTCGCCCGAGGAGACACCGCCGGCGCTAGGCATCGAGAGGCGCGCCCTTCTTGGTGTGGCGCTGCTCCTGCGCCGCGCGCCGCAAGTCGCCCTCACCGTCAGGTTCTCGCTCGCTCTTCGCGCCTGGCTGGTCGCGGAACAGACCTTTGCCCCGGAGGGTGCCAGCGACCGCACTCCTTCGCTCGAGCCACGGTCCGCTGCGACGGCTCCCTCCGTCGCTATGACTGCCCCAGTCAGAAGGACCGCCGATCCGCCGGTCTCGCGCCAGCCAGATCGCTCCACACCGCTCGAACCGGAGCGGACCACGGCTACTCCGGCCGTCCCCAGCGGCGAAGTGCACCAAACCCTCCACAGGCGGCCGGCTGCGACGGAGCGCCGCGCCGAATGGGACACGGGCATGTCCACGCGGGCCGGCGGCGTTCTCTACCTGATCCACCTCCTGCGCCAGGCGGACCTGATGCGCCACTTCGACACGGGACTCGGTGGCTGGGCCTTGCTCGAACTGCTGGCACGCTGCCTGCTGGGAGCCTCTTTCAACGCGGTCGCCGCCGACCCCATTTGGGCGGCGCTCGCGGAATTGGATGGACGCGATCCTCGCCTGCCGGCGGGCAATGGCTTCGAGGCGCGGACTACCTACACCGCGCCCGAGTCCTGGCTGGCCGGTCTCGCGCCGCAGCCTCTGTTGGCCCGCTTCCGCTCGCGCGGCGTGGAACTCTGGCGTCCGGAGGGCTTCCTCGTTCTGGATTCGAAGGACCAACGGCTGCCGCCGGGGCTCGCGATCGCTCCATCGACCCGCTCCGCCCGCCGCCTTCCCGGAGTCTGGCCCGTAGGTCTTCCCCTCTCGCCGGAGCTGCGCCGCTTCCTTCACTTCGTGCTGCCATACGCGCGCTGGCGCCTGGCCGCGGTTCTGCGCGGGACATCTTTCGCGGAGGTCTGTATCCGGCAGGGCAGGCTCGTCCTGTCGCCTAGCCATGTCGACCTGGTCATGGACATGAGCCAGATCAGCGTTCCGGTGCGCCTCGCAGGCCTCGACGCCAATCCCGGATGGGTGCCGGAACTGGGCCGCGTCATCACCTTTCATTTCGTTCCGGAGGGATTCGGCGGTGGATAGCTTTGCGGACGTGCCCGTCAATGCTCGCGGCCATTTGGGACTGCTGTTCTACGCGGCGGTCCATCACGTGGTCTATCACCTGCGGCGGCGTGCCTCCGCCACCGAGCGCTCTCTCGACGACGTCCTGCGTGAGTACCCCTTCCTCGCCGACTACTTCTCCCAAATTCGTGGGCGGCTGCCGGAGCAGATCGGGTGGCTGGAATCGCTGACGTGGCTTCGTCAGGAAGTCGAGGCTTGGGAGAAGGCCGCGGCCGCGCCTTTACCCATTTCCGAAATGCGTCAGGCTCTCGGCCTTCCATTTGAAGCAGCGCTGGCCTTCGTGCTGGCGGGAACGGTGGAAGAGGAGGCGCAGTTCGCCGCGCTCTTCGGGTCGCTGCAACAACCGGAGGGCGAGCACCGCGTCTCCGTAGGCCTGCTGCAACAGGTATTCGATCGCCAGGGGAGCCCCGAGGCGTGGCTTCTCCTGCGGCCCTTGCTGGAAGCCGGCTTCCTCGAGGCTGCCAATCGCGACGCCCCGCGCTCGGAGTGGGCCCTCCGCGTCCCCACGCTGTTGTGGAACGCGGCCCGCGGTGAGAGCGCCGAATCACCGTTCGCTGCCACGCGCTACCACACTCCGGATTCCCTCGACCCGCTCGCCAGTCTGGTCATCGGCGAGGACCTGCGCGCCCAACTCGCGGAGCTAAGCAACTTGGCCGGGGCGGGACGCACGCGCGCCATGGTGATTCGCGGCATGCCGGGGACCGATCGCGCCGGGGTCATCGGGGCGGTCGCCCGTGAGCTGGGTCGCGGCCTCCTCGAAATCGAGTGTCCCGCCTCGGTCTTGTTCACGGACGAGCGTTGGCGCGCGTTCGGCCCTTTTTGCACGCTCACGCATTCCATGCCGGTCTTCTCGGTCGATGCGGGCCCCGGCGAGACGTTCGAAGTCCCCGCGCTGGCCGGCTACCAGGGCCCTCTGGGGGTGATGATCGGGCGCGAAGGCGGCATTGGCGGTCCCGCCTCCTCGCACGCCATCACGGTGCAGCTCGACCTGGAGCCTCCGGAGCATCGCCTGGAGTTGTGGAAGCGTGCATTGAACGGACAAGCCACGCCGGAGCTTTCCGAAATCGCCTCCACCTTCTGTCTGCCGGGACGCTACATCCGGCAATGCGCCCGCCTGGCGCTAGACTACGCCGCCATCGGCCGCCGCGCCTCCGTCACCATGCCCGATGTGCGTTCGGCCGCCCGCGCCGTCAACCGCCAGGTGCTCGACACTCTCGCCGCCCGAATCGACGGCCCCGCAGCCTGGCCGCAGCTCATCGTGCACGACGCCACCAGCCGCGAGCTGGGTGCGCTCGAAGCGCGCTGCCGTCATCGCGAACGGCTGGCCGCGGCCTTCGCGCCCAGTATCCCCGGCGGACTGAATCGCGGCGTGCGGGCGTTGTTTGAAGGCCCCAGCGGCACGGGCAAGACGCTGGCCGCACGCGTCCTCGCCAGCGAGCTCGGCCTCGATCTCTATCGCGTCGACCTGGCAGCCGTGGTCAACAAATACATCGGTGAGACGGAGAAGAACCTCAGCCGCGTTCTGAGCCGGGCCGAGGACCTCAACGTCATCCTTCTGCTCGACGAAGGCGACTCGCTCATGACCCGCCGCACCGAGGTCAAATCGGCCAACGACCGCTACGCGAACCTGGAGACCAACTACCTGCTCCAGCGCCTGGAAAGCTACACCGGCATCGTGGTCATCACCACCAACGCAGGCAACGCCATCGACTCGGCCTTCCGCCGCCGCATGGACTGCGTCGTCAGGTTCCATCTCCCTGACGCGACCGAGCGCTGGCGCCTGTGGCAGGTGCATCTTCCGGCCGGGCACATGGTCACGCCGGACGCGCTGGAAGAGATCGCGCTCCGCTATCAGTTGACCGGCGGCCAGATCCGCAACATCTGCATCGACGCGGCGCTGCTGGCGTTGGGAGAAGGGGACCCGGCCGTGCACGGCATGGGCCTCAAGCACGCGATTCAATCCGAACATCGCAAGACCGGCGCCAGTTTCATCGACCGTGCGGAGCCCGGCCCGGCCCGCAACGGCCAATCGCTGTCCGCGTTTCTAGGAGGTCTCTCCTGAGCTGCGCGACGCTGCAAAAAAAAGCACGCGCCCCCGCAGCCGCCTCCAAGGCGGCCAAGGCCGTAGTGTCCCGCTCTATGGTGTCGAAGGCGCCCGCGTGGGCGTCCTCGCGAATCGCGTCCCCATTCCCCCTTGGCGGAGTGCAGCGCCAGGTCAAGGTGGGCGCGCCCGGCGATGCGGCCGAGCATGAGGCCGATCGCGCCGCCGACCACGTTGTCTCCGGCCCGATCAATTCACAGCCGACCATTTCGCGCCTGGAGGTATTGCAGCGCCAGATCACGGAAAAGCGCGCGCAGGAACCCCCGGCTGCTGACTCGGGCGTCCAGCGCACCGGCAACAAGCAGGAGGAGGCGCCCGCGGTCCAGCGCGCAGCAGACAAGAAAGACGAGTTCCCCGTCCAGCGGGACCACAAAGAAGATGAACCCGCCGTCCAACGTTGCTGCTCTTGCCCCGAGGAGCAGATGCAGCACCGGCCGTCCGGCACCGCGTCGGTCCTCTGCAAGTCGCGGGACGGCTCCGATCCCGGCGCGTCCATGGACGCTGCCGCGGAGCATGCCATCGCTACCAAAGACACGGGCGGGCCGCTGCGCCCCGCCGTCCGCCAGACGCTCGAATCCCGCATGGGAGTCGACTTAGGCGAGGTCCGTGTGCACGAAGGCTCGGCCGCGCACGAGTCCACCGCCGCTCTGAATGCCCGCGCCTTCACGCACAAGGGCGATATCTGGCTGGGCCGTGGGGAGTCTCAGGACAACACGCGCCTGATGGCCCACGAAGTCACCCACGTCGTCCAGCAGGGCGCCGCTGTCCGCCGCGCTCCCGATGCGCCCATACGCCAGGAGGACGACCAGCCCGTCGTCCGCCGCAGCTTGTGGGGCGACATTACCGGCGTTGCCGGAGCGGCTTGGGACTATACCGGCGGGAAGTTGGTGGATGCCGCCGGCAATGCGCTCGCCATGGGCGCGGACTTCTTCTGGAAACTCGTGCAGAGGCTCGCGCCGGACATCGTACCTCTCATCCGGGAGATCCGCGCCAAGGGCATCTTCGGTTATCTACGCGACAAGTTGACCGGCGCCTTCAGTGGGATCTTCGGCTCGCTCGCGAACGGAGGCGCTTTCATTTCCGGCCTCATCAAGACCTTCGCCGCGTTGTTCTCCTCCGCGCAGGGACTCGTCAGCGCGTTGGGAAAAGGGGACTGCCAGCCGCTGTTCGACGCCATCGGCCGCCTCAGCGACACTCTCAAGCAAATGGCGGGGGAAGCCTGGGACAGGATCAAGGAATTCTTTGCGCCCATCGGCGACTTCTTCAGCGCTCTCTGGCAGAAGTTCGGCCTTCCCGTGGTCAAGTTCCTGGAGCAGTGGGCCCACGACACTTGGGAAGGCATCAAGGCCCTCGGCAAGCTTATCTGGGATTCGACCCAGCCGGTTCGCGATGCGCTGGCCGCCGCCTGGAACTGGATCAAGGATGAGCTGGGCATTGGCGGCGACGAGTCTGAGGGCCAGAACGGCCTCCTGCAGTGGGTGCAAAAGAAACTCGGCGAAGCGTGGGATTGGATTCAGGACAAGCTCCAGCCCATCATCGGCCCCATCAAAGCTCTGGTCGAGAAGATCAAGGCGATCATCCCCCTCGACGCCATACTCCATTTGCGGGAAACCGTGCATGAGTGGCTGCAGCACGCTGGCGATATGGTGCAGAACATGCGCGCCAAGAAGGGCGTCACCCAGAACCAGGTCTCCCTTCGCGACAAGATTCTGCCCGCCGTCAAGGCCGCCATCGGGCGCGTGGCTGCGAAGATCGCCAGCGCCGGTGGTTGGGTCGCGGACCAGATCGGCGGCATCGCGCGCACCGTCACCGGGTTCTTTGCCAGCCTCCGCGGCAATTCCATCCTGGGCCCGCTGGCCAGCGGCATCCAGTGGGTTCAGGACAAAGTCAATAGTCTCGGCGAATGGGTTCAGAGCGGGGTCATCGGTTTGTTCAACACCATCGGTAAGGGCGTGAACAAGCTCGCTGACTTCGTCGAGCCGGTGCTGAGCGTTCTTCAGAAGATCGTCTCCGTCATTGCCGACGTGGTCAAGGCGCTGCCCGGCCTGGTGATGGGCCCCCTCTGGAAAGCCATCCCCGCCTGCATTCGCGATCCGATCAAGGACTTCCTCGTCGAGCACATCCTGAGCCACATTCCGGTCATCAGCACCTTCGTCAAAATCCCCGAGATCTGGGGAAAGATCCAGAAGATGGTGATGGCTTTCCTCACCCAGGTCTTCGTAGACGGGGATCTCAGCGGCGCGGCGCTCACCGTGATCCGCTTCGTGCTCGAAGCCGCGGGAATCGATTTCGACCTGATGCTGAGCGTGCTGGGGAAGGCCGTGGGCGCGCTGGACAACATCATCATGCACCCGGTCGAGTTCCTTACCAACCTCCTGGCGGCGGTCAAGTTGGGGTTCTCTCAGTTCGCCGACAACTTTCTCCAGCACATCATGGATGGTCTGCTGGAGTGGATACTCGGCCCCTTGGATTCTCTCGGCGTCAAGCCGCCCAAGGACTTCAGCCTTCCCAGCCTGCTCGACCTGGCCATGCAGATTCTTGGGATCACCAGCGCCAAGCTCCATCAGAAGCTCGAAAAGGCCATCGGCCCGAAAGCCACGAAGCTGCTCGACGAGGCATGGAGATGGATTTCGGCGCTCATCTCAGGCGGGCTAGGGGGGCTCTGGGCGGAGATCCAGAGCCGCGTTTCCGATTTGTGGGATCTCGTGATTGGCGGCATCACCGACTGGATCACCGTCAATATCGTGCAGGCAGGCATCCAGCAACTGGCCCTGCTTTCGAATCCCGTGGGCGCCGTGCTCGAAGCCATCAAGACCATCTACACCACCATCGAGTTCGTGGTCACCAAGATGAACAAGATCCTGATGGTGGTGGACGCGATTCTCGATTCTGTCAACAAGATCGCGGCCGGCGCCATCGGCGATGCTGCTACCTGGATCGAAGGGGCGCTCGCCCGCAGCGTGGCTCCCGTCATCGGGTTCTTCGCGGACTGGCTCAGCATCGATAGCCCGGGCCCGGAGATCCAGAAGATCGTAATCAAGATTCAGGACAAAGTCGACCAGGCGTTGGACTGGCTGATCGACAAGGCCAAGTCGATTGCCAAATCGCTATTTGGCGGCAAGGACGAGGAGGATAAGGATAAGGACGAGGAAGATCCCAAGTGGAAGGCCGGAGTCGCGGGAGTTACTCAGGATATCGAGACCATGAAAGTGAGCGGTCTCGAGGAAGACGCGGTCAGAGCCAAAATCCCGCTTTGGAAAGCGGCCTACGGGTTCTCGGAACTCGACCTCAAGGTGGACGACGACTTCGAGATCGTCGGCTCGATGAGTCCCGACGGCAAGCGGGTTACAAAGGCCAACAGCGGTCTTCACTCGGGCACCAGCAAAGATCCCATTCCCATCTATTGGTACAAACCGCCCGGCGCGTACCCTGCTTCCATCGCCTTGACCGAGCCGGACGGCTCCAAAATCACAGTGCCTATGTTCTCACGGACCAAGGTGACGGATCCGCCTCCGGGGCGGCAGGGCGATGTGACGCTGGGCGTGACACAGAACAATGAGGTCGATGTCGGCAAGAAGCTCGAGCGGACTTCTGGAACTGCGGCGATGAGAACTGGCGAGCAGCAGACCTTGATCGGCGTTCTCGGTCGTCTGGGTTATGACATGGACAAGCGGGACCTGGAGGCAGACCACGTCAAAGATCTGGGATTCGGTGGAAGCGATGCGCTCTCCAATCTGTGGCCGCTGCAGTCCCGCGTCAATCAGATAGGTCTCGAGTATTACAGCAGCTACATGGTCGAGTACATCGAGGGGGGGCACGAGAAGAAAGGCTCCTTGCTGGCCTTGAGCGGAAAGTTTTTCACGATCAAGGGATTTCGCTATCCGCCACCCGCCAACCCCGGGGGCCGGGACTCAAGTTGACACAGACAAGTGGTTCCCCATGCTGACGCCCTCCTTTCAAATCGTCCCCTGCTGCTGGCCGTGCCCGGCCGCCGAGGCGAATCGCTCGCGCACCTCGGAGCCCGAACCGCTCGCGGGTGCGAAGAAGCCGGCCGGCGCGGTTGCGCTCGCCTGTGCGCCCCAGGTTTTCAGCCTCGCCCTGAGGGCTTGCCATGCTTGACCGGCCTTACGAACTCCTTCGCTGTTCCTGGCCCCGCCCGGTCTCCGAGATCGGCCGCCGCTGGGTC
>Ga0265316_10005597_pt1 | contig 12170 bp, 8 predicted proteins | sample 4522metaG_FD_202092 | JGI IMG/M metagenome (GOLD analysis project Ga0265316, IMG submission 202092) | Rhizosphere microbial communities from Carex aquatilis grown in University of Washington, Seatle, WA, United States - 4-5-22 metaG | ecosystem: Host-associated > Plants > Roots > Rhizosphere >... | reverse complement strand
CTATGATCCGCATTCGACCTACTTCTCGGCGGACACCTATGAGGACTTCGGCATCCAGATGAAGCTGCAGTTGGTCGGCATCGGGGCGATGCTCGGCCTTGAGGAGGACACCTGCGTCGTCAGGGAGATCGTCCCCGGAGGCCCCGCCGACCTCGGGCACCAGCTCAAACCCAACGACAAGATCATCGCCGTCGCCCAGGACACGGTCGAGCCGGTCGAGATCATCGGCATGAAGCTGCGCAAGATCGTGGACCAGATCCGCGGCGCAAAGGGAACCAAGGTGCGCCTCATCGTCCAGCCCGCCGAGGCCACCGACAGCTCGGTGCGCAAGGAGATCGTGATCACGCGTGACGTGGTCAAGTTGGACTCGGCGCGCGCCCGCGCCGCCGTGTTCCAGGTCCCGGGCGCCAACGGCCAGACGGTCCCGCTCGGGGTCATCACCCTGCCCGCGTTCTACGGTCCCGCGGATGACGGCGACACGGACGCCGACAAGACCAGCGCCAGCGAGGATGTCTCCAAGCTGATCGTCGACCTGAAGCAGGCCAACGTCCAGGGGCTCGTCCTCGACCTGAGGCACAACGGCGGCGGCTACCTTAGCGAGGCGATCGAGCTTGCGGGGCTGTTCATCCACAAGGGCCCCATGGTCCAGGTGAAGGGCTACGACGGCGAGATCCAGATCGACACCGACAGGGCCGAGAACCTCTCCTACGACGGCCCCATGGCCGTCCTCGTGGACCGGTTCAGCGCCTCGGCCTCGGAGATCGTTGCCGGGGCCCTGAAGGACTACGGCAGGGCCGTCGTGATCGGCGACACCTCGACCCACGGGAAGGGCACGGTACAGGCGACCTTCGAGATGAAGAAGATATCGAGGGAGCTCAACCGGTCGCCGGCCAAGACCGGGGCCGCCAAGATCACGATCCAGAAGTTCTACCTGCCCGACGGGTCGTCGACCCAGCTCAAGGGGGTCGTCTCCGACATCGTGCTGCCCTCCGTGGACGAGTTCCTGCCGATCGGGGAGTCGGACCTTCCCCATGCCCTGGTGTGGGACAAGATCAAGACAAGCTCCTTCAACGGCTCCCCCATCGACCAGAAGCTCCTTGCCCGGCTCCAGAAGGACAGCGCGGACCGGCAGGCAGGCCTCGAGGAGTTCGCGTTCACCCGCAAGTACGTCGAGTGGTTCAAGCAGCGCCAGGCCGAGAAGCTCGTGTCCCTGAACCTCGAGGAGCGCAGGAAGCAGAAGGCTGCGGACGACGCGTTCCGAAAGGCGATCAAGGTCGAGCGCGAGGAGCTCGCAAAGGCCGACTATCCCTACAAGGAGTTCCGCCTGGGTCCGCCGCTTCCGCCGAAGGTCGCGCCGGCGAAGGCGCCCGATGCCACAAAGGCGGACCCCTCAAAGGCCCCGAGCGACGATGATACCGACCTTGCCGACGCCGACGACGATATCAATGGGGACGCCTATGCGAAGGTCGACGTGCCCCTTAGGGAGGCGCTTCGGGTCGTCGATGACGCGATCGAGCTCGGCCACGACCACGAGTACTGGGCGAGCGACCACGCCCCGCTGACGGCCGTCGCCAAGGGCTGAGCCGGGCCCTACCGCCAGGCCAGGAAGATACGGTCGCGGCCGGTCAGGTCGCGGACCGACTCGCTGCGGGCGAATCCCGCCCCCTGCGCCGCACCGGCGGCAAGTCCATGGTGGCCGATCCCGGTCTCGAGCGCCAGAAGGCCGCCGGGAGAGAGGGCTCCGGCCGAGTCGGCGACAATCCTTGCGATGTCCGCAAACCCCGAGGCGCCTGATACAAGCGCCTTTAGCGGTTCGTGCTCGCGCAACTCGGGCTCCGTGGCGTCGACCTCGGCCCGGGAAAGGTAGGGCGGATTGGAGACGATCAGGTCGTAGGCCGCTCCGCCCGGGAGGCTCCCGAACCAGTCGGACTCCACCAGGGCCACCTGACCCGAGAGCCCGGCAAGGGCTGAATTCTCGGCCGCAAGGGTGAGGGCCTCCCCGCTCGAGTCCACCGCGGTCACACGGGCCTCGGGAAAGGCCCTTGCCAGGGCCAGGGCGATGGCGCCCGACCCGGTGCCGAGATCCAGGATGCGCGCCGGCGGCGCCGTGAGCCTCGAGACCACCGTCTCCACCAGGAGCTCCGTCTCGGGCCGCGGGATCAGCGCCCGCCTGTCCGTCTTTAGGCGCAGCCCGCAGAACTCGGTGAACCCGAGTACGTACTGGAGGGGCTCCCGCCGGCCGCGCCTTCGCACAAGCTCGCGGATGACCGTCAGCTCGGCGTCGGAGACCGGCCTCTCGAACTGGAGGTAGAGCTCCATGCGGCCAAGCCCGAGCGCGTGGCTGGCCACAAGCTCGGCGTTGAGCCGGGGCGACTCGATCCCCTTCGAGGCGAAGAATTCGGAGGTCTTCTTTACGACCTCAAGGACGTTTAGCATGGGGCTCGGTTCGAAGCCAGGGCGCGGCAGCGCCGCCTCAGCCGAGCTCGGCCGACGGCCTGACGAGGTCAAAGGTCCTGCCCTCGAGTGCGGCGAGGCGCTCCTCGTAGTGGGCCTTCTGGAGGCCCGCCACGAGCGGGCCTATCGCCCCCTCCATGATCTGGGGCAGGCCGTGGAGTGTGAGGCCGATTCGGTGGTCCGTGACGCGGTTCTGCGGGAAGTTGTAGGTGCGGATCCTCTCGCTGCGGTCGCCGGACCCGATCTGGCTCTTGCGCTCCGCGGCGTACTTGGCCTTCTCCTCGTCCTCCTTCTGCTTGAGGAGCCTCGACCTTAGGACCGTCATGGCGCTCGCCTTGTTCTTGATCTGGGAACGCTCGTCGGCGCACGAAACAATGAGCCCCGTGGGCTTGTGGAGGATCTGGACCGCGGAATCCGTGGTGTTGACCCCCTGCCCTCCGGGTCCGCTCGCTCGGCTGACCGTGATCTCAAGGTCCTGGGGGTTGATCTGGATGTCGACCTCCTCGGCCTCGGGAAGGACGGCCACGGTTACGGTCGAGGTGTGGATCCGGCCGCTGGATTCCGTCACCGGAACGCGCTGGACCCGGTGCACGCCGCTCTCCCACTTGAGCTGCTTGTAGACGTCGACGCCGATGATGAGGAAGGCCACCTCCCGCAGGCCCCCGCGCTCGGAGAAGCTGCTGCTCATGGGCTGAACCTTCCAGCCCTGGGCGTCGGCATACTTCTGGTAGCAGCGCGCAAGCTCGGCGGCGAAGAGGGCCGCCTCCTCGCCCCCGGTGCCCGCCCGGATTTCCATGATCGTGTCACGTGAGTCCGACGGTTCAGGGGGGATCATCGCCAGGAGCACGGCCTCCCTTAGCGAAGCGGCGCGCCTTTCCAGGGCGGGGATCTCCGCCGCGGCCATCTCCCGCATCTCGGCCTCCCCGGAGGTCTCCCTGGCCATCGCCGTCGCGTCGAGCAGCTCCCGCTCGACCTGGGCGTGGGCGCGGTATTCCTCGACCAGCCTGCGCAGCTTCTGCTGCTCGCGGGTCACCTCCGCCGCCTTGCGGGGGTTCGCGTAGAAGGACGGCTCCGCCATCTGCGCGTCGAGCTCCTCGAGGCGCCGTTGAAAGGGAGAAATGTCGGGAAGGGCGTCCATGTCTGCTATTTGCGAATTGCGCGGGCCGCGACCGGAGGCTATGAATTCCGCCTCACGCACCGCATGGCCGCGACGCTCTTCACGCAAAACATTATCGCCTGCATCTGGGATTTCGACAAGACCTTAATCCCGGAGTACATGCAGACTCCGCTCTTTCGGCGGTACAACGTCGACGAGGCCACCTTCTGGGCCGAGACGAACGCCCTGGTGGAGAACTACCGCAAGCGCGGGTACACGCTTTACAGCGAGATCAGCTACCTCAACCACCTTCTGACGTACGTGCTTTCGGGACGCATGGGCGGCCTCAACAACACGGTTCTCACGAAGTGCGGCGCCGAGATCCGCTTCTACCCCGGCCTTCCCGACTTCTTCGAGACGTCCAAGTCGTGGGTGGCGGACAAGCAGGAATACAAGAAGCACGACATACGCCTGGAGCACTACGTCGTCAGCACGGGCCTCGCCCAGATGATCCGCGGCAGCGCGATCGCCCCCCACGTCGACGGGATCTGGGGGTGCGAGTTCATCGAGAACCCCCTGCAGCCCGGCTTCCTCCAGCAGAAGGAGCTCGAGATCAGCGCAGAGGCCGAGATCGCGCAGATCGGGATGGTCATCGACAACACGACGAAGACGCGGGCGCTCTTCGAGATCAACAAGGGCACCAACAAGAACCCCGCGATCGACGTCAACTCGAAGATCGCGGCCGAGGACCGGCGGATTCCCTTCCAGAACATGATCTACATCGCCGACGGCCCGAGCGATGTGCCCAGCTTCTCCGTCGTGAAGGGCAACGGGGGCAACGCCTACGGCGTCTACAACCCGGCGAAGCAGGAGGAGTACGCGCAGAACGACCGCCTGCGCCAGGCGGGCAGGATCGACCACTACGGGCCCGCCGACTACTCGGCGGCGAGCAGCACGACGCAGTGGCTGCGCCTGCACATCCACGAGATCTGCGACCGGATTGTCCGCGACCGCGAGGCCGCGGTGGCCCAGAAGACGGCCAGGCCGCCACGCCACCTTAACCCCACCCCCAGGGACGAGCGCGCCAAGGCCGCCCGGCCCGCGCCCGAGCAGTCCAAGTTTCTGGAGTAGCCCGGCGGGCGGCTCCTATCGCGCCGCCAACTCGCTTCGCTCGAAGGCGAGCGCCAGGTTCGCGGCCCGCGAGGCATAGTCGACGGCGACCGCGGAAGGATGCTCGATGAACACGGCCCTGATCCCGCCGTTCCAGGCGAGGGCGATGCGGTAGGGCGTCGCGGCGATGCCCCGGCGCTCAAGCTCGGACTTGATCCAGTCGTAGTGCTTCACGGCGACGGCATCCGAAGACCGGCGGTCAAGGGCGCGGCTGAACGGGGCCGTCGTGTGCATCTTCCAGGTGTCCTCGCGGAACTGGTAGGGCCCGAGCTCCCCGAGGCTGCCCGGCTGCTCCAGGTTCCTTGGGTTCTCAAGCTGGTGGATGGCCTCAAGTGTCGCCCAGCGCTCTGACCCGAGAGCCTGAGTCGCCGCCGCAAGGCTCGAGATGACGACGACCGGCAACAGCCACACCAAGAGTGGCGGCCTCAGGCGAATCCATCGGGTAAGGTTGGTCTTCATGGTGGGAACCGAGACCCTGCCCCTCGGGAGGGTGTTCGGGATGGCGCCGAACTAAATCCCACAAAAACCGGGAACCCAAAAGGCCGTGCGAAATGCATGGGGAGCGACCGCGTCGGCCCCAGGTCCGCAGCCCCCTTTCAGTCAACGAATTCCTCGATAAGCCGGGCCACTAGCGCAGTCCACCCCGTCTGATGATTGGCCCCAAGGCCCGCCCCCGTGTCCCCATTGAAGTACTCATGGAACCAGATGAGGTCCCGCCAATGACTGTCGTTAACGAAGCTCGGATTGGCCGCTAACGCAGGTCTCTGGCCTTTGCCGTCGGGCAGGAACAGGGAGATGAGGCGTCGGGCGAGCTCGCCCGCGATCTGCTCCAGGTTCATCCGGACGCCGCTCCCCGTGGGAAACTCCATCGTGAAGGAATCGCCGTAGAAGAGGTGGTAGCGCTGCAGGGCCTCGATCAGGAGATAGTTGATCGGGAACCAGACCGGTCCCCTCCAGTTCGAGTTGCCCCCGAAGATCCACGAGCGCGACTCGCCCGGCTCGTAGTCGACCTGGTAGTTCTCACCTCCGAGGGCGACGGTGAACGGATGCTCTCGGTAGGCGCGGGAGATCGACCGCACGCCGTGCGGCGAGAGGAATTCAGACTCATCAAAGACGTACTTGAGGACCCGCTCTAGGCGCGCCCGCGTTGGGATGGCGAGGATCCTGCGGCCCGGGTCCTGGCCGTCCCGCGCCATGTACGATATGTTCGAGGCAAGGTCCGCGCGGTTCTCCAGGAACCAGCGGGTCCGCTTCGCGAAGCCCGGCAGCTTGTCGAGGCGCCCCTCCTCGATGAATTCCACCGCGAAGAGCGGGATGATCCCGACAATGGAGCGCAGCCTCAGGGGGACGGAGCCGCCGTCGACCAGCAGCTGGTCGTAGTAGAACCCGTCCTGCTCGTGCCATAGCCCGGTCCCCCCGAGCCGGTTCATCGCGTCGGCGATCGCGACGAAGTGCTCGAAGAACTTGGAGGCTATGTCCTCGTAGCCAGGGTCGCCCTCGGCGAGCTCGAGCGCCATCGCCAGCATGGTGCTGCAGTAGAAGGCCATCCACGCCGTGCCGTCGGCCTGCTCAAGCTGTCCACCGCCCGGGAGGGGCTTCGACCGGTCGAACACCCCCACGTTGTCCAGCCCGAGGAAGCCGCCGCTGAAGATGTGGCGCCCGGCGATGTCCTTACGGTTCACCCACCAGGTGAAGTTGAGCAGGAGCTTCTGGAACACGCTCGCAAGGAAGGCGCGGTCGCGCTGCCCGCGGGGGGCCGTTATCTTGTAGACGCGCCAGCAGGCCCATGCATGGACGGGGGGATTGACGTCGGAGAAGTTCCACTCGTAGGCGGGAATCTGCCCGTTCGGGTGCATGTACCACTCGCGAAGAAGGAGGTTGAGCTGCTGCTTTGCGAAGGCGGGGTCGAGGCGCGCCATAGGCACCATGTGGAACGCGAGGTCCCATGCCGCGAACCAGGGATACTCCCAGGTGTCGGGCATCGAGATGATGTCGCGCGAGTAGACCTGCGGCCAGTCGCTGTTGCGGCCCGCGGCGCGGGACTGGGGAGGCGGCGGGAAGTTGGGGTCCCCGCGCAGCCAGTCCTCGACAATGTAGCAATAGAACTGCTTGGACCAGAGGAGCCCCGCGTTCGCCTGGCGCGCCACGCGGCGCGCCTCGGGGCCGGCGGGCCCCGGCAGGGAGGCGTAGAACTCGTCTGCCTCGCGCTTGCGCGCCGTGAACACCCCCTCGAAGTCGGCCCCGAAGGCGCCTGGCGTCGCAACGTCGCCGGCCCTGAGCCTTAGGCTCGCCGTCCTCTCCTCCCCCGGGGCCAGGTCCATGACCATGTGCGCCGCACACTTCGTTCCCCTCTTCGCGGGGTTGACCGCGTCCCTGCGTCCGCCGACCACGTAGTCACCGATGGAGTCCTTCACGTAGGCGGACGCGTTTTCGGAGCCGAAGAGGAGCGCCTGGTTGGTCTCGTTCTCCGTGAACAGGAGCGGGGCGACCCCCTCGGGGCCCGGCTTGATGTCCAAGATCATCCGGCTGAGCGTCTCGTGCCGGCACTCGACGCGGGTGTCGGAAAGGGCGCTTATCCGGGGCTTCAGGCTGCAGCCCTCGTGCCGGCATCCCCACGACCACGTGTTGCGGAACCAGAGCGTCGGAAGGAGGTGCAGCGTGGCGCGCTCGGGGCCCCGGTTCGCGACGCGGATATGGATGCAGATGTCGTTCTCGTCGGCCTTGGCGTACTCGACGGCCACGTCGAAATACCGCCCCTCTGCGAAGATGCCGGTGTCCGAGAGCTCGAACTCCGGATCGTTGCGGGTCCGCGCGCGGGATTCCTCCCGCAGCCGCTCATAGGGAAACGCCGCCTGCGGGTACTTGTAAAGGGCGCTCATCCAGGAGTGGGTCGGCGTCGAGTCCGTGTAGAAATGGCACTCCTTTATGTCCTCGCCGTGGTTGCCCTCCGTGTTCGTGAGCCCGAACAGCCTCTCCTTGAGGATCGGGTCGCGCCCGTTCCACAGGGCGATCGCAAAGCACAGCCTGCACTCGCGGTCGGTCATGCCAAGGATCCCGTCCTCGCCCCAGCGGTACGCGCGCGACCGCGCCTGCTCGTGGGGAAAGTAGCTCCAGCTGTCGCCGTCCGAGGAATAGTCCTCGCGAACGGTGCCCCATTGGCGCTCGGAGAGGTAAGGCCCCCAGCGCTTCCAGTTCTTGCTCCTCGCCTCGTCCTCGGCCAGTCGGGACCGCTCGGCATTGTTGGTCTTGCTGGCCATTGGAAGCCCCAGTGTGGCCCATAGTGGGGCCACCGGCAACGCCGGTGAGGCGATTCCGGGGAAAGGCCGCCTAGAGCAGCCTGCGTATCGCCTCGACCCCCGCCGTGCTCGCGACCGCGTAGTCGAACCGGGAGTCGGACCAGATGGCGGCGGCACCCGCCGCAAGGGTGACAAACGAGGGGCCCTGGGCGGGCGCAGCGCCCTGCGCGCCGTCGCGCGGCGCCATGTAGAGGTGGAACAGGCTTCCGTCGCGGACGAAGCACACCTCGAGCACCTGGTGCCCCTGGAAGTTGAGGGTCCGGCAGCCCGTGTCGCGCATCTTCTCGAAGTCGATCTGGTCGGCGCCCGGCATCCGGGCGCCCGTGGTCTGGAGCCGTGCCACGAGGGCGCCCGCCGGATCGCCCCTTCCGCCGTGCTTTTCGCTGACCATGTCGTTGATGGCGAAACTGGCGTACGCCGTCGTCGCCACTCCGGGGCGCACGGGCGCCTTCATCGAGAAGACCCCGATGGCGAGCGCCGCAGCGGCGGCAAGGCCCGCGATCCAGCCCCACCCCCGCCCCGAGCGCCCCTTTGGGCCGCTGGCCCGGGCCCCGGCGAGGATCGCCTCCTTCAGCCCCGGGGGAGGCGCTATCTGGCGCAGCTTATCCGAGACCGCCGCATCGTGGGCGCGCGACCTCGTGAACCATGAGCCCAGAACGGGATCGTCGCCCGCCATTCGCAGGGCATCGCAGAAAGTGGCATCGCCGGAGTCGCTCCCGTTGGGCCGGAAAGCGGACAGGGTGAACTTGGCCTCTTCGTTTGTCATGATGCGCGGGCTCCTTTTGGGCCCGGAAAAGGCAGGACCTTGGAGCTGCCCGACTCCACGCGCTCCAGCGCCAACCGCAGCTGGGATTTTCCGCGTGACAGGCGGGACATGACCGTTCCGATCGGCACCTCGAGCGCCTCGGCGATCTCCTGGTAGGACATGTCCTCGATGTAGAAAAGGGTGAGCGGCGCCCGGAAGGCCTCGTCCACCGTCTGAAGCGCGGTCATCACGGTCGCGGCATCCAGCCTCGAGACACGGTCAACGTCCTCGGCGACGGGCTCCTTCTCGCCCGGCGGCAGGTCCTCCAGCGAGGACGAGCGGGAATCGCGGCGGCGGCCCCGCAGGAACTCCCTGTAGAGGGTCGTGAACAGCCAGGACTTGGCCTTCGAGAGCTCGCGGATGCCGTCGCCCTTGGTCGCCCAGATGAAGAACGTCTGCTGCACGAGGTCCCCCGCATCCGAGCCGTTTCGGGCCAGGCTGAGCGCGAAGCGGTAGAGCGGCGCATAGTGCGCGTCGACCAGCTGTGCAAAGGCCTCGTTGTTCATCCGTGTGTTCGTTGTCTCTGAGGGCTCAGCTCCGTGTTTTATTCCATTTCTTCCCGAAGATTGAAAGGATGTTGGAGAATCCCGTGCCTGCACTCCTTTTGCATCTCCCTCCAAACCTCGCCGCTGCGGCCTCGCGCAACGCCGTGGCGCTGCGAATTGAGCTCGACCCCGCGGCGGTGCCGGAGCCCGCGATCGTCCCGGTGCTGGCCCTCCTGCAGCGCTGGTGCGGGACCCCCAAGCCTCCGGCGTTCATCCAGCTGACCCGCCGGCAGCTCGCCGACCTGGCCGACGCCGCCGCCGACACGCCCCTCTTCGTCGAGGCCGGGCGGACGGTCCCGTGGGGCCACGACGACATCCTTGTCGAGCCGAAGCCAGCCCCGGCGCCGTCCGTAAGCCCCGTCCCCGCGCCAGGGAAGAGGCGGATGGCGCCCCCGACCCCCACCGTGATTGACGGGAGCGACCATTTCCTCGCCGTGACTCCTCCGCCACGCGAGGACCCGAACTACGAGAAGGTTGCGGATCTCCTTAAGTTGTCGGGATTTGTCCTGGAACCCTCCAACAGGAAATGGTGGCTGCGCGACCGGCACAAGACCCTGTCGTTTCTCGCCGCAAGCGGCGAGCGGCTCAGGGGAGAGCTCGGGGCCCAGTTCACCCCCAACTTCCTGGCTAGGACAAAGCACCTGTCGTCCGCGGAGATCACGTGCGAGGTGTCCGCATCGGGAGACCGCTGGGACATCTCGCTCGGAATCAAGGCCGGCCCGGCCAGCGAGGTCGCCGTCAGGGACGCGGTGGCCTCGGGCCGCAGCTACGTGGAGGCGGACGGCCAGATCGTCCTCATCGACCCCGCGCGGGTGCAAAGGCTGGCCGCGGCCCAGCGGGCCCTTTCCGACGGCGAGCTCTCCTCCCCCTCCACAAAGAGGACGGACCGGATTGGGGCGGCGCGCACGGCCGAGGTTGAGGAGCTCCTCGAGGAGCTTGCCCCGGGATTCCAGCCCCCGGATGAGTGGAAGAGGCGGACGGCGGCCCTTCGCAACCTCTCCCGGCTTGAGCCGGCCCCGCTTCCGCCGGCGTTCGAGGCGGTCCTGCGCCCCTACCAGCGCCTGGGCGCAGCGTGGCTCTGGCATCTGCACCGCAGCGGCCTCGGGGGTATCCTCGCCGACGAGATGGGCCTCGGGAAGACCCTTCAGGCGCTTGCCCTCCTGTGCGCGGTGAAATCCACCGAGGGAGGGGCCAGCCTCGTGGTCTGCCCGGCGTCCCTTGTCGAAAACTGGCGGCGTGAGGCGGCGCGCTTCGCACCCGGCCTGAGGGTCTTCGTCCACCGCGGGGACCGCCGGATCGCGGAACCGCGGGAAATCACGGAGTGGGACCTGGTCATCACCTCCTACGGTACCCTGACGCGCGACCGGGAGCTCTTCGCCTCGGCCGGGTTCTCGTGCGTGGTGGCGGATGAGGCCCAGCATATGAAGAATCGGCTTTCCCAGAACGCGCGGGCGCTCAGGGCGCTCGCCTCGAGGGGCCGGTTCCTGCTGACCGGTACGCCCGTCGAGAATTCGCTCGACGACCTGCGCTCCCTCTTCGAGTTCATCCTGCCCGGCTACCTGGAGAAGATCCCCCCGGGGACCCGCAGGGAGGAGCGCGGCTGGTTCGACGAAAGGCTCCGCGCCAAGACTGCCCACTACATCCTGCGTCGCACGAAGCTCGCCGTGGCCCCCGAGCTCCCCGCCCGGATCGAGCAGGTCGTCTGGTGCACCCTTGAGCCCGCTCAGGCCGCCATCTACCGGTCGTTCCAGGAGAAGTCGGAGCGCGAGCTCTTCGACCTTGAGGCGTCCGGCGCCGGGGAAAATGCCGTGAGGCTAGCCGCCCTCACCCAGCTGCTGAGGCTGCGCCAGATCTGCTGCGACCCAAGGCTTGTCGCAAGGGAGGGGACCGCGCCCGGGCCCTTCGACGGCTCGGCAAAGCTCGAGTCGTTCCGGGAAATCCTCGAGGAGGCCGCCGATGACGGACACCGCCTCCTCGTCTTCTCCCAGTTCACGTCCCTGCTCGCCCTCCTGCGCGACGAGCTCGTTTCCCAGGGAATCGCCCACTGTTACCTTGACGGGTCCATGGCCCCCGCGGCAAGGCAGGTCGAGATCGACCGGTTCCAGGGGTCCGATGAGATCCCCGTATTCCTGCTCTCGCTGAAGGCGGGGGGCACCGGCCTTAACCTGACTGGGGCCGACACGGTCGTCCATTTTGACCCTTGGTGGAACCCCGCGGCGGAGGCCCAGGCCACCGACCGGGCGCACCGGATCGGCCAGAAACGAGTCGTCACAAGCTACAAGCTCGTCTGCTCGGACACGGTGGAGGAGAAGGTGCTGGCGCTCCAGGACGAGAAGCGCGCGCTCCTCGCCGGGATCTTCGAGGCAAGCGACGCCGTTGCGGCCAAGATCTCGCTCTCCGACCTCAAGTCGCTCCTTAAGGCTACCTGACCCGGGCGGCCGTAGCGGGGCGGCGCCTCCAGCCGGCGAACCCCACCAACGCGACACCCGCTGCGATCAGGGCCCAGGTCGACGGCTCGGGGACAGGGGTGAAGTTAAGGAAGATGTCGTTCGCATTCGCGCTTATGGAAAAATATCCGCCGCCCAGGCTGTTGGCGAAGGATCCGTTGCTGATGGTGAAATCCGAGGCGTTAAACCCGGTGATCGAGGTCGCCGACGCGAGCGTCCATTGGTAGCTCTGCGCCATGTTGAAAGTCGCTAGGCCCGGCAGCCCCGTCCCCGGGTTTATTGACTCGACCGAGATTGCAAAGGGGGTGCCGGAGGTCGCCGAAATGGTGAGCACCCCGGAAGTTCCAGTCACATTGA
>Ga0265316_10005593_pt1 | contig 12178 bp, 10 predicted proteins | sample 4522metaG_FD_202092 | JGI IMG/M metagenome (GOLD analysis project Ga0265316, IMG submission 202092) | Rhizosphere microbial communities from Carex aquatilis grown in University of Washington, Seatle, WA, United States - 4-5-22 metaG | ecosystem: Host-associated > Plants > Roots > Rhizosphere >... | reverse complement strand
CGAATCAACACGGCGCAAATTACATAATCCATTATTGTATAATTGGATAATAATTAAACTGGAAAGGTATCAAAATGAGAGTTCAAAAATGTAAAGGCACCTGCGATTTATCGACCGAAGAAATGCGTCGTTTCCGCTTAATCGAAGGAGCTTTTCGTGAATCATGCTACAAATGGGGATATCAGGAAGTCCGCACCCCGACGATCGAATATCTGCATCTGTTCACTTCCACCGGCACCCTCACGCCAAGCACGTTGGGTAAAGTCTATTCATTCCTCGATTGGGACGGCTGGAGCGGCGAAAGAGTGGTGCTGCGGCCGGAAGGCACAATTCCGGCAGTCAGAATGTATATCGATGAGATGGCGGATAGGAAATTGGCCCGACTGTTTTATGTGATCAATACTTTTATCTTTGAGGAGACAGGCAAAGAAAACAGGGAAAAATGGCAGTGCGGTGTAGAATTAATCGGCGCCGACTCAATCACCGCTGATGTGGAACTGATTACTCTGTCTCTGGAAGTTCTGAAAAAACTTGGTTTGAAAAATATCGAACTGAAGTTATCTCACGCCGGATTGATCCGGGCTTTACTGACCGGTTTTGGTTTATCCAAGGAAGAACAGGGGAAAGTCTTCGACCAGATTCTGGACGGTGACGTCGCGGTCTTAAGCCGGCTGAAGGCGGAAACTCCGGACCTGGCGCGGTTACTGATACCTTTACTGGATATGAAAGGCAATAATGCAGGCTTTCTACGTAATTTAAAGACGCTGTTCAGCAGCAGCCTCCCGGAATTCATTCCGGAGCTGGATAATTTTATCGGTGTGGCCGACCAGTTAACCGCAATGGGGTTAAAATACCGGATTGACATCGCTTCGGGACGGGGATTTGAATATTATACCGGCATGATTTTCCAGATTTTCGAAGGTGAAATTAAGCTCGGCGGCGGCGGCAGGTATGATGCCCTGATCCCGTTAATGGGCGGCAAAGATACACCGGCGTCAGGTTTCGCGCTGCAGATGAATACGTTGATGAAGGCTATCGAAATGCCGGCACCGACAGGGCCGGAAGTTAACAGGATACTTATCGTCGCCAATGATTCCCAACCTGATACCGTCAAATCGGCCTACAATGCCGCGGGCAGCTTGCGAAAAGCAGGATTTATTGTCAGCATTCAGGTGGACAGTGAAGATAAGTCAGACTTTAAATGGCTGATAGAAGTAAGCGGGAAATCACCGGATTTTGTCGTTATCAACCAAGCGAATAAGCACAAACAAAACGCCCAAACAATCGGGGACGTATTGAAGCTTTTGGGAGATAACCGTGACAGTTAGAATCGCTTTACCTAAAGGAAAATTACTCGATGAGACGGCGGCCTTCCTGGCGAAAGCCGGTTGGCAGTTGAATGATTACAGTCAGACTATGCGTAACTACCGGTTAAACTCGGCGCGTTTCCCCGACATGTTAATCAAAGTGTTTCAGGAGAAGGATATCCCGATTCAGGTGGCAATCGGCAATTACGACCTGGGAATCTGTGGGTTGGAGTGGATTGAGGAGTTGACTTCTAAATATGCTGCGGCTGCTCCGGTTAAAATCAGAAACCTGGGGTACGGCAAAGGCGCGCTCTATATTGCCGCCAGCAGTGCAGATAAAACGCAGTCATTAGAAAAGCTGCCTTTTGAAACGGAGATTATCCGTATTGTAAGCGAGTATCCGAATATCGCTGAAGCTTTCGCATTAAATTTAAGATTAAGGCGGTTTGGGGTATATCCGGTCTGGGGTGCGGCGGAAGCCTATCCGCCGGAAAATGCGACCGTGGCGCTGGTAGCAGGCAGTCCCAATGAAAATACACTCAATAACGGTTTAAAACCCCTTGGGAAAGTGCTCGATTTCAGCGCTTATCTGATTGCCAACCGCATGAGTTGGCAGCAAAAAGACTTGAGTGAGGTTATGGCGTCGCTGGAAAATGTGCAATTGGAAGAAAAGAAAATCTTGCCCGCGGTCTCAACCTCCACCGTTCATTTCGTGCCGCATGTAATTGACAAAGATACGGTGCGGCTGGCTTTGCCGGACGGACACGCGCAAAAACACACGGTGCAGTTATTGAATAAAGCAGGCATTCAGATTGACGATTATCCTTCAAAGACAGGAAACCGCCGTCCGGCGATTAATCTGGAGGGCGTGGTGATTAAAGTAATACGGCCCCAGGATATGCCGCTGCAGGTGGCAAATGATAATTTCGACCTGGCGATTACTGGCATCGATTGGTTGACCGACCATCTCGATATGTTTCCGGGAAGTCCGGTGCAGGCATTGGTGGACTTCAAAGTAAGCCGGGTTAAAATTGTTGCCGCGGTGGCCGGTGATATCCCGGTGAACAATATCTATGATTACCGGCAGTTCTGTGAGAAAAATTCAACCTCTATCAGAGTTGCTTCGGAATATGTTAATATTGCCGATAAGTATGCCCGGGACAACCGCCTGGGGATGTACCGCATTTTACCGACCTGGGGCGCTACCGAAGCATTTATTCCGGAAGATGCCGACCTGCTGATTGAGAATACCGAGACCGGCAGCACCATTGCCCGTCATAACCTGAAAATCATTGATACCCTCTTTGAATCGACGGCGCATCTGATCGGCGCAAAGAATAGAGAATACAGCGCGGTCAAACACGAAAGGATTGATAATATCATCAGTCTTTTAAGAATGGCGGCTGAAAATAAATAACCCGTATTGAGAGGCAGTAAAATGAAGACCATGGAAGGGTTTGATAAAGCCAGAAAATTACTGGATAGACAGTCTCCGAAAGATCTGGAATACAAGCAGGAAGTTGCGGTCCGGCAAATCATTAACGATGTCCGCCTGCGTGGAGATAAAGCCCTCTTCGAACTGACAGAAAAATTCGATGGGGCAAAACTGACGAAGCTGGAAGTAAAACCGGCACAAATTAAAGCCGCTTATAAAAAAATAGATAGTAAACTGGTGGACGCGATGAAACTGGCGTCCGAGCGTATCGGCGCTTTTCACCGGGCGCAAAAAGAAAGGGCTTTACCAACTTACACTCAACACAAAACAGGTTGGGTTGTCCGACCGCTGGAGAGGGTAGGGGTTTATGCACCTGGCGGCACCGCCAGTTATCCGTCCACCGTGTTGATGACGGCAATCCCGGCCAAAATAGCCGGTGTAAAGGAAGTGATATTGGCGACACCGCCCGGTAAAGATGGGAAGATTTCGCCCGCGATTCTGATTGCGGCGGATATAGCCGGGGTCAACCGGATTTTTTCGATTGGCGGGGCGCAGGCAATTGCGGCGATGGCCTTTGGAACGGAATCCGTGCCGCGCGTCGATAAAATCTGCGGCCCGGGCAATATTTATGTTTTCCTGGCGAAAAAACTGGTTTACGGTGTGGTGGGGATTGACGGTTTACAGGGCCCTTCCGAAGTCGTAGTGATTGCTGATGTTTCAGCTAATCCTGACTATTGCGCTTCGGATTTACTGGCACAAGCCGAGCACGGCGGATTGTCTTCGGCGATTATGATTACAGATTCCAGACAGTTGGTTGATAAAGTAAATCAAGCTGTTGAAAAACAATTGAAAAAATTGTCGCGGCAGGCGATTATCAAAGAATCGCTGGAGAACAACGGCATGATTGTGCTGGTGAAAAATATGGACGAAGCCATCGAATTGACCAATCTTTATGCCCCGGAACATGTACTAATGCTGACGAAAAATAATACTGCCTATGAAGAGCAAATTATGAATGCCGGTTGTATCATTTACGGTCCGCAAGCCACCGTAGCGATGAGCGACTATGTATCCGGACCGTCGCACACATTACCGACCGAGGGGACGGCCAGGTTCAGTTCTCCGTTGAATGTGCTGGATTTCCTGAAAATAACCAACATCAGCGGCGTCGATGATGCTCTCATCCGTCTGGCCGGCGAAGCTGCGGTGACGATTGCGCGGGCAGAAGGGCTGGATGCGCACGCTCAGGCGATTGAACTCAGAATGAAGAATGTGGGGAAGAAATAATATGGGCATGGAAAAACTGATACGGAAGGAATTGCTGTCTTTTGGCGGATATTCTGCGGCGGCCTCCCCCGAAGTCCTGGAAGGCAAGATTGAAGTGGCGGCTAAAGACATGATTAAAATCGACGCCAACGAAAATCCTTACGGTTGTTCTCCGCGTGTGAATAAAGCGCTGGCAAACTATTCGCAATTTAATATTTACCCTGATGACGGTCAGGAAAAGTTACGAAATGTGCTGGCCGGATACGCTGGCGTCGATGCCAAATACATTGTCGCCGGCAACGGCAGCAACCAGTTGATCGACCTGCTCATCCGGCTGCTGGTGAATCCGGGTGATGAAGTAATCAACTGCACGCCGACCTTCGGCATTTACAGTTTCAGCACCAAACTCTGCGACGGCGTGCTGGTGGATGTCCCCCGGGACGAAGCTTTTAACATCAATATCGCGAAGGTCAAAGCCGCGATTACCCCGAAAACGAAACTGATTTTCGTGACCAATCCCAATAATCCGACCGGCAACCTGACCTCGGAAAAAGATATCGTTGAACTACTGGAAACAGGGGTACCGGTGATTGTGGATGAGGCTTATTACGAGTTCAGCCGGCAGACAATCTTGCCATTATTTACTAAATACGAGAATCTGATTGTCTTGAGGACTTTCAGCAAATGGGCCGGGTTGGCTGGTTTAAGAGTCGGGTACGGAATTTTCCCGGAATCGATCGCCGATTTTATACTGCGCATCAAAATACCCTATAATGTCAATGTTGCGGCGCAGGTGGCGGTGGCGGAATCTTTGAAGGATAAAGACTACCTGCTGGTCAGCGTGCAAAAACTTATTGACGAAAGAGAGCGGATGGCCGCTAAATTGCAGAAAATCAGCTGGCTGACCGTTTATCCTTCGCAATCAAATTTTCTCTTCTGCCGGGTACGTAATATCGATGCTCAGGATTTACACAAACAACTGCAGATGAAAGGTATACTGGTCAGGTATTTCGACCAGCCGCGCATCAAAGACTGCATCCGGTTCAGTGTCGGAAAACCGGAACACACCGACGCCCTGATTAAAACTCTCCGCGCAATAGGAGGCTAACAATGACCAAACGGAAAGCTACCGTGCAAAGAACCACACAGGAAACCAATATCAGCCTGGAATTAAATCTGGATGGCACCGGGAAATATGAATTTAAAACCGGCATCAAAATGCTGGACCATCTGCTGTCGCAGACGGTAAAACACAGCCGGTTCGACCTGAAAGGGACCGTCTCCGGCGATGACGAGCACCATGTTACGGAAGACATCGCCATCTGTCTGGGCAAGGCTTTTAATGAAGCTTTAGGGGAAAAACTGGGCATTGTCCGGATGGGGGATGCCACGGTGCCGATGGACGAATCACTGGCTACGGTTGCGGTGGATTTGAGCGGACGCGGCTACTGCGTACTGCAGGCGGAATTTACAAAAAACGACATGCGCGGTTTTGAATCCGACCTGATACGGCATTTCCTGGAATCGTTTGCCGCGGAAGGCCGCGTGAACCTGCATGCCCGGGTGCTTTACGGCATCAACGACCATCACAAGGCTGAGGCCTTGTTCAAAGCGTTGGGTAGGGCGCTGGATATGGCCACACGCATCGATGAGCGCACCAGCGGCTTATTACCCAGTACCAAAGCCAAAATAGAAAGATAAATAGTTAAGAATCAAGAGCCAATAATCAAGCAACAAGTATTAAGAGCTAGGTTTATTCCTATCCCCATACCGACGGAAGTCGGTATCCAGACAATTGTATGGATTCCTGTGCATTTGCTTTGCAAAGTATTTCGACCGTGGTCTCAACCATTCGTAGGAATGACAAAAAGTGAGATAAGAATGTCATTAGGAAAAATTGACGGTGCGTTCTGGAATGCTTTTGATTCTCTCGTTTGTGATTCGGAAATTGTTATTGACAGACCGAAAGGTTCACATCATCCACGGTACCCTGAATTGGTCTATCCGGTCGATTATGGTTATCTGAAAAACACGACTGCAATGGACGGCGGCGGCATCGATGTCTGGCGCGGCACTGACACTGCCGGGAAATTTGATGCAATCATCTGCATCGTCGACCTGCATAAAAAAGACTCCGAGATAAAGATACTGATCGGGTGCAAAGCCGCGGAAAAGGCACTGATTATGCAGTTTCACAACCGGGGCGAATCGATGAAAGGACTGCTGATAGAACGCTAAAATAGCCGTTCTGTCTTTTTTGTATTTAATAATTAAGTCTTGACTCTCCCCCTGACAGGAGATTTATACTGCTTAATAAATAAAGGTAGGAGTTGAGCTGAATATGGAAAAAATCGACCTGAAAAAAGAATTGAAAGCATTTTACAATCCTACCCATAAAGAAGTAACACTAATCGATATCCCGAAGATGAATTTCATCATGATCGATGGGCAGGGCGCCCCCGAGAGCCCGCAATTCGCACAATCTATTCAAGCCTTATATCCCATCGCTTATACTATCAAATTCGATAAGAAAAAGGGCGGCGGAACTGATTATGGGGTGATGCCGATGGAAGGACTGTTTTGGGCGGACGATATGGCAGTGTTTATGCCGGAAACCGCCGACAGAAACAAATGGCAGTGGACTTTGATGATAATGCAGCCGGATTTTATCACCCGGAAAGATTTTGAGAACGCTGTCACGGCCGCCGGAAAGAAAAAAGACAATCCGTTAATTGATAAAGTTCGCTTTGAAAGTTATACCGAAGGTAAATCAACACAAATTATGCACATCGGGCCGTATTCGGCAGAAGGGCCGAATATTCAAAAGCTGCATCAGAAAATTGCCGGAATCGGCGGCAAGCTAACCGGCAGGCACCATGAAATTTATCTTTCTGACCCGCGCCGGGCCGCACCGGATAAAATGAAGACGGTAGTCCGGCAGCCGTACAGTTTATAAGCAGCTTATTTTATTAAACGTAACGGGCGGTTTCGAAACCCGCCTAGTTACCTGTTGCTAAAATCTAGCGTTGCACGATAAAGCCCTCTTTTTCAATGCTGCACTTATTTCAGGAAGAGGGGGTTTCTTTTTATACATCGCTTTAATTGCAGCTTTTCCCCCGGTTCCGTGCGTAATTGAAATTAGTTGAAAACTAATGCTAAGATTAAAATATAGATAGAATATTATTAGCTTGGTAAGCTATTGCTGATAGGCTAAGACACCAGAGGAAATACTATCGTAATAATTTTCTGATTTAATTGTAACAACAGGGTTCGGCGGTAACCGCCCTGTTTTTGCATTACTAATTCCCAACTCGATTAGATGTTAAAAATTGCTGAGCCGTCGGTGTGCGCCTTTAATCTGTTAAAAACGGGCTATTTTAATTACCCGAATTCATTGAGGAGAATAGATGGAAAAAGAGTACAAGTACGAAAAGTTTACACCCGAGTATTACAACATCACATCCAAGCTGATTGACGCCACAGTAGAAAAAGGGTTCGGCGATAAAATAGCCGTTTACTACAAAGATAAAACATATACGTACAAAGAAATGCAGAGCATGATCAACCGCGTAGGGAACGCGCTCCATCTTCTGGGTGTACACATGGAAGAAAGAGTAATGCTGGTGTTGTACGATTCACCGGAAGCGATGGCTTGCTTTTATGCGGCTATCAAAATCGGGGCAATTCCGATTCCGGTCAATTATATGTATACGAGCGATGATTTCCGTTTCCTGCTGAATAACAGCCGGGCACGCACGCTCATTTGTCACGAAGATTTCGTGGAAGAAATTGATGCCTGGCGCGAAAAATTTAAATATCTGGAAAACACGATTGTCCTGGGAAAGAAAACCAAATCATTCCAAATTAGCTTCCATGATATTGTCGACCGCTGTTCCGACCAGCTTCAGGTGGCCTTCACCACTTATGATGATGCCGCAATCTGGAATTACACGTCGGGCAGTACCGGTGTGCCCAAGGCGGCAGTTCACCTTCAGCATGATGTCTTTACTTGTCTTGAAAGCTATGCAAAAGGCGTCTTGAACATTACCCAGAATGACATTCTGATGTCAGCTTCAAAGTTTTTCTTCGCTTACGGTTTGGGTAACAGTTTCATCTATCCTGCAGGTGTCGGCGGTTCTGTCGTCCTGGTGCCGGACAGGCCTTTACCGGATATCATTTTTTCTGCAATTAACCAGTATAAACCAACTGTATTTTTCGGGGTGCCGACGTTGTACGCCAATATGCTGGCGATAAAAGATGCCGAGAAGAAATATGACTTGTCTTCACTGAGAATCTGCGCTTCCGCCGGCGAAGCCTTACCCAAGAATATCTATTTCGAATGGAAACAGAGATTCGGACTTGATATACTGGACGGCATCGGTTCCACGGAACTGATGCATATTTTCATCTCGAATCGACCCGGCGATGTAATGCCGGGAAGCTCCGGTAAAGTTGTGCCGGGATATACTGCCAAAATTGTCGATGATAAGGGTGCAGAAGTGGCCGACGGCGACCTGGGTAACCTTCAGGTAAAAGGCGATTCAATGGCAGCTTTCTATTATCGTCAGCACGATAAGTCTAAAGCCTCAATGCTGGGAGAATGGTTCAATACCGGCGACAAATATTATCGTGATGCCGCGGGTTATTATTATTACTGCGGCAGAGGCGATGATATGCTGAAAGTGGGAGGCATTTGGGTTTCTCCAATCGAAATCGAAGATACGCTGATGTCTCATCCTGCGGTGTTGGAATGCGCGGTTGTCGGCAGAAATGACGAGAGCGGTTTAACGAAGCCCAAAGCGTATATCGTCCTCAAGAATGGTTTCCAACCTTCTGACGAGTTAGCCAAGGAAATTCAGGCTTACGTCAAAAAAACCATTGCTTCGTACAAATATCCGCGGTGGATTGAATTTGTGAAAGACCTCCCGAAGACAGCTACGGGCAAAATCCAGCGTTATAAGCTGCGCGCATAAATATTCTAAAAATTAGTATTATAAGGGAATCCGCTTCAGGCGGATTCCCTTTTTTGTTGGAGTTTTGGATATTTTAGTTTTTAAGTAATACTTTTTTCCTAAATTATCAACCTTGACAAGAGCATTCGCATACGAATATACTTATATCCGACGTAATAGTTGTAAGTATTTATTACCGTCACGACAATTAACGGAAATATTAAAAGGAGAAAGTAAATATGTGGTGGCTATATGTAGCAATCGCCGGAGTAATCATTATCATAATCCTGTTCATGTTGAGAGCACGGCAGAAAAAAACAAAATAGTTATATTAATAAAGCGTTATTCACACTGAGAACGAGGCCATGAGAATGACCCGTTCTCAGTTGTGTTTTAAGAAACAGGATTGGATAGTATCGACGGCCTGGATTTAATAATATAAAGCCGGTGTAAATGTGACCAAAGTTATTTTCCGGATTTACTGAAACCTTTAATATACATTCAGTTATTCTGACGTTGGAGAAATATTTTGGCTAACAAAATAAAAGTTGATTCTCCCAAAGCAAATTGTATCGAAGATGCTATTTTCGTTGAAGGAATCAGCAAGCATTTCGGTAAAGTTCGAGCATTGGATAATATCAGTCTCAGCGTTGGTGAGGGAATTGTTTTTGCCCTGTTAGGACCGAACGGTTCCGGGAAAACTACACTGATACGTATTTTGACCACATTACTGATCCCGGACAGCGGGACTGCCCGCGTGGGTGGTTTTGATATCCGGAAAAATGCATCGTCAATCCGTCCCATTATCGGGTTAGCAGGTCAGTATCCGGCGGTTGATGAAGATTTAACCGGGAAGGAAAATCTGGAAATGATCGGGCAGCTTTATCATCTGGGAAATGCTAAATCCAGGGCGCGCACCGGTGAATTGCTGCAAACATTTGAACTGGCTGACGCCGGAAACAGACGCGTGAAGACTTATTCCGGCGGTATGCGGCGCCGTCTTGACCTGGCCGCCACACTCGTTGCTGAGCCGAAGATACTATTTCTGGATGAACCGACTACCGGATTGGACCCCCGCAGCCGTTTCGGGTTATGGGATGTTATAGGCAAACTGACCAAAGATTGCCATACGGTATTCTTAACAACCCAGTATCTGGAAGAAGCTGACCGCCTCGCAGACAAGATCGCCATCATGGAAAACGGCAAAATTATCCGGGTAGGTACACCCGCCGAGTTAAAAGGATGCTGCGGCGGAGAAACACGGGTAAAATTAAAACTTGTTAACCCGGGTCAAACTAAACAGGCCGTAGCGTTATTGAGTGAACTTGGTAAAAACCAGGTTTACAGCGTCGAAGAAACGGGAGATATCAGCTTACCGGCTGACGGCGGCACTTCTATTTTGGCTGATGTTGTACGACGGCTCGATGCATCAGGTATCCAGCTGGCAGAACTGGGGTTGACCCAGCCGACGCTGGATGATGTTTTTCTGGCAATTACCGGCCACGCGGCAGAGAATGTTGCTGCTGCCGATGCGAAAAAAACGAAGTAAGTGAGAAGAAATTCCATGGAAAAAATGTCTGCAGCGATCTCCGATATCATGGTGATGACCAGGCGCAATGTCACCAGGTATATCCGGTTGCCGCAATTGCTGGTATTTAACGCCATGCTGAACGTAGTGCTGCTGCTGTTATTCAATTATGTTTTCGGCGGGGCGATTCAAAAAGGCGGCATACCTTATATCCAGTATTTCCTGCCCGGATTCCTGGCACAGACTGTCGTATTCGGTTCGACACAAACCAGTGTCGGTATTGCCGAAGATTTATCCAAAGGTTTAGTTGACCGGTTCCGTTCATTGCCAATGGCGCGGCCGGCTTTTCTGACGGGCAGGGTCATTGCCGATGGAATTCGGTACGCACTCTTAATATTGCTGATGATTGCCGTTGGTCTGGCGGCCGGTTTCAGGTTTGAAAACGGTCTGGTACCGGCAATCGCAGCGGTTTTACTGGTGATTCTTTTCGGGGTGGCGCTGACATGGATCGGTGTGTTTATCGGGATATCGGTGAAAAATCAGGAAACAGCACAGGTCGCGGGCTTTGTCTGGGTCTTTCCCCTGGTTTTTGCCAGTTCGCTTTATGTCCCGATTGCCACGATGCCGCACTGGCTGCAGTATTTCGCCAATGTCAATCCGGTAACGTCAATGGCCGGTGTTATCAGGGCTTTATTCTTAGGTTCGAATCCTGCAACCGGCGGCGACAGTTTAACGAAATATTTGTGGCAAATCCTTGTCTGGGATGCCGGGATTATGCTGGTTTTTGTGCCGCTTTCTGTCCGCAAATACATACAACTGGCGAAATAGTTGACGAAATATTCAATAATCAATCAACAATATACGCGAAAATACTAAATCCGAAGTAAAAACCCCTGAACAATCGGCATAACGCTGTACGGAGAATTGCGCTTGATAATTGTTGTTGCGCAGTCGTTTATCGACATATACAGGGCTGTCCGTTATAGTAGAGATAGAAAATAGCACGAAGCGATAACATGACTATCAATAACAAAACTTTTCATATTGTCTCTCTCGGTTGCGCCAAGAATACGGTGGATTCCGATTCGATGGCACAGCTGCTGATAAAGTCCGGCTACAAAAGTACGGCCAACCCTGATAAGGCCGGTATTTTGATTGTAAATACCTGCGGTTTTATAGCCACTGCCAAAGAAGAATCCCGTAATGTACTGGCGGAACTGGCGGCGAAAAAGAAAAGCGGCCAGATATTGATTGCGGCCGGCTGCCTGACGCAGCGTTACGGTGCTGATGTTGCCCGGGATATTTCCGGGATTGACGGCATCATCGGGACGAGACGCTGGATGGACGTTGCAGACGTTGTAGCGGATTTACAGCGGGTCAATCCGCCCGAACCGCGCTATCAGTTACCGGAGGCTGCAACCGTCGGCAGTGACGAGCAAGGCGCGTTGCGTGCCTCAATACAGGGCGCCAGTGCTTATTTAAAAATCGCCGACGGCTGCCGCCGGTCGTGTGCTTTCTGCGCGATTCCTTTGATTAAAGGTACGATTGTCAGCCGCCCGGTGGAAACGATATTAGCCGAAGCGCGAATCCTGGAAACAAGGGGTATCCGTGAGATTATCCTGATTGCCCAGGATACCACTGACTACGGCTCTGATTTGGGCTTGAAAAACGGCCTGGCCCATCTGCTAAA
>Ga0265316_10005592_pt1 | contig 12181 bp, 8 predicted proteins | sample 4522metaG_FD_202092 | JGI IMG/M metagenome (GOLD analysis project Ga0265316, IMG submission 202092) | Rhizosphere microbial communities from Carex aquatilis grown in University of Washington, Seatle, WA, United States - 4-5-22 metaG | ecosystem: Host-associated > Plants > Roots > Rhizosphere >... | reverse complement strand
TTGCTGGACCTCATCCAGGACAAGTCGAAGGACGTTCAGGAAGAAGCGCTGGTCTGGTATCAGACCGCAAGAAGCGCCGACTGGGATAGCTTCGGTGCCGTCCGGAAGGACTTCCCCGACGCCGATCTGGTGGAATCGTTGCTAGTGTTCAACATCCGGCATAACCGCTACCGCTTGATCGTCTATCCGGCGTTTTCCCGGCGCAAGTTATACATCAAGGCGCTGCTGAGCCACAAGGAATACGACAGAAAGGACTGGGAAACCAAATGGCCATAGCCGAAATCAGCCCGATCCGATACGGGAGGCTTCTGGCAAAAGCCCTACCCAAGGTCATTGAGACCAGGGAAGAGTTCGATCATTACGTCGAGGAGATGGAGCAACTCGACCGCCGTGCGGAAAAGGAGGGGTTATCTCCCGAGGAGACGACCCTGCTCACGCTGCTGGAACGCCTGGTCAAGGATTACGATGACCAATTCGAACTCCCGGAGGTTCCGCCGCACAAAATGATTGCGTTCCTGATGGAGCATCGCGGCCTCCGTCAGGCCGACCTGCTGCCGGTCTTCGGTTCCCGAAGCGTTGCGTCCGATGTACTGGCGGGCAAGCGCGAGCCCAGCAAAGCGCACATCCGCAAGCTGGCTGAGTTCTTTCATGTTTCGACGGATCTCTTCCTTTAGCAGGATGCTGAAAGAGGCCCTTATGGCGGAGCAGCAACGCCCCATCGAAGACTTAGTCAGGACGTTGGGCCCGGAGCAGCAGGAAGCGGTCCGCCGTTTCATTGAAGCCCTGGCGTCGAAGAGCGACAACACCGCTGCGCCGGAACCGGCCTTCGCTGGGCGGGCGCTTTGTCGGACATGCGCGGGCGTTTCACCTCCGTCGAGCTTCAGCATCAAGCTACGTGCTGTTCGACGGTATCATGTAGGTTCTACATGAAGTTTCGAACCCTCGCCATTCACTCGGGGAATAATCCCCAGGATCATCTGGGCGCCGTGATGACGCCCATCTATCAGACCTCGACCTTCGCCTTTCGAGGGGTCAATCGGCCCGGGCCCTTCGAGTATTCCCGAAGCGGCAACCCGACGCGCAAAGTCCTGGAGACCTGTCTCGCCTCGCTCGAGGGGGGCACGGCCGGGTTTGCCTTCGCTACCGGCATGGCCGCCGAAACTACCGTGCTCATGATGTTCGAGGCGGGCGACACCGTGCTGGTTCATAACGACCTCTACGGCGGCACGCACCGGCTCTTCGAGAGCGTCCTGCGCGGCAAGAAGATCAACGCCCGCTATGTGGATCTGCGCGATGCCGGCGACGCGGCCTTCACTGAAGATGTCAAAGCGGTGTGGATCGAATCGCCGACCAACCCGCTCATGAACCTGGTGGATCTGGAAGCGGTGGCCGCCATGGCGCACCGGCACGGCGCCATTGCCATTTGCGATAACACTTTCCTCACGCCCTATTTCCAGCGCCCGCTGGATCTCGGCGTGGACATCGTGGTCCATTCCACTACCAAGTACATCAACGGCCATTCCGACGTGGTCGGCGGCGCAGTCGTCGTCGGAGATGCGGCGCTGGCCGAGAAGATCGGGTTCCTGCAAAACGCCATGGGGACCTGCGCCGGGCCGCAGGATTGTTTCCTGGTGCTGCGCGGCATCAAGACGCTGGCCGTGCGCATGGAGGAGCATAACCGCAACGCCCTCGCCATCGCGCGCTGGCTGAGCGGCCATTCGAAAGTGGCGGCTGTTCTGCATCCCGGGTTGGAGACGCACCCGCAGCACGCGCTCGCCCAGAAGCAGATGCGCGGCTACGGAGGCACATTCTCATTCCGCCTGAAGGGCGGCCAGGACGCGGTATTCCGGATGCTGGAGAACGTCCACCTGTTCACGGTTGCCGAGTCGCTCGGCGGCGTGGAGTCGCTGATCGAGCACCCCGTGACCATGACGCACGCCTCCCTTCCCGCCGAGGTGCTGGAGCGGATGGGAATTACACCCGACCTCATCCGCATTTCCGTGGGCATCGAAGACATCGATGACCTGCTGGCCGATCTGGACGCGGCGCTGGCGATGGTGTCATGAAGGGTTGGCGAAGTTTCTTATTGGTAGCCGCCCTGGCGAGTGCGGCCTGGGCGCAGACCGATTCGGGCCTCTTTGGAATTGTGAAGGATCAAACCGGCGCCAGCCTGCCGGCAGCCGTGGTCACCATTCAAAATGTCGAAACTGGCGCCATCCGCAAACTGGTGACGGACCAGGCGGGACGCTACGCGGCCCCGTCCCTGGCCATCGGTCATTATGAAGTGCGCGCCGAAAAGCCGGGCTTCGCGCCTCAGACCAAGACCGGAATCTACCTGGTGGTGGGGCAGGAGGCCGCCGTCGATCTGACGCTCGAAGTGGGGGAACTCAGCCAGCAGGTCGACGTGATGGACTCGCTGGCATCCGTGAACCTTTCGACTTCCTCGACTTCGGGATTGGTGGGAGAACGCGAAGTAAAGGATCTCCCTCTGAACGGACGGAGCTACGATGGCCTGTTGGGCCTGAACCCAGGAACGGTGAACTACACTTCGGAGCGTTCGGGCGGAATTGGCACATCGAATTCAGCGGTGGGCAGCATGTTCGCCGTCTCGGGCCGGCGGCCGCAGGAGAATCTGTTCCTGCTGAACGGTATCGAATACACCGGCGCGTCGGAAATCAACGTGACACCGGGCGGCGCCAGCGGGCAGTTGCTGGGCGTCGAGGCCGTGCGCGAATTCAACGTGGTCAGCGGCAACTACGGCGCCCAGTATGGCAAGCGCCCCGGAGCGCAGATCGGCATTGTCACGGCGTCGGGAGCCAACCAGCCGCACGGCAGCGTGTACGAATTCCTGCGCAACAGCGCGCTGGATGCGCGCAACTCTTTCGACTTCGGAGACATCCCGCAGTTTGAGCGGAACGAATTCGGAGCGTCGGCGGGCGGCGCCATCCAACGCGATAAGACCTTCGTGTTCGGAAACTACGAGGGCTTCCGCCAGCACCTGGGCTTGAGCGACGTGACTCTGGTGCCGGACAACAATGCCCGAGCCGGATACCTGCCCAACTCGAGCGGCACGCTCAGCTATGTTGGACTGGCGCCTGGCGCGCAGCGGCTTCTGGCGCTATGGCCGGTCGAGAATGGGCCGAACCTGGGCGGCGGCATCGGCGAAGCCTACAGCCATCCCCTGCAAACCATCCGGGAAGACTTCGGCACCCTCCGGCTGGACCACAATTTCTCGGATAAGGACACCCTCTTCGGCGTGTACACGGTCGACGACAGCCAGGACCGCACGCCCTCGGCGAATCCCCTCAGCCTGGTGTTTGAAGCGTTGCGCGAGCAAGTCGGAAGTGCGCAGGAAACGCACGTCTTCTCAGCCAGCGCGCTGAACTCCACGCGGCTGGGCTATTCGCGGGCGTCGTACTTCTTTACGGGGCAGACGCCCGTAAATATTCCAGGCTGGGTCGAAGGCGCTCCCATCGGGACGGTGGTGATTGGCGGTGGCACCGCGCTGAACGGAGCCTCCCAGATCACCCAGGCGGGGACCAACGCAGGCAGCAATCTCTCGGCCGTCCGGAATCTGTTCACCTATGAGGACCACGTCAGCCTCACGCGTGGAATTCATCACCTGGAAGCCGGAGTCTGGATTCAGCGCATTCAGAACAACGACAACCTGGCGCAGAACCAGTACGGGCAGGCATCGTTCGGCAGCCTGACGAGTTTCCTCCAAGGCACGGTCGGCACATTTACGGTAGTTCCGGCGTCGGCCCTGCTGGGCTGGCGTTCGCTCGAAGCGGCGGAGTATGTTCAGGACTCGGTGCGGCTGGGAAAGCGCCTGGAAGTGTCGCTGGGATTCCGCATGGAACACTCCAACGGAATGCACGAGGCCCACGGACGCGCCTCGAACTACGGGTTCGATGCCAATGGCGTCATCCAAACACAGCCGACGGTGGGCGATTCGGTCTTCACGGTGAATCATGGAAAGTTTTTGCCGGAGCCGCGCGCGGCGCTCGCCTGGGACCCGTTCGGCCGCGGCAAAACGGTACTCCACGCCGGATTTGGCATCTATCACGAGCAGTTGGATTCGCTGAGCTACCGCCTGGACCAGAACGGCCCGTTCAACACCACGGTGACGCTGAAAAACGTTTCGTTGAACGGCCTCACCATCGTGCCGGGCGCCGCGCCGCCTTCCGGCAGCCTGGTATTGCCGAGCGGCATTCAACCGGACGCCAGGATCCCCATGGTGGAGTCCTACACCTTCAAGGTGGAACAGGAGTTGGCGCCGTCGTTGAGCGTCAGCGCCGGGTACACGGGTTCGCGCGGACGCCACCAGATTCTCTCCATCGACGCGAATCTGGCGCCGGCAGCGATCTGCCCGGCATCGTCATGCCCAGCCAGCCTGCCGGCGGGCGCCCTTTACATCGCGCCAGGCACACCGCTGGCGAATCCCAATGTAGCCAATACCACCACCTGGTGGTCGAGCGGGCACAGCAATTACAACGCCCTCCAGGTGGACCTGAGCCGCCGCCTGGCGCGCGGCTTCCAGATCCGCGGCGCGTACACGCTGTCGAAGAGTTTGGACGACGGCACGGCGTGGAACAGCAGCGTGGGCGCAAACGCTCCCGGCTTCGTGATGTATCCGCCGGATACCCGGCTCGATTGGGGACCGTCGACCTACGACGTGCGGCACGCGCTGGTCATTCACGGTTTGTGGGAACTGCCGCTTGGGCGCGGCCGCGGAACCGCGGGCAAACTCCTCGGCGGCTGGACCCTGAGTGGGATCGCCACCGTTCAATCGGGCTTCCCGTTTACACCGCAATTGGGCTACAACCCATCCAACGACGGCGACAGCCGCAACCCCATCCGGCCATCGTGGAACCCCGCGTTTCAGGGGCCGGTGATCGAGGGCAGCCCGAGCCAGTATTTCAATCCGGCCGCATTCGCGGCGCCGGCCAGCGGCACCTACGGCAATGTCGGGCGGGACACGCTAACCGGGCCCGGAACCCGCACCATCGATCTGTCGGTGGTGAAGAACACGCCCATCTCCGAAAGGCTCAAGGTGCAATTCCGGGCCGAGGTCTTCAACGTGCTGAATCACGCCAACTTCGCGACTCCCAACACCGTGGTCTTCTCGTCGGCATCGTCCGCGCCTTCGGCGACGGCGGGATTGATCACGGCCACTTCCACCGCATCCCGGCAGATTCAGTTCGGGCTGAAAGCCCTATGGTAAGGCGAGACGCTACGCGCGCGGCCCTTTAGTCCGTTCTCGTGGCGAGCAGCAGGTTCGACTCGACGCGTCCGTATCCGTAACCAATCCGGAAATCGAGAGGCTTGGGCCCCAACGTCAAGTAGGCTTTTCTCAGATCCGGTTGTTCCAGCGGGCGGAAGCTGCCGTAGGGGCGGACATAATCGCCAAACAACTGAATTCGCCAGCGCCCTGTGGCGAAGAAGTGGTACGGAATTCCGGAGTCGTCCTGCAGGATCGCATTGCTGTCCGAGAGGATGCGCTCGCGGATCATCGAAAACCCCGGCTTGTGGAGCATGTACGAGGTTGCTTTGAGGAAGGTCGTAGCGCCCTTCAAGCTGGTGAGGAAAGTCAAGAACGCCGGGTCCTGCCGCAGGCGCTCGTCGGACAGGTTGACGGAGAAGTAGAAGAGCTTGTGAACAGACTGGTCGCTGTCAGTCCGGAAGTCGAGTTCCACGCCCTTGTTGCCGATTTTTCCGGGCGCATGGTAGTCGGCCGCCCGCTCCACGATTTGTCCGGCATCATTCAACCGTACATACCGGAAGCCGAGGATGGTGTGGTCCGTTCGAACCAATAGCTGAAGGATCGGCAGGAACAGCCCATCGGTCACTTGCCCCCGAAACTGCCTGTCCATCTGGCGGGTAACGAAGAAGCTGCGGCTCAGTTCCGAATCGATGGTTTCCCGGACGTCCGCGAGATACTCCCCAAGATCCTTCCCGCCGAGTTGTTTCGGCGACGGCAAGGTGCCGGCGGGTTCCAGTCCCACCATCACGTACGTGGGGCTCTGCGGAAAAAAAATGGTAACCATGAGCGCGTCCGGGCCGCTGAACGGATAGAACACCGTAGAGTTGGCGATGGAACTACCGTTGAGCTCCTGCTTCTGGAATGCGCGCATGGCGGGAAAAGATTGGTCCTCGATCCTGCTCCAGCGGGGATCCAATTCGCCGCGGTGCTGTATCCAGTCGTCGCGTTCCTGAAGAGCGGTGAACTGGCTGCCGGGCCTGGCGGGCGATCCCGCCAGAAATCGGCCGACATCATCGGCGTAGCGGTCGCGCGGCGCCGGCTCCGAAAACCGGTTCGCGACGGGCTTCGGGCTCTCAGTCTTGACCGGCTGACTGCAAGACAGTGTGAACGCTGCCAGGCAGAGGGGCAGAAATCGGGTCAGGCGGCCGCCCTCGCTGGTAGCTCCTTGAGGATTTCGGTGACGAACACCTTGGCGTCGCCGAACAGCATCAGGGTCTTGTCCATGTAGTACAGCGGGTTGTCGATGCCCGCGAAGCCGGGGCTCATGGAGCGCTTGATCACCATGACGGTGTGCGCCTTGTCGACGTCCAGAATGGGCATGCCGTAAATCGGGCTGGTCTTGTCGGTGCGCGCGGCGGGGTTGGTGACGTCGTTGGCGCCGATGACCAGGGCCACGTCGCATTGCGGGAATTCGCCGTTGATGTCGTCCATCTCGAAGAGCCGGTCGTAGGGGATGTCGGCCTCCGCCAGCAGCACGTTCATGTGGCCGGGCATGCGGCCCGCTACCGGGTGGATGCCGAATTTCACGTCTACGCCGCGTTTCATGAGGGCGTCGAAAAGTTCGCGAATCTTGTGCTGCGCCTGAGCCACCGCCAGGCCATAGCCGGGGACAATGATCACGCTCGAGGCGGCGTCCAGAATCGACGCGGCCTCTTCCGGGCTGGCGCTGCGCACGGGGCGCTTTTCAGCGTGCCCGTGAGCCACCTGAAGCTGCCCGAAGGCCCCGAACAGCACGTTGGTGAAGGAGCGGTTCATGGCCTTGCACATAATGATCGAAAGGATCAGGCCCGAGGAGCCATCGAGCGCGCCGGCAATCACCAGCATCTTGTTACCCAGCACAAAGCCCATGGCGCAGGCCGACAGGCCCGCGTACGAGTTCAGGAGCGCGATGACCGTAGGCATGTCGGCCCCGCCGATGGGGATGATCAACAGCACGCCGAACACCAGCGAGAGGCCGGCGAAGATCGGAAAGATCCAGGTCTCGGCAGGGTTGACGATGAGCCACACGCCGAGTGCCGCGGCGATCCCAAACAGCGCGAAGTTGGTGAGGTTCTGACCGCGGTAGGTGATGGGGCGCTGGGGCAGCACCTCCTGCAATTTGCCCATGGCCATCAGGCTGCCCGTGAAAGTCAGAAACCCGAGCAGCGTTTCGAGCATGAGCGGGACCATCTCGGCGGTGAGCAGAGGCTTGTGGGTGTAGCTAGCCCTGTAAAACTCGGCCGTGCCCACCAGCGCGGCGGCCAGCGCGCCGCAGGCGTGGGACATGGCGGTCCTCTGCGGCACCGCGGTCATGGGCATGATATAGGCGATGGGAATGCCGACCGCGGCCCCGATGAAGAACGCCGCCAGAATCCACTCCCAGTTGAACACTTTGAAGGAGAGCAGAGTGCCGACGATGGCCATCAACATGCCGACTTCGCCCGCCAGGACGCTGCGCCGCGCGGTGACCGGCGAGTTCATCCACTTCAGCGAGAGGATGAACAGCGCGGCCGAGAGGATGTAGACGTAACTGACTATGTGGGCCATTACTTCTTCCCTCCCGGCTTCTTGAACATCTTGAGCATGCGGTCGGTGATGAGGTACCCGCTGACGATGTTGGTCACGGCGGCGGTGATGGCGATAAACCCGAGCACCTTGCTCAGCGTGGTGGCCCCCTGCGCGCCGGTAATCATAATCGCGCCTACCACCGAGATGGCCGAAATGGCGTTGGTGAGCGACATCAGGGGCGTGTGCAGCAAGGGGGAAACCTTGCGGATCACCTCCAGCCCGAGGAAAGTCGCCAGCATGAAGATATATAGTGTGATCTCGAGATCGGTGGACATGAAAGCTCCTGTCAGACGGTCTGCAACGCGGCGAGTCCCATGGCTTCCCGCACCCGTGGGTGCACCACGTCTCCCGCGTACGTTACCAGCGTTTCGCGCACGATTTCATCGGCGCGGTCCAGGGTGAGCTGCCCGTCTTTAATGAGGTACTTCAAGAACGTCGCAACATTCTTCGCGTACATCTGGCTGGCGTGGTAGGGAATGGTGGAAGGCAGATTGACGGGGCCGAAGATCTGGACACCGCCGGCTTCCACCACTTCGCCGGGCCGCGTCAATTCGCAATTTCCGCCGCGCTCGGCGGCGATGTCCATGATCACCGATCCCGGCGCCATGCGGGCCACCATCTCGCGCGTGATGAGGATGGGCGCTTTCTTCCCGGGCACGGCGGCGGTGGTGATGACCACGTTCTGGCCGGCCAGGACGCCGCCCATGAGCTCGCGCTGACGGCGATAGAACTGCTCGCCCATGGCTTTTGCATAACCGCCCTTGTCTTCGGCCCCGCCAGCTTCCATTTCGAGGACGACGAAGCGGGCGCCGAGGCTTTCCACCTGCTCCTTCACGGCGGAGCGAATGTCGTAGCCGCTGACCACGGCTCCCAGCCTCTTGGCGGTAGCGATGGCCTGCAGCCCGGCGACGCCCGCGCCAATCACCAGCACGCGCGCCGGGGCAATAGTTCCGGCGGCGGTCATGAGCATGGGGAACATGCGCGGCAGGGCATCGGCCGCCAGCAGCACGGCCTTGTAGCCGGCGACGGTGGCCATGGAGGAGAGCGCGTCCATGCTCTGGGCGCGCGTAATTCGCGGCATCAGCTCCATGGCGAGGAAGCTCACGCCGCGCCCGGCGAGGGAACGCGCCGCGTCGAATGCGGTAAGCGGCTCGCCGAAGCCGATCAGCGCCTGCCCCGTCCGGAGCAGCGCCAGGTCGGCGGCACCGGTCTCCGGGTTGGCGCCCAGCGAGCGCACCTGTACCACGACATCGGCCGACTGGAACACCTCCTGGCGGCTGTTGGCGATGCGCACGCCCTTGTCGGCGTATTCGGCATCCGGGAATCCGGCGCGCAGGCCCGCTCCGGCTTCCATCAGGAACTGGGTGCCAGTCTTATTGAGAACGGCGAGGGCGCTGGGAACCATGGCTACCCGGCGCTCGCCCGGCGATACTTCGGAAACTATACCGACAGTCATTCCAGGTATGGATCTCCTTGGATGGAAACATAGTAGCAGAATCGCAAGGTTTAGTTATGGGCAAGCTAAAGCGTGCCCTACCTATGCGAGTTGCTCGAGCTCCGTCTCGAGCATGGCGACATGCTCTTCTTCCTCGGCCGCCAGCTCTTCGCAGAGCTCGCTTTCGAGACCCGCCGGCAACTCCCGCGCCAGCTTCTTGAAATGGTCTCGCGTGCGGCGTTCCATTTCGAGCGCCGCCTGGTATAGCTCGACAACGCCGGAGTCTTCGGTCAGGTTGATGCCGCGGAACAGCCAGTTGGAAAGCAGGGTTTGTTCGTCCGCCGAAAGCTCGACCACCTTTCGATCCAAGTGGGCATGATACTTCTCCTCGAGCTCGTGCAGATGGTCCAACTCGGCTTCGTAGAGACTTTCCAGCACGGCGCGCTGTTCCGGGGTGCGCGCCTTGTCGCGGGCGAGCTTGTAGAAGTGGAACGAATCGAGCTCGAATTGCACGGCGTCGCGGATGGCGCGGAAGCGCATGGAGTCGCCCAGGTCGCGTCCCGGAATGACCTCCAGCACGCCGCCGCACATGAAGCACTTGCCATACGGAATGGCGAACCCGGTAGTCAGTTTGAAGCAGCTCTTGCAGCGCCAGGCATAGCGCACCTGGGCGCAGCAGATCTCGTCTTCTTCCAGTACTCCGTGGCATTTGGGACAAGAGGACGGCATATCAAACGCTCCTTGCGGTGGAGGCTGACATGTACTCTAACATGCCGCGCGCAGCCTGCTTGCCGGCTCCCATGGCCAGAATCACGGTAGCCGCGCCGGTGACGATATCGCCGCCCGCGAAGAGGCCCGGGACGGAGGTCATGCGGGTAAGCTCGTCAATCTCGATGTAGCCCCACTGGTTGACTTTCAGCCCCGGCGTGGTCTGGGCGATGATGGGATTGGCGGTGGTTCCCAGGGCATAAATCACGGTATCCACATCGAGCAGGAATTCGGAGCCGGCAGCCGGTACCGGCCGCCGCCGTCCCGAAGCATCGGGTTCGCCCAGTTCCATCTTCTGGCAGCGCATCCCCGTGACCCAGCCCGAGGAATCGCCCACAATTTCAACGGGCGCCGTCAGCCACATGAACTGGACGCCTTCCTCGATGGCGTGCTCCAATTCCTCGGTGCGCGCCGGCGATTCGCGTCGCGTGCGGCGGTAGACGCAGGTCACCTCTTCGGCGCCCATGCGCAGGGCCACGCGGCAGGCGTCCATGGCGGTATTGCCCGCCCCCACCACCGCCACCCGCTGGCCCATGCCGACGGGAGTATCGTACAGGGGCTGACGATAGCCGCGCATGAGGTTCACGCGCGTCAGGAATTCGTTGGCCGAGAAGACCCCGTTGTAGGCCTCGCCCGGAATCTGCGCGAACTTCGGCGACCCAGCGCCGGTCCCCACGAATGCCGCCTGGTAGCCCATCCCGCCCAGAAGCTGGGGAATGGTGAACAGCTTGCCAATGACGGTATCGAGCCGGATCTCGACCCCCATCTTCTTGAGGTTGTCGATTTCAGCGTCGATGATGACGTCCGGCAGCCGGAACTCCGGGATGCCGTATTTCAACACGCCGCCCGCCACGTGCAGCGCCTCAAAAATGGTCACCTTGACGCCATTCCGCGCCAGCTCCCCGGCGCAGGCCAGGCCGGCTGGGCCGGAACCGATGATGGCCGCCTTGTTTGGGGCCGCGGTCTCGGTCGAGGGAAACTCATCCCAACCGCGCCCCATGGCGCAATCGGCCACGAACCGCTCCAGCCTTCCGATGGCCACCGGCTGATACTTGGCCCCCACCACGCAGGTGGCCTCGCATTGCGATTCCTGCGGGCAGACGCGCCCGCACACCGCCGGCAAGGCGTTGGTGCTCTTCAGAATCTGGTACGAGCGCTGGATATCTTTCCGCTGGAGGGCCGCGATAAACCCGGGAATATCGATACCCACGGGGCAGCCCGGCACGCAGCGCGGCTTCTTGCAGCGCAGGCAGCGCTCCGACTCGTGCAGAGCCGCTTCCAGGTCCAGCCCCAGCGCCACCTCTTCAAAATTGTGCCGGCGCACTTCCGGCGGCTGCTGCGGCATGGGCGCGCGCTCGGGCGGAATGCTCCTGAGGTTCTTGGGGACCAGCGGCTTGGGGGCCGCGGCCATGGGCGCGGGCAGTTCGCACGTCGAGGCCGGCGGCAGGCCGCCCGATTCCGCCGACATTTTCAAGCTGGCCAGTGCCGCCGATTCACTGCGGTAGCGAACCAGCGCAGCCTTCTCCTCGTGCTCGAAACGCTTCTGCCGCAGCGCCAGCTCGTCGAAATTCACCAGGTGGCCGTCGAAATCCGCGCCATCGACGCAGGCGAACTTCATCTTCCCATCGACAGTGACGCGGCACGACCCGCACATTCCGGTGCCATCCACCATGATGGAATTCAAGCTGACGATGGTGGGGATATCGGAGGGCCTGGTCACCTCGCAGCACGCCTTCATCATGGGAAGCGGGCCAATGGCCACCACCTCGCGCACGTCCCGATTGGCGGCGAGGACGTCGGCGAGCGCGTGGGAGACGAACCCCTTGCGGCCATAACTGCCGTCATCGGTGGTGACGATCAGCTCATCGCTGAATTCGCGGAACCGGTCCTCCCAAAACATCAAGTCGCGGTTGCGGAAACCGACTATGGAGATGGTGCGGTTGCCGGCGTTCTTGTACTCGCGCAGTTGGGGGAAAATGGGCGCGACGCCGAGGCCGCCACCCACCAGGACGACGGTACCATCCAATTCCCGTATGTGGCTGGGGAGTCCCAGCGGACCGATGAAATCGAGAATGAAGTCGCCCTGGCGCAAGGTGGCCATCTCGATGGTGGTCTTGCCGACGGCCTGGATGACGACCGTGACGGTGCCCTGGCCGGCATTGAAATCG
>Ga0265316_10005591_pt1 | contig 12183 bp, 12 predicted proteins | sample 4522metaG_FD_202092 | JGI IMG/M metagenome (GOLD analysis project Ga0265316, IMG submission 202092) | Rhizosphere microbial communities from Carex aquatilis grown in University of Washington, Seatle, WA, United States - 4-5-22 metaG | ecosystem: Host-associated > Plants > Roots > Rhizosphere >... | reverse complement strand
GGTTTGGCCTGGCGCATGTTCTCGATCGGCCGAAGGCCGAATTCGCGGTGCACGCGGTGGCCCCCCTGCCGAGCGAGAAACTGAAGGACTGCTCGTGGCGTCTTCTGGTTCGGGGTGGCAAGCAGGCGCAAGATCAGACCCGCATTTGCTGGTCGGCGAAATGGGGGCTGCCAATGTCCATCCGCGTTCGTGCCGCGAAAGGAGAATGGGTCGAGCAATTCAGCGCGGATCGGGTCAGGGAGAGCTTTCCTGGGGAAGTGACCCTGCCGCCAGTTCCGGATGGTTACGCATCTTTCGATGCCGGCAACGAAATCGATCCCAAGCAAGGCGATTGAGAGCTTCTCGTTGGTGCTATTCCATCCGGCGGAATACGCGCGGCGGAATGAACCACAACAGGGCTCCTCGGTACGTCTGCAAATTCTCCGCCTCGATCAAGGCGGCCCCGCCCTTGCGGTAGTCGAAGGCGCGGTGGTTGCGGCTACCAAGGAAACGCGCGGTGATCGTGGAGAGCCAGCTCTCGTGACCCACGAGCGCAATGGTGTCGTCGCCTTTGTAATCCGCAAGCGCACGGCAGATACCGGGCCAAGCGCCATTGGCGAGGGCTGGCTCGACGATTGGGCGCAGATCGCCAAAGGCCTTTGCAGCGATGACCGCTGTCTGCTGGGCTCGCACGTGCGGACTGGTCAGAATGGCATTGGGTTTCCGTACCACGCGCGCAAGCACGCGGGCGGTTTGACCGAATCGCCGTTCACCCTCGGGGCTTAGCGGGCGTTCTTCGTCGCGCATACCGCCGCGGGCAGGAACGGCAATGGCGTGACGGATGAAGAGCAGGCGCATGACTTCTACTCGGATTGCTGTCCCAGGGCCGAAATCCCACGCGCTACAATGGCGATGGGGGTGGCGGCCAGGAACTCCGCGTGCAGGCGGTGCATCGTGGCTCTGGCCCACGCGGCCTCATCATGCGCCGTCTCCGCCAGGGCCTCCTTTCCACGCGCGCGATCGTTCTTCGCCTGCACGTCGAACCACTCGGCCAATACATGATGGTCGTGAATGACGCCGATGAGATCCTGCAAGATCTTCCATGGCTTGGTAGCGGTGGATTCGAAGTTGCGAATCTGGTCGAAGACCTCGACGGCGTAGCGCAGGCGTCTGGCGCGGCGGCGCAGGGTGTGCAGCTTCTCGGCGTCAAGTTGCGCGCCGAGCCTGGCGAAGCCTTCGTGAAGGCACTGGAATTCGCGCGCGCTCATGGCTGCAAATCGTTCGCAAACGCTGGAAGGTGGCGGCCCTCCGCGGGCGATCAATCCCGCGAGGTCGCCGCGCAAGCGCGAGATCTCCAAGTCGAGCAGGTTGTCGACCATGCGGGCACGGCTGCGGCGGCGGGCGCTGGCCAGACGGTGGCGCAGCAGCTGTTGCGCCTCGCTGCGCGACGGCAGGGGCTTCAAGCGTTCATCATAGGATTCGAGAAGCACATCCAAGTCACGGCTGCTACCCGCGGCGCGTGTAAGTTGTCGCAGCAGGTTTCGCGCTCGCTCGGCGCGGCGGCCTTCGGGCTTGGCCACCAGCAAGGGCAGGGCGGCGCGCAGTCGCCGTCCCGAAACGCGCAGTTGATGGATGGCCTCTTGGTTGCCGGCCAAAGCCAGGGGAAAGTGGCGAAAAAGGGTATTCGCCTTGCGCTTGAGCAAGGCGGCAGCCAGACGATTGTTGCCATCGGCCTGGAGGGTCGGGCCAGCCGCCGGTACCGGCGCAAGGGGAGTTTCGGTGACAGCGGTCAATTCCGGCGTTTGCGGCATAGCCTTGGACATAGTCGTGCACTATAGCGCGGCTCGCGGGACGGTGGACATCCAACCAACGCATCGCTTGTGCCGATGCGGTCGGCCAACGGGTCGCATACGAAATCGTCGGCGACGAATCGCGGCTCGTCGCCGACGCCTCAACCAGGCGACCACGTCTGCTGGTGCAGGCCTACTGCAATACCGGTCGCGCGCTTTCCGAGAATCCACCCGGCGACCAATCCGCCGGCCGACCGTAATAGTCATATAGACGTGTCTCGTACTCGCGATTGACGGCGGTTTCGGGGTTCCACTCGGGGCTTTCCTTGATCTTTTTTCGCGAGAGATCCACGAAAACCTTCCTTTCCCTCCAACTGATGCGGCGGGCCCAGTGCGGCGCAATCAGCACGCTCTTGCCCAGCCACCAGTTGCTGGTGTCGACTACCAGATAGCGGACTTTCCATGTCTCATCGTCGACAATGCAATCTCGGATGTGGCCGATGGCTTCGTCGCTTCCCTCGATGTGGTATCCGCGGATCTCTTTGTCGCTTCGCAAGTGACCATCCCCAGACGGCATCTTGGAACGCTCCGCCGCGCCCTCGTCCCACTGGCCGGGCGCGAGACCACGAGGATAGGTACTCATACCCCAGAATCCGGTGTACTCCCAATAGTTGGGAAAGCCGTAATAGCGGTAGTAGTCCTGTTCGTGCTGACGAGATACAGGCTTGTGTACATCAATGCTCGGGCTGTTCTTGACCTTCTCCGAGGTCAGCGCGAGGTGGAACTGGCGGGTCGCCCACTCGGCCTGGCGAAAGAAGATGGGCGATATGAGAACCTGGCGTCCATCCTGGAAGAAGGATCCACCAGACTGCACGACCAAATAGCGTATGATCCAACGATCGTCGTCCAAGAGAAAGTCGGCGACTTTTCCGATCTCGCCGTCGCTCGCACTGACTACGTATCCCTCGATGTCTTTTAGGCTTCGCAACATGTGAACTTCCTTTCATGCCCCGGGGTATTGTTTGTTGTCAGGGAGCGCCGAGAGGGCGCGGCTCGGGCTGAGACTTGAGTGCCCAAAGGTCTCGGCGATGAGTTCGTGGCTTGCGGCTATCCAATCCTCGCGGTCGAAGCCATGCGTGCAACCGCGCGCCTCGTACTTCTCGTAAGCGCGCTTGGCGATATCCGCATCGCAAGCAGATCTGGCATCGCCGCGTTGCGGAGCCTTCTGCCCTTGCGAAGAACTCGCTGCGTGTTGGACCTGATGGGAAGAGTGGGATGTATGCTGTGACATGATGGTTCCTTTCCGATGGGTGATTACGGCGGTGGGCTGTCCTTCCGTGTCCACTCACAGCAGCTTTCGTGCCACCCATTGGACGCACCCAAGCTTGGACGATTCCTGCCCAGACAAAAGAGGAGACGACCAACTCCATCAAAGTGGTGTTGCAAGCCTGTCCATTCGATCGGCAGGGGGAATTGGTTCGAGTCCAATGAGTCCGTCGCGCATGCGGATGATTCGACGCATGCGGCTGGCGACGCGTGGATCGTGGGTTGCCACGAGGAGCGTGGTGCCATCCCGGACGATTTCGTCGAAACTATCCAGCACGGCTTCTGTCGCGGCGGAATCGAGACTGCCCGTCGGTTCGTCGGCGAGAATGAGCGCCGGCCGATTGACCAGTGCACGCGCGACGGCAACCCGCTGCGCTTCGCCCAGTGACAGCTCGCCCCCTGGCGCGCTCGACCGTGGGCCAAGGCCAAACCTTGCTAGCAGTACGTCCGCTTGCGCGAGAGCTTCTCGCCGGTCACCGCGCAGACGCCAGGCAGGAAGAGACACGTTGTCGCGCGCGCTGAGGAACGGCATCAGGTTGTTTTGTTGAAATACGAAACCGATCCGGCGCAAGCGGAGTGCGGCACGAGCGTCGCGGCCCGTGCGCCATGGATCGACGCCCTCGACGAGCACCGTGCCCGCGGACGGCCGATCGAGAACCCCGAGCAGATGGAGGAGTGTGGTCTTTCCACAGCCGCTCGGGCCCATGATTGCGATGGAGTCGCCCGACTCGAGCGTCAGGCTCGCACCGGCGATGACGGCTCTGTCACCCCGCCGACGAACCAGCCCGTCGGCAACCAAGACCGGTCCGCTGCTCACTCGATCCTCCGCAGGGTATCCGACGGATTCACTCGCGCCGCCTGCCATGCCGGCAGCGAACCGGCGAGCGCCGTGGTCGCCAGCACCAGCAGCATCGGGAAAAGCATGTTGGTAAAGGTGATCGCTGGACGGATGACGAACTTTTCGTAGTTGTAGATGGGGTGCAGATCGAAATAGCCAAGGACGCCCCAACCCACGGCGGCTCCGAGCAGAACGCCGACGATGCCGACGATCAGGGCCTTGGCGAAGAAGATGAAAAAGATCTCGCGCTCGCGGAAGCCAATGGCCGAGAGCAGACTCACCTGTCTCCGTCGGTGAAGCGCATCGATGTAGAGCAGCGACAACACCGGAATGATGACGCCAAATAGGCTCATACCTCCCGCGATGCTTTCCAAGGCTTGCACCGCTCCGACGATGCTGCGCAGGTAGCGGCTGTCGTCGAGCCACGATAGCGCCGTCGTGTCCGGAAAGTCGTGCTCGACAGTGGTCGCAATCTGGCGTGCCACACGCACGTCGTCGTTTCGGGCCCAGACAAGGAGCGCCGACGCGCTCTGGTTGTCTCCGGTCTCTGAAGCCAGGAAACCCCAATTGACAAAGACCGAATCGAGCGCGGCGAATCCGACGAGACCGCGCACCGTAAGTGTGTAGTTGCCCACGCCTTCGTCGTCGAGAACAAGCCTTGGACGAGTGGAGAGCAGAACTTGGAGGTTGATCTCGTCTCCCACAGTCGCACCAAGCTTTTTTGCGAGCCGCTCGCCCAGCAGTGTCCCGTGGTCATCGGCTGGGGTCAGATCCACGCCGGCGGTGCGTTCGTAGGGGTGCTCGCGCGCCGAGGCGTTGACGCCAGTGACGCCAACAATGACAAGCTGTCCGCCCTTCTTGATCGCGCCGGGAAGGACCAGAATTGGCTCGACGGCCTTGACGGATGGAAGATGCGCGATATGCGCCATCATGACGGCGACATCTGCAAATCGTTCGCCCTGGCGTGGGCGCACGCGAACATGCCCGAGCCCGCTCGACACTTCCTGTCGCATAATCTCGTCGCGGAAGCCAGCCAGGTTGGCGCGGTTTGGGATTTGGAACCCGACCCCGATGGCTACCGCCAGCAAGAGCAGAACGAGCGAAAGTCTATTTTCTCCGAGTGCCTTCCACGCGAGAAATAGGAGGAGGCCCATCGACACGTGCTGCCGCTTCGGCGACTCGGACACAGCCGAGCGCTCCTCGGTCGGCGCGGCAAGCGGGGCGGAAGGTGGCTTTGGGGAATAATCGTCGGTGTTCAGCAAGGACTTCTTCCGGCAACGTTCGCCAACAACAATCCGAGGACCACGCCGAGTCGGGCGCAATCCTCGGCTCCGCCAATTCTCTACTGAATCTGAAGTTGGTCGTCGACCTCGGTCACGCCAGGAGCTGCCCAAGCGGCATCCGCGGCGTCCTCGATGGCTTGCCACGATGATGCATGACCGGTGAGCGTCACCTTGCTACCTGTCGAATTGACGTGGATCGACTTCGCATCCGCTGTCGCATGTCGCTGGAGCGCGGCCACGACCTTGTCCTTCACTTGCGAGGCAGAGGTCTGAGGCTTGAGGGTGATGGCATTGAAGACAGAGACAACACCTGCAAGATAGCGAACCGCACGAGCGGCGGCCTCCCGCTGGTAATTCCAGGTGACCTGACCTTCGAGGGTGATCGTGCCTTGATGGACCTTGGCGGTAACCGCGCTCGGGACGTAGACGTCCCACTTGAGAGCACTCTGCGTCGCGGCGGCGATGTCGGAATCCGAGCGAACGTGGTCGGAGAGGAGCTTGACCGTGAGATCTTGCGCAACGGTGCGAACGCCGCACACGCGCTTGGTTGCGTCCTCGGCAGCCCATTTCTCCGGGAAAGTGTCGACTGCTCCTAGAAGCGTGACGACGCCCTTGTCCACGCTGACCCCGATCTGTGCGGGGTTAACCTTGGGATCCCAACGGAGTTCTTGCTCGATGTCTTCTTTCAACTGATTGTCGGTCTTGTTCATGGTTTGCTCCTAGTTCGGTGAATGATTGCAGCAAACGCCTCCTGCTTTTGCGGGAGCGTCTACGGCAAGTCCGTGAGCACGATGCGTGCCACGGCCTTTGACCGCGCTGGAGGATGGCAAGCGAATCCAAGGGGCGGATCTCCACCCCCAAATGCACTCAAAGTGAACGAGACATCACTTCATATTGACCGCTAAAAACCAGGCCGAACGTCCGCATTGAGCACGTGAGGTTGGCGGCACGTATCGTGCAATGCCACGTGCTAGCTCGACCGGTCGGAATGAGCCAACCACCACCCAAAGGAACCTCGATGACCTCGACCCATCAACACACCCTCGTCCTCGCTTTGGCCATCAGCCTGGCAGCATCGTGCTGCCCCATCGCTGGCGCGGCAAGGCAGCACGACGAAGAGCTGAAACTGGTTGCGACACACTTGGCGAACTTCGATGACCTCGACTACAACGTCTTCACGAATCAAAAGTGGACCGAGCTTCATCGTAGCCACTCGCACGACATCCTGGTCCACTGGCCGGATGGCCACGTCGCGAAAGGCATCGACAAGCACATTGATGACTTGAAGGCGATGTTCGTTTGGGCGCCCGACACCAGGATCAAAGAGCATCCGGTCAAGCTGGGACAAGGTGATTGGACTTCGGTCATTGGCGTCATGGAAGGGACGTTCACCAAGCCCATGCCCATTGCAGAGGGCAATAGCCTCACGCCCACGGGAAAGGCTTACAAGATCCAAATGGCAACCATCGGCCACTGGAAGGACGGCGTCATGGATGAGGAGTATCTGTTTTGGGACAACCAAGAGTTCATGAAAGAAATTGGACTCGGGAGATAGCATCTACAGGACAAGACTCGAAGCCGGTTCGAGATAGCTCTGTGGTGGAGACCGGCGATGCGTTCAGGCGCACCTGACAGCCTCCGTACCGTCGTCGTCGCCCTTATTACCAACCTTGCGACCGCTCTTGCCAAGCTTGTTGCTGCTCTGTTCTCCGGTTCAAGCGCGATGTGGGCAGCGGCCTTCCATGCCTTCGCGGATAGCGGCAACGAGGTGTTGTTGCTCATCGCTCAGCGGCGCAGCGGGCGCCCAGCAGACGAGCAGCATCCACTCGGCCACGGTCGCGCGGCGTATTTCTGGGCACTCATCGCGTCCATGGCCGTCTTTGCGCTCGGCGCCCTGCTTTCGGTTCATCAGGGCATCGAGGGGCTTCTCCACCAAGAGCCGCTTCTTTCATTTCGAGTCGCCTACCTAATCCTTCTGATCTCCTCTTGCCTCGATGGAGCTTCCCTGGTTCAAGCGCGTGGCCAACTCAGAAAGGAGGCACGCGCGCTGGAGCGAACCTTCCGCGAGCAGCTCAATCTGGGCTCGGATCCGGTCGTGCGCGCGGTGTTCGCGGAGGACGCCGCGGCGCTTGTGGGCAACCTCATTGCCTTTGCGGGGATCGCGCTTCATCAGACCACTCGGTCTGCGATTCCCGACGGGATTGCGGCCATTCTCGTCGGACTTCTTCTCGGCTTCGTTGCCTTTCAGTTGGCCAAACGCAATGGTGATATCCTTATCGGAGGACAGGCCGCCGCGGCCTTGCGCCGCAAGATCGGCACCATGATCGCCGCCCAGCCTGGCATCGTGGCGGTTTTGGAGCTGGTGGTGACGTTCATCGGACCAAGGCAGGCGTGGGTCGTGGCACGCGTAGCCATCGACGAGACTATCGACGGCGCTGGGGTCGAGAAACTGGTGCGCGAGACAGAGACTTTCTTGCGAAGCAGATCCCCAGTGATCGTGCGCGTGGATATCGTCCCGCGTGGGCGCTGACGGCTCGCTATTTCTCGATGTCTGTCGGTTACGTCGACAGCTTCTTTGCAATGAGTGCCACGTGACTGCCTTGGAATCGCGCCCCCGCAAGCTCATTCTCGCTGGGCATGCGTTCACCCTTGCCGCCGGCAATCGTAGATGCCCCATAGGGCGATCCACCAGTGATCTCATTGATGCGAGTCAGGCCCTGGAATGCATAGGGTAATCCGACAATGACCATGCCGTGATGGAGGAGCGTGGTGTGGAAGCTCAAGATGGTGGATTCCTGGCCGCCGTGCTGGGTGGCAGAACTCGCAAAGACACTGCCGACTTTGCCGATAAGCTTTCCCTGGGCCCATAGCCCGCCGGTTGCATCGAGAAACTGTCGCATTTGCCCAGCCATATTCCCGAAGCGAGTCGGTGTTCCGAAAATGATGGCGCCGGGCTCCAGTAGGTCGTCTACGACCGCGATGGGAACGCTTGCGAAAGCCTTTTGTGCCTCCGTCGCCCCCATCATCTGCACGACGTCGGGCGACAGGGTCTCGGGGACGCGCTTAACCATCACATCGACGTCTGGAATTTCGCCAGCGCCTTCGGCCACCGCCTGAGCAAGGCGATGGACATGTCCGTAGGTCGAGTAAAACAGTACCAGTAGTTTCATCGTCGCTCCCTTCGAGTTCGAGATCTTCTTGCCGCTTCGCAGACACATGTTGCAGCAATCGGGCCACAGGCAGGCCAAATCTCGTTCGCCTCTATGATTAAACCGGTTCAGTCAAGATGAAGTGGATTCTCTGTCAATTTGATGGAAAAGAGCTGCCGGCGTCTTGTATTTGAGGCGAAGGACGAGCTACAGTTGTCTATTCATGCTAGAAGCAACCCATGCGTCAGCTAGCGGTGTGGATGGATCATAACGAGGCACGTGTCTTTCAACTGGAGACGGAGACCTTCGACGAGAAGACGGTTGAGTCGCCCAACCATCATGTCCACCGCCATCCCGAGGACATGGACACGCGAACCCGCAATCACCCGGACGATGACCACCGATTCTTTCATGAGCTTGCCGGTACGCTTGCAGGGGCCGATAAGGTTTTGCTGGTCGGACCGTCGGTGACGAAGCTTCACTTCCTAAGGTACGTGCAGAAGCACGTGCCCGCGCTCGATCCAGTGATTGTCGGCCTTGAGACGGCCGACCATCCCACGGATCGCCAGTTCGTTGCCCATGTGCGGCAGTATTTTCACAAGACCTTGCCGAGGCTCGGAACCACCCCATAGTGTTGAGAGCGACGTCTGGAGCAGTTCCTGGAAGGCCACACTTGGCCATCCTTGAGGCTGGCTAGTTCAATCAAGGTGAAGTACCTTTCCATCAAATCGAAGGAGAGGTCTGGTCGATGGGAGTTGCCATCTGCCATCCAATGAACTTTGTCGTTAGCATCACTCGAAAACCGGGCCACCAGGGGAGATCTTTCGCGGAGCGATCGGATTTCGAGCGGCGTTTCCACATTCGCACCTGGGATTAGGGGGGAGTAGCGCGGTGGACTGGCTCGGCAAGATCTCCGAATTCTGGCCACACCTAGCCGTGGCCTTCCATGTGTTGGCCTCGCTACCGGCTTCGGCGCACGCCCTTTTGCACAAACGTGATACGCGCGCCGCAACGCTTTGGATCGCCTTCATTTGGTTGATGCCGGCCGTCGGTTCGCTCCTCTACCTCGCTCTAGGAATCAACCGCATTCGCCGCCGGGCGCTGAGGCTTGGCGTGCATCGAGTCCTTGGTCGACCACTTTCGCAAGACCTGGACGAGCGCGAGTATGCCGGGACGGAGCATCTGAGACTGATTGCCCGTGTCGTCAGTCGGGTCGTCGCGGAACCGCTGACGGCCAAGAATCGAGTGCGACCGCTGGTCAACGGCGACGAAGCCTTTCCGGCCATGCTCGCCGCGATTGAGTCCGCGCAACAGTCCATTTCGCTGGTCAGTTACATTTTCGATAACGACGCCAGCGGAAGAGAATTCGCGGACGCTCTTGGTCGCGCCGCCAAGCGCGGAGTGGCCGTGCGGGTCCTGATTGATGCAGCCGGGATGCGGTACTCGTGGCCACCCATTACCTATCGTCTGAACAGAGTAGGCGTCCGATGTGCCAAGTTTCTGCCTGCGTCTCTCCTAACACCGTGGCGTGTGGCAACGATCAATTTGCGAAATCACCGCAAAGTATTGGTTGTGGACGGGCACACGGCTTTCACCGGCGGGATGAACATCCGGCACGGCAACGTTCTGTCTGCCCACCCCCCAAGTCCCGTCCAAGATCTCCACTTTCGCATCGAAGGTCCGGTGGTTTTCCAACTGCAAGATGCATTTGCCAACGATTGGGCATTTACCACGCGTGAAGTCCTCAGCGGTCAGACCTGGTTTCCCCAATTGCAGGGTGATGGCACCGTCACTGCGCGCGTCATTGTTGACGGTCCCGACGCCGATTTCGAGAAGGCGCGCTGGACGTTGCTGGCGGCGCTGGCGGAGGCGCAAACGTCCGTGCGGATTCTCACGCCGTACTTTCTGCCGGACCCAGCGCTCGTCACTGCATTGAACCTGGCGGCGCTGCGTGGGGTGCGGGTGGACGTCGTATTGCCCCGCAAGAACAATCTGCCCTTCATCCACTGGGCCTCGCGATCGATGTGGTGGCAGTTGATCGAGCGCGGCTGTCACCTCTGGCTGACGTCGCCGCCGTTCGATCACTCGAAACTCATGGTCGTGGACGACCACTGGGTCCTGCTCGGCTCGGCGAACTGGGACGCCCGCAGTCTGCGCCTGAATTTCGAGTTGAATGTGGAATGCTACGGCCGGGAGCTGGCGCGCGACTTGGTGGCGGTCATAGAAAAGAAACTGGCCGATGCGCACGAGGTCACGCTCGCCGAGGTAGATGCGCGGACGATCCCGGGAAAGGTGCGCGATGCGGCCGCGCGGCTCTTCTCACCGTTCATCTAGTGAGTGAACCTGGTGGTATGTCATATTGATTGAGTCCACTTGCTGTTCGGACGCCTTGGCCATGCAAGTCGCGAAACAGTCGCGTCCTAGAGTTGGCCCGGAATCTGCTGTGGTTACGCCGTCACAGGTGCTGATGGCAAGCAATGGGGCTGACGCAACGATTGGAACCAACGTGACTGTCGGGTTGACCAGCAGTGAAGCTGTCGGCCGTCTGCGCCAGTCTGGACCGAATTCCATTCCCGACGTTGCAGTGCATCTCGTTCGCAGCGCGCTTGGCAAGTTCTGGGCGCCCGTGCCTTGGCTGCTTGAGGCTGTCATTGTGCTCGAGGTTGGTCTGCACAATTATGTCGAGGCGTCGGTCATCGCGGTTCTTCTCCTATTCAATGCCGCTCTCAGCTTCTTTCAGGAAAGCCACGCCCAGGCGACTCTCACCGCTCTCAAGTCGCGGCTCGCTCTTTCGGCGTCGGTTCGCCGGGACGGCCTCTGGAGCCTTGTCGCGGCCGCCAATCTCGTCGTCGGCGATGCCGTCAAATTGTCGCTAGGAGGAGTCGTGCCCGCGGATGTTCGCCTAGTGGAAGGCTCCGTTCTCATCGACCAGTCCATGCTGACTGGCGAATCGGTCCCTATTGAAGCAGGTCCTGGTTTGCAGACCTACGCCGGGGCGCTGGTTCGGCGAGGTGAAGCCGTCGCCGCGGTGACCGCCACGGGAGCGCGGACCAAATTTGGGCGGACGACCGAACTCATTCGCACTGCTCACGTTGTGAGTACACAACAAAAGATTGTCCTTCGCATTGTTCGCAATATTGCCCTTTTCAACATTACTATCATTGCACTACTCGTGACCTACGCCCTGGTTCATGGGATGCCTCCGCGGGAGATGGTCCCCTTGATTCTGACCGCAGTTCTCACCTCGATTCCGGTTGCGCTGCCGGTGACGTTCACGCTCGCTGCCGCGATCGGCGCCAAGGCCCTGGCCAAGATTGGCGTTCTTCCCACCCGACTTTCGGCCGTAGACGAAGCTGCCACGGTGGATGTGTTGTGCGTCGATAAGACCGGCACGCTGACGCAAAACGAGTTGAAGGTCACGGCCATCCGGAGCATGGACGGGTTCGACGAGGCGCATGTGGTTGGACTAGCCGCCTTGGCCAGTTCGGAGGGTGGGCAGGATTCGGTGGATGCGGCGATTCGCGCGTCGGCCTCGGCCCGAAGTGCCGTCGACCTGCCGAAACTCGTCCGCCTTGTCCCATTCGACCCAGCCACCAAGATGTCCGAGGCATTTGCGACAAGTGCGGATGGCACCTCCGTCAGGATCGTCAAAGGAGCCTTCTCTGTCGTCAAGAACCTAGCCCAGACCCCGGGAAAGGCGTCGGAGGTTGCGGACGAGCTTGAAAAGCAGGGATTTCGGGTGTTAGCCGTTGCGGCCGGTCCAGCGAGGGCCATGCGATTGGCCGGTTTCATCGCGCTCAGCGATCCTCCCCGAAATG
>Ga0265316_10005589_pt1 | contig 12186 bp, 6 predicted proteins | sample 4522metaG_FD_202092 | JGI IMG/M metagenome (GOLD analysis project Ga0265316, IMG submission 202092) | Rhizosphere microbial communities from Carex aquatilis grown in University of Washington, Seatle, WA, United States - 4-5-22 metaG | ecosystem: Host-associated > Plants > Roots > Rhizosphere >... | reverse complement strand
CCCCGCGCGGCGACAACAAGGAAGGCTGGGACAACATCGATATCTTCGGGTGGATGGGCTACCCGATGCAGATCAAGGTCAACTTCCTGTGCCGCGATTCCATCCTGGCCGCGCCGGTCGTGCTTGACCTGGCCTTGTTCATGGACCTGGCCCAGCGCGCGGGCATGCACGGCATTCAGGAATGGCTGTCGTTTTATTGGAAGAGCCCCATGACCGCCGAGGGCCTCTACCCCGAGCACGACACATTCATTCAATTGATGAAGCTGAAGAACACCCTGCGCCACCTACGCGGCGAGGAACTGATCACGCACCTCGGGCTGGAATACTACGACTAAGAAAGTCATTCGGAAACCCTGCCCATCGGGCTTGGGGCGGTGCTATGGTCCCTCGCAATGTCTGCCATCCGCACCGACGAGCTGATGGCCCGCATTGCGTCCTACGAGGAGGGGCCATTTCCGCAAAAGGCACACTTCCATGCCGCGCTGGCGCCGTGGAAGGACCGCCTGGACGAAAATGCCCTCTTCGTCTTGACCGCGGCCCTGCGCAAGAGCGACAGGCGACGCGCGCGCCTGGTGGCCGAAGCCTTGGGCTGGCTGGCGGGTCCGCCCTGCGGATCCCTGCTGGTGCCGGTCATGCTCGACCCTGGGGCGCCGTTGCATCAGCGCGCCGCCGCGGCCGCCGCCATCCAGGAATACGCCCCGCACGCCACCCACACACTTTCCCCTGACGAGCGGGGCGTGCTGCTTGAGCTGCCGGTGCGCGAGATGGTGTCCGAGGCCGGCGACGATTCCTTCGCGGCCGAGGCGATTCGCGCCGCCTACCGCAGCACGCCCGCCCCCGACCGCAGCGGCTTCGCTCAAGCGCTGGTCCACCTGGCGGGATCGGATTCCAACCGCGTGACAGTGGTTCTCGGCCACCTCTTGGCTGTCGAAGAAGACAGCGACCGCCGCCGCGAACTGATTGCCCTGCTCGGCACCAATCCCAGCCAGGAAGCGGCAGACTTCTTGGCCGGGCTGGCCGCAACCGCCAAGGACGCGGACGAAGCCGCGGTGACCAGACGACTGCTAGAGGCACTGCGCACGCAGGGATTTTCGGGCGAGATCAAGCCGGTCTGGCGCGAGGCGACCTGTTTCGCCACGGGTTCTGACGGTGATTCGTGTTTCGCCTTGACCTTCGTCATCCCGAAGCCGCCCGCTTTCACCCTGGTTCATTTTCTCGTCAGCCTGGTGGATGGGGTGCGGGACGCCCTGATTCATGCCCCGGCCAGCAAACGCGAGGCAGAAGAATTCGTCGCGCGTGAGCGCGAGATGATGACGCCGTTGTCGGGCAACCTTCCACTCGATGTGGGCCTGCTGATTCTGCAGGAAGCGTGCGAGCGCACACGCCCGGGCCGCTTTGATGAGGAGCCGGACATCCCGAGCGCCATGCGCGCGATGCAGCCGATGCTGGCCAGCGCGCCGGCTGTCCCCGAGGCCCTGCCCGCGCGAAAACACCTGGGCGCGGCGGCGCTTCGCGGCCTGCTCACCAGCCCTGGCTTCGAGTACTGGTACCTGGAGCCGGGTGAGGAAGTCATGCGTCCGGCCCTGGCCGCCATCAGCCGTCCCAGCCGGGCCAAGACCAGTCGCGGTTTGGAAAGTGAGATGGCGCGACGACTGGACAAGGTCATGCCCGTGCTGATCGACCGCATGGTGGCCACCGGCGAGCTCCAGCGTGTCGGCCGGATGTTGCGCCATCAGGCCCGCGTGTTGCGCGCCGCCGGGGACGACAAACGCGCCAGGCTCTGCCTGCAGGTAGCCGCCAACATGGCAGCCGGCGATCCGGAATTCCTGATTCATTTGGCCATGCGGTCGCTGGCCGTGGCCGCCGATGCCGCCGCCGCCGAGCCACGCCAACCGCACGGCCATCAACAAGAGGGGCGCGATTCGCTGCTGCACAGAATTGAAGAAGCGGCCACGCGTATCACTTTGCGCGAGGTGGCTGCGCTGGATCTGTCCACCGAAATCTATCAAGCCATCAACGAAGCCAATCGCGCGGCACCTTCAGCGCGGCGCTCGTCGCTGGCGTCGATCGAAAACGCGGCGCTGGCTTTTGCTCGCTACTTTCTCGGATGGCTGGAACAACGGGTCGGCGATGCCGAGCCATCCGAACCGGAGGTGGTCGGGCTGGTCACCGGCCTGCGCAACCTGCTGGTGGAAAAGGGCGTGGTGGATTCAGCCTATCGCCTGGATGCCGCTGGCGAGTCCGCGGCCGCGGCACTGAACTTCGTCGAGCACCATTGCCGGGGCGGCTGCCCGCACCGCTGCCTGGACCGAGGCGACCAAGACGGCCGGCTGCTGTTCTACTCGCGGCCGCCCTTGTGGGAAATTCGTCCCGAGGATCTGCGAACCCACCCGAGCTTGGACCGCAGTAAGCGTCCCCAGGCCTGAACCGCCGGCCTTGACCGCGGCGAGCGCCCGGGGTTAGCTCAAGGTCCAGGACGACCGCGTGAACGCCTTTTCAATCGCATCAACGCTTGTTCTTGCCGGATTGCTGGCAGGATCGCTCCCGGCACGCGCGGAGGACGGACGGGCCACGCACGCCGTCCTGCCCATGCCCGAGACGGCAGGCCTTCCTGCCGCAGCGGCGCCGGCCCCGACGCCACCTGGTCTCGACCTCACACAGCCCGCGAATGACCATAGCCCGGGTCAGCCCATGGTGAAACAATGGTGGTTCTGGACAGCCCTTGGTGTCGCCGTGGCCACCACGGTCGTGATCCTGGTTCTGACCGACGGGGGACCGGCCGCACCGAACACCATCCTCGGCAATCGAGAGTTCCGACCGTGAAAGAATTACCGTCTGGGGCAATTCTGCTGGCGGCTCTGACGGCCGCCTGTTCACAAGACAAGTCGTTCGTCGTGGTGTCGGTGTCGAGCAGTGGCCCCCCCATCGACAACGTGGCCCAGCTTCGGGTCAGGGTGACCGAAGGGACGTCAAGCGAGCAACTCCTCTATCCCGAAACCCCGCGGCCGGCGACCGATCTGTTGCGGCTCGACGCCAGCGCGCCGATCACCTTTTCGGTCAGCTTTCCCACCACTGTCACGGCCGACGTCACGTTTGACGTGGAAGCTCTCGATGGAAAACAGGCAACCCTGGCTTGGGGGACGAGTGGTGCGCAACCGCTGCGGGTGGGACAGGTGATGTCGGTCAAAGTGTCGGTAGGCCGGATCTGCGATCCCACGCGACCGGCGGCGATCTGCGACACTGGCAACACCTGCGCCCTGGTCTGCGACAAGAATTCCCAGCCGTGGACGCTTTGCTTTTCGGCCGGCCAGGGGAAGCCTGGCGATCCCTGCGCCAGCACCGCAGACTGCGCCGCCGGTTCCGAGTGTTTTGACTTTGCGGCCTGCTCCACCTCCGCACAGCCGGTCAAGACCTGCCGGCAGTTCTGTGGCAACGATTCAGATTGCGGCACGGGCGCTTTCTGCAAGACCGCGGTGTCCTGTGGCCAGGGCAGCACGGCACTCCATCTCTGCTCGCGTCCCTGCGATCCCACCGGCGCCGCGAGCGGGGGCTGCGCCACTGGCCTCACCTGTTTCATCTATGCCGGCGAGATCACGGACTGCGCCTGCCGTGATGCGAGCCGGGTCGGTTCAGTGGGTGTTGCCTGCGCTACCGACGAAAACTGCCAGCCTGGTCTGATCTGCGTGGATCGCGGCGGCGCCCAAACCTGCCAAGCCATCTGCCGATTGACCAGTCCGGCCTGCACAGCCGGGACGACTTGTACCCGGCTGAGCAATCCGGACTATCAGATCTACGGGGCCTGCCTGCCGTCCTGATTTTCGCCTGATCCGCTACTTCAAATAGGCGGCGAGACCGATGCCTTGGTCTTTGATGGCCTGGGCCACAACGCCTGCCACTTGGGTGGCGCCGTCTGTCTTGAAATGGGTGCCATCGAACCAGAAGGTTGCGCTGCCGCCCGGACAGAGCTTGAGGCTGTTGTACAGGGCAACCGAAAGCGTCAGCAAATCAACGACCGGCACGTTGTCGGCGGCGCCAGTGGCCTTGGTTTCCGGCCCAAATGCGCGGTTGGGAACGTTGGTTGAGCCTTGACATGACTGCCCGCTGGTTGACGTGCCGAAGATCGGGTTGGCACCTTTCGACCTGATGGTCGTCGCCAGGTAGGTAAGGTCAGATTGGAAAAGCGCGGTGCCGACATGCCGATTGCACGCGCCACCAGCGTCGTTGATGCCAAACGCGATGTACACCCAGTCGCCCGGCTGCATCCCCTTCGTCGGATCGAGCATGGTCGTCCAGTTGTCAGAGTAGGTCGTCTTATCAAGGACCTGGCACTCGCCATTCGCATCGGTTGCGGTCTTCGACACGTTGGGGTCGCCCCAGATCCAGGTCTGGATGCTTCGGCCACCGCGGGCTTGATTGGAGACGGTGACGTTGGGGCCACAGTATTGCTGGAATTGAGAGGCCCAGCCGCACTGGCCCGTTCCACTGCAGTTCTGCATGGTCGAGTCGCCAACCATCCAAAGCGTGATCTTCTTGTTGGGATCCACCGGGCCCGCATCCGGGAAGGGGCCGGTCGTGCCGCCACCGGTGCCACCGGTAGCAAGTGCGCCAGCGCCGCCGCCGGTCGAGGCGCCACCTTTTCCGGTCACGCCGCCTAATCCGCCGACGGTCCCGCCGGTCTCTGCCCCAGCACCACCCGCACCGGCGACGCCGGCATCAGGCTTGCGCGCGCCACCGGAGCCAATCATCCCGCCAGTGCTCGCGACTGTCCCACCCGTATCACCAACCGTACCACCTGTCGCGATGGCGCCACCCTTGCCCACGCCGCCGCTGCCCACTGGCCCTGCGCCGCCGGTCGCGGAAAGTGTCCCGCCGGTCGCGGCCAAGCCTCCCGTGGCAACCAGCCCGCCGGTAGCGGCCAAACCGCCGGTAGCGGCCAAACCGCCGGTGGCAACCAACCCGCCGGTGACAGCCAACCCGCCGGTGGCAACTGACCCGCCCGTGCCAGCGACGGTTCCACCTGAGTCTGCGGGAGGTTGGCTGCTGCCTCCTTGCGAGGAGGGTCCTGGTGAACTGTCCGAGCTACAGCCGAGCCCGAGCGAAACCACTGCGGTCAGGGTGAACAAGAAGCGACAGAGATTTCCCATTGTGAGACAACCCTCCGGGGTGTGAAGTCCTTTCGGAAACGAACTAGTGTCGTACTAAGTAGTGACATGTCGCAGGCTTGCGGCTCAGGCATTCGTGATGGATCGACTGAACCTGGCTTGACCTGAACATCCGTACAGGTACCATAGATGCGTGTCTTTGGCCTGGACTCCATCGCGCGCCTTGGCAGCGCATCTGATTCCTGCCCAGCAAATTGAGCAGCGCGAACAGCGCCGCCTGACCACAGGAATCCATGCGCTGGATGAGTTGCTGGGCGGCGGATGGCTGCGGGGCGCGTTGTGTGAAATTGCAGGACCACGCGGCAGTGGTCGCACTTCCGTTTTGCTGACCTCGCTGGCCACGGTCTTACGCCATGGTCACTGCGCGGCACTGGTGGATGGGGATGGCGCGCTGGATGTGCGGGCCGCAGCACGCTCCGGCGTGCCCCTGTCGCGCTTGTTGTGGGTGCGTTGTGCGCAGGGCGATCCGGCACAAGCCCTGGCGGCGGCCAAGATCGTGCTCGGCGCAGGCGGGTTCACTTTGGTGGCGGTGGACCTCGGGGATCGCGTGCCGCAGGTTCCAGCGGCATCGTGGATACGACTCAAGCGCGCGGCGGTCGAGCAGCAAGCCATCCTGCTGGTGGCGGCCACTCACCGGATTCCAGGTGCGCAGGGGGCGTCCGCCCTTGGCTTGCGCTCGCTGCAACCGCACTTTGATCAGGGAAAGGACGGCACGGCCCCTGCCGTCCTCTGCGGCCTGAAAATTCGCGTCCAGATGGAACGGGGCGCTCACGGCTCGACCTCGTCGGAGATCCTGCTCTCTCATGATCTTTCTAGGTAACGCTCTTCATGCGCATCGCTTGCGTGTACGCGCCACAGATTGCATTGCAAGCCGTGCTCCGGCGCGATCCGGAATTGCGCGAAAATGCTTTGGCGCTGGCCGATGCGAAGGGCGAGCGCGCACGCATCGTGGGTTTCACGCGGGCGGCGTATCGCGCAGGCGTGCGGCTGGGAATGACCGTCTGTCAGGCCCGGACCATGGCTGCGGGGCAAGACAATCTCCGTGTACTGCCGTCTTCGCCAGCCGACACTGCGGCGGCCCAGGCGGCCCTGGCCGACGTCGGCTATGGCTTCGCACCCCGAGTGCAAAGCGAAAATGATCGTGTGTTTTTCGAAGTCGGCGATCTGCGACGACTGTTTCCTTCTGAGCAGGCACTGGCCCAGGGCGTGACCGCACAGGCGGCGCGCGTGGGTCTGGCGGTTCGAGTGGCCATCGCGGCCAGCCTGGGAGTCGCGCGCGTGGCCAGCCGCGCGCAGGACATCGCCATCGTGCCCACAGGCGGCGAAGCTGCGTTTTTGTCACCGCTACCAATTCGGATGGCCTGTACAGATGAGGATCTGACAGGAGATCTGGAAACGCGACTTTCTCGCTGGGGCATTCGCAGCTTGGGCGCCCTGGCGCGATTGCCCAAGGACGCTGTCGTGCTTCGCCTGGGAAAGGCCGGTGCGCGGCTGTGGCAACTGGCCCAGGGCTGCGATGAAGAGCCGTTTTTTCCTGTGTCTCCGCCCGATGCGGTCGAGGAAGGCACGGAGATCGATTATCCGATTTGCGAACTGGAACCGCTGGCCTTTGTGCTGCGCAGCCTGCTTGACCGAGCGATGACACGGCTGCAGGGCCGGGGACTTGGATGTGCCGGTCTGACCCTGCGTTTTAGGCTGGACCCGTCTGGATTCGAGGTGCGCCAGGTTCCTCTGGCCGCGCCCAGTAAAGAAACCGGTCCGTTGCTGGAGTTGGTGCGACTGGCGCTGGCACGCCAGCCACCTTCGGCGCCGGTGGTAGGCGTGACTCTCTTGGTTTTGCCGGCACGGGTGCGCGCCGTGCAACTCGATCTGCTGCGGCCGAGCGGTCCCGCCCCCGAGCGTTTGGCGGCCACGCTGGCCCGGCTGGCAGCCCTGGTGGGAATAGAAAATCTGGGGGCGCCGGCCGAGACAAATAGTTTTCGCGAAGAAGCGGTGGCCCTGCGGTCCTACCAGAACAGTCCCGATCCTGTTGCCAATCAGCCCGCACCGGCATGGGAACTGGCCTTTCGGCGCTTTCGGCCGCCGCAGGAACTGGAAATCATCATGGGACGGCAAGGCCCCACGGCCTTGCGCGGGAAAGCCACCACCGCGCGCATCCTCATGGCCGCTGGTCCCTATCGTGCCAGCGGTGAATGGTGGTCGGGCGAGGGATTTTCTCGCGACTACTGGGACGTGCACGCCTCCGACGGGGCGGTCTACCGCGTCCACCAGGACCAACAGAGCGGACAATGGTTTCTGGACGGGTACTATGACTAGCCCCTACGGGGACGGCAGCCCGCTGATTTGCAGGATCACGCCGCCCTCGCTGCCGACCTTGTCCGCATCCACCACAAGATAGTATTTGCCTTGCGTAAGCCCGGTCAGCTTGTAGCTGCCCGTGGCTGCGTCTGCCGTGGCATGGCAGTCGACGCTGGTGTTGGCCTCGCAAGGCAGGCTGGGATTGAGTTCCTGATAAACGACAAGGGCGTGATTGCCCACCTGGGCCCATTCGATTGTGAGATCAGCCTTGGCTGTCAAAGTGAAACCAACCACGGCTTCGCCACCGCCCGTGCTCGACACACAAGTGCTCGCGGCTTGCTTATTGGCAGCGCCCGAGGTTTGCAGCGCCGCGGACGTGGGCGTGCCGTCAAGCTTCAGAATCCCAAGCGCCTTGTCCGGCTTGCACACCAGCTTCTCGCAGCTCGGATCGCCAGCACACTTGAGATCGTAGCAATCCACCTTCCCGTCACCGTCGTCGTCGATGCCATTGTTGCAAATTTCCAAAACGGTCTCGGCCGTTCCCGTCAGGGAGAGATTCATGGTGCCTTCGGTGCCACTGGTGAAGGCGTGCACCAACAGGTTGTAAGCGCCTGGTTGCAAGCTCGGGATGATGAAATTGCAACCAAAGGGCTGGATGCCTGGATCCACGCAGTCGATCGAATGGGCATTACACTGATCGAGGGGACTGACCTCTTCGCCGATTTGCAGAACCTGCTCACCAGTCTCGGTGCACTGGACCCATAGGCCCATGGGTTTCAGGAGATTGAGCCGATAGACGCGGCCATGCCCGTCGCCCTTGCCGCAGACGGTGGAGAAGGTTCGGGTGGCGCTGGTCAGGTCCACGTTCAACGTCTTCTGTGTGCCGATATCGATGTCGCCCAGGTTGCTGTCGGGCAGGCAAAGCGGGGCCTGGCAATTCACGGTATTGGTGCAAGCCGGGTCATCGCAATCAGTGAGGCCATTGGCGTCATCGTCGATCCCGTTGTCGCAAATCTCGACCCCGCGGTCGGCAAAGGCCGACACGGTCAGGCTGATGCGGCCCTCTTTCCCAGCGGCGATGGGTTTGAAGATGAGAAGATACTCGCCCGGCGCCAGCGGCCACCAGGTTGCCTCCACGCTCGGCTCCCCGCCGAGGTAAGCGCAGCCACCTTCGACCGTGTCGCAGGATTCGCCGGCGGGCGGCATGCTGTAGAGTCCATAGGCGTGATCGCCGGTCTGGCTGATGTCGAGCAGCAGCCCGACCGTCGCCTTGACAGTGAAATGGACCACTTTGTCTTTGCCGGTGGAGTTTCCCGCGCAACTTGGTTTGTAGCGATCGCTGCCGGTGGTGGTGTCCACCACGATCGTCTTTGCCGGATCGCCCACCACAATGGCGCCCAAGTTGATGTCAGCCGTACAAGGATGGCAGTTGGGGGCGTTGGCGCAGGCCAAATCCGCACAGTCGATGGCGCCGTTGCCGTCGTCGTCTATTCCATTGTTGCAAATTTCGGCGGTGGTGGTCGTGCCGGTCGACAGGGTGACGGTGGTCGATCCCGTCGTACCGGTGAATGACTGCACCACGATCCAGTAGTTACCCGCGGCCAGGCCGTTGAACGTGTGGCTGGCGGTCGCGTCCTGGCCGACCCGCAAGCAGTCGATCAGATTCTGATCGCACGCCTGGCCCACGCCAGCCCGATAGACAGCCACAACGTGAGCAGAACCCGTGCCCTGCGAGAAGTCGAGTTTGAGATCGGCGTTCGCGGCCATGCTGAAGCTTGCGACCCGCGCTACGCCCCCGGGCGGGGCGCAGGTGTTGTAGCTCGCACCCGCGCCCACTGTGGAAACGGTGCGCGTGACCGAAGCGCCCGAGCTGGCAATGGTGCCGAAATCTACTTGTGCCGTGCAAGCCGCGCTCAAGCAGGCGGCGAACGACTTGCACTGGGGATCGCTGCAATCCACCAGCCCGTCGCCGTTGTCGTCCTTGCCATTGTCGCAGATCTCGGTGCCGGGGTGGACGATGCATGTGGGATCACTGAAACAGTCCGGATCGTTGCAGTCCACCAAGCCGTCGTCGTCGTCGTCGAGGCCATTGTTGCAGATCTCGTGGCCCGGCACGAAGCAGGTCGAATCGCCGAAGCAAGCGGGATCCTTGCAATCGACCAGCCCATTGCCGTCGTCGTCGAGGCCGTTGTTGCAGATCTCTTTCTTCTTGTCGATGCAAGCTGGCAGATTTCGGCAGGCCGGATCGAGGCAATCGGTCGCGCCGTTGCAGTCGTCGTCGATGCCATTGCCGCAAATTTCGACTGTGCCGCACGCCCGGCTGCTGCTCCCGCCGCTGCCGCCGATCGCGCCCCCGGGTCCGCCACCTGTGCGTACCCCGGCCCCGCCACCGATCGCGCCGCCAGGTCCGCCGCCCGTGCGCACACCGGCCCCGCCGCCGATCGCGCCGCCAGGTCCGCCACCCGTGCGCACACCGGCCCCGCCGCCGATCGCGCCCCCAGGCCCGCCACCCGTGCGCACACCGGCCCCGCCGCCGATCGCGCCCCCGGGCCCGCCGCCCGTGCGTACCCCGGCCCCGCCACCGGCCGCGCCCCCGGGTCCACCGCCCGTGTGTACCCCGGCCCCGCCACCAATCGCGCCCCCGGATCTGCCGCCAGCGCCGCCCGTCCCGCCCACTCGTCCATCCCCATTTCCACCGAAGGATCCGTCGCCCCGGCTGCCGACGGCATCCACTCCCGCGTCGCGCTTTCCCAGGCTGCTCACATGGCAGTTCGGGTCCGCGTCAGGACAGTTGTGCATCATGGGCGACCTGAAACAGCCGGCCGTCACCATGGCGAAAACCACCAGGCTTGCTGCCAAGACCAGATTCGACGACTGCGAAATCCTCGTTCGGGCGACAAGCAGCTGCACGGCAGTACCTCAGCGAGCATCCTCGCCTAAAACCCGAAGGCTGTCACGCCCGGGCCCGAACTTCACTCTGCGACGCGATAGAAAGCCTCTTTGACGTTAGCCGCACTGCCCCACACCTGCTTCTTCCAGCGATTTTCGTAGAACGCCAGCAGGCCAAGAACATTGCGCATCTGCCGAAGCGCGATGGGGCGCTGGGCGGAAATCTCGTGCTGTTCGCGCGGATCTTCAATCTCGTCGAATAGTTCCATGCGTGCCACGCCAGAATGAATCAAGCGGTAGCGGCCGCTCTTCATCCCGCGCGACATGGACTCGTTCTGGGTCAGACCGAGCGCCGGGCTGCCTGCGATCTGGTCAAACGCGAGCGGAATCAGCGACTGCCCCTGCATGGCGTCCGGAACCGGCAGGCCGGCCAGTTCAAGCAGCGTAGGGCTGAGATCCATCGCCTCCACGTCGGTGTCGACAACCTTGCCGGGCGGCAACAGGCCGGGCGCGCGAATGATGAGGGGCACATGCACCAGTTCCTGGTGCGCGCCCTGGGCATGGCCGCAGTCGCCGTGGTCCCAGAATTCGTCGCCGTGGTCGGAAATCACGATGACCGCGGATCGATCGTACAAACCGGCGGTTTTCAGGTCTTGAATGAACGCCCCGAAGGCGGTGTCACTCTGGGTGATCTCGGCGTTGTGCAGCGCTTCGAGGTAGGCCTTGTCGGTGTCGTTCACCTTCAACGTGCCCTGCTTGATCTTGCCGAGCTGAATGCCGGTGAGCACTGGCTTGATGGGCCCGTTGTACGGCTTGTTCCAGTACTTGAGCAGAAACTCTTTGCGGGGGTTGTAGATGACATGCGGCTCGATCACGGCCAGGTACACGAACTGCGGCTTGGCCTTGCCCGGCACGATCCATTTCTTGGCCAGTCCCCACAGGGTTTCGGCGTTGTTGGGCAAATTCTCGCGGATGAGGTTGCGGTTCTCGTCCCAGCCGCGATCGAAGCCCCACTTGGGCGAAACGTAGCCGTTGGCGGAAAACATGGCCGTGCGGAATCCGGCCTTCTTGAATGACTCGGCTACAAAGGGCGCTTCGCGGGAGATCTTGGATTCGTGCACGGTGGCCTTGTGCACCCGCGGATACACGCCGGTGAGCATCGACGCCTGTGAGGGCAGCGACCAGGTGCCTGGCACCTGCGCCCAGGCAAAACGCGCGGCATCGGTGGCAAAGGCGTCGTAGTTTGGCGTCAACACATTCGTCTTGGGGTTGTAGATGTGCATCTTGTCGGCGCGGAAGGTGTCGATCATCCAGACGTAGATGTGGTCGAATTTGCGCGTGGCGGCCGCCGTCGGCGCTGCGGCCCGCACCAGCAAGCGCGGCTCGCCCCAGTTGACGCCGCCGCCGCGCGCGCAGAGATCGAGGCGCACGGCCTGGCCGGCAAAGGGCGCCAGATCCCAGGCCGCTTCGGTCCAGCTGCCGCCGGCCGGACCTTCAAACAGCTTGGTTGCGGGCGCACCATCGCGGGCCACGCGCACCACCACCGAGGCCGACGCCGCACGCGATCCGTAGGCCAGGGCCAGCTTCGCCTGGGCAGGCACCTGCACGTAGAAAGACAGCCGCGAGGCCTCGGAGGTGACCAGCGCCCGGCGCCGCGACCCACCCAGCTCCACCTCCTTGGCAGCCAGCTCGACGGGCAGCTGGCTGGCGGAGCTGGCACTGGCGGCCCGGGGCGAGCCAATCTCGATGGCGGCGATGGCGGCCGCGGCCCGCTTGCCTCCGGCGATGGCTCCGGCCGAGCGGAAGGTGAGCCGGATGCGATTGTCACCCGCGCCGA
>Ga0265316_10005587_pt1 | contig 12189 bp, 8 predicted proteins | sample 4522metaG_FD_202092 | JGI IMG/M metagenome (GOLD analysis project Ga0265316, IMG submission 202092) | Rhizosphere microbial communities from Carex aquatilis grown in University of Washington, Seatle, WA, United States - 4-5-22 metaG | ecosystem: Host-associated > Plants > Roots > Rhizosphere >... | reverse complement strand
GTCTTTGAGGAACACGGAGGCCTTTACCGCTTTCTCCAGGCTCGATCCGCCGGCCTCAAGGATGGCCTTCAGATTCTCCATCACCTGGGTGGTCTGCTCGGTAATGCCGCCTGGGGCGATCTTGCCCGTGGCTGGGTCCACCGGGCTCTGACCGGCGGTGAACAGAAGATTGCCGAGACGGACGCCCTGTGAGTAAGGGCCGATGGCTGCGGGAGCGTTTGCGGTGGCGACGGCTTGTTTGCTCATGATTCTCATTGTAGCTAGACACGCCAATTCCGGCACCGTTCCTGTCCAATCCTCGAATACGCTTAAACGTTGAGATGTCCGCATACAGGTTGCGCTGAAAAGCAAGTGACTCCGCAAATGAAAACTGTTAGAGTGGTCTCCGCCGATTCTTCACATACAATCCCCAGTTCCTATAACTCAACCGTGCAGGCTATGGAGGCCGGTTATGATGAGAAGACATGTATCAGACTGGCGATCAAGGGGAAGCAGAATCCATGTGCGGCCCAGACCAGCGAGTTACCAGCACAAGGAATCATTGTGGGACCGTTGCACCAGGCAGGCCGCGAAGGAATTCACATTCACGCGTCTGGCCATCCTCCTGATAGCACTTCCCCTTGTTGTCTATGTGGTTCGACATGAGCTTAGCACCGCCATTGTTATCGAGCCCTTCAGTGTACCGAAGCAACTTCTGGAGGCAGGCTATACTCCCCAAGTTATGGCTAACCGCATTGGCGACAAGATCAAGGAGATTGAAAAGACCACAGAAACAAACATGAAGAAAGACCGCCTCATCTCCATCCAGGAAGAGAGTCCACTGGATATCGAAGTGCCGGGGACAAAACTCAGCCTTAAGGAGCTAATCGATATTTCGCGCTCCGTATTCGGTGATCGCACTACACGCATTAGCGGGGCCATCACTTTCCCCGTCGCACGGAAGAGCGCCGTGGATTCATCGTGCAATAAGGGGCAGGCGGCGGTAACGGTCAATGTTGTGAGCCGCGATATATGGTTTCCCACGCGCTGCATGGAGGTGGATACAAGTGCAACCGATGCGTTGGTTCAGAGTGCAGCGGAGCTAACCCTAGCCCAAGTCAACCCTTATGTCTATGGCGCTTACCTTGTTGAGTATTCTCGACCTGCAGAAGCCGAAGGGGTGGCGAGGGGCATCGTCGATGGCGTAGCTGCGTCCCATGATAGCCGTAAAAAGAAGGATCTCTTCAACAAGGCTGCGTACAATCTGTTGGGAAATGCCTTGTTAGCGCAGGGGAAGAATAACGATGCTGTTGACGCATATCGCCAGGCAATAAAGATTGACCCTTTGTTTCCGCTTCCTCATAATAACCTCGGTGTAGCTTACCGGGCGATGAAGCACGAACCGGAGTCGGATGCAATCGCCCAATTCAACGAGGCGATTGCCTATGACAAGAACAATGAGTTCCCCTATCCCTACAACAACCTCGGAAATATCTACGACGAGAATAGGCAATTTGACTGTGCAATCGAGCAGTTCAAGAAAGCAATTGCAATAGATAAGAACGACTGGGCTGCGTGGAACGGATGGGGAGACGCGCTCTTCAAACAAGTGAAGGATGCGGGCGGAACCGGTAAGGATAGATTAGATGAAGCTATAGCCAAGTTTCTGAAGGCCATCGAAGTAAACCCGAATTATGCGGCGGCGCACGCAAACCTTGGCGAAGCTTACTTTGCCCAGAAGAAGTACGCCGAGGCCGCCCGGGAATACAAGACCGCGACCAAGCTGGATCCGAAACTGGCAGACGCATATACGGGGTGGGCTCATGTTCTCGACGCACAGGGAAAGGCTCGCCAAGCCCGGCAACTGCGGAAGTTGGCCGACCGGGCTCGAGAGCCACGCTGACAGCCTGCAGCTGACAGTTCGAAGGATCGAGCTGTCAGCTGTTGGCTGTCAGCTGCCTTTCAGCGCCAGACAGCGAGCAGCGCGCCCGCGGCGAGAAATGCGATCAGCCAGTAGGCGCCCGTGATGGTGAAATAGCGGAGCGGCCGGCCCTCGTAGATGCTCTGCGGATAAGCAATGGCCGCGAAGAAGCCGACCCACGTGATGGCGCCGATGTGAATGCCACCCATTACCGATCTGGCGCCCGACCAAAGAATGACGTGGACGAGGATGAATGCAAGAAGCACGTCCCCGATGAACGAGCAGATCATGCCCCAGACGGCGCCTTTGGGCTTTTCGCCCATCTTGCGGCCGACTATGGCGACCCACGGCTTGGCGAAGAGCATGGGCGAGAACCAAAGCGCGCCCAAAACCCAGATCATGACGGCGGCGACGAGAACCGGCCAGAGATTGATGGTGTGGTAAACGAGCTGCATGGAGCCTCCTTGATAGAGTTTGACCGCTCAGAAACACAGATGGAGTGATGCCTGAGACTGTCGGCAATGGAGCGCCACGCTGTCAATGAGAAAACAGCGTCAGGGATCAAATCGATAAGGGCCTATGCCGGCGGCGGGATGGGATTGGCGTGCTATTTGCGCTTCAGGGCCTCCAGCTCGTCGAGAGTGCGGGGCCAGTCGGAGCCCAGCAGCCGCGACAAGCTCCGATCGGCCAGAACCTTCCCGCCGGTCTGGCAGGTAGGGCAGTAGTCGGTTTCGTTATCGGCATAGCGGATGCGCTGGATGGGGCTGCCGCAGCGCGGGCACTTCAGGCCAAAGCGGCCGTGGACAGCGAATTCGGGGCGAAATGCCGTGACCTTCTCCGGAAAACTCCGCGCCGCCTCGGTAATAAGCCGATCCGTCCAATTCGTGAGGACCAGCCGAGTCGCCTCCCACAGGCGCTGCCACTCGCTCTCCGTGAGCTTGCTGGTGAGCGTGATCGGCGAGAGTTGCGCTGCGTGAAGTATCTCGTCGGAATATGCGTTGCCCACGCCGGAGATGAGGCGCGGATCGGTCAGCGCGCGTTTGAGAGTGCGATTTTCGCGCGTCAGCGCGGCACGGAACGCAGCGAGATCGGTCTCCGGCGCAAATATCTCCACACCGCCGGGGTCGATCTCGGCGAGCGCCTTTTCATCCCTTAGTACGTGGAGCGATGCGCGTCTTTTGGAGCCGGCTTCAGTCAACACCAGCGTTCCGTTGGGAAAGTCAAAAGCGAAAAGCCCGTTGCGTCCCGCCAGCCTGGCCCCGGGCGGCTTCCAGTGCAGGCGCCCGGCGATCATGAGGTGAATGACGAGCCAGAGATCTTCTTCGAGACCGATCGCGATGCGCTTGCCGACGCGCCGTATCGCCGTCACGGTGCGCCCCTCGGCGGCGGATAAAGGCGGATCCACGGTGCGCAGCACAAAGACCGATCCCAGTCGCACATGCTCAAGCCGCTGGCCCACGATGCGCGACTCCAGCGCAGCGATGTAGGCGGCGATGTCAGGCAGTTCGGGCACGTTGCCGTGATTATCGCAAGATACTCTCAGCCGTTGCATCCAGCTTTAAGAAATCCATGCAGCCAACGGCGGTCGCATCGTTGTATCCTTGGGGCCACGCAGTTCCCCTAGCTCGACCAGCCTACGCCGAGGTGCCCGCCCGCATGAAGCTGCTGCCTTGTTCCACCCTTGCCGCAACTCTGTTGATCGCGCCCGCCATATTTGCGCAGAGCCCGCCCACCGCGCCCGCAACCACGCGCATGCCCATTCCCGCTACGCCGGGCAAGACCTTTGACCTTGCGTGGCTGGGCAAGATGGTGCGGGTCAGCGACCCGGAGATTGCGCCGGACGGCAAGTCGCTGGTAGTGGTGGTCGCCCGGCCAAACTACGAGGACGACCTGAACGAGTCCGAATTGGCGCTGGTAGACACCGCCACGGGCGCGACGCGGTCCCTGACCCACGCACGCAAGACGGCGTCATTCCCGCGCTGGTCGCCCGATGGAAACCGGCTCGCATTCCTGGCGCACGACGCGGACAAGAAGAACCAGATTTTTGTCCTCGACATGCGCGGCGGCGACGCGGAGCAGGTCACGCACCACCCGACATCCATCCAGCAGTTTGCCTGGAAGCCGGACGGCGCAGCGTTTGCCTACGTCGCCATTGACGAGGCGCCCAAGTTGAAAGGTGCTGACAAGTTTGACGACGCATTCCACGTGGGCGACAACAGCTTCCTCGATCGCGACGAGGCGCTGCCCTCACACCTGTGGCTGGTTCCGGCCGAGGGCGGCGAGGCAAAACGGCTAACCTCCGGCGCGTGGAGCCTACCCGTGGCGTTTCCGCCTGGGCCGCCGGCTTCGCCCATCGCCTTCACTCCAGACGGCAACAAGATTCTCTATGTGCGCCTCGAAAACACTTACTCCGGCGACCGCCGCTACTCCTCGCCGCAGGTGCTGGACCTGGGCACGGGCAAATCGGAGCCCATCACCACGCATACCGAGCACGCATCGTTTCCCGTGCCTTCGCCGGACGGCGCGCATGTGGCCTACATTTATCCTCGCGATGGCGAGGAGCACAACTATGGCGAAGTCTATGTGGTGAACGGACTGAAGGGCGATGGCCAGGACGTGACCCGCGACCTCGACCGCAATTTCTTCCGCGCTCTGTGGATGCCGGATGGAAAGACCATCCTGACCGCCGCCAACGATGCGGCCACGGCAGGCATGTGGCTGCAGCCGATCAATGGCGGCAAGGCCAAGCGGCTTGACCTTGGCGATGTAACTCCGAGCACCGGATTCTGGCTGGACGCGGATGTGGGCAAGCAGGGGCAGATTGCGTTCATCGGCACGGAACCGCATCGTCCCGCTGAGATTTACATCGTCGATTCGGCCGGCGCCGCCCCGCGCAGGCTCACCGCGTTCAACGCGGCGTTCGACACGCTGAACCTTGCCCGCAGCGAAGTGGTGACCTGGAAGAGTCCGGACAAGGCTCCCAACGACTTCGCCGAAAACGGCATTCTGACTTATCCTCCCGATTACACGCCGGGCAAAAAACTGCCGCTCGTTCTCTACATTCATGGCGGTCCGACTTCCAACTCGAAGGACACGTTTTCGACCTTTGCGCAGTTGATTGCAGCGCAGGGCTGGCTGGTCTTCGAACCCAACTACCGCGGTAGCGACAACGAGGGCCAGGACTTCAATCGCGCCATTGTGGACGATTCCGGCGACGGCCCCGGGCGCGACGTGCTGGCCGGTGTTGAGATGCTCAAGAAACGCGGCATCGTGGACGAGAACAACATCGCCGTCACTGGCTGGAGCTACGGTGGCTACATGACCAGCTGGCTCATCGGCCACGCGCAGTTCTGGAAGGCGGCCATCGCCGGCGCGCCCGTAACCAACCTGATCGACCAGTACAACCTGTCAGACTCCAATGTGGCCCGTGCCTCGTCCATAGGCGGCTCGCCCTACACCGGCGACTGGATGAAGCACTGGATCGAACAGTCTCCCATCACCTACTACGACCGCATGAAAACGCCGACGCTGGTCCTGCAGGACGTGGGCGACTATCGCGTGACCATTACGCAAGGCTACGAACTCTACCACGCGCTCAAAGACCGAGGCATTGAAACAGCGTTCTATGCGTATCCGATTGGCGGGCACTCGCCGGCGGACCCGGTGCGCATGCGCGATGTGTACAGGCGTTGGATCGAGTGGCTGGATCAGTTCCTGCCGCACAGCTAGGGCCCGTGCGCGGCGCGATGGAGTTCTCATTCCCAAAGGCAGGACAAAGGCACGGCAAACATGCGGTCGCCAAAGGGAACAGCGCGATCTCCGTCATAGAGAACTGCGCCAAGGCGGAAGTGGCCGCCGCTGGCCGCGCCCAGCTTTCGCAGCCCTTTGAAGTCGTGCGCCGTAACGGTGGCGCCGGCCTTTACTTCAATGCCGACGACGGCGCCGGAGTCGTCTTCGAGAACGAAATCCACCTCGTCCTGATCCTTGTCGCGATAGTGAAAGATGGCGCAGCCGGTGTCCATCCATGAGGACAGTTTGAGCAGCTCGGAAAAGACGAAGGTCTCCAGCACCTTGCCCAGGATGGCGCGGTCCTCCGCGATTCGCTCAGCCGTGACACCGAGCAGCGCGGCAAGCAGGCCGGAATCGAGGAAGTGAAGCTTCGGCGTTTTGACCAGGCGGCTAAGCTCGTTGCGGAACCAGGGCTCGACGCGGCGCACCAGAAACAACTGTTCCAGAATGCCGATGTACTTCGCGGTGGTCTTGTCATCGAATCCGATCTGGCCGCCGATCTGGGTGAAGTTGGTGAGTTGCGCGGAGTGATGGGCCAGCACCTGGAGCAGGCGCGGCATGCGATCGAGCTTCTCGATTTCAGCAATGTCGCGCACGTCTCGCTGGACGATGGCGCGGATGTAGTCGCGCGCCCAGGCGCGGCGCCGGTCGGGGCGCTTTCGCTTGAGCATTTCGGGATAGCCGCCTGTGAGCACGGCATGCACCAGATCGCCGCCGGTGACGATCTCGCCGGGCTGGGTAACCTTGCCGGCGAACGCGAACTTAAGGAATGCAGGCTTGCGATTGCGGATCTCGGCTTGCGCCAGGGGGAAAAGACTGACGATCTCCATGCGGCCGGCCAGGCTCTCCGATACTTGCGGCACGGTAAGGAGATTGGCCGAGCCGGTGAGCAGAAAGCGGCCGGCGCTACGGTGCTCGTCCACGCGTCTCTTGATGGCGCGCAGCAGCTCGGGGGCACGCTGCACTTCGTCGATGGTAGCCTTGCCCATGCTGCGCAGAAGACCGGCCGGGTCGCTGCGCGCCGACGCCAGCACGGTGTCATCGTCGAGGGTGAGGAAGTCGCGCTTGCCTTTGATCAGGTCGCGCACCAGCGTGGTCTTGCCGCACTGGCGGGGGCCGATAACCATGACCACGGGCGTGTCGCGAAGCGCGAGTGCGGCGTGGGCGGCGGCAAAGCGGGGATAGGTCGGCGCAGCGTCCATTTCGGAATTACCCTTCGTCCAATCCGGATTATAACATCGTCCAATCCGGATTTTACAAACGTCTGATCCGGACTGAAAGGGCGTCCAATCCGGATTGGGAAGACGCACAGGGGAGTTGGCCCTGATGACGTTCGCGCGCATCATGGCCGTTCCGGGCCGGATCAGACGAGGATCGTGTTATCGATGAGCCGCGTGCCGCCAACCCACGCGGCCACGGCGAACAGCGCGCCGGGAATAGCGGTGTCCAGCGGCTCCAGGGTGTTCCAATCCGCCAGCGCAACGTAGTCAATGCGGACCTGCGGCTGCGCGGAGAGGATTCCTCGCGCGGCCTCAATCAGGATGCCGGCGTTTTGCTCGCCCTTTGCGAACAACGACTCAATCAGGCAAATAGCGCGGCTGAGCGCCAGCGCCTGCCGGCGCTCGTCTGCGCTCAAATAAACATTGCGCGAGCTGAGCGCCAGCCCATCTGCCTCGCGCACGATGGGGCAAACGACAATCTCCGTTGCCAGGCGCAGATCAACGGTCATGCGCCGCAGCAGGGCAACCTGTGCCGCGTCCTTCTGCCCAAAGAAAGCCAGGTCCGGCTCGGCTGCGACAAAGAGCTTGGCCACCACGGTGGCAACTCCGCGGAAGTGGCCCGGCCGGGAAGCGCCATCGAGCCGGCTGCTCAGGCCTTCTACGTCAACAAACGTTGCCGCCCCGGATGGATACATTTCGTCCACGCCGGGCGCGAAGACGGCATCCGCGCCGTGTGACTCGGCCAGCGCGCAGTCAGCCTCAAAAGCGCGCGGATAGCGGGCGTAGTCCTCGTTGGGCCCGAACTGCGTGGGGTTGACAAAGATGCTCGCCGCAACAGCTCCGCAGCGGCTGCGCGCGGCTCGGATGAGCGATGCGTGGCCCTCATGCAGAGCTCCCATGGTTGGCACCAGGCCCACATTCATGTCGGCTGCGCGGGCAGCGCGCGACCACGCGCGCAGTTCATTCACAGTGGAGAGTATTTGCATAACGATCGGATGCGCCATCCAGGCTCAGGCCGCGCCGAACTCGTCGAAGTCCTGGCGCGCGTCGCAGTTCACCACCGCGTCGGCATCGTCGGAAATCTCGATGACGGCTTTGCCCGGCGGCGAGGGCAAGTGGTAGCTCTCCTTGTCTGAAGGAAACGTGCGATGCTCCACATCTTCGCGATAGTGCTCAATGGCGCTGCGGAACAGCGCGGCCGCATCGGCGTAACGGCGAACGAATTTTGCGGGCGGGGCAAAGGTGAGGTTGAACAGGTCGTGAAAGACAAGGATCTGGCCGTCGCAGTCCGGCCCGGCGCCGATGCCGATGGTGGGAATCGCGAGCTCGGCCGTGATGCGCGCTGCCACTTCGCGCGGAACACCTTCCAGCACAAGCACGCCGGCGCCGGCTTCAGCCAGAGAATGCGCATCGGCGCGGAGCCGGTCGGCGGCATCGACAGTGCGCGCCTGCACACGGTAACCGCCCATGCGGTGTACGCTCTGTGGCGTCAGGCCCAGATGCCCCACCACCGGGATTTCAGAGCCAACCAGCTCGCGCACCAGATCCACGCGCGCGCCTTCAATCTTCACCGCTTCGGCACCGGCCTCCTTGATGAAGCGGACCGCATTGGCCACACCTTCCGCCACCGGGCCGTGATAACTGCCGAAGGGCATATCGGCCACCACCAGCGCACGGCGTACCGCCCGGCGCACGGCGCGCGTATGGTGCAGCATCTCCTCCACGGTGACGGCCAGCGTGTTCTCATGGCCCAGCACCACCTGCGCCAGCGAATCGCCGACCAGGATGAGGTCGATGCCGGCCTCATCCACCAGCCGCGCGGTGGAGTAGTCATAGGCCGTAAGCGCGGAGATGGGCTTGCCCTGGCGCTTCATCTCCGCCAGCGCGGGCATGGTCACTTTTGGCAGGGGGATACCGGCGGAGTTGCCGGCCGACGAGGAGCTCCCGGGGAAGTTCGTGAGGCTCATGTTGTCTCCAGTGCCGCTCCGTGCGCTCAGGATGCGGCCCGCACGGGTCAAGTATACCGCGGGGACGGGCGGTGCGAATAAAAACGGCTATGTCTATTTGAATGAACTAGTTAAGGCCAGAAAGTGCAGACAATTTGCGCGAGGTTTTGAGGGGGACAAGGAATAAAGAAGGCACGAGTCTGCGAATACCGGGGGTTGGGGGTCCGGCGCGGGAATTTGCCGTGAATGAGAATGCCCGCACTGGGTGCGGGCGCAATACGGCTCATGAATAGACTTTAGCGCAGCTCTAAAATTGGAGATGTGATGGCGGACACGGGAGTGGAGCGGGGTTAGCGGGAGACACGATTGAGAGTCGTGCCCTAACGCGATTTTGGGCTTGAAATTGTGTTTTCCCGCATTCCTGTGAGACCGTGCCCTAAAGCGATTCAAGACAGATTCTTGCAACAGCTTTAGATTCTTTCGAGGTTGGCGAACTTTTCCACCAGCTTTTTGAGGCCGTGGCGGGTGAACTGGACGGTGAGTTTAGCGTCCTCACCATCGCCCTCGCGCATGAGCACGGTGCCGTCGCCGTACTTGCTGTGGCGAACGCGCTGTCCTTTTCTTAGACCGGAGGCGCCGGTGGCTTCGGGGATGTCCATTTTGGGCCGGGGGAAACCGCCGGGCCTGGCGCTGCGGCCGGCGAAGAAGCTGGCGATGTTGTCCAGCGAGCCCGCCGGGCCGGAGCCCTTTGGACGTGCGGACGGGTAGGGCGCTGATCGCGGCGCCTCCCGACTCGTCTCCTGGCTTTCGTTTTCGTAGTCGTAGTGGCGGTCGGCGAAGTCGCCTGAGGCGGGGCGGCGGCTTGAGCCGGACGAGTATGCGGGGGTGGCCCAGGCCGGCTGGCGGCCGCCCAGGTTCTCAATGAGTGCCGGCGGGATCTCTTCAATGAAGCGCGAAGGGATGCTCATCTCCGGCGCGTCATTGCCGTAACGGCGGCGATAGTGCGCCCGGGTCAGGATGAGGGTGTTCATGGCGCGGGTCATGCCCACGTAGCAGAGGCGGCGCTCTTCCTCCAGTTCCTCGGGATTGTTGAGGGTGCGCGAGTGCGGGAAGAGGCCCTCCTCGAGGCCGGCGAGAAAAACGAGGGGGAACTCGAGTCCCTTGGCGGCGTGAAGGGTCATGAGGGTAACGCGCGCGGAGGGGTCGAACTGGTCGGTATCGGAGGCCAGGGCGGCGTGGTCCAGGAAGTCGGCCAGGGTTTCACCGCGAACCTGGGCGTCATGGGCGGCGTTGGCCAGTTCCTTCAGGTTTTCAATGCGGCTGAAGGCCTCCGGCGAGCCCTCGGATTCGAGGGCCTTGATATAGCCGGTGCGGTCATTGAGGAAGCGGATGAGTTCGGGGAGGGTGGCGGCGTCGCCGGGGGCCCGGAAACCTTCGACCCGGCCTGCGGAAGCGTTCTCCGCGCCCACTTCCGCCGGATCGGATTCGAAATCGGGGTCGGGCAGGGACGGTTTGGGCATCTTCAGGAACGGTTTGGGCGGCTCGGCAGCGAAGGGCGAGAAATGGCTGGGATCGAGGAGTTTTAGCTGGTCCTGGTTGCCGCCAAAACTGAAGTCTGCAGCTTCGTCGTCGGCGACAGAAGTTCCGGCTTCATTGTCGGTGGAACCGAAGGAGAAATCGGTGTCGCCTTCGCCCGCAGTGGCCACATCGGCGGAGAGCTTGCCGGCGAAGTCGGGGTCGAGCATGGCCTGGGCGTCGATGATTAGCGTCCGGAAGCCTTCAAGTGCGGAGAGCGCGCGGGGCGGGATGAGCCGGTTCTGAATGGCGGCGCCGATCGCGTCCCAGGTGGACGTGCCGGTCTCGAGAGCCAGGCGCTCCAGTGTGGCGAGGGTGGTAGCGCCGATGCCGCGGGCGGGCGTGTTGACGACGCGCTGCAGGGCCATGGAGTCGTGCGGATTGCGGATCAGGCGCAGGTAGCAGAGCATGTCTTTGATTTCTGCGCGCTCGTAGAAGCTGAAGCCGCCCACCATGGTGTAGGCGATGTTGTAGCGGCGCAGCGCCTCTTCCACCAGCCGCGACTGGGAGTTGGTGCGGTAGAGGACGGCGGCCCTTCCGGGCTCCTCGGTTTCAGACGAGCTTGCCTGCCGGAGAAAAGCCTGGATGCGGTCGGCGATGAAGAGGGCTTCGTTTTCGCCGTCGGGAGCCTCGTAAAAGCCGATGAGCGAGCCGCCCTGGCGCTCGGTCCAGAGCTTCTTGCCCTTGCGGCGGAGGTTGTTGGACACCACGGCGCCGGCGGCGGAGAGGATGTTCTGGGTGCTGCGGTAGTTCTGCTCCAGGCGGACGATGCGGGCGTTGGGAAAGTCCTTCTCGAATTCGAGGATGTTGCGAATGTCGGCGCCGCGCCAGGAGTAGATGCTCTGGTCCTCGTCGCCCACGGCGCAGACGTTCTTCTCCTCGCCGGAGAGAAGCTTCATGAGCTCGTATTGGGGGCGGTTGGTGTCCTGGTACTCGTCCACCAGCAGGTAGCGATACCGGCGCTGGTAGCGGCGGCGGGTCTCCTCGGAGACATTGAGCAGGCGGACAGCTTCGAGGAGCAGGTCGTCGAAGTCGAGGGCGTTGTTCTTGCGGAGCTCGGCGCGGTAGGCCTGGAAGATGTGGGCGATGCGCTCGGAGTTGGGGTCCTTGGAGGCGAGATAGTACTCCTGGGGATCGATCATGTGGTTCTTGGCCCAGGAGATGCGGCCGAGGACGCTGCGCGGGGTGAGCTGCTTGGTGTCGAGGCCCATGCGCTTCATCACCTGCTTGACGATGGACTGCTGGTCGTTCTCGTCATAGATGGCGAAGGCGCGGGTGAGGCCAACGTTACCAACCTTCAGCGCCTCGATATCGCGGCGGAGGATGCGGACACAAAGGGAGTGGAAGGTGGAGATGAGGGGCTTGGCCAGGGCAGCGTGGCCGATGAGGCGGTCGACGCGCTCGGCCATCTCGGCGGCGGCCTTGTTGGTGAAGGTGACGGCGAGGATGGAGTCAGGGGCGACACCTTTCTCGCGGATCAGGAAGGCGATGCGGCTGGTGATGACACGGGTTTTCCCGGAGCCGGCTCCGGCCAGAATGAGCAAGGGCCCGTCCGTGACTTCGACGGCGGCGCGCTGTTCGGGATTCAGGTTGGTGACAAGAGACGACAAGGGAGATGCCCGGCGGGAAAGGTCCTAGAACAGTTTATCTGGAAGCAGGGACCACATTGCCTCACTTTCTCTTCCGCGCCGAAGATCAAGCTCAGAGGCTGATGATATCAACGCTATCAGTGATATCATTGATATCAAAACGGGGGGGG
>Ga0265316_10005586_pt1 | contig 12190 bp, 12 predicted proteins | sample 4522metaG_FD_202092 | JGI IMG/M metagenome (GOLD analysis project Ga0265316, IMG submission 202092) | Rhizosphere microbial communities from Carex aquatilis grown in University of Washington, Seatle, WA, United States - 4-5-22 metaG | ecosystem: Host-associated > Plants > Roots > Rhizosphere >... | reverse complement strand
TTCGCCAAGCTAAGTTTTTCTGTCATTCTGAGCGAAGCGAAGAATCCAGAGCGACAATCGCAAACGGAAGACCGGATGGATTCTTCGCTTCGCTCAGAATGACAAAGGTGGCTCTTTGCGATCTGACGGGGTGAGACCGGCTACACTTTTGTTTGAACCGCTCTAGCCCGCCTGATCCTGCATGCGATGTCTGCTGCATCGCGCATGGGATGTCTTCATCGATTGCTCAGGGTTGGCGCCGGCGCCGCCCATCGGCCCGCTCAATGCGGCGCGCGGACCAGAAAAAAATCCAGCGAGCGGTTGTGATACGTCAGCAACGTGCAGACGGGCAGCGGACCGTAGACTGATTCGAGCCGGCCCAGGTCAACGACGTCGTAGCGGCGGCGCAATTCGTCCAGGCAGTTTTTCGTGAAGGCGTCGTGGTAGTCGTCCACGATCAGCAAGAGTGGGCCGGCGCTCTTGCGGCGTTCGATTTCCATCTTGTCGATCATGGGCCCGACCAAAAGCGCCGACCTCCACGTGTTGCCGATTTCGGGCCGTCGGGCCCGGAGTGCACTTTCGAAATCGGACCACCGCCGCTCGGTCTCACCCCCGAGATCACGGACGACAAAGGCGTGAGTCACCCGAGCCATCGGCCAAAGCACCGCGCCCAGCACGACGAGAGTCAGCGCCGCCCCCCATCGCCGGCTCATCCCCCGGTTTCGCAGCCACGCGTGCGCCGCCGCCCATCCCGCTCCGGCACCGATGAGATAAAGCGGCACGACATGACTCAGGTTGCGTTCGAAAAACACGCGCTGGCAGCTGAAATAGACCGCCGTCACCAGCAGAGGAAAAAACACCACGACCAGCAACGTCCAACGGCGACGCACCACCGCAACCACCAGCCCAAGTGCCGCCAATGCGGCGGTAGCCAGCCCCAAGGTCTGCCCGAAATAATCCGCCTGCAGTCGCCAAATCATGGACCCGTCCGGCAGGCTGTGGGGCGGGTGTCCGGTGGCATACTGCAACTGCAACGCCTGCACCCCGTGCAGAAATGCCCGTGGTTCCCGCCACGCTTGCGGTGCGGCCAGCCATGTCCCGACCAATGCGGCGCCCAACGTAGCAGCCCCGACCCACCACCAGTTTCGCGGTTTGGCGTCCGGGCCGGACGGCCGGCTGCGCCACCAGGCCCACGCCGGGAAAACTGCGGCCAGGGCGAGCGTGACCTTGGTCATGGCCAGCACCCCCACCAGCAGACCCGCGACGATCATCTGCCCCCACGCCGGTCGCTCGCGGTACACGCAGAGGCATGCGACCGCGAGGAACAGCACGGTCGCAAACGCTTCCGGACGCCCGTAGTGGGCGTCTTGCACCAACAGCGGCGCCAACGCCGCCGCGGTTCCGGCCAAGGCCGCCGCGACGGGCCCGGCCAGCGTGCGCGCCAGCAACCAGGTCAGCCCGACCGCCAACGTGGCCAGGACGGCGGAGAGCCCGCGATACCAGAGCAGGCCGCGATCCTCCCGCCGGGCCAAAGGCCCCGCCACCAACTCCGCGAGCGGGGCGAACACCCGCGCCGTCATCAGATAGCCGGAGAAGTTGAATTGATTGTAGTGGAAATTCTCCGGCAGGTTCGCGCGGACCCAGTTGGTATCCCAATCGCCGCGCTCGCGCATGCCCTGCACGACTTCGATCACCAGCGGTTCGTCGGGATGAAAAAACCCGTTGCGCAGATTCCAGCCCCGCGCGACCGCCGCCAACAGGCAGACCAGGCCGAGCCCGACCAGCTCCCACCGATGGATTCGTGAATTGGTGCTCATGCGTGCGGCTGCGCAGGCTCGATCCAGAACATTCCGCCCCGGGCGGCAATCCCAACATGACGTGAACAACCATTTCGTGTCACTGCATCCTTCCGTCTTGTCGTCCCCGGAGATCTCCGCCGGGCTCAGCGAACACATTCCGCCCGACCCTCCCACGATCCGACTCAGAGGGAATGTTGCGTAATACGCATCATTCGGCCTCGGCAGGTTTTGGCGGAAGAAGCCATAGACTAATGCCAGGCGGCCAGCGTTGCCCAGAAACCGGGATGCGCCCGACCGCGATCCGGCAATTTCTCCGACCTTGCCGCCCGCGCCGGACTCCTGACAATCTGCGTCTACCCTTATGGCCAAGAAACTTCTTGTCACCGGTTCCTCCGGCCTCATCGGCTCGGAAGTCTGCACGTACTTCGCCCGCGAGCTCGGCTTTACCGTGCACGGCGTCGACAACAACCAGCGCGCCGTCTTCTTCGGCCCGCCGGGCGATACGCGCTGGAACCAGCGCCGCCTGCAGGACGAGCTGCCGGGATTCGTCCACCACGAGCTCGACATCCGCGACCGCGCCGGCGTGCTCGCCCTCGTGCAGGAACTGCGGCCCAGCGCCATCGTGCACACTGCCGCCCAGCCCAGCCACGATCGCGCCGCCGCCATCCCCTTCGACGATTTCGACACCAACGCCGTCGGCACGCTCAACCTCCTCGAGGCCGCGCGCCGCGCCTGCCCCGAGGCGCCGTTCGTGCACATGTCGACCAACAAGGTTTACGGCGACGCCCCCAACCTCATCCCGCTGGTCGAACTGGCGACGCGTTGGGACTATGCTGATCCGGCCTATGCCCACGGCATCCCGGAGACGTTTACCATCGACCAGTCGAAGCACTCGCTCTTCGGTGCGTCAAAGGTCGCCGGCGACGTCATGGCGCAGGAGTACGGCCGCTACTTCGGCCTGCCCACCTGCTGCCTGCGCGGCGGCTGCCTCACCGGCCCCAACCACAGCGGCGTGGAGCTGCACGGCTTCCTCAGCTACCTGGTGAAGTGCAACCTCGAGGGCCGCGAGTACCGGGTTTTCGGTTACAAGGGCAAGCAGGTGCGCGACAACATCCACGCGCTCGACGTGGCGCGCTTCATGGCGGCATTCGTCGCGGCGCCGCGGGCGGGCGAGGTCTACAACCTCGGCGGCGGCAAGGCCAACTCGTGCTCGATCCTCGAGGCGTTTCAGATGACCGAGCGCCACACGGGCCGGGCGCAGCAGCACACCTACGTCGACCAGAATCGCAGCGGCGACCATATCTGCTATTACTCCGACCTGCGCAAGATGCGCGCCCATTATCCGTCGTGGGACATCTCCGTGAGCCTCGACGAGACCATCCGCCAGATCGTCGCGGCCTGGCAAAAACGGCCGGCCGCTTCTTGAAGGCGCCGCGTCGCCAAACGTAGGGGCGCAGTCTTGCTGCGCCCTGGGTTTTATGGAAAAGGGCGCAGCAAGACTGCGCCCCTACGTGAATGACCCCTGGTCTCGCTCCCCCGGCCGCGGGGTTGACGCGGCTTTCCCCGGGCCGTAACGTCGGCCCTACATGCGCCTTCGATCGACATGGCTGGTCCTGTTTGCCGCCCTCGCCACCGGGCTGCTCGTGCGGGCGGCCGATATGGTGCTGACCAGCGAATCGCCGTTCCTACCGGCCGGCACCACCGCTGCCGCCGCGGCCCAGCCGGCCACCCTGCAACTGGCCGGTATCAGCGTGATCGCACCTCAAATCTACGTTCTGCTCGTCGACACCGGGAACGCCGGTAAAACCCGCAGCCGCTGGATCGCCGTTGGGGCCAAAACTGACGATCTCGAAGTGCTCAGTTGCGACGTGGACAAGGACGAAGCCGTTGTCCGCGTCGGTTCGGACCTTAAAACGCTGACCCTGCGCAAGCCGGCCAGCGCCAAAACTGGGGCGGTGCCCGCTGCTTTTGCCAGCCAGTCGCCCCCTATACCGCTCGTCGGCCCCGCGGGTGGCGCGTTGCCGCAAGTCGCGCCGCTGGTCACGCGCGAGGAAAAGGAACGCGAAGCCCGCATGCTGGTGAGCGACCTCCTTGATATCAGCATGCGCCAGCGCAAAGCGTACGAGGAAGCCCAGCGCGCGGCGGCCGCCGCAGAAGCGGCGAAAAAAGGCGGCCCGAACCCTGGAGCGCCCAAGGCCGGCAACTGACGAGACCCCTAGCCCGCCTATTTCGCACTGCAGCGAAGCCGCCACCAAACCGGCATTGGATTTCCTCGCGGGGCGGAGCCGCAACCCAAAGGCCAATCCGATTGGCCACAAAGATCGCAAAAAGGGTTTGGGCTTCGGCCACAATCGTCCGCGCGCCTATAGGCGCGACGCAGGGTACAACATTTACTTAGGATTTTTCGTGCTTTTTGTGGCCATTAATCCTTCGCGCCCCGCGAGTATTTTCGAAGATAATAATACAGAGACTTGGGTCGAGGTCACAGAGGAATGCATCTGCCTCTGTGGCCTCTTTCGAACTCCGTGTCCTCTGCGGCCTCCTGTAATACCAATTCTGGTTTGGTCGCGGCTCCGCCTCCGTTCCCCGGCGCAAATAAATTTGCGCCGGCCAAGGCGTTTCGCCCAAATAACGACCATGCGCATCCTCATCTCCGGCGTTTGCGGCTTCGTCGGCAGCACGCTGGCCCGCACCCTCGCGCAAAGCGGCGCCGGCCATCGCCTCTGCGGTTGCGACAATTTCATCCGCCCCGGCAGCGAATCCAACCGGGCCGAGCTGAAGAAACTCGGGGTGCAGCTTTTCCATGGCGACCTGCGCGCGGCGAGCGATCTTGAGACGCTGCCCGCCGTCGATTGGGTGATCGACGCCGCGGCCAACCCAAGCGTACTCGCCGGCGTGGACGGCAAGAGCAGCTCGCGCCAGCTCGTCGAGCACAACCTCGCCGGCACGGTGAACCTGCTCGAATACTGCAAGCAGCACCACGCCGGCTTGATCCTGCTGAGCACCAGTCGCGTTTACAGCATCGCTCCGCTGGCTGCGCTTCCCGTGGAGCCGTTCGATGGAGCGTTCCGGCCGGCCCAAGGCAAAAATCTGCCGCCCGGTCTCACGGCCGCCGGCGTCGACGAGACGTTTTCCACCCTGGCGCCGGTATCGCTCTATGGGTCCACGAAGCTGGCCAGCGAAACGCTCGCCCTCGAATACGGCGAAACATTCGGCCTGCCCGTTTTCATCAATCGCTGCGGTGTGCTCGCCGGCGCGGGCCAGTTCGGCCGCCCCGACCAGGGCATCTTCGCCTACTGGCTCAACTCCTGGCTGCGCCGCCGGTCGCTCGCCTATCTCGGATTCGGTGGTCACGGCCACCAGGTGCGCGATTGCCTGCACCCACGCGACCTCGTGCCGTTGTTGGAAAAACAATTCGCCGCCCCGCCGCTCGCCCCCGGTGACCGGATCGTCAACGTCTCCGGTGGCGCTGGCTCCGCCCGGTCGCTCCGCCAGCTCAGCGATTGGTGCGCCGCGCGCTTCGGTCCGCATTCCGTCAAGGCCGACGGCACACCCCGTCCATTCGATCTCCCGTGGCTGGTGCTCGATCACGCCAAGGCCACACGCGTGTGGGACTGGCGTCCGCTAACGCCCACCTCCGCCATCCTCGACGAGATCGCGACCCACGCGCAGACGCATCCCGACTGGCTCGACCTCTCGGCTCCGCTGTAAACCATCCCCGTCGCGATGAATGGTTCCGCTTTCACCCCCCAGCCATCGCCGCTCACGTTGTTCTCGATCGTCATCCCGGCGCGCGACGAGGAGGCCGCCCTGCCGCCCACCTTGCACGACCTTTATGCGACCTTGCTGCGCGAAGGCATCCCCCACGAGTTCATCGTGGTCGATGACGGCAGCTCCGACCGCACGTGGGCGGTGCTGCAGGACCTGCGGCGGAAGATTCCCACGCTCGAGCCCGTGCAGAATCCCGGCCCGCATGGCTTCGGCCGGGCAGTGGTCTGCGGGTTCAACCATATGCACGGCGATGCCTGCGCCGTGGTGATGGCCGACGCCTCCGATTCGCCGGAAGATGTCGTCAAGTACTGGCGAATGCTCAATGAAGGCTGGGAATGCGTGTTCGGCAGCCGCTTCATCCGCGGCGGCCGGGTGGTGGACTACCCGTGGGTGAAGCTTTTCGTCAATCGGCTCGCGAATCTCTTCATCAAGACGATCTTTCATTTCCCGCTCAACGACACGACCAACGCCTTCAAAGCCTACCGTCGCCACGTCATCGAAGGCTGCCGCCCGTTTCTCGCTGCGCACTTCAACCTCACGGTGGAGATCCCGCTCAAAGCCATCGCGCGCGGCTTTACCTGGACCGTGACACCGATCTCCTGGCAAAACCGCCAGCACGGAGCGGCCAAGCTCAAGATCAAGGAAATGGGCAGCCGCTATTTTTTCATCTGCATGTACGTGTGGCTGGAAAAATACTTCAGCCGCGGCGACTACCGCCGGAAATAGCTGGAAACCCCCGGCCGGCCCTTCTCTGTTTGTGCCCGGATGAAAGTCACCACCTGCGACCTGCAAGGTCTGTTGATCATCGAGCCCGATGTCTTCGGCGACAGCCGGGGCTACTTCATGGAATCATGGAACCGCCAGCGGTACCGCGACGCGGGCATCGATTTCGATTTCGTGCAGGACAACTTCTCGCTCTCCCGCCGCGGCACGCTGCGGGGCCTGCATTTCCAGAATCCGCTCGCCCAGGGCAAGCTGGTGTCGGTCCTGCAGGGCGAGGTGTTCGACGTGGGCGTCGACATCCGGCGCAGTTCGCCCACCTTCGGCCGCTGGTTCGGCATGACCCTGTCGGCCGAGAACAAGCGCCAATTCTTCCTGCCGCCGGGTTTCGCTCACGGCTTCCTGGTCCTCAGCGAAATGGCGCTGTTTCATTACAAATGCACCGACTACTACTCGCCCAAGGACGAACAGGGCTTCCGTTGGGATGATCCCGACGTCGGCATCAAGTGGCCGGTCGAAAACCCCATCCTGTCCAAACGCGACGCTGCCGCGCCGCGCCTCAGCGCCGTCCCGCCCGAGAAACTGTTTTGACCGCTCCGCACTCCCGGACGGCCCGACGCAAGGCCTCCTCTTTCCGTATGCCTCTTCCCAAAATTCTGCTCTTCGGAAAAATCGGCCAGGTCGGCTGGGAACTCCGCCGCACCCTCGCGCCGATGAGTCGCCTCGTCTGCGTCGATTATCCGGAGGTCGATTTCACTCAACCTGATTCGATCCGCACGTGGATTCGCCAGACTACGCCGGACATCGTCGTCAATGCCGCCGCCTACACCGCCGTGGACAAAGCCGAGTCGGAAACTGCCCTCGCCCTGAAGATCAACGGCGAGGCGCCCGGCATCATGGCCGAGGAAGCGAAAAAGCTCGCGGCACTACTGGTGCACTACTCCACCGATTACGTGTTCGACGGCACCAAGACCGCACCGTATGGCGAAACCGACGCACCCAAACCCCTCGGCGCCTATGGCCGCACCAAGCTGGCGGGCGATCAGGCGATCCAGGCGACGGGCTGCGCGCATCTCATCTTCCGCCTCTGCTGGGTGTACGGGGCGCGCGGAAACAATTTTTTGCTCACCATGCAGCGGCTGGCGCGCGAACGCGAAAAACTCCGCGTGGTGCGGGACCAGATCGGCTGCCCCACTTGGTCGCGGATGATCGCCGAGACCACCGCCCTTGCGCTCCGGCAAACGGACACCGCGGAAAAGGCCCGGGCGGTGAGTGGAGTCTACCATCTCTGCGCCTCCGGCCAGACGAGCTGGCACGGCTTCGCCAGCGCCATCATCGACCTGATGCCCGCGGAGGGGAAGAAATGCCGGGAGGTCGAGGCCATCGCGTCCGCCGAGTATCCGACCCCCACGAAGCGTCCGGCCTACTCGGTCATGTCCACCGCCAAGCTGGAACGCGTTTTCGCCCTGCGCCTCCCCGACTGGCACGACAGCCTGCGGCAAGTGCTGGAGCGGGAATGAGGGAGTATGGGAATGAGGGAGTGAGGGACAAACCGCATGGCTGATAACGACAAACTACATCAGTATGGTGCCTACTGGATGGCCTGCGAGCTGTTCGACCTCGCGGTGGTCGATTTGTCGCCGCTTGCGCGTAATCCGCTTTGCAGTCGGCTCGTGTCGCAGCAAATCGCCAGCGTCGATTCCATCGCCGCCAACATCGAGGAGGGCTATGGTCGACGCAGCCGCAAAGATTACACCCACTTTCTCGTGATCGCCCGCGGCTCGGCGACCGAAACACGTGGACGTTACGAGCAGCGCCTCAAACATTGGCTGTCCGCGGAAACGGTTTCCGCGCGTGTCGCGCTCTGCGAAGAAATCGTAGCCATCCTCAGCGCAACCATCCGCACTCTCCGCCTTACTCCCTAGTCCCTCACTCCCCCACTCCCTCACTCCCTCACTCCCTCACTCCCTTATTCCCTTTCCGTCCCTTCCATGAACCTCCTCGTCACCGGCGGCTGCGGCTTCATCGGCAGCAATTTCATCCGTCAGCTCCTCGCTGAACCCGCTCTGCCCGCGCCGGAAACCTCCAGCCTCGCGAAGCTCGTCAACCTCGACGTGCTCACCTACGCCGGCAATCCTGCCAATCTCGCCGACCTCGCGGGCAATCCCCGCTACGTTTTCACGCGGGGCGATATCGGCGACGAAGCCCTCGTCGCCCGGCTGCTCGCCAAGCACGAGATCAATGCAGTGGTCAACTTCGCCGCCGAATCGCATGTCGACCGCTCGATCGATTCGCCCGAGCCATTCATCAAGACCAACGTCGTCGGCACCCTCCGGCTGCTCAACGCCGTACGCCGCTATTGGGTCTTGCTGCCGGAACCGCGCAAGAGCGCGTTCCGCTTTCTGCACGTCTCGACCGACGAAGTTTACGGCTCGCTCGCTCCGACCGACCCGGCCTTCACCGAGGAAACGCCGTACGCGCCGAACTCGCCCTACGCCGCCTCGAAGGCCGCCAGCGACCACGTCGTACGCGCCTTCCAGCACACCTACGGCCTGCCGACGCTCACGACCAACTGTTCCAACAATTACGGCCCCTACCAGTTCCCCGAAAAACTCATTCCGCTCGTCACCCTCAACGCCCTCGAGGGCAAGCCGCTCCCCGTGTACGGCGACGGCCAGCAGGTGCGCGACTGGCTCTACGTCGGCGATCATTGCGCCGCCATCTGGCTCGTGCTCCAGCGCGGTCGCATCGGCGAGACCTACAATATCGGCGGCCTGAACGAAAAACCCAACCTCGAGCTGGTGCAGACGATCTGCGGTCTGCTCGACGGCAAGGCGCCGCGCGCGGACGCCCAGCCGTATGCCGGACAAATTCAATTTGTCGCCGACCGCCCCGGCCACGACCGGCGCTACGCGATTGATTGTTCCAAAATCCAGCGCGAACTCGGCTGGGTGCCGCGGGAGACCTTCGCCACGGGCATGGAAAAGACCCTCGACTGGTATCTCGCGCACCGCGCCTGGGCCGCGGACATCACCACCCAGAAATACGCCCGCGAGCGCCTCGGGACGGGCCCGAGCAAAGGTTGAGGTTGAAGGTTTAGGTTTAAGTTGAATGACCGCCATGCCCGACGAATCGTTTGAGAAACTTGAGGTCTGGCAGCGTTCTCTGGAAATCGCCGTACGCCTCCACGAACTGCTGCGCGACTGCCGCGACTTCGGCTTCCGCCAGCAGATCACCGACTCGGCCGACTCCATTTCCGCCAACATCTCCGAGGGCGCCGAGCGCAACACGAAGCCCGAATTCCGGCAGTTCCTCGGCTACGCCAAGGGTTCGGCGGGCGAAACCCGCTCTCGACTCTATATCGCCAAACGCCTTGGTTATGTCTCCGCCGCCGAGGCCGACGTGCTTCTCGATGAATTGCGCCGCATCTCGCGCATGATTCACGCCCTCATCCAAAGTCTCGACCGCTGATGCCCTCCCCTAAACCTAAACCTTCGACCTCAACCTTGATGCCGCCGCCCCGCCGCGGCATCATCCTCGCCGGCGGGTCCGGCACCCGGCTTTACCCGCTCACCATCGCCGTGAGCAAACAGCTCATGCCGGTGTACGACAAGCCGATGATCTACTACCCGCTGTCGGTGCTGATGCTCGCCGGCATCCGGGAGATCCTCGTCATCTCCACCCCGCAGGATCTGCCGCTGTTCCAACGCCTGCTCGGCGACGGCGCGCAGTTCGGCCTCCACCTTTCCTACGCCGAGCAACCCAAGCCCGACGGGCTCGCCCAGGCGTTCCTCATCGGCGCCGACTTCCTCGCCGGCGCGCCCTCCGCCCTCGTGCTCGGCGACAATCTTTTTTACAGCAGCGATTTTGGCAAGGCGCTGGCCGCGGCCGATGCCCGGGCCGTTGGCGCCACCATCTTCGGCTACCATGTGGCCGATCCCAAATCCTATGGCGTGGTCGAGTTCTCCGCCAACGGCCGCGTGCTCTCCATCGAGGAGAAACCTGCGCAACCAAAATCCAACTACGCCGTACCCGGCCTCTACTTCTACGACCGCGACGTCGTCGCCCACGCCCGCGCGCTCCGGCCGTCGGCGCGCGGCGAGCTCGAGATCACCGACCTCAACCGCCGTTACCTCGAGGCCGGACGGCTGCACGTCGAACTCCTCGGCCGCGGCACCGCCTGGCTCGACACCGGCACGCACGACTCGCTGCTCGACGCCGCCCAATTCGTCAACGTGATCGAAAACCGCCAGGGCCTCAAGATCGCCTGTCTCGAGGAAATCGCCTTCGGCCGGGGCTGGATCGATCGCGCCCAACTCGCCGCCCAGATCGAGCGCCTCGGCAAATCGAACTACGGCGCCTACCTGCGGCGCCTGCTGGCGGCAGAGAAGGAGTAAGGGAATAAGGGAATGAGGGAATAAGGGATTGAGGGTATAGCACAAAAGGAAGATCAATGCCGAACCGGCGGACAATGGCTTCCCCTTCCTCCCTCACTCCCCCACTCCCTCACTCCCCTTCACCACGCCTTAGCGTGGTGGTTCCCCTCTACAACGGCCTGTCGCTCACGCAAGCGATGGTGGCGAGCCTGCAAGCCACGCTCCCGCCCGGACTCACCCACGAGATCATCCTGGTCGACGATGGCAGCACCGACGGCACGCGCGACTGGCTGGCGACCTTGGGCGATCCTCCTTTCCGCGTTGTGCTCAACGAGCGGAATTTTGGCTTCGCGGGCGCCAACAATCGCGGCGCGGCCGTCGCCCGCGGCGAGTATCTGGCACTGCTCAACAACGACCTCGTGCTCAACCCGGGCTGGCTGGAGCCGATGCTCGCCGCGCACGCCCGACTCGGCCGGCGCGCCGGTCTGGTCGGCAACGTCCAATATCGCTGCGATGACGGCACGCTTGACCACGCCGGCATCGGTGTCACGGCCCAGGGGAAAATCGAACACCTCCGCGTCTTGCCCAAATCCGTCGGCGGCCTGTGCGAAGTCTTCGCCGTCACCGCCGCCTGTTGCCTCGTGCGGCGCGAAGATTTTTTGGCCGCCGACGGATTCGACGAAGGCTTCGTCAACGGTGGCGAAGATGTCGATCTCACCCTCAAACTGCGCGCCCGGGGAAAATGCACGGTCGTCGCGCTCGGGAGTTCCGTGCGCCACCAGGTGAGCGCGGCCCGCGGCCCGACCGCCTTGCGCGACGAACAGAACAGCCGCCGGCTGTTCCAACGCTGGCCCGCCGAGCTGGATCACGCCATCGCCCAAGCGTGGCACCGCGCCAGCCTGTGGTCCGCGATTTTCGGCCGGCGCCGCGCCCGCCTTCTGGCGCGCAGCGCCCGGTTCCGCGAGGAGGCCCGCTGGGCGGCGCTGCTCGACGGCGCGGGCGATCCACTTGTCACCGCGCGGGCCGACGACTTCATTCTCGCCGATTTCGCGCATGCCGAAACCTGCCCTACCGCCTGGCTGCGTCGCCCTGCCACGATCCTCTTTCCCGCCGGGTTTCCGCGGCGGAATTTTTTCCTCGCCGGCTGCGTGCAACCCGTGGATCCGACGCGCCGCTGCTCCGCCGGCCCGCTCGGCCTGCGCGTGATCATCAACGGTCTGCAATCCGCCGAAATCTACCCGCTGCCCGAGGGAAACTTCAATTTCGGGCTCGATGCCCCGGCGGTATTGCCCGACCGGCCCACGCGGGTCGAAGTGTTCCTGCTGGGCGTCGGCTGGGCCAGCCGGCTCGGCACGCTCGGACGCGTGGCTTGGTCCCGGCTGATGCAGCCACCCTGGCGCGCCCGCACCGACGAGTATCACATGCGGGCGCTCGACCGCCGGCTGCGTCTGGTCCGGATCGTCGCCGACGACCGGGTGATCTTCGACTTTGGCCACCACCCGCCATTCATGCTGCGCCCCTGACGCCGGCCCGCGCTCCCGAGTT
>Ga0265316_10005582_pt1 | contig 12194 bp, 9 predicted proteins | sample 4522metaG_FD_202092 | JGI IMG/M metagenome (GOLD analysis project Ga0265316, IMG submission 202092) | Rhizosphere microbial communities from Carex aquatilis grown in University of Washington, Seatle, WA, United States - 4-5-22 metaG | ecosystem: Host-associated > Plants > Roots > Rhizosphere >... | reverse complement strand
CGCGTGCTCATGGCTCCCTCCGGGACGCTTCGGGATCCTCGGCGATCAGCTCGAGGTACACGTCTTCGAGCGAATGATGCGACTCGGCGATAGAGAGGACGTCTGCGCCCGCGGCCACCAGAGCCCGAGTTGCGGCCGGAGCCGCGACCGACGGGTCTGAGACCGCGAGGATGTAACTGCCGGCTGCCCCGTCCGAGCGCCAGCTGTCCACGGCCGCCAGACCAGTGAACACCTTGCCCGGGTCGGCGAGCGGGTTCAGCGTCCTGACCGTGATGGTCTTGGCGAACAGCTGATCGCGCAGGTCCGCCGGGCGGCCAATGGTGCGGAGCGTGGTGTTGAGGATCGCGACTCGGTCGCACAGCCGCTCCGCCTCCTCGAGGCGGTGAGTCGTGAGAAAGATCGTTACGCCTCGCTTGCGAAGCCCGTCGATCAGCTCGTGCACCTCTCGGGCCGCTACGGGATCCAATCCGGAGGTGGGCTCGTCGAGAAAGAGAACCTCCGGATCGCTCAGTAGGGCGCGGGCCAGAGCGACCCGCTGGCGCAAACCTTTCGACAGGGTGCCGCAGGTATCGCGGCCACGATCGCTGAGATTGACTGCCTGGAGCGCCGCGGCGACCCGATCGTTAGCTTCGGAAATCTCGTAGAGATCCGCGAAGCATTCGAGGTTCTCGACGACCGTCAGCTTGAGGTAGAGACCGGGCGCCTCGGGCATGATCGCAATACGACGCCGGATCTCGACTGCGTTCTCTGGAGTCAGCGGGAACCCCGCCACGGTCGCCGAACCCGATGTCGGCGCCAGGAGCGTCCCCAGAGTCCGGACCGTCGTGGTCTTGCCCGCGCCATTCGGGCCCAGGAAGCCGAACACCTCCCCGTAGCCGATCTCGAACGAGACGTCCGAGAACGCAACCCGATCACCGAACCGCTTGCCCAGCCCGCGAGCGGCAATCGCCGGACCTTGTGGTCGCGCCTGCCCGGCTGTGAGCGGGCCAGCTTGATCGAGCACTCGCCGCCTCCATCTCGCCCGGTCGCCTTGAGCGGACCGACACTAATTTAGACACCTTCAGGTTGTCCGTGGAGCAGCACTGTCCGCCGTCGCAATTTGCCCCCTGTCAATCCTCCCCGGTCAGTTTCGACCTACGAGCTAGTTTTCCCCTGTCGTGCGAAGCCGAGATCTCGCAAGCGCGGCCCACCAGCAGAGGCGCGCCGTTGACGACTCTGGACAGCCATCCCAAGCTCTGGGGATGTTGAACCGCCGCGGAGTTTGCTACGACGTCGGCCACGTCATGGGCATCAACTGGCGCCCCGTGTTCGACGCCCGCGTCGTCCACCGCGAGCTGGAGATCATCCGCAACGATCTCCACTGCAACGCAGTTCGTATCGGCGGACGGGACCTGAAGCGGGTGACGACGGCGGCCGAGGACGCGCTCGCCCAGGGCCTGGAAGTGTGGTTCTCGGCTGTCGCTTGGGACCGGAGCCCCGACGACACGCTGGCCTACATCGAGAAGGCGGCCGTAGAGGCGGAGAGGCTCCGGCTGCGCTGGCCCGACAGGGTCGTGTTCGTCATCGGCCAGGAATTCACGCTCTTCATGCAGGGGATCGTCCCGGGCAAGATGCTCATGAACCGAGTCAAGAACCCGGCCTTCCGGGAGAGCCTCATGTCCGGGCGCCACAACGCGCCACTCAACGCATTCCTTGCCCGCACGGCCGCCGCGGTGAGACGCGTCTACAACGGCCCGCTGACCTATGCCTCTCTCCCCTTCGAGACCGTCGACTGGGGCCCCTTCGACATTGTCGGTATCGACCATTACCGGATGGGGCCGGCAAAGGAGCGGTACGTGGAGATGCTCGAGCCGCTCTTCGCCACCGGCAAGCCCGTCGTCAACACCGAGTTCGGGATGGGCACCTATGTAGGAGCCGACGAGAAGGGCATGCTCGCGAACCTGGGCGGGATGGTCGACGTCAAGACGCTATTCGCGCACGCGCTCCCGCTCGTCGGCCGCCTGGTACGTCCGCGACTGAACGGCCGGTACGTGCGCGACGAGGAGCTCCAGGCCCGGTCGCTCACCGATACGCTGGCGATACTCGACGGGGCTGGCGTCGATGGGGCTTTCGTCGCGACCTTCCTCCACGCGATCAATCCCTATGACGAAGACCCTCTCTACGATCTCGACATGTCCGCCTCGACCCTGGTCAAGACCCTCACCGGTGGCAAGCACGGCACGACCTACCCGGACATGCCCTGGGAACCCAAGGCATCCTTCCGCGCCGTGGCCGACTACTACGGTGCCCAGCGGTAGCACCCGGCCGACTTATCCATAGCTCCAGGCCCGCAAGTTCGCATCCCAGTTGCAGTTGAACCTTCAGGTCGTCAGCGTCGGTGTGAGTCAAACCACCAAACCGGATCATCGCCGCCGTCTCGTCGCTTGTACGGCCGTGGAATGGGGCCCTCAAGCCGTCTTCGAGACCAACAAGGACGGTACGTTCTCGACCGGGATCAGCAAAGATGGCGACGGCGTCTCGGCTCTAAGCCTCTCGCCCCGACCATAACAAGCTCATCAGCACGAAATGCCTCCGCGAGGCCTCTGCGGACGGCTGCTGGTGTTGGCTCCACGTGCATCGTGTCGAGCCCCAGGAAGTCCACCGACTCAAACAGAGACTCCGCCAGCGCCCGGCGGGAGTTCGGCGCAGCTTCCCAGAGCGCCGGCAGGTTGCGCAGGAAGTCGACCGACTTCGCCGGGTCGAGGCCTTCGTCTTCTGCCCCACTCCTCGCGCTCCGCTCCGCTCCGCCTCGTCGAGTCGTACCGGGCGCCCGAGTGGTGCGCCACGAGTTGTTTGTGTCCCCCGCGAGATGCTTGTCACCCAAACGGCCGATTCGCGGCCTCTATAGTTTGACAAGCAGGGGAGGCCGAGTTGGTGGTTGAGTCTTGCGTCGCGACGGTGGCGCCGCCCACTATCGACGTGCTCCTGGCCGATCACGGGTCGGTGCTCCTGAGTGCCGCGCGGCTGATCTGCCTCGATGAGCACGAAGCCCAGGACGTCGTCCAGACGACGTTCGAGATTGCGCTGCGGCGAGGACACACCCTGCGCGACCGTAGCTCGCTTCGGGCCTGGCTGCTGGCTATCGAAGCGCGAGAGGCGACCAGACGGATCCGCCGCCTCCGCGGCCTGATTCCCTTCCACCCAGCTATCCATGACGTGCCGATGGGCGGCCCAGGCCTCGAGGATCGGGTGGCTCTCCGCGAGAGCTTGCGGCGGCTGCCGCCTGGCGCCAGGGCCGCCGTCGTTCTTCATTACCTCGTGGGGTACTCGGTTCGCGAAACGGCCCTGGCCGTCGGCGTCAGCGAGAACACGATCAAGACCCAGCTCCGGCGCGGCCTGGCTCGTTTGCGGGAGGACCTGCTCGATGAATGACTGGCCGATCGAGCGCGAACTCGACGAGCGATTGCGGGAAATGATCTCGGCGGACGTCCAGGCCACGGACCTGCGCGAGATCGCGCTGCGAACCCGGACCGGCAGACGAGGCTCGCTTGCGGCGGCCGGCGTGGCGGTCGCCGTCGCCGCGGTCCTCGTTGCTTCCCTGATGATGCGAGCGCATGATTCGGCCCCGGTCGGCGCGTCGCAGACACCCAGCCAAACGGAGACCGCCACGGCCTCTGCGTCGGCCTCGCCCATGTCATCCTCCCGGCCAACGACGACGCTGATTCCCGGGCTGACTCCCGGCGCCACCGCCAGTTCCGGATCGGCCTCCGGCAAGTCCCCCGATTGCGCCCCCGGCATCCTCGTGCCGTTGGCCGACGGACGGGTGCTGATCGCCCAGGGCTCGTGCGGTGCCATCTTCGATCCGAGCACGCGGACGTTCAGCGCCACCGGACCGATGACTACCGATCGCACCTACGCCACCACGACGTTGCTCGCGGATGGGCGAGTCCTCGTCGCGGGCGGCCTGGATGGGGCCGGGAGTGTCCCGACCTCCGACGAGATCTTCGATCCGCGGACCGGCCGCTTCACCCCGATCGCGCCCGTATCGCCGGCCAACCCCGTCGCATCCGCGCTGCTCTCCGACGGCCGCGTCCTGCTGATCGACGGCGAGAGCGACACGGCCGCCATCTTCGATCCTGTCCGCGGAACCTTCGCGCCGGCGGGTTCAATCCCCGGCGGCAGTCACGCGGGCGTGGGCAAGTCGGCGGTGCGTCTGCGCGATGGCCGCATACTCGTCGCGGACGCGCCCGACGGAGAGCCGGTCGAGACAAAGATCTACGACCCGGCGACGGACACTTTCACCGTCGGAGCGACGGCGACGGTGCCTCGCGACTCGTCCGCTTCACTGGCGCGGTTGCCGGACGGCCGAGTTCTGCTCTTCGGCGGAGGCAGCAGCGTCGTCGAGGCGTTCGATCCTTCCACCGACACGTTCGCCCGACTTACGAGCATGCCTGGAACCGCACGAGTCGCCGACTTCGCGACCCTGAGCGACGGACGCGTTCTGGCGATCACCGTCGTCAGCCAGCAAGAGGGTTTTCGAACCGACAAGAGCGTCCTGCTCGACCTCAGGCCGGCGGCCAGCCCGAACGGCGAGCCCTACGGAGCGACCGTTTCGCTTATGCTGGCCGGCGAGTTGTACGACCCCGCCGCGGACAAATGGACGGACCTGGGCGTTCTCGCAATCCAGCCGATCGCGGATTACGGTGCCCCGCCCCCGCGCCTGTCTTTGATCGCACCGCTGCCCAACGGCGCCGCGCTCGTCATCGGGGGGTCAGGCGGCGGGGGCGGGACCACGGAGCTGGCCGAGCTGTTCAACCCGGCGACCGACAAGTTCGCTCTCAACGGGTAGCCAGCCCGACTGGCGAAAGCGGGCCACGCCATCGCCGGACGAGCGCGTTTCTTATTAGTGTCACTCCATCACAGGCGTCCCAGGTGACTGGTTCGCTCGTTCGGCCTGGCTTGCCGCATAGCAGGCCTGCTGAATCGCGACGAGGAGCCGCGCTGAGTTCACGGGCTTCGGGACGAAGGTCGCGCCGCGGGCCTCTACCCGTGCGATGTTGAGCGTCTCTGCCGTGTACCCCGAGAGGAGCACGACCCCGACGTGTGGGTAATGGTCCATGGTCCACTCTGCGAGTTCGATGCCGGACATGTTGGACATGATGACGTCGGTGATGAGGGCGTCGATCGGCTCGTCATGGTTCGCGAGCCTAACCATCGCCTCGGCGCCGTCGGCGACAGCGATCACCTCGTAGCCCGAGCGGGTGAGTAGCAGAGTCGTCATGTCTCGGACGAGGCGCTCGTCTTCCACGACGAGGACCGTGCCGGTTCCGCCGGCACCGGCAACGGCGACCGCCGGTAGCTCAGCCGTCGTCGCGGCGTCGACCCTCGGGAAGAAGAGCTTGAACGATGTGCCCCTTCCCGGCTCCGAGTAGACCCAGATGTGGCCCCCGGCCTGACGGACGATCCCGTAGGTCGTGGCCAGTCCGAGGCCTGTTCCCCTGCCAACCTCCTTCGTCGTGAAGAAGGGTTCGAAGATATGTTCGCGCGTCTCGTGATCCATGCCCACCCCGGTGTCGGTGACCGAGAGCAGGACATACGGTCCGGGCCTCACGTCGAAGTGGGCGCTCGCGTAGGGTTCATCGACCAATGCGTTCGTGGTCTCGATCGTGACGGTTCCGCCGTCAGGCATCGCATCGCGAGCGTTGACCACGAGGTTCACGAGGATCTGATCGAGCTGCCCTGGATCGCCGCGAATGCGACCGGCCGTGGGGTCGAGCTTGACGACGAGCAGCATGTTCTCACCGATCAGCTGTCGCACCATTGGCTCGAGACCAGCGATGGCGGAATTGAGGTTGAGCACCCTCAGGCTGATGACCTGTTGGTGACTGAACGCCAGAAGTTGAGCCGTCAGCCTCGCTGCGCGCTCGGCTGCGTGGCTGATCTCGTTGACGCCAAGAAGCAGAGTGTCTGGATCGAGACTGGCTCGATTCTTCGAAGCGAGATCTTCGGTCAGGAGTTCGGTGTAGCCGTGGATCACGAAGAGCATGTTGTTGAAGTCGTGAGCGATCCCGCCCGCCAATCTTCCTATCGATTCGAGCTTCTCCATCTGGAGCAGCTGGCTCTCTGACAGCTTGCGCAGGCTAATGTCGCGAATCGCCGCCGTCACCAGGATCCCCTCGGCGATCCGCAACGGGCTCAGCGTGATTTCGATTGGGAACTCGGTGCCGTCCTTACGCCGCCCCGAGAGCTCGATTTCGGTGCCGAACTGCTGCGCGAGCCCGTCCTCGGAGGAGCGCTGATCGTCGGCGATCAGCCATTCCGCAAAACCCGCGGGGATGATGGCCCCGACCTGCTGGCCGACGAGCTCGTCGCGGCGGTATCCGAACTGCTTCTCCGCCTGAAGGTTCAGCAGGACGATTCCCCCGCCCTCGTCAACAACGACCATCCCGTCAGGAGCTGACTCCAGCAGCCCGCGGTACCGGGCCTCCATCTGGAGCAGCCGGCCCTCTGACCGTTTGCGCTCGCTGATATCGCCCAGAACCACCTGGATTGCGTTGAGGCCAAGGTCCAGTAGGGGGGAGGCGGTGGCCTCCACATCAACCGGCGTGCCGTCGAGCCTGGCGATCCGCAATTCGACGAGCGTGGTCGTCTCACCATTCTCGCCAATGTGGCCGCGAACGAGTGCCTGGGAGTCGATGTGGAGCAACTCCAGGACGGATTTGCCTATCAGGTCCTCAGGCGATGGGGCCCCGAACAGCTTCATGCAAGCCGGGTTCGCGAGAACGATCTTGTCCTTGTGGATGGCGAAGATGGCTAACGGCGAGCCCTCGGCCAATGAGCGGTAGCGCGACTCGCTCGCCCGCAGCTCCTCCTCCCCCTGCTTGCGCTCGATCGCGTAGCGGACGGCTCGCACCAGCCCGCGCGCATCGATCTGGCCTTTGACGAGATAGTCTTGCGCCCCTTCCCGCAAGGCTCGTGTGGCCAGCGATTCATCGTCCAGGCCCGTGAGGACAACCAGGGGGATGCCGGGGGCGGCTGCCCGAGCGCGCCGAACCGCTCCGAGTCCTTGGGCGTCGGGTAAGCCCAGGTCGAGCAAGACGACGTCAACCGCACCCAGTGCCAGCTGCTTCTCGGCCTCGCCCATGCTCTCCCGGTGCAATAACTCGATGTTGTGCGTGTCAGGTTCATTGAGCATCTCGCTCAGCAGCCGGGCGTCCCCCGGGTTGTCTTCGACGAGCAGCAGCCGCGTGCGCGATGGCTTTGCGGATGGCCCTCGAGACCGGGCCGTCAGTTCTTGGTTGATCCCGCGCTCCGCCCGCCCGGGCGCAACCCGGGCTGCGGCGGTCCGTCGACGCTTGAGCGGCCGATCTGTGCGGGTAAGATCAACGGGGCCCTGGGAGGACACGCTATCCGACCACCGTTCCGGGCCCCAGGCGCTGGGCGAACGCCAGCGCCGCCTGGGCGGCGGTGATGAGCTCGCCGGCGCCCCAGCCCGCCGCCAGTGCCGCGTAGCCGCAACGCGCGTCCAATCCGATGTCTCGGGCGCCTGTGACGAGATCGGCCGCCTGCGACCGAGCAGACGTTTCATCAGTCGCCACGAGCAGCACGGCGAGTTCCGTCTTGGAGAAGCGCGCGAGCGGCTGCCCCGCCATAACGGTCCGCGCCTGAGCGGCCAGAGGCGATATCGAGTCTGGGCCCGGTTGCGCGCAGGTAACCAGGAGCATGCCCAGGTTTCGGCTCGGCTCCGTCCCCGCCGACGCGATCGCCACGTCCAGAAGAGGCCTGAGCATCGCCCGACTGTACGCCGACGTCTCGCCGTCGATCAGGGCCCGCTGCTCCGCGGATTGCTCGCCGTCGGACAGCTGCTGGCGTGCACGTCCTACCCGCTCTTCCATGACGCGACGCTCGCGGGTTACCGCCAGGGCCGCCGTGAGCCGATCGGCAACGAGTCGAATGACCGCGAAGTCCTGCTCTCCGATGGGGTCGGCAACAGACGACGCCACATTCAGGAGTCCCATCAACTCGCCGGCGACCACGAGCGGTACAGACAGTTCGTTGCTGGTGGCCGCACGATCGTTTCCTTCGCCCATATCCGGGCTGAAACTCGGGACAAACACGGGCTGCCGGGCGCGGAATACCCGATCGACGCCTGCATCCAGGCGGCTCAAGCTAGGCAGCGGGCGCCTGTACCCGCGCTGGCCGGCCGGATACAACTTGTCGCCATCCACCAGATAGATCGCGATCTGGGGCAGGCCGAAGCGATCGACGATCAGTTCCACCACACGCTCGACGGTGGCGGGCGTGGGCCCGTCGTCAACGAGGATTCGCCCGATCTCCTCGAGCCCGGCCATCTGGCTGCGCGACCGCTCAAGGGTGGACACCAGGGCGACGTGGGAGATCGAGTAGCGAAGTGTCCGGTCGAGCAGGGCGGCGTCGGTCTTGCCCTTCGTGAGGAAGTCGGTGGCACCCGCTTGCATTGCCGCGAGGTCTGTAGCCCTGTCGCGGATCCCCGTCAGCATGATCAAGGCCGCGAGGCTTCCAGCCTGACGCGCCTCGCGAACGAGGTCGACCCCCGTCAGCCCACCGAGTTGATGGTCGATCAGATAAGCGGCGTGCTCCCCGCGGGCGATCGACGCTAGGCCCTCGAGGAAGGTCGGAACCCAGTCGAGAGCGTATCGAATGTCCTCTACACGTGCGAGCAGGGATCGTGTCAGCGACGCCTCGTCCTTGTCATCATCGATCAACATCACGCGGATCACATCGCTCGCGCCCACCACCGGGATCGGGCTTCCGAGCGGACCGGCACTTACGAAGGGAAGGTTCACGGCTTGGCCTCGAGTCCCAGGGATACGGTGTCGAGCCAGTAGCGGCAAAGCATCTCGAAGAAGGCCGCAAAGCCCGCAGAAGCCGTCGGCTTGACTGTGTAGGAGTTCGCGCCGGCGTCGTAGCAGGCGGCGATGTCTTCAGCCGAGGTGGACGAGGTCAGGATCAGAACGGGAATGCGCCGAAGAGAAGCATCCGTCTTGATCGTCCGAAGGGTTTCCAGACCACCCATCCCGGGCATGTGCAGGTCGAGCAGGACTATCGCAGGTTGGGGGGCGCCGGCACGATCGGCATGCCGACCCGTGCGGCGCAGATACTCCAACGCCTCCCGACCGTCGCCGACGAACACCAGCGGATTGACGACGCCACTGTCGCGGTGCGCCATCTCGGCGAGCAGGCGATCGTCTTGATCGTCCTCCGCGTAGAGGATCGTTGGTGTGGTGGGCCCGCTCATCGCGCCGCAGCCAAGGCACCTACGGCGGCTTCTGTCCGGGGCAATGTGATCAGGAACGTTGCGCCGGCGCCTGGATGGGACGTGGCTGTGATCGTCCCTCCGCACAGGACCACGATCTTGCGGCAGATTGCCAGGCCCATCCCGGTGCCTTCGAACTCCTGGCGGCTGTTCAGGCGCTGGAACGGCGCGAATATCTTCTCCGTATACTCCTCGTCGAAGCCGATGCCGTTGTCGCGCACCCGGATCTCCCAGACGGGGGCGTTGCCCTGAGGGCGCGCCGCGCTCCGTGCCACCGCTTCGATCTGGACTTTGGGGGCGACGCCTTCGGGATGGAACTTGAGGGCGTTCGCGATCAGGTTCTGGAAGAGCTGACGCATCTGCAACGGACTGGCAAGGATAGTGGGGAGTGGGCCCGCGTCAACGTGTCCCTTGGTGGTCCGGATGCGCTCGTCGAGGTCCTGCAGGACCTCCGCCACGACCAGACCGAGGTCCACTGGCTGAGGCGTCTCGGGTCGCATAGTTACCTGGGAGTAGGTAAGCAAGTCGTTGATAAGGGTCTGCATCCTGGCGGCCGCATCCTTCATGCGCCGCAGGTACTCCGCGGTCTCTTCATCCAGCGCGTTCGATAGGCGCTCTTCAAGCCGATCCCCGAATGCCTGGATCTTCCGCAACGGCTCCTGCAAGTCGTGCGACGCGATTGTGGCGAAGTCCTGCAACTCGCGATTGCTACGCCCTAACTCCTCGTCCGCCAGGCGCATTTGAGCTGCCAGCGCCCGAGCGGTGCCCACGTCGCGGAAAACCATGACCGCGCCGGTCGCCTGCCCGTTCCGGTTGTGTATGGGAGAGACCGCGTCGTCGATCGGAACCGCGCCGCCATCACGGCGGATGAGGACACTGTCCGGTGCCAGATGAGTTGTTCGGTTCTCTCGGGTCGCAATCTCCATGGGATCCACGACGGGCTGGTGGCTCGTAGCGTCAACCATCCGGAGCACGTCCGCCATCGGCCGACCTGCCGCCTCCGGCCACACCCAGCCAGTCAGGCCCTCCGCGACGAGGTTGAGGTAGGTGATGTTGCCGGAGACATCCGTGCAGATCACGCCGTCACCGATGCTGTTCAGAGTGACCTGGGCGCGTTCCTTTTCCGCGAACAGCGTCTCCTCCATAATCTTCCGCTCCATGGCATACCGCAGAGCACGGTGCAACCCACGCGACTCGATCTGGCCTTTGATCAGGTAGTCCTGAGCGCCCGCATGTAACGCCACGGCGGCCGTGTCCTCATCGTCCAAACCCGTCAGCACGACCAGAGGGATGTTGGGCGCGGCAGCGTGCGCCCGTCGGACAGCCTCCAAGCCCTCGGCGTCGCGCAAACCCAGATCGAGCAGGATGAGATCGAGCGCGTGATTGGCCAGGTGCTTCTCGGCGGCACGCATGTCCTCGACATGCGTGAGTTCGGTCTTGTACGAGGTCTGCTCGTTCAACATCTCCCGAACCAGGCGGGCGTCCCCGGGGTTGTCTTCGATCAGCAGCAGTCGAGTGGCGGCCGTCGTGTTCATCCTCGTGGCCTGTGGGGCAGGCTGACCTTGGTGAGCCAGAAATCAGTGGTGCTCGCCACCAGCTTCTCGAACGAGGTCAACTGCACGGGCTTGCAGAGGTAGGCATTTGCCTGGAGGTCATAGCTCTTGACGATATCCGCTTCCGCGTCTGATGTGGTGAGGATGACCACCGGAATTGATTTCAAGCCCTCATCCTGCTTGATGTGGGCAAGAACTTCGCGGCCGTCCATCCTGGGGAGATTGAGATCCAGCAAGATGAAATCTGGGCGCGGCGCAGCCACATGCTCGCCCTCCTGCCGCAGGAAGGCCATGGCCTCCACGCCATCGGAGACGACGTGCAACTGAATAGGTGAAGGAGAATCTCGCAGAGCTTCCCGCGTCAATCGAACGTCGCCGGGGCTGTCTTCAACCAGTAGAACTTCCGTGGGCCGACTTCCTGTACTTGCTGGCGTCACAGCAACGCTCCGCTTCCGACCAGGGTGAAATGAAACGTGGAGCCGCGTCCTGGTCGTGACTCGACCGAGATGGTCCCGCCATGCCGTTCGACGATCTTCTTGCAGATGGCCAATCCAATCCCGGTTCCGGAGAACTCATCGCGTTTGTGCAATCTCTGGAACATGCCGAAGATCTTCTCGAAGTACTGCGGCTCAATTCCGATCCCGTTGTCCTTGACCGAATAGCGCCAGATCCCGCCGGAGTCTCTGGCCGCCGAGACGTGTACGCGGGGCACCCCGGCGCGTCGGTACTTGATGGCATTGCCGACGAGGTTCTGAAAGAGCTGGACCATCTGAGGCTCGTCCGCCCGCACTTCGGGCAGAGGATCGTGCGTCACTTTCGCGCCACTCTCCTCGATCGAGCCGCGAAGATTGACCAGGGCCTGGCCGAACGCTTCCTCGCTGGATGTGGAAACCAGATCCATGCCTCTTGTTCCCACGCGCGAATAGGCAAGCAGATCTTCGATCAGCCGTTGCATCCGGCTGGCCCCGTCAACTGCAAACGCGATGAACTCGTCGGCATCTGCGTCCAATCGTCCCTTGTAGCGCCTCGATAGAAGCTGCGTATAGCTGGCCACCATCCGCAGGGGCTCCTGCAGATCGTGAGAGGCGATGTACGCAAACTGCCCCAACTCCTCGTTTGAACGTGCCAGTTCAGCCGCCTTCCGCGCCAGACTCGCCTCCGCAGTCTTGCGCGCGCCGATATCCCGGGCGATCGTCGACGCTCCAGTGAGCTTTCCGTCAGCATCCCTGATTGGCGAGACGGTCACCGACACGTCGATCAGACTGCCGTCCTTTCGAATGCGCACCGTCTCGAAATGCGCGATCTCTTCGCCTCGCTGAAGTTTGCGGAGAATCTCTTCGACTTCATGCGGGCGGTCGGGCGGCAAG
>Ga0265316_10005581_pt1 | contig 12195 bp, 9 predicted proteins | sample 4522metaG_FD_202092 | JGI IMG/M metagenome (GOLD analysis project Ga0265316, IMG submission 202092) | Rhizosphere microbial communities from Carex aquatilis grown in University of Washington, Seatle, WA, United States - 4-5-22 metaG | ecosystem: Host-associated > Plants > Roots > Rhizosphere >... | reverse complement strand
CACTAGGAGGCGCCGTCCGCCCGTCTTTGGCTGTTCGGGTTCAAAAAAAGAATCCACGCCGGAGAACGCCTTTTCCCGTAGCGCGTCCATACTGGGCTGATACGGGCTGGGTTGATTCGAACTGGGCTGACTCCGCCTGAGTAGATCTGTGGCCGGCGCATTCAGTCCCAGCACCGAGGGCCCGCTGATCGGCGGCGCCTGCTTGTTTGTGGGCATGGTTGCGTTTTCTGCGACTAAGGGCGGCTGCGCTTCGGGCGCGCTCGCCGTCTTCATCTTGGGCAGGCCCGGTACCGGCGCGCCCGCCGGCCGCCGGATTTCGTGCCGAGCTTCGAGCAAGGTGCCGCACATTCCGCAAAAGCGAAAATTGTCCGAGTTATCTTCACCGCACTTCGGGCAGATCACGAATGGTTCTCCGGATTTCTTTTGTTACAGTTTAACTCCTTCCGGGCGATGCATTGGGTCCGTCCATTCATATTAGAATGCATGCGCCCGGTTTCGCTCATGCCGAAAGCTTCCAAAAACCCGCCCGCCGCAAAGTGTTTCGAGGCCAAGCTCGAGCGCCTGCGCTCCACCCTCAACTGGATCGTCGTCCACATGCCGTTTGATGCCGCGGCACTCTGGGGAACGCGTGGCCAGATCAAAGTGAAAGGCGATATCAATGGATTTGCGTTCCGCACTTCGTTGTTTCCCACCAGAGAGGGGCGGCACTTTCTGTTGGTCAACAAGCGTATGCAGAAAGGAGCGCGAGCCGTCGAAGGCAGTGTCGCCCGATTTCAGATTGAATTCGACACCGAAGAACGAACCGTCACCATCCCCGGCGAGCTCAAGCGCATTCTCAGCGAAGATCTCTCGCTGCGCCGCTGGTATGACGGACTGAATCACTCCACACGCGCCGACATCGCCAAGTGGATCACTGAACCGAAGAGCGCTGAGTCCCGTGCGCGTCGCGCGGAACAAATTGCCGAACGCTTGCTCTCCGTCATGCAGGCGGAGCGGGAGCTGCCTCCGATTCTGCAGGTCGCTTTCGCGCGCCATCCGCGAGCCCGCGAGGGTTGGGATGGCATGTCCGCTTCCCGCCGGCGTGGGCACCTGTTTGGTATCTTCTACTACAGAACTCCCGACGCCCAAGCCCGCCGCATCGACAAGATGCTCGAGGACGCGACCGCGCTCGCCGAGAAAAGAAGCAGCGAGAAAACGTAAGCGATAATTCGAAGCACGTTTCAGGGATGAGAATTGGCCTGACTTTCGCCTTAGTTCAAGCCGCCAGCATCACTTTTCTTCCGCTTTGCTGCAAACCTTTTGCTTTATCACAATCCTTGTTGACACTCGGCACTCCGACAGCGTAATTATGGTCAACTCTGTAATGGTGGTGTTCTCTTGCGTTGTGGCAACCGGGTGATTGCGCTGGCCCTTCCTAACCGGACGAAGCGAAATCCGGTTGCTCGTAGCAAGAGAACACCGATGGCCCTTTCGTGTCTTAACTCCGGCTGAGGCCGGAGCGCGACTGCCCGCACTACCGGGCAAATCGACCGTCCCAGGTCTCGCCGATTTGGACTAAAAGAGCGATTACCAACACGTTGTTTCCAGGAGGCTTTATGAAGTTTTTCAGCAAGTCATTGTGGACCGGCAGCAAACCGGTTCTGATGTTCGTCCTGCTCGCCCTGCTGGCAGGTTCCGGATTTTCTCAATCGAAGGGCGCAGCGGCCGCCAAGCCACAGAATCTGGGTCCCGAGGATTCGTCCAAGCTCATCACCGTGACCGTGTGGCTCAACCAGCACGAGAAGGCCGCGCTCGATGAATTGGTCCGCCAGATGTATCAGCCGGGTTCTCCTAATTATCATCGCTGGCTCACGCGCGAGCAGTATCGCTCCCGGTTTGCGCCGACCGCAGAGGACGCGGCCCAGGTTCGGGACTACCTGACCGCGCACAACTTCACGGTAACCTCCGTGGACAAATATAACCACTACCTGGTTGCCCAGGGCCGTGTCAACGACGCCCAGAACGCCTTCAACGTGCAATTGAACCGGGTCAGCTTGAAGGGCCAGATCCATCGCGTAACCAGCGCTTCCGCCTCGATCCATGGCCCTGTCGGCGAACTGGTCCGCACGGTCCAAGGTCTGAGCGATTTCGCCCCCAGGCCGACGCTGGCACGACCGCTCAATCCTGATACCGGCAAGCCCTTTGCGCCCCAAGCGCTTTCGTCGGCCGATCTGGCCGCCAGTACCGCTTCGTCGAGCCGCTGCCTGACCGGCACTCAAAAAGTGTCCTTTACCACTTCAGGTGGTGGACCCTCCGCAACCTATCAGGGCAATCGCTATGCCACCGACGCGACCAATACCTGCCCCGGTTATAACCCTTCCCAGATTCAGACCGCCTACGGACTGAATTCTCTTTACCACAAGGGCTGGGACGGCACTGGGCAGACGATCGTTATCGTCGACGCATACGGTTCCCCAACCATCCAACAGGATGCCAACACATTTTCGTCCACCTACGGGTTGCCGGCTTTAACCTCGTCCAATTTCCAGATCTACTACCCGGGTGGACCGATCACCAACTGTTGCAACGGCTGGGACGGTGAAACCACCCTCGATGTCGAATGGGCTCACGCCGTGGCTCCTGGCGCCAACATTGCCCTGGTGCTGGCGCCCGACGCCAATTCGCTTGACATCGCGGAGCTCTGGGCGATCGAGAATCCCGAGGTTGTTTCGAACTATGCCAATTTCGACTTGGGATACGTAATCTCGAACAGCTGGGCGGGATTCGAGATCCTCGACGTGCTCTATGGCGGTCAATCGACGCTCTACACTGAATTGGCGATGACCGAACTGGGTGCGGCGCTGGGCATCTCCACCAACTTCGCTTCGGGCGACTGGGGAGACAATGTGCAGACGATCTACGACGATTACGGGATCACCGTTCCTCCGAGCGTTTGCATGCCGGCTTCGTCTCCGTACGCCACCGGAGTGGGGGGAACCAGCCTGTTCCTGAATAGCAATGACCATATTCAGTTCCAGACCGGCTGGGGAAATAACGAAACGCGTCTCACCTACCCGGACCCCAACCCTCCCTACGATCCTCCCCTCCATCTCGGTTTCATCTACGGAGCAGGAGGCGGGACGAGCGCCATCTGGGCTGAGCCGTCTTTCCAAAGCAGCCTTGGGAACACGTACCGCCAAGTCCCGGATCTTTCCTACATTGCCGACCCATACACCGGCGTGAACGTGATCATGACGGTCAACGGCTCGCCCGCCCTCGAGGTCATTGGCGGCACCAGCCTGGCTACGCCGGCGTTCTCAGGCTTGTGGGCCATCGCGAATCAGGCGGCCGGCTCGAAAGCGCCTCTTGGCCAGGCAGCGGCGTTGCTTTATTCCTTGCCAGCCGGCGCAATCACTGATGTCAAGGCCGTCAATAACGGGTGGGATGTCAGGGGAAAGATCACCAATCCTCCCGCGCCCGCGCTGCTTGAAACCGCGCCTGACCTAGCACAGCCGCTCGAGAACACGACGTCGTTCCTGAGCGCGTTGTACCACGGCAGCTCGACCCGCTGGTATGACCTGACCTTCGGGACCGATTCGTCACTGGTCACAGCTCCCGGATGGGATAATGTCACCGGCTTGGGCACACCCAATGGCCTGACCTTCGTTAAGGCCGTCGTAGCTGCCGCGCCGTAAACTTGTAAGCATTCGGGTGGTCAAAACCCAGCAGGCCGGCGCCATGCCGGCCTGTTTTTTTGACCTCACCAACCACGCTGTCTGGTGATGCCGCCGAAACTGCTCGCCGCCGATCCGCATAATCCGTATAATTCAATCGTTTTAATAAGCGGCTCTTTTTGACCCATGGAGGCGTTCGCGTGAAAATTCCAGTTGGCGTTCTTGCCGTCGTCGCGGTTCTCAGTTTTTTCGCTGCCGCCCAAACCATTACTGTGGACGTCTCGCACTCCACCAACCACTTCGTCCCCAGTGAAGCTTTAGGCGCCGGCGTCGACCGCATTTCCGTCGAGGCCATCGACAAGGATCTGCTTCCAGAGTCGCTGCAGGTGACGCAGACCTCAGGCTGGCAGCCGGTCTCGTACCGCCAGAATACCGATTTAGCAATCGAAGCCTGGCACTGGAATCCGCAGGGAACCTGGAGCGACAAAAGCGATCCCACCGGCAAAGGCTATTTCACCGGCGCTTCCGTTCCCACCGAAAGCTTGCGTTATTCCTACGGATATCCGCTTCCACGGCGCGGTTTCACCCGCAACGACGGCACGGAAACCGGCTTCTCCCGCCTCACCGATGGCGACCTCAACACCTTCTGGAAGAGCAATCCCTATCTCACCCAACATTTCACCGGTGAAAGCGACGCTCTTCATCCGCAGTGGATCGTCCTCGATTTAACCCAGCCCCAGCCCGTGAACAGCATTCGCATCGCCTGGGCCGATCCCTACGCCACTCACTATGTCATCCAGTATTGGACTGGCGACGATGCCATCCGAGCGCCCACTCGCGGCGTTTGGCAAGCCTTTCCGCAGGGTACGGTCATCGGCGGCAAGGGCGGCACCGAAACCATCCGCTTCGCTGCGGCCCCGGTCGCCGCGCGTTTCATTCGCATCTGGATGACCGAGTCCTCGAACACTTGCGACGCCGATGGCCCCGCCGATCCCCGCAACTGCGTCGGCTACGCCGTTCGCGAACTCTACCTTGGAACCGTCACGAGCGACGGCGCTTTCCACGATTTACTGCGCCACACTCCCGACCAGGAGCAGACGACGACCTACTGCTCTTCCATCGATCCCTGGCATACCGCGGCCGATCTCGGATCCACGCGCTCGGCCCAGGTGGGCTTTGACCTTTTCTTCACCAGCGGTGTCACTCGCGGACTGCCGGCCATGATTCCGGTCGCGCTGCTCTACGAGACTCCCGACAACGCCGTTGCCGAGATCGCCTACATCGAGAACCGCCACTATCCGCTCGCCTACGTCGAGATGGGCGAGGAGGCCGACGGCCAGTTCATGCTCCCGGAGGATTATGCGGCGCTCTATGTGCAGTGGGCGAGCGCGCTGCATCGTCTCGATCCGGCGCTCAAACTCGGTGGCCCTTCCTTCACCGGGGAAAACAAGGACATCGAAGTCTGGCCCGACGCCAACGGCCGAGTTTCCTGGACCGGGCGCTTCATCGACTATCTCAAGCAGCACGGCCGCATCAAGGATCTTGCCTTTTTCTCCTTCGAGCATTATCCCTACGATGCTTGCAAGACGCCGTGGAGCGTTCTTTATGACGAGCCTGAACTCATCCGCCACATCATTCAGGTGTGGCATGAAGATGGCGTCCCGGCCGACGTGCCGCTGTTTGTGACCGAGGGAAATCTCTCCCCCGGTTCCAGCGAAACTTACGAGGACATTTTCGCAGGCATCTGGCTGGCCGATTATGTCGGATCGTTGCTCGACGCGGGTGGCAAGGCCGTTTATTTCTTCCACTACCTGCCCTTGCCGATGGAGCCCGGCTGCAACCACTCCGCGGGTACGTATGGCATGTTCACAATTGACTCTTCATACAAGATTCAGCAGCCGCTGGCGCAGTTTTTTGTCGCCCAACTCATTAACCTGGAGTGGGCGCAGCCGGGCGGCGGAGAGCACCAGGTCTATTCCGCGAAGTCCGATATTGGCGACGGCGCGGGCCACGACCTCGTTACCGCGTACGCTCTGAAGCGTCCGGATGGGCAGTGGTCGCTGCTCGTGGTCAATCGCGACCAGGAGAATGCTCACCGCGTGCGCATCGCGCTTCATGGGGCCGCCGATTCGACGGAGAGTTTTGCGGGCCCGGTCGAGATCGCGACCTTCGGCAGCGCGCAGTACAAGTGGAACCCGGCGAGCGCTCTTTCTGGGGCGCATGAGGAGACGGCTGGCGCCACGGCCGTCGCCTACCCGAAAGGCAAGGCCGATCCCGACGGGCCCATCGCGCGCTCAAAAGAGAACGTCACTAAAGACACGCTCTACGATCTGCCAGCGGCATCAGTCATGGTGATACGAGGGAAGGTTGCACCCCGCTAGAAAGTTAGTTCTGTCGCTATTTACTAGTTAGTACTATCGCGGACGACACGAGATTCGTGTTACACTATGCCCGTGTCATCCACTCGCCGTTTACGCAACGTAACCGTAACCCTGGAAGAAGACGTGGCCCAATGGGCCCGGATTGAGGCGGCGCGCCATGATACCAGCGTGTCGCGGCTGCTGGGGGCGCTTCTGAAGGAGCGCATCTCCGCCCAGGGCGGTTCTGCAGCGGAGGCGGCGGAGCGCCTGGCGAGCTTCGGCCAGCGCCACAGGCTCTCTTTGCGTGGGCTCAAAATCAAGGATCTGATCAATGAAGGACGCGGGGAAGGACCCCGGTGAGCCGGTTTGTCCTCGACGCTTCCGTCGTCCTGACCTGGTGTTTTCCCGACGAGAATGCCGCCACGGCGCAGCATGTTGCCGGCATGTTCAAGCGAGGTGACACCGCCGTTGCGCCCTCATTCTGGCCGCACGAGGTCCTGAACGCCTTGCTGGTTGGAGAAAAACGCAAGCGCATTTCTAGAGCGCTGGTGCGCAGCTTCCTCGGTGATCTGGCCATGCTCCCCATCGTGCTGGAGCAGTTTCCCGCCGGAGTTGTTTTTAGCAGGATTGAGCGCCTCAGCCGCGAGCACAGCTTGACTCCATACGATGCGGCTTACCTCGATCTGGCTCTGGACAGTGGCTTGCCACTTGCCACCTTGGACGAGGATTTGGTCCGGGCATGCAGGACGGCGCGTGTACGGCTGGTGCAAGCGTGATATTTGGGGCGAACATGTCAACTCCCGCGCTGAGGTCGAACGGTTAGACGTTTTTAGGATGGGTCAGCGCCCCGGGGTATGTATCTGATTCCGCAACACGTATGACTCACGTAACCCCGCACCGCGGCTTCGTCTGCTATACTGACGTTAACGCTTTTGCTACGGTTTGCTCGTCATGCGGGGATCCTGTTGGATCCGTTACACTTCCGCCATTTCCTGCCCGCCGTTTGGTTCCAGCGCCAATTTCAACACAGAGCGGCATGCGAACTCTCGACACGAGTCTGAGAACACGAGTTTGAGAAATTTACGTTAAGCCCCTCCAGAAAGAAAACAATCGAATGACCACATTTACGGAACTGCCCCTGTCTGCTGCCTTGCAGCAGAAATTGGCGGCAGCTCAATTCATTACCCTTACACCCATCCAGGCGAAAGCCATTACTCCTGCCCTTGAAGGCAAGGACGTGATTGGCACCGCCCAAACCGGCACCGGCAAGACTCTCGCGTTCCTGATTCCGATTATCGAGATGCTGCGTGCCACACCATGCAAGAACGTCAGCGCCCTGGTCCTGTTGCCCACGCGTGAACTCGCCATGCAGGTTCACGAGCAGTACGAACAACTGCGCGGCAAGGACTTGCCGAGGGCGGCGCTGGTAATCGGCGGCGTAGCCGAGAAGGCGCAGATCCACAGTCTGCGCTCGGGCTGCGAATTCGTCATTGCTACTCCGGGACGCTTGCAGGATTTCATCACCCGCAAGTTTGCGGACCTGCGCCAAGTGAAGATACTGGTGCTCGACGAAGCCGACCGTATGTTGGATATGGGTTTTCTTCCGTCCATCCGGCGCATTCTGCAGGTTCTGCCGCAGCGCCGCCAGACGCTCTGTTACTCAGCCACCCTGGAGCAGTCCGTGGCCGCGCTGGTGAACGATTACATGCGCGAGCCGGTGCGCGTAGCGCTGGGCTCCGTTTTGAAACCCGCGGAGAGCGTGTCGCTCGAAGCCTACGAGGTACGCCCGTCCGAAAAGTTGGATGTGCTGCGGCAGTTGCTGTACGAGGAAAAGGGGCAGACCTTGATTTTCACGCGCACCAAGCGCGGCACGCAAAGGCTGGCCAAGGAACTTGAGCGCGATGGCTTCTCGGCCGCCCAGATTCACGGCGATCGCACGCAGTCCCAGCGCAACGCCGCCTTGAGCGGATTCCAGGAAGGGCGCTACCAGGTGCTGGTTGCGACCGATGTGGCATCCCGCGGCTTGCACTGCGATGACGTAGCGCACGTGATCAATTACGACATTCCGAAGATGGCGGAAGACTTCATCCACCGCGTCGGACGTACGGGACGGGCCGGCTCTCTCGGTCGAGCGTCCACGCTGGTTACCGGCGCCGAGGTTCTGGAACTCCGCAATATCGAGCGCACCTTGAAACTGCGCATCGAACGTAAGCAGTTGGACGGGTCGACTTATGATCGGCCAAAGCGGTTTGTGGAAAACACCTTGGCATCTCGCACCCTGACTGCTTTACCGGGTGAGGTGTTTGTCTAGAGGATTCTGTTTGGTGGAGCGACGGGCGTCCTCGCCCGTCCCGCCGGGCACGCCCGGCTCTCCATTGATCGGATTTTTTGTTTGGGATAGAACCGGAATCGCCGGGGCCTTGCACTCCGGCGAATCTCCCAAGCCGGTTAGTGATCGGCTTGCTTGCCATCCGGTATGAGCAGTTCGGCAGCATCGGTTTCGTCGTCGCTGCCAATGCCGAATAGCGCGGCCTGCTCCGCGGCGTGCTCGCGCATCTGACGCAACTCCTCAGCTTCGTCCACCACAACGCCTTCCGGTTGATCCTGCTTGCGCTGCGTTTTGCGCTCGTTCTTGTCCCGCTGTTTTTGTTGGCGCGCCTGTTCTTTCTGACGTTTGGAAAAAGTTGATCGGCCTCGTGGCATTCAGAATCCCCCGTATTTATATTTTCATTATGATGGCCGGCTACATGCAGTTTCTGCAGGATTGGCCCAGCTCTTGTTCCTGGAGTAGACCACTGGAATAAACCAGAAGATTGCTGCACTTCTCGTTTGTTTCGAGTCTTAATCATAGTATAACCTCGAACCGGGCCCTGACGCACACGGCATGGCCAGCCCTCCGTTTGGCGCGGAAACAATGCGCCTGAATGGACCCGCGCGCGGATCAATGCTCTCCCAAAGCTGGCAATCGGAATTGGCCACTGGCAACTTTGCACTGAGCTGTGTTATTCTCGAAATCGTTACGAAAACGAGAAGAGACAGGAGTGCAACAGGTTAGTGTTAGCCAGAGAGCAAAAGCAATCCGTCGTTGACGCCTATCGCACGCACGCGACCGATACCGGCAGTCCCGAAGTTCAAATCGCGCTGTTGAGCGAGCGCATTGGTCAGTTGACGGAACACTTCAAAACGCACCAGAAAGACCACGGCTCGCGCCGCGGACTTCTCATGATGGTGAGCAGGCGTCGTGGTTTGCTCGACTACCTGAAGAAGTACGACTCGGAACGGTACAAAACCGTTATTACCAAGATCGGCATCCGCAAATAACAGCGCGATCGGCTCCGTGTGGAGCCGGTTCCAAACTCCGAGAGCCTTAGCAATGTGCGTTCCCAACCGCGGCCTGGCATGCGCCTATCCAAGCGGACTCCGTACCCCCGCGCATGCCCTTCTGCCCCACATAAAGGATGATCTATGAAGCCTGAAGCTACCAAAGTTTCCGTCGAACTCACCGGCGGGAAGCAACTCTCTATTGAAACCGGAAAACTTGCCAAACAGGCCCACGGCGCGGCCGTGGTGCGCTTCGGCGACAACGTGGTCCTCGCCACTGCCACCGCTAATCCCGAACCCCGCGAGGGCATCGATTTCTTTCCGCTTACCGTCGACTACCGCGAGTACACCTATGCCGGCGGACGCATCCCCGGCGGCTTTATCAAGCGCGAAGGGCGCATGAGCGAGCGCGAGGTTCTCACCAGCCGACAGATTGATCGGCCCGTCCGTCCGATGTTCGCGGAAGGTTTCAAGTGCGAGACCCAGGTCATCGCCTTCGTTCTGTCCGCCGATACGGAAAACGATCCCGATGTTTTCGGCATTAACGCCGCTTCCGCCGCCTTGACTCTCTCCGACATTCCGTTTCTAGGCCCCATCGCCGCCGTCCGCGTCGGCCTGGTAGATGGCCACTTCGTCGTCAACCCCACCTACACCGAAATGCGTGACGGCCTGCTCAACATCATGGTCGTGGGCACCGCCGATGCGATCGTCATGATCGAGTCCGGCGCGAAAGAAGTGAAGGAAGAGACGGTGGTGGACGCGATCGAATTCGCGCACGCCGAAATCAAGAAGATCTGCGCCGCCATCGAGGAATTGCGCGGCAAGGTCGGCAAGCCCAAGCGCCAGGTGACCCCGCCGGAATTCGACGAGACTTATTTCAAGGGCTTGGAATCGCAGATTGGCCTTCGACTGGCCGATGCTCTCGACACTGAGAAGCATCCGAAATCCGAGAGTTACGAATTGGTCCGAGTGCTGGAGAAAGAACTGCTCGCCGCTCTGCCCGAGGACGACGAAGCCGGCAAGGCAAAGGTCAAGAAGTATTACGAAATCCTGCGCGAGCGGATTTTCCGCAATCAGGTGATCGACCACAAGCACCGTCCCGACGGACGCGCGTTTGACCAGATCCGCGAGATCTGGATTGAAGCCGGTGTTCTGCCGCGCGCGCACGGCAGCGCAGTTTTCACCCGCGGTGAAACCCAGGCGTTAGTCACCACCACGCTCGGCACCAGCGACGACATGCAGCGACTGGAGGGTTTCGAAGGCGAAGCCAAGAAGCGCTTCATGTTGCACTACAACTTTCCGCCATTCTCGGTCGGAGAAGTCGGCTTCATGCGTGGCGCCGGCCGCCGCGAAATCGGCCATGGAGCGCTCGCCGAGCGCGCTATTTCGGCGGTGCTTCCGACCGAGGATAACTGGCCTTACGCCATGCGCGTCGTCTCCGACATTCTGGAATCAAACGGATCGTCGTCGATGGCCACGATTTGCGGCGCCTCGCTTTCGCTCATGGATGCGGGCGTGCCGTTAAAGGCCCCCGTCGCCGGTGTCGCCATGGGATTGGTGAAGGAAGGCGAGCAGTATGCCATCCTGACCGACATTGCGGGTGCGGAAGATCATTACGGCGACATGGATTTTAAAGTCGCCGGAACCAAGGACGGCATCACCGCGCTTCAGATGGATATCAAAGTCGCGGGCATCACCTCGCAGATTATGCGCGAGGCACTGGCGCAAGCGCAGCGCGGGCGCTTATTCATCCTCGGAAAGATGGACGAGGTTCTCACCGCCGGCCGCGTGAAGGTTTCGGCTTACGCGCCTCGTATCTACACCCTGCAGATTCCGGTCGACAAGATTCGCGACGTGATTGGGCCCGGTGGCAAAATGATTCGCAGCATCATCGAGCAGACCGGCGTCAAGATCGACGTGGAAGATTCCGGCAAGGTCAACGTTGCCTCGAACGACGAAGTCTCGGCCAACAAAGCTCTGCAGATCATCAAGGATCTGACGGCGTCAGCCGAGGTAGGGAAGACGTATCTTGGGAAGGTCAGCCGCCTGGCGGATTTCGGCGCATTCGTCGAGATTCTACCCGGCTTGGACGGCCTGCTGCACATCAGCGAAGTCGCCGAACACAGAATCAAGGACGTTCGCGATGAACTGAAGGAAGGCGACCAGGTGCTGGTAAAAGTGCTGGCCGTCGAAGGCAACCGCATCAAGCTGTCGCGCAAAGCCATTCTAAAAGAGCAGCGCGCGAAGATGGGCGGCGCGCCTCTGCCACCGGAAGGTGACGAAGGAGTGGACGCGGCGCCACCGGCAGTCTCGCAAAGCGTTCCGCAGGGGACGCCCACGGCAGTGATCGAAGGCGGCGCGGATTTCGATGCCGACGATGAGCCGAACTTCAACCGTGTGGATGGAGTAGTGGCATCGGTAGAGGCCGGCGCAGCGCGGCCGGAGGGTACGCGTGACACACGTCCCAGCGGCGGAGGCGATCGCGATCGTAATCGCCGGCGGCGAGGTCGCGGAGGTCCCGGTCGCGGTCCAGGCGGCGGTTCGGGAGGTCACGGTGGCGGCCACTCCGGCGGCGGTGGCGGACGCGGAAGACGATAAGTACCCAATAGCCAGTTGTCAATAACGCAAAGGGCCGCAGCGATGCGGCCCTTTTCTATTTCTTCTACAGTGCGCGGGGGAACGGACGAAACTACAGCCGCTGCATGAACGCCCCGAAAATTCGCAACCTAAATATAGTCTGTCATCCTTCTATGAAAACAGGCGCACCTGTCCACAGGTATTTTTTGCGGCGTTGCGGACAGGCTTCTATTCGTGCTCGAGGCACATAAGGTATGTCCGGACTCCGCCGCTCCCTCTGAGCG
>Ga0265316_10005579_pt1 | contig 12196 bp, 13 predicted proteins | sample 4522metaG_FD_202092 | JGI IMG/M metagenome (GOLD analysis project Ga0265316, IMG submission 202092) | Rhizosphere microbial communities from Carex aquatilis grown in University of Washington, Seatle, WA, United States - 4-5-22 metaG | ecosystem: Host-associated > Plants > Roots > Rhizosphere >... | reverse complement strand
TCTGGATCTGGTCTACGTGCATTTTCTGGTTAGCCACGGCCTCGGCGGCAACATCGATCAGATCCCTTTGCGCGCGCGCTTGAAAATAGGCCTTGCGCACGTTGGAGACAATCTGCACTTGGACGGCGTGCTCGCTGTGCGTGGCCGCGGCCTCGCTCGCTTGCGCCGAGCTCCATCGATCCGAAGTCTGGCCGAAATCATAGATGAGTTGCGAGGCCGTGCCGCCAAAGGTGAAGAAATCGGAGGTTCTTGTCCAAGACGTAGTAGGTGGCGTGGCGCCAGTTGTTGTCGCGGTGGCGGCAGGCGCGAACACGCCAGGCTTGCCCGTGGGGTTGTAGGTCAAGCGCTGGTACTGCCCAGTCCCAACGATCTGAGGCAAGTACTGCGATCGATTCTCGACGACATGCGCTGACGCGACATCTACCGCAGCATGGGCCTGGGCTTCGGACGGATGGGAGCGCAAGGCCAGGTCGATGGCAGCGTCGAGCGTGATGGTCTGCCTGGTGATCGCGGCATTCGCATCGCTGCGGAAACCGCAGACAACGAGAAGGTTGAATGCGGAAAGCGCACACGTCGAAAGGAGTCCTTGCCTCTTCATGGTGTCGAACCATACAACGACGGCGGAAACAGCGAGGAAATTGCGGCCAGCGCCTCCGGACAGTGGAAAGAAAGGCAGTGCATGCTTTGCGGGTGTGCAGGAACGGTGCCCGACAAAGAAGGTGCGATAAGAGGCAAGCAAAGCTCGCTTGAAGGCATGCTTCCTGCTTGATGATGTTCGCCCAGCCCGTCACCAACCGGCGGCCTACAGGAGATCCGAGTGAAACAAGAGCGCACCAAGAAGGCCCTGGCAATGCAACGTGTTTCCTGGACCCTGCTCGCGATGGGTATCCTTTCCGCCTGCGCGACGCTTGACGAAGCCCAGCCGCAAGTCAACGCCGCCCCGGCAGCCGACCCCGCCAAGCCTGGGTCGGTATCGGTGTTTGGGATTTTTCGCAACGGGCGCATGAGCCCGGAGGCCTGGGAGGATTGGGGGAAGGCGCTCTCCATGCCTCTTAGCGAGGGCATTTGCCCGGCCGCCTACGACGTTGTGTTCACGAGCGCAAATCCGGAACTCGCTGCCGCGATCGACGACTACACGAAAGAGAACGGCGTTTCCGACGAGCTGCTCGAAAAGTTCGCCCCTCTCGCCAAGGGCGACACCATTCTTCTGATCGCGATCGATGGGCAACTTCCCAAGCCGGCTGCCGCGAGCTCAACCAAGCCAGCCAAGCCAGCGCAAGATCCATCGTCCTCTGGGCAAGGCAACTATGGCGGCTCTGGGGCTGGTCAAGGTAGCGGCCCCGGCGGCGGCCACGGCATGGGACGCAGCGGTGGAATGGGCCGTGGCGGTATGGGTGGCCGAAGAGGGCAGTCGGCTCCTGCCCCGAACGCCAAGCCCGACAAAGGATTCTGGGAACTGACCGCGTACTTCTATTCCGTGCGCCTTCACCAGTCGACAAGACAAGTGGCGCTGAAACAGCAAGGACAGGACATCGAAGGCGATCTCAAGCTCTTCGCGGCCAAGCTAGGAACCGAAATTCCCGGCGTGCCCTGCCGTGGCTGGGACTCGACAGCGAAAATCGAAAGCGATGCCATCCGCAAGCTCGCGGAGTAGTGGTGCCGCCAGCGGCTCGACTTCGCAACCATCAGGGAGATCGATCGGCTCGTCCACGAGGAGCCTGCCCCCGCGAACGTGTCCTCGAATGGTCGGCGTCATAGGCTCAAGAGGGCCGCCGCCGTTTCGAAGCCCACGATGGCGGGATCGGCAGCGACCTTCGGCGATGGGCTTCGAAGGCGCTTGCGGGCAATCGACATCGAGCACGGCGGCTTGAGCTGTGAAGTGCACTACTCGGCCGCCGCCCAAGCGGCTCTCACGCTCCGCTCGTCGCCCAGCACGGACAACACCCAGTTCGCCCGACAGTGCTCCGCGATGCGCACCACTTCGTCGCGTCGCACGCCGAGGAGCCGCTCCGGATAACGAGCCGCCGCTTCCAGGGGCCAATCGAGGCGCCAGACCAGGAGCGCGCGAAGCGCCGCTTGCTCGCTGGTTTCCACGTTAAGATGGTAGCGCCTGCCCACGTCGAAACGCGCCTGCTCGACGCTCGCATCGTCGACGAAGTCATTGGCGCTGTGATCGACGAACCTGTGGACCTCGTGGAACGCCGCGCGCATGCGCACGGGGTCGACGTCCGCCGACAGATGCAGCAGCGTCGTTCCACCCCGGAGATGCTCGACCTTGCTGACCACGGAGTACGACGCCCCCACTTGTCTGTTCAACACGCCGAATAGGCGCGCGGCGAGCATGGAGCTGAACACGTCGTAGGCGGGGCAATTCTCGGCGCTCGGCGGGGGCAAGACGCAACTCAGCCCTACCTTGGCTTGGGACTGCGATGGAGCGTGCTCGACGATCAGATGGTTGCCGCGCAGGGCGGATTCCCTCAGCGCTTGTGGTGCGGGCACCGAAGCACGCACCGCATGTCCGTCATCCCAGTCCCCAAGCGCCTCTTCGGCCAGTCGCAAGGCGCCGCTCGGTTCGAAATCTCCGACGATCACAAGCTCGGCGTTCTCAGGCCGTTCGACGTTGGCGAGCCAATCGTGAACGTCCGTCGCGCTGACTTTCTTCATGTCGGCAACCGTGGTCCTGGATCCATACGTGTTTGCTCCAAACAGAGCTTCACGGCTCGCTCGCTCGAGACGCGCAGCGGGCAGTTGTTCTTCACGTTCGAATCGCTCAAGCTGATTCACAAAACTCTGCGGAGGCCAGCGCACTTCGAACCTCATGATGGAATCGCGCAATACTCTAAGTGTCGTTGAAAGATCCCTGCCGACGCCGCGAAGCTGGCGCATCGCACCGTCAGGTGTCAGCAACGAGCGACTCTGCAGTCCTTCCCATGACGGAGCCAAGTAACCCAGCCGAGACCAGAGCGTCGCCTCGGCGGCCCCGCTTGCGCCGTAGCTGCTGCCGCCGTGAAAGCCCAACAAGACGGTGTGGAAGGGTGCTCCCGCTCGTGGCACCACGACGACCTCAAGTCCATTCGCGAGCGTCTGCTTGCGGTAGCCAAAATCATTGCGCCTCATCCAGGTATTGAGCCCAGCGCGATTGGGCGCGGGCCACTGCTCGACATGATGTTGCTCGGCGGTGCTCACATCGAAGGCTGACTGCGCTTGTTGCAGTGCTGCCGCGGCGGACAGCGGGCGGACGAAGACCACATGCGCGCGCTCCGCGGTCAGATACTTGGCGGAGTAGTTGGCAAGCGAAGATTCGTCGACTGCCAACAGGTCTGCTCCGCGTTGTCGTTCCCGGGTCGCATCACCGAAGTACAGTGCCGCGCGCGCGAGACCGAGACCGCGCGCGACCAGACTCTCGTCATCATAGGTCACGCTGGAGGCGATTGTAAAACGCGTCGTCTCGAAGCCGATGTGGGTGAGCGCGCTTAACTGCTTGGTGGTATGCAGGATCGCGGCCTGGGCGGCCCCTTCTGGATCGCCGCCCTCCTTGAGCGAAACTTCGAGCGTGAGCAGGCTCGCCTGTATTCCGGGAATGTAGCGAGTGTCGATGCGGGAGATGTCCTGGTGGCGCGGATAGCCGCCGTCCTGGACCGCCCCCTTGACGAGCCGATCCACAAGAGGCCCCATCCCTTGGGGCTCGATGCCAATGCCGGGCAGCGACCAGCCGATCCAAACCACCGGGGCCGCGACGGCTGCGGAATACTCGCGAAGCTTGCCGGCAGGCCAGTCGAGCCCACCGTTGGTCTGGCTCCTTGGCGGCGCCGAGGCAAGGTGAACATCGCCGAAGACACGCTCGACCAATGCTCGCTGCGCGTTCGTCGGCAATGGGCTTTGCACAATCAGCGTTGCCGTATTGGGTGTGTAATGCTTGGCCGCGAACGCGCGCGCGTCCGCGACAGTCATGCGATCCAGCGTTTCGGGCTTGCCTCCGATCGGGTGAGCATAGGGATGTTCAGGCGGGAACGTAGCCTCCAACAACCAGCCGAGTGCCTGACTGGTCGTGCCGTTCTCCGAACGGGTCCTGGTCTCGTTCTTGACGATTTGTTTCTCGAGCGTGAAATCCGCATCGTCTACGTTCGCGAGTGGGTCCTTCAGAATGCCGGCGATTGCAGAAAGCAGATCCGGCAGGTTCTCTTCCGGGACGAACGTGAAATAGGTCGTCGAGTCCCAGGAGGTCATCCCGTTGTAGGCGCCAGCACCAAGCATTTCGAAGCGCCGCCAAAGCGGTGCGCCCCCGCTGGCGTGGGCATCGAACGCCAGGTGCTCCGTCAAGTGCGCGAGCCCGGATCGCTCGGCGCCATCGTCTGCCGATCCCGCGCCAATGACCAGAACTGCACCGGCCAACCCCGTGTCGGCCGTGTGTTCGAGGGTAATCCGCATGCCGGTGCCGCTTTGGTACTGGGAGAGCTCGTAGCTCACAACGGATAGGCTCGGGTTGCGCACGGGGAGCGGATGAAGACAGCCACCCGCAAACCACAAGGCTCCAATTCCAGCCAACACGACTGACGCTTTTTGCTTCCACCTTCTCCTAGACCACAGCAACATGACGCCGATTAATTCACCTACCGCGCGGGTCGTCAATGGCGAAGCGGCGGCGCAGCGGGCTCCGAATGACGGGCGGTTCAGACCAGGGCAGTCGATGCTCCAATGCGCGGTCTCGGCATCGAAGGGATCGCCATCCGCTTTCAGAGCACGCGATCACAGGGGCTCGACCTCCTGCCGGCGCGAGAGAAACCTCTGGCACATCTTTCGGGCGATGCACTCTTTGCGCAGCGAGCGCGCCAGATCCCCGGAGATGCCGTTCGCCTTGAAGGTGCGACTGGTCTTGAGCGAGCGCCTTCTGCTGGCTGGTTTTGGTCTCATCGTCGTCGCCACCGCGGTTGGGTGTGGCAAGAGCATTACCGTATCGACCGGCGGTAGCGGGGGCTCGATAGGTAGCGGAGGTATGCCGGGCAACGACGCTGGCGTCGGGGACGGTCCTGTCTCGGGGGGACAAGGTGGGGCCGCGGGCGGCACAACCGGCACCAGCGTGGACTGCTTCAGTGTGGCATGCATTGCCAACGTGCCCTCCTCGCCCATGTGCCTGTCCGGGCTGTGTGTGGTCAGCCTGGCAGCGGGCTCGGTCATCGGTTCGCTGGCGCTCGACGCCGCCAACGTCTATTGGGCGGAGGCCGGAAGCCCGTCGCCGTCGACGCCACCAACGTCTACTGGACCAGCGGCATCAGCGGCTCAATCAACGTGCGAGAAATCGCACCCAATTCCAATTGCCATTACAACTGAACATCTGTATAGTATTGCCCATGTTTACCGTCGAGGAATTGGGTCAGGAGATAGCGGAATTGGCGGTCCACTTGGATGCGGCCACGCACCGGTTGCTCGAATGTATTCGCCAATTCGATGCTGAGTGCGGATGGGAACCACAAGGGGCCGTGTCGTGTGCGCATTGGTTGTCTTGGCGAATTGGGATCGACCCGGCCACCGCGCGCGAGAAGGTGCGCGTGGCGCGCGCGCTTGGCAATCTACCCGCCATCGACGCCGCCTTGAAGTCGGGCAAGCTGTCGTACGCGAAAGTGCGTGCCCTCACGCGCGTTGCCACTCCCGAGACCGAGGCCAAGTTGCTCGACGCCGCCATGTACTCCACCGGCTCCCAACTCGAACGCCTGTGCCGCGGCTACCGCAGCGCCATGACAGCAGACAAAGCCCTCCCGCCACCCGAGCGCTCTGTACGCCGCCGCGACTTGGCTGGTGGCATGGTCAAACTCGAAATTGTTCTAACCCCCGACGAAGCCGATCTCGTGCTGGGCGCGCTCGACCGGGCGCGCGAAGTGACCCACGAGCAAGCCGAGGACGTTTCCGAGCATACGCGCGTCCCGGCAACCGACGACGCTTCCGCGGAAACACCCACCGATGCAACCCGGCCCTCCCGCGCCGACGCCATGATCGCCCTGGCTGAAAGTTACTTGGCCGGCAACGCAGGCACTGGCAACGGCGGCGAGCGCTTCCAGGTCATGGTTCACATCGATCAAGATCCGCTCGCGCCCGACGGCGTCCTCGCCGGAACCCTGGACGACGGCACCCGCGTTTCCGCGGAAGCGCTCCGGCGCGTGGCTTGCGACTGCGGCCTCGTGGCCGTGGGCCACGACAAGACCGGAAACACCATGTCCATTGGCAGGCGCTCCCGCTCCATTCCTCCGGCCATTCGCCGCGCCCTCCTCCTGCGCGACCGCGGTTGCGCCTTCCCCGGCTGCACCCACAATCGATTCCTGCACGGCCACCACATCCAGCACTGGCTGCACGGGGGCGAAACCAGCCTGAACAATATTTGTTTCGTGTGCTCGCACCACCACCACTTGGTCCACGAAGGTGGTTGGTCGGTCGAGCGAACGGCGGACGGGGATTTGTGCTTTCGCGCGCCCGACGGAGGCGCCTTGCCCGCGATACCCGAGCGAAAGGCCTGCGAAGATGCACTCGTGTTCTTGCATGAATGGGCCGAGGCCCGCGGGCTGGACATCGGGGCGGATACCAACATGCCGCTTTGGGATGGGACACGGCCAGACTACGACTGGGCAGTGGCGGCGTTGGTGTCAGAGGCGGCGGTGTGAAAGGGGGGGTCGGAGCCGCCCGTCGGGTAGCAGCTTGAACGTGGCATCCGTGAGTAGGAAGCAACTGTCGAAGTGGCGGTCGAACTTGCCACCGAGTCCCGTCCACAGCCGCGCGAGGTTCGTCCTATCCACCTTGACCACCCAGTTCTCGTACTCGAGTGCGGCGATGTCCTTGGCTTCGGGACCATCCAGGGGAAACTCGGATCTGGCGCTTACCCCCGAAGGCAGCATGACCAACACCTTCACCAGTGGTCCAGGCTGGTCGAATTCGATGCTCGCAACCACGCCACAGACCGCGCCACTCATCACCTGTAACACGAGGCAGCGGCCACTCGTACCGGATGACGGATCAAACAGAGCTTCGTTCCCCGCCCTTTGCCTGATACGTTCGACGACCATAACTGGAAAGAGGAAATACAAGTGCTGCCGAGAATCTGGGTCAGCGGAATCACATTTAGCGATGGCACGACTCTCGCTCTCGCCAAGGACGATATTGTCCTGATCGTCGGCCCGAATAACTCTGGCAAGAGCGCCGCCCTTCGGGGCATACATCAAAAAGTTGAAGATGATCATAAGCAGAGTCCGGTCGTCTCCTCACTGTCTCTTGAACGAATCGGGACGGGAAACGACGTTGTCGAATGGATCAAAGGCATTGCAGTCACTGACCCTGGGGTTTCTCCCGCCAACCCTCTGTACCGGATGATGGGGCGATCAGTTTGGCGAGGAAATGCGGTGGCATACTGGCCAACGAACGCGCTCCATGATCTTGCCGGTTTTTTTTGTCACATCCTGACCGCGGAGGAACGGCTGCGTGCTGCCAATCCAGCTACGGCGATAGCTCTGGTTCGCGAGCCGCCGGCGCATCCGATACACGCTCTACAACGGGATGACCGGCTTGAAAGATACGTGAGCGCACAATTCCGCAAGGCATTCGGCATGGATCTAATTGTTCATCGCAACGCCGGGAGCGAGGTGCCGTTATACACAGGTGATTTCCCCCAGATTTTCCCCAACCAGGACCGCCAAAGCCACGAATACATCAGACAGCTGGAGCAACTGCCGACATTGCAAAGCCAGGGAGATGGCATGAAGAGTTTCGCAGCTGTGCTGTTGGAAACCACGGTGGGAGCCGAGAGCGTATTGCTAATAGACGAACCGGAAGCCTTCTTGCACCCACCACAGGCGCGTTTGTTGGGACAAATCCTAGTTAGTCAGAGGACCCTTGAACGGCAACTATTTCTTGCCACACATAGTGGAGACTTCCTGCGCGGAGTTCTCGACATGGATTCTGACCACGTCAGGGTGGTTCGGATTCGGCGCGAAGGTGGAGTAAACCGGATCAAACAGCTTAACAATACCCAGATGAGGGCACTCTGGTCCGATCCATTGCTTAGGTATTCGAACATCCTCGATGGAATCTTCCACGAAGGAGTGGTCGTCACTGAAAGTGACGCCGACGCTCGCTTCTTTGCAGCCGTGGGCGACGCCTTGTTCGAGGAGACCTCGCCAGATGTGCAAAAACCAAACGTGATGTTTACACATGGCGGAGGAAAGGCGCGACTGCCCATGATCGTCTCATCACTTCATCAGCTGGACGTGCCTGTCCTGGCTGTCGCGGACTTCGACATTCTTAACAACGAGCATCCGCTCAAGGAACTTGTCGAAGCGACCGGCGGCCAGTGGAATGAATTCGCAGAGGATTGGAAGGCCGTCAAGAGCGCGGTGGATTCCAAGAAGCCTGAACTTGGTCCGGAGGAGATAAGGAAGGAGATCTTGAAAATCCTGGAAAATAGTTCCAGGGCTGATTCGTTCTTGGACTTGAAGCACTCGATAGATAATGTCCTTCGCAAATCCTCTCCTTGGGCAACCGCAAAAGGCTGTGGCAAGGACGCCGTACCGAGGGGAACCGCCACGCAGACCTGTGACCGGCTGCTCGTTGGCTTGCGCAAGCGTGGTATCTTCGTCGTTGAGGTTGGCGAACTCGAAGGGTTTGCGCGCACAGTCGGTGGTCATGGACCGGCTTGGGTCAACGAAGTGCTAAAGAAGGATCTCGCAAGAGACGCTGAGCTGGAAAACGCGCGAAGGTTTGTCCGCGATTTATTCGCCGCAGGAAAGATCGTCTCGGGTAGCTGATTCTCTCCGATGGCAATTCCCCAGCTTTGTAGACGAGCGCGCAGCAATAACCCTTCGGTGCTACCCTGCGGCCATGACGTTCTTCATCGCCATGCTGCTCGCCACTGCCGAGCCGTCGATGCAAGCCATTGCCGAGCCGGCCGGCGGGACGGTCGGGTTCGCGGCTGTGGAGCTGGAGTCGGGGCGCTCGCTTGGACTGAACCAGAACGAGCCGTTTCCCATGCAGAGCGTATTCAAGTTGCCGATTGCCATCGAGGTGTTGCGCCAGGTGGACGAGGGCAAGATCGATCTCGAGCACGAGATCCTGCTGGGGGCGGACGACGCGCGCGAGGGTGTTACGACGATCGTGCTTCCTTCGCGGATGACCGTGCGCAAGCTCCTCGAAGCGATGGTGGTCAGCAGCGACAATGTCGCCTGTGACCGGCTGCTCGCGCTGGTGGGCGGACCCCGGGCCGTCGATGCTCGCATGCGCGGTCTCGGCGTCGAGGGGATCGCCATCCGCTTTTCAGAGCGCGAGATGACCGCCGGCAAGGGCGACAACACGGCAACACCCGCGGCCATGGTCGCCCTCCTGGTCAGAATGGCGCGACAGGGGCTCGGCCTTCTGCCCACGAGCGCCAAGTACCTCGAGGATCTCCTGCTTCAAGTCGGTACCGGTGCAAAGCGAATCAAGGGAGCCCTGCCACCCGGCACGCCCGTCGCCCACAAGAGCGGAACCTCGCGCACGCAAGACGGCAAGACCGACGCCACCAATGACGTTGGCCTTATCTCATTGCCGAACGGGAACCGAATCGCCATTGCGGTCTTCGTTCACGACTCGCCTGCCGACGAGCGAACGCGCGAGGAAACCATCGCCAAGCTGGCCCGAGCCGTGTACGACACCTTAACCACGAGGAAGCATACGTCGCCAAATGGGCGAAGAAGATGAAGGCCAAGAGCAAGATAGGAATGAGATGGATCATCTCACCGTCTCTCGCGGCGCGTGCCCACTCACATCGATTCGAGCAGTTCCTCGACAGCCTGCTTGAGCCGCGGAATCTCGACCCTGGGTGCGCACGTCCGCGATGAACATGGCTTGCCCTTCGGCGGTGTACGAGAGGATACGAGCAGCGGCGTCGCGTATGTGCAGGAGATAGACTTGGTCGTCCTTCACAGAGGTATGGCCTCGGCAAGAATACGATCGCGCAAGTAGGGGCTGATACCTTCGTTGGTCAGCACGTCGAAGCGACGGCCCAAGGCGTCCGCCAACTCCTGTTCGAGGCCGACCAAATCAAGCAGTGTCCGGCCAGGCTCCATGTCGACGAGGACGTCGATATCGCTCGACGGCTGGCCCTGACCGCGCGCGACCGATCCGAAGATGCGAGGGTTCCGCGCGCCATGAGCGCCCAGAATGCGCAGGATCTCCCCGCGTTTTTCCTGAATCGACCGGTCCATGCCCAGGATTGTAGCACCAGCCTGGAGCACATGATGGAACGACTTCTCCTGCCGAGGTACACTGGTACGAAAGTCACGGCATCGGACGGAAAGAGTTCAAGATCAAGCGTCTGCTCGGCAAGCTACGATGAGAAGACCCGCCTCCACGAATCGGTACGTACTTTGTGTCAGGAATGACGGCTATCCGGCGTCACTCCTCGTGCGCCGTCTGTATGAGCGAATTCCAGATCGGACTGCCGCCGCCCGCGGGCTTCTTCGCGTCGTGGACGAGTCAGGAGAGGACTATCTCTACCCGGAGAAGTTCTTTGTGCCGATCGCTCTGCCGGGACCAGTAACGCGGGCCATGCGGACTGCAGCCTGACGAAGGTGTGATTTGCACCCCGGAGGAACTACAGACGTGACCCCAGGCGTGTCCGATCCCATCGTTGACGAGGTTCGTGCCATCCGCGAGACCTACGCCGAGTCGCTCGGGAACGATCCAGCAGCAATCGTCGTCGATTTGTGCTCGCGACAATCTCAGCACCCGCAACGACTTGTGTCGCTGGCATCTAGACCGGAAAAGAAGTGAGGCCTTGGAAGCGATACGCGATGTCGTGACCGCGCTGGTCGCCGCGATGACTCCATGAACGCCATCCAGCCTCTGACCAATGACCAGCTCGACGCTTTGCTGAGGGAGGGCGAATTCCCCGAGAGCGTTCGCCTGGCCGCGCCCAAGGTGGTGGTGATCATGACCCAGGACTGGTGTGGGCAATGGGCCAATATGGTGGCGTACCTGCCTGACTTTGCCGACCAAGCCGCGATCTTCACCGTCGAGTACAACCTGCTGCCCGACTTCGAGCGCATCATGAGCTTCAAGGAAGACGTGTTCAAGAACCAGCAAGTGCCCTACGTTCGCTTCTATCGCGACGGAAAGCTGGTGCGCCACTCCAACTGGCTACCACGCGGATCGTTTGCGGCCATGCTCGGGCGCGAGTAGTCGCGATCCGCGTCGATTCCACGCTCGACCGCGTTGTACGAGAGAATGCGAAGGCATGAGCCGCTAGTTCGGCCCTGTGGTTGGCTTCTGCGGGAACGACAGCCATTCCACCGTGGCGCCAGCGGCCTCCAGGCGAGTCTTGATCTCGTCGACAAATCGACCTCGCGTAGCCAGGGCGCTAAGGCGCGGGACTACCAGGACGGTATCGCGCGGCAGTTTCAGCCAGGGCGTCTCGTCGCGCGCCGAGGCCGCGCTGCGGATATTTTCGAGCATTTCGAGCAACGGAGAAGCAGGCAACTTATTGGCCAAGTGCCCAGCCGACTTGAGCAGCGAAGCCAAGGCCGGGCTCTTGCGCAGCGAATGCAGTTCGTCGCTGGTCAGTACCAACCCAATCTGTGAACTGGGAGAAGCCGCGCGCAGAGCCTTAGCGACCTGGGCAGCGTTGGTTGCCGAGGCGCGCAGGACGACGGCATAGCCGATGGGCCAAGCGAGGAATCGAATGCGCTGTTCAAGACCATCGCCTTGGCTCTGGCTGAAGAGCGGCATGCAATGTGATCCATGCGAGCATGTCTCCACGACCTGCACGGCAAGATCGCCTTCCGATGACTGCCAACGTCCGCGACTCAGCGCCACGGCAGCAGTGAACGCCGGCGCGGTTTCCGCGAACAACTTCCGAGCGGCCACGTGTTCTTCCGTGTCGTCGATGGCAATGTAGAAGGGATTTCGCTTGCGGGCCACAGCCGCTTCCAGGCTCTGCAGCGACTGGGCAAGCTTGGTCCGCTCTTCCTCGGACAGACCATTCAGTACCAGCGTGGCGCCCGACGGCTGGGCGCGCCTTGAACTTTCTTTCTGTGCGCCGGGCTCCGCCGTGACAACCTCCAACGAGAGCAACGAAAGACCGTACGCTGCCGATGGGCGCCGCGGCGCCGCTTGCGCCGTGGTCGCACATGACCACAACACCCACACCAAAGGCAGCCACCAGCAGCCACGCGCCATGGACTAG